>SKEF01003193.1_pt1 | contig 11542 bp, 7 predicted proteins | sample 4826691 | NCBI WGS metagenome assembly SKEF01 (sample SAMN11008816, study PRJNA524170) | human gut metagenome | biome: Human fecal sample; material: Feces; isolation source: fecal sample from pouch patient p23, p27 | host: Homo sapiens | place: Israel: Tel-Aviv | collected 2016-08-24
ACAGACGTTGTCCTTTATCTTTCAATTGTAGTGTAATCGACTCTAATTCAGCCTGATGTTTACGGAGCATTTCTTCTTTATCTTCTTTCAATCCTTCTATTATCTGTAGAGTTCTGTCATAATCCTCCATCAAACAACAGAGCTCCAATTGTTTCTTTTTTCGATACAGATTTATTTTGTAAAACACGCCTATAATTATAAAAAATAGGATAACGGCAAACAACATATACTTTTTCTCAGCTATCTCTGACTGCAATCGAAGCTCTTCTGCCTTTTGCTTATAACTTGAGTAATCATACATAGCCTTGAGCCTTGCTATCTCTGCAGCACGAGACTTAGCGTGAGCAGAGTCATTAGCTTCGCAATATAAATCTGCGTATTTGCCTATAGAGTCACGATTTCCAATAGTGCGATACAAGGACAACAATCCTTTATAGCCTGCCTCAAGATTGTTGATATCATGCTTGAATCGTAAAAGGCGTCGGTATTGATACTGGGCAGAATCCACCTGTCCAACTGCCTCAAATAGACGTCCTTTTACAAAATAATAGATTTCTCTACCAGACTCTATATTTCCCAAAGAATCAAACACTCCAGACTCTCTTTCAAAAACAGCCATGTTGGATCTTGCCTTATCATATTTCTTTTGCAAAAGATAAGCATCAATAGACATATAAAGCACTTCTGCGGCACGCTCTTGCATACCTAAGGACAAATACTGCTTGCGAACTTCTTCCGTGATTTGTATCACACTGTCCATATCCCCCAACTTAAAATAAGGATTAACCCTTAAGTAATTATAAGTAAGGGCTAGCAAGGAGTCGCCACCCATTTTTGCACAATTCTCAGCAGCCTTCAACTCTTGCAACTCAAACTGGACCAGATTTTGGTTACGATAAATATTATCTAACTGTGAATGCACTTTGCTTAATTGCACATAGTCAACATCCGTTCTAGAAGATGGTTTAAGGTCAAGACAGTTGTTAAAACACTCTATAGCCATTGTTTCATTTCCTGAAACCATGTATGAACGTCCCAACAAATAAGTAGCAAGCAAAGCCTCATTGTACGAACCACGACGTTGATAATAGTCAGCTATAGCCTTAACGGTATCTTCCGCATCAAACGAAAGATCAAGAATATTTTGACATTTAAGTCGAAGTAAACCATACCGCATCCTGTCTTCCATATTAAAATCCATCGACTCCTTCCGGCACTTCTGTAGAATGCCATAGACAGAGTCTGGATTTGTTTCCACGGCTAGCTCTAATTCTCCAAGACGATGGCTCTGGCTGTGTTGGCAACTCACCGCCAAAACAACCATGATAATAGTAATTATTAATATCTTATACATAACTTCTCTTTTAGAAAGGATAGTGTGTACAAATTCCTCTAGTAAAAACTAAGCAGGCCATACACCAATTAGCTGCTGCAAAGGTAATACATTTTGTTTGAAAGAACGCATATTCACATCTAAAAGAACAACTCACAAGAATCTGATTATATTCTTTAAAATCACTAATTATCAATGCTTTACAACAAAGAACTCATCCTTTTGTGAGTTTTTCTCACATGGATTATTTGCCAGTTTCCGTAGGTACTTTTACCTTTGCAACCATCAAACATTTTTTACAAAAAGATAAAAATGAAAAAATACTATTTACTTCTCATTTTGCTCACCGTATCACTACAAGTGTACTGCAAGACCATTAGGGGAGAGGTGGTGGACAGCTTAGGCCTTCCTGTTCCCTTCTCCACTATTGTCGTGGACCATTCTCAAAAGATAGGCACAACGAACAAGTACGGAAGGTTCGTTTTGGAGGATGTTTCTTCGGACAAATGCCGGCTGACAGTGTCAAACATCGGGTACGAAACAAAACATATAATTGTACCCCAAGGAGACGATGACCTCTTCCTACAAATATCCTTGAAGGAACAAGTCGTCCAACTGGCAGATGTGGACGTGGTGTATGGAGACATCACATCATTGATCCTAAAAAAGATGGAAAACGTCAAAATGCTCAGAGAGCAACTACCAACATTTGAAGCCGTGGCCGAATGTCAGATCACCTCTATAGGAAACCTCAAAGAGTTCCCTTCTGATTTCCGCAGCCTACTAAGAAGCTTCCTGGCACTTGCGGGCTATAAAAAAATCTTTCAGTCCATGGAGCGGAATCCAGATCTGACCCTGACAATCAGAAAAGACATCAGATTTAACAAAGGCAATTATACGATGGGGAAAGGAGAATTGGTCTCATGCTCTGGCAAGATCAGCGAGGAAGAAAAAACCTCATTCCTTAAGAAAAAGTGGGGGTTTAAAGAAAACCTATACGATTTCATTTACAACTCGCTGCGCCATCAGGCCAAAAGAAAGGCCAAGCAGAATAAAAATGAGACGACCACGGATATCCTGAGCTATTCAGGAACATACAAGGAAAATGACAAGACCATTCACATTCTGAAATCTCCCAACATGGAATATCACATCGTAGCCGACTCCTGGCAGGTATATAGAATGTCATTCCAAGACAAAGCCACAAGAAGCATCATCGAATGTCACGAATATCAGCGAGGAATATACCTACCCGTCTTCTCACACAACGAGAGCATCTACGAATTAGATGCCACCCATGTGTGGAAATTGGCAGACACTACTGTCTATAAATACAAGTAGGGCAAGCACGTCTCACCGATAGGCTTGTCTATATTTTATCTATAAAGTTATCTCCATAGAGGCTCTGAAATCCAATTTTCAGGGAATCCCATTGCTGCCGGATCTACCTGTGGATAAGAAACGAGTAAGGATTTGAGTTCATTCTTGAAGTCCAATCCATATCCCATGGAATCAAGCCAATATGCAATACAACAGGCTATAGCATATACTTTGTTCGCATCAACACCATCAATGTCCACCCACGCACCACGTAAAGAGGCATTCATTTGTGGAGCGTTAGAAAGATAACGATTCCAAAGTCGTGAGTGGTGAGCGCAACAGTTTCTCAGGACAGTTACACTACGCATCCAACTTTCCAACACCTCATGCTGTGGAAGATTGAATTGACGAGCTACACGCTTCTTCAACTTCTTGTCACTAAAATTGTAATAGAGTTTTGAAAGTGTGCCGAAAGATGCAAGTTCAAGCGTTTTCCATGCTGGAGGGAATACCGGCTTGTCATAGTTGCGCCTATGCTCTTTGATAAAGTCCTCCTTGCTACGTTGAAGTTCTCTATCTACGGAGTTCATATTCTCAATAAACTTGTGTTCATCGTCAGCAAGACTTGTATCAAAGAACCAAAACGGTCCATGAGCCAAAGAGAACTCTTGTATAATCTTTGTGCGCAAAGCAATCTCTAATCGTTGAACAGCCTTGAACATCAAATCTCTCAACTCTATATCAAAGTTATAGAGAGCTACGGCATCTTCAAATCTACTATTAGGCTTAAATTGATGCATAGTCTTGTCTGCCTCCATAGGACGAAGGTATTGGACAAAACGAAAATAGCTGACCTCTCCAAGAAATTTTGCAGCCTTGGATGAATCTGCAAAATTTAAGCCTCTTCTTTTTAGTAGTTCTATTTGTTCGGAAATCGGAAGAGCCTGTTTAGTGTATAATCTTAATGTTCCCATAAAAGCAAAAGACCCGCCCTGGTTCGCTGTTCAAATGGGAAGCGTGGCGGATTCTGTTGCTGCAAAGATACGAATAATCATTGATAATACAAACTTTTCAGCGAGAAAAATCACACTAAAGCAGAATTATTTAACATATTTGTATTTAATAATGTTAAGTTAGACCTCAAAATCATACTTTTAAAGTCTTGAATCAACTATAAAGGTACTGAAAAATCCACGATCAGAAAATTTTATAAAAGCTTTATTATTTGTTCTGCGTCTGGCACATCCTGCGTGTCTGTCCGCAACAACGAGCGGCGTTGTTCAGAACTCATCGAGTGCCTGATGCACACGTTTCGCGCTTCCACCTCGCCAGCCATTCTCAAATACCATCTTCTGCCTTGTGACAGGTTTCCACCACGGGCAAAGTCCTCTTCCTCCTGTATAAGATGCTGCACTTCATGCAGCAACACACCTTCGGTCTGGTATTGGAACGGAGAATTTAGCGTTCCCATGCAAATCATCATGCCGTAGCTCAAAGGATTGAAATACCCTGAAAACTTGTTGGTCGGTGTGTATCTGGCGTATAAACTGAGCCGTTCGAAAGCTGGGTATGCTATGAGCAGGCTGATGTCGTGCATACATAGGCTGATGTTTATGGACTCGCCAAAATGGCGTTTCAGATGGTCCTCTATTTCGACAGTATTGTGGAAAGGGTCTGCCACTTCATAGCGCCATTTGCCGTCTACACCCATTTCCCAACCCGTCTGCTGTTTTATCATGTGCATATCCGTGCTGCAGCGAAGCAGTTGGACTGCCTTCTTTTGAGCTTCGATAAGACCTAACGAAGCATTGCTATCGTCAAGTCTTTTTGCACCTATAATACCTATATAGCTCATATTACCACTTGTCTGGTGAATTAATAATGTCGGTTTTGTCTTCAAGATAGTCTTCTATGCATTTCCTTATGCCATCCAGTGTAGCCGAGCAAGGCAAGGCATCAAGAAATGCCTGTGCCACAGACTTTTCGGGCGACATGAACATCATCTCGTCTTCGAACTTGGCATAATAGAGTCCGTTGGTGTCCAGATACTCGCTGTCGAGAATGTCTTGTAGCAGAGCCTTGACATTTGGGGCAAGTTCTACGGAAGATGCCTTGTTCCCTATCACACGCTGCAAATCACGGCACACCTTACGCTGTTCTACGAGCGAGGGGTGCACCTCTTGCTGTTGACTAACCCTTGATGCAGAAAGGCGGAAGTATTCTTTCCATTTCATGTAGCATCGTCGCAGGGCATCTATTGTGCTGCGCTGTATATGAGGCATGGGCAACCCTTCGAGGGCCATTGTTTCTTGCGCAAGACAATAGCACTCGGAATGTCTGAACACAGGTTTGCCCTTCTGTTCTCCCATGGCTACAGGGGCAGATATACGCAACATGAGGCTCTGCCTTATTGGAGGCATGGGTACTTCGTCCGCATTTTTCCAGTCAAGAACATCCCAAGGCTCGTTGTCGTCGCGTTCGGAGCGCGACTCGAGTTCCTTCACATCGCCGTAAGTTATCTGCTCGCGAGGCACGACAATCACAGCATCCATCTGGGCAAGCGTTTGTATGATGGTCTGCAATGGTTCCGACTCGAAAGGCAACTGTTCAGTCTGATAGTGCATAAGCGTCTTGCGTTTTTTCTTGCCTGGCTGTTCTTGGTCTTCTTTTGCCTTGTCGTATATCGAACTTATAGGAGTGCCAAAGAACAGAGAGCGTATACTGTCAAAACGCTTGTCCTTTTCAAACTCCTTGGAGTGTTTATCGTTCACGCTTACTACATACATCGGACCATTGTAAGGCATTAACGAGAAGTTCACCCCCAAGCCAGCTATCGTATAACTTGTGTTGGTATTGGTGGCATATTTGAAACCTTCGTGTAGAGGAATAGAAACCGTGTCTAACGCTTTTCTTACCTTCGACTCGTCCATAGGCAAGAGTAATCCGATCTGCGTTTGAGCCTTGCCACCTTTCTTTTTCTTCAGCGAGAAGGATATGAAGCGAGGCTTCAGTTCGGCGATGGCAGGATGGACGTATGCTCCAAGAATGTTGCCGGTGATAATCTTGCGCTCCACAATCTTGTTGTTGTAGAGCGCAATGTCCTTGTTCCAAACGCTTGCGCTCGGCTGCCAAGCTCTTGAAGAAAAAATACCACAAAGACGATCGTAATTACTCCAACTGTTATTATGAACCAAATTGATGCGAATTTCCGTGTGTACAGCTGTCAATGCAAATACAAACTCCACTTTACTGGGAAGGAACCTGGATTGCTCATCTTTACCAAATCGTATGTCTGTCAATACACTTTTAATTTTATCTTGTGGCATTACCTCGCCCTCCACTTTCTCAGTGATGACGTATCCGTTTCCTATTTCCGCTTTTGACAATACCTTGACAAGTCTTTTCCTTTCTTCTGCGTATTTTTTCATCTCTTGCTTTTTAGCTTCAAGCAGATGATTATACTCATTAGAGAACGAAATCAGTTTTTGCATGATTCGCTTGGCACGCTTCTGCTCGTTCACATCTTCAAATTCTGTTGAGCTCCATTTGTCTACAGGCGTGCATGCTTTTTGCAACCATGTGTCTGCCAACTCCTCATCACCACAATATGTTGTCAATATGCGTTTTGCACCGTCATGCAGCAGTTTGCAGCGTGCCTTGAAGCGGCGGTGGGCATTTTTGTCTCGGTGGGCATAATAATCTTTTACCTGTTTCTGTAAGGCAGGGTTCTCCTTATATGGATTTCCGTAAACCGCCTTAGCTTTCTGGCAAAGTTCAGTCACTGTCTCATAGCTATACGGAAACGTCTTTTGTTTGCATTTATAGGTTGTAAGATAGGAGCACCCACCAAGCCTTGTCTTCGTCTTGGCAGTAGTGAAAAGCTCTTCCCTGACAAAGTCGGCCTCGAAATCACGGAATTCACGTTCCAGGTCCCATTGGTTTAATCGGCGAAGTTCAGCCTCAAGCGTCGTATAGCCCGATATCAGGTCGTCTACGATGCTCTGTTGTGCCGCCACACTTAGCATGGCACTCCGTGCGAGCAGTCGGCTTGCTGTCACATTGCGTGTAAGGTCGAGAACCACAGCTTGTTCTGTGTGTTCAGACAAATACTCTTTTGCCACCTCATTGCCATACTTGTTATCAATGTCCACAAAGTCGGCTTGTTCACGGTCTTGGTCTTGCCATGCGGCAGTGTTGGCACTCAGCGACCGCAACTTTGCCCGGAGCATCATATTGAGGCGCTTCTCCGAAGGAATGGCCGTAATGATGTACTCATACAATGGAGGCAAGTCGACACGTTGACCAGTTCGGTTGATGCGACCACGCTTCTGCAAGTCGATATTCACGTCAAGATCGTTTTGCACGATGAGCATTTTGCGTTGGCGCACTTGGTCCTCTGGCACCTCGGCGGTGGAAATGGCGTGCGCACTTGCACCTATAGCTCCACAGGCATTGATAAGAATAACGTCTAACTTGTTGTTTTGGAAATCATTGAAGATGAGGTTAGAGTGACGTTTCTTTCTTGACCCGATGACAGCGTTGATGAAGTCGTCATCGCCCTCAGGTGAGAGATAATCCAGTTGGTGTGCCCGCCCCGTACATTCCTCAAAACGGATGTTTAGGTATTCACCATTGGGCGCAACAAACTTCTCGGCAGTTATCAGCTGCCGTATTACGTCGATAGGCGACACGGGGAGATGAAACACCTCTTCGATTATATCTTGCTTGATACTTGTGTAGTAGTCGCTTATCTCTTTGGCTTCTGCCTTCAATGACATTTCTTCCAATTCTTCTACCATTTCAAAAACAGGTCGATTGGCACTGTTGGTAGAGCCGCTTCCACAAACCGTCTTTTCCAACAAACGCAACAACAACGCAGAAATGTCGCCACGAACGGATCCGTCTTCGTTCGCTGTCACGTCCTGTACGATACACTCAAGCGTGTCGCTCATGCCAATCACCACACTTCTTCCTTGCCTTACATTCTCAATGGCGGCTTGCGCCACCTTTTTCGCTTTCAAGGAAAGCAACAACACTTTGTTGATATAGAAAAGTTGTGCTCTTGTGGGATAGCAGTTGAAGGGTAGAAGCACGTTGTACATAAGGGCATGATTAACCATTGTACGAACCATTGCAGAGAGTTTTACTATTTCACGGAAGAAGAACATTACCTTATCAAACTGCTCACCATGTACGTCGAGGTCTTCATCAAGATATGTATAGACTGGAGTAGGCAAACCCTCTTCAGAGTGCTCGCGCCTGATCATTTGTCCTTCGGCAGCCAAACAAGACGAAACGTATTCTTGCATGGGCACTCCACCACAGTGCAAGGCATCCTTGAGCGTGTTTTCTGTAGCCAAGGCACTCAGGGTCGTGCGTCTCATGAAGGTGAGCAAACATTCCGGGCGCTTGGCAAAAGTGGCAGAAAGGAATACACATTGCGTCTGTGGCGTTTCTTCAAGAATCATGTTTATGCCTTGCGTGATAACCGATGCTTTGCCAGCGTTCACTCCACTGCTTTTGTGGGCTTCGTCGAAGATGAACAGCACACGATGTTGCTCGCACAACGCCATGAGGAAGTTGAGACGTGTCATGTCTCGTTTGGCATCTTTCAGTTGAGAGTAGGTAATCATGAGATAGTCGAAGGCATCCTGCGGCAGTTCACCTTTTATGAATATTTCTTGAAGGACAGATTTCTTGGGAGCTTTGTAGACCACCTCATACTGTTTCTGGTAGAGCGCCATGCGCTCTGCCTCATACTTTTCGTTATCTTCTTCGTCTGCGGGAGACCATATCTCGTCGGACGTACATGTCGCTTTCTGCTCAACCACATGGTCAAAGTCGACAACCGACACACCTGCATTCACCACCAATGGCCGTGCCTCCTTAATGCCAAGCGCTTTACAGTCGCGGTACATATCGCTGAACAGGGTATATCTGTCGGTGAAGAATATTGGCAGATAGCCAGACAACAGTCCATAGCGTATCATGGCAGCAGCTTGTCGGCCTTTGCCTATACCCGTTTGGTCGCCTATGACTACCGACTGTCCACGTTTCTCTATATTGTAAATGGCCAATGCAACACCATCGATTTGCTCGGCGGCCAATGCTTCCCTCAGTTCCTCATGGCTCATGTGAAGTCTGTTTGCTACATATCCGCCGACATCGCCCCCAAGCGCTTCGTTTAGTTTACTTAATGCCCTTGTCGTGTATTCTGCAAGCTGTTTCGGAATAACGGATTCCAATGTTTTCGCATCCTTTACAGCGCTTTCATATTTTGTAGACTTTTTCATAACTGTATCTTTAATGTTGCGGCAAAAGTATTATGAAGGTGTGCCAATTATTATCACAGGTGAAAAAAAACTTCTGTATTTGTGAGTTTTTTATAAGAAACAATTAACCTGTATTGATAATTGAGTCAGCACGTCAATATCTTTGCCGGCAAATAACGATAAAAACTTGAGATATGACATTGGACAGCAAGAAATTCACGATTAGATAAAGGGTCAAACTTGGGTTAAAATGTCTATTGCGGAGAATAAAAGTGAAGAAAACGATATAAAAACACCTGTACTGGATAGAAAAAATGATTATTCTTCGTTATTCTGTGGAAAAACAATTAATTTTGTACGCGTATGTATTAATGTTGCTAAATGCAATACAGGTAAATACAAAAGTATATTTAGGACTACACATTATGCCGTACTCCATAATAAAAGAAGTCAAAGTCCGTCTTTGGAGCAAATATGATGTTCACTTCGTTGCCAATAACGATGTGAATATCCTAGCAGGCATTAACGGCAGTGGTAAAACATCCTTGTTGCCCGAACAAACAAGTTGGCACTTGTCAATATCAATGGCAAGAATCTGGTCGTACTAATTCCGTCTGTCGACAAAAGCGTTATAAGCAAGAATACAAAAAAGAAAATCATATGAACGAACGTTTAATAGTAAAATCATTTGGTCCCGTCAAAGACCTTGATATTATATTTAAGAAAGTTACCTTGTTCATAGGAGACCAAGGCACAGGCAAAAGTTGTGTCGCAAAACTTTTCTCCACGTTTAAATGGTTAGAGAAGGTGTTAAGCCAAAAGAAATACAAACTCTCATACTTTGAGCAATATAACAGGTTCAAGACAAAGTTGTGTGCATATCATAGAATAGATTCCTTCATTGTTAATGGGAACCCATATATCAAATTTGAAGGAGAACTATACGATTTTTTGTATGAGAACGGGAATTTCTGTGTAACAGACAAAGGTCAGGACATAAAAGGCATCTCAAAGGTAATGTATGTTCCAGCAGAACGTTCAATTGTAAGCGTAGCCGAGAATAAGTCAAAGCTTTTGAAAGAGCTGCCAGACTCCAGTGAGACTTTCTCTGACGAGTTTGTAAATGCAAAGAAATTCTTTCAGAGCGGTTATAATCTTCCGTTTGAGGGATTACGCTTTGAATATGACAGTTTGAATGATACAGGTTGGATTCATGGTGCTAACTATAAGGTGAGACTCACTAATGCTTCTAGTGGAATTCAGTCGTCCCTTCCAATGTGTATTGTATCAGAGTTTCTGAGTAGTAAGGTTTCTGACAAAGAGGAAATCAAGCTCTCTAAAGAAGAAAAAGACAAATTGGAAAAAAGAGTAGCTGAAATCATGCAGAATGATGAATATTCTGACAGTATCAAGGATATGATGATTCGCCAATTGTCATATGCCAATAGATATAATCAGCTTATAAACATAGTTGAAGAACCAGAATTAAACCTTTTCCCTCGTTCACAGATGGAAGTGCTCAAATCTCTGGTTTACAACAATGCAAGCTCTGATGAGAATATGCTTGTGTTCACTACTCATAGTCCATATTCATTGGCAATTGTCAATACAATGATTATGGGTGCCAAGGCGTATGCCAATGCGAGTGCGGGACAGAGAAGGCTGATAGAGAACATTTTGCCAGTGAAGTATCAGATCAATGAAGAAGACATAGCTGCATATCGTCTCTCTTCTTCAGATGCAAGCTATTGTCAATCTGCTATAAATCCTAACACGGGGCTTGTTTCAAAGAACGAATTAGATTCTGCGTCAGGTGACATTATGCGAATATTTAACTCTTTATACCAGTGCTATGCCAAGACTCTCGCAAGATAGGAATTTGCCTGTTGCCATAACAAATCTCCGGTTGTGCTCCGCATTACAATATTGTGGCGCATTAGGTGTGGCTAATGCTTTTGACAAAAGCTCCGCTGAGTATCTTTACATCTATGATGATAGTAAACTTGGCTATACAGATTGGACAGATGTAGCACCCGAGTTTGTTTCAAAGTGTTTCGTTGCAACAAATCCCAACAACAATACGATTGTTTTGCTACCACTTGATCACCGAATCCTTACTGGGAAAAGTGTTGTTGCAGGAGGCGTATGTGATGGTATGCTTCTGACAGAAAAGGAAATGTGTCTGATTGAGTTCAAAACAAATGTCACGTCCTCCAACTATCAGACTATTGTCCAAAGGGCAAATGACGCAATCGATCAATTGTGGCACACTTTTGATGACATTATCAAGCCAAAATGTACGACACAATCCATTGCGGAGCAACCCATAGATGTAGAACAAATGCTTTCTATTGACTTCTATGTCGTATATGATAAAGACTTGGAAGTAACGGGAGCAAACTCGGAACTAATGGATTTGCAGACACAGTTTCTAACAGACAAAAGCCATCCTCTCTATTTTGATAATGGAAAAACTTTCCTGTAAATCATTATAGTCCATAGGATGAATCCATCAAGAGAAATAACTTGAAATGATGACAATAGAAGAAATACAGGTTCGCAAAGAATGTTAGACATTCGATAGCAATAGCATACACATTGACCCGAAATCATTAGC
>SKEF01003197.1_pt1 | contig 11537 bp, 7 predicted proteins | sample 4826691 | NCBI WGS metagenome assembly SKEF01 (sample SAMN11008816, study PRJNA524170) | human gut metagenome | biome: Human fecal sample; material: Feces; isolation source: fecal sample from pouch patient p23, p27 | host: Homo sapiens | place: Israel: Tel-Aviv | collected 2016-08-24
AATAGGGGCGGCCTTGGCAAAGAGGCAGAGCTTTACGCCATGCCAAGGGCCCCACTATTAGGGGGGCTGTCGCCGCAGGCGACTGGGGGGTTGAGCCGTAAGCGGCTGCCGGAGTCAAACCCCACCGTCATCCCTGCGGGATGCCACCGCCCCTAATAGGGGCGGCCTTGGCAAAGAGGCAGAGCTTTACGCCATGCCAAGGGCCCCACTATTAGGGGGGCTGGCACGCGGAGCGTGACTGAGGGGTTTAGTCCCGGGGAGCTTTATTTAATGCTTATAATAATTGATCAAACACCCGTCTGCCAAAATCTCCCGCTCATCGGAGGTCAGCGGTGCCATATAGAGGGCGAAGGGCTTCACTTCCTCACCCAGCACATAGGCAGGGATGTTCTGCAGATCGCCCTTGAGGGCTTCCCGGACATGGGGGATGAGGATGTAATCCCCCAAGCCGAAGGGAGCCGCGCCGTTGAGCTGGAAGGGCAGCATGCCCCAGTTGATGAGGTTGGAGCGGTAACGCTTGGTGGCGTACTCGTTGACGATGTTGGCCCCGGCCCCCAGCACGCGCTGGCAGCTGGCGGCCTGCTCACGGGCAGAGCCGTCGCCGGGCTTGACAGCAAAAATGGTGGAGGCCAGCTGCACATCGTCCCAGGTCAGGGCCTCGCAGCCGGGCACGGCGCGGATCTTTGCCAGCAGGGCGGCATCCCCCTGCCCGGCCCGGCGGGCGGCTTCCTCGGCCTGCACGGCCTTGGCGCGCCCCACATAGGCGGGGTCCTTGCGGCTGAGGGTGAACTCAGCCAGCCCCAGGGGGTTGGAGCGGTAGGAAGAGGTCTCACCCGAGGGGATGAGCTCGTCCGTGGTGGTGACGGGGTCGGTGATGTAGGAGGCCACCTTCAGCAACAGGTTGTCGCCCAGCGGGGCGATCTCGGGCCAGTCCTTGATGTTGGGGCCCAGCTTGAGCAGGGCATCGTAATCGCCGTGGCCAAAGCCCTGATACACCCGGGCCTCGTAGCTGGAGGGATCGTAGTGGTATTCGGGCACGGTGGGGTCGTAATCCACCTCCGTTGCGGGGGTCAGGATGCCGCCGTTGGCCGTGGTGGCGGCAATGCTGCGGGCATCCATCAGGGCCACGCCTGCCAGCTGGCCGCTGCCGGGCTTGGAGCCCTCGCGGCTGGGGAAGTTGCGGGTGGTGTGGCGGATGGACAGCGCCCCGTTGGCGGGCACATCGCCCGCGCCGAAGCAGGGGCCGCAGAAGGCCGTGCGGATGGTGGCACCGCTGGCCATCAGGTCGGTGAGCACGCCGGTGCGGTTCAGCTCCATCATAATGGGCTGGCTGCCGGGGTAAACGCTGAGGGCGTAGTCCCCGCAGCCGCCGGTATGGCCCTTGAGGATGGAAGCGGCCTCGTAGATGCTGTCGAACAGGCCGCCCGCGCAGCCCGCGATGACTCCCTGATCCACCCGGAGCCTGCCGTTTTCGATCTTGCTGCACAGATCCAGCTTCACGTCAGAACGGCCCACCAGCTTCTGGACGTTCTCCTCACATTCGTGGAGGATGTCCTTGAGGTTGGCGTTCAGCTCCTCGATGGGAAAGGCGTTGGAGGGGTGCATGGGCAGGGCGATCATGGGCCGGATCTTGGAAAGGTCCACGCTCACCACGCCGTCGTAATAGGCCAGCTCTGCCGGGTGCAGGGGCTTGTAGTCCCCTGCCCTGCCATGGACCGTGAGGAACTGCCGGGTCTTTTCATCGGTCTCCCAGATGGAGGAAAGGCAGGTGGTCTCGGTGGTCATGGCATCAATGGCGTTGCGGGTGTCCTGCCGCAGGGAGGCAATGCCGGGGCCCACGAACTCCATGACCTTGTTCTTGACATAGCCGCTCTTGAACAGCTCGCCCACCAGTGCAATGGCCACATCGTGGGGGCCGCAGCCTGCGGGCAGAGCGCCGGTCAGGCAGATGGCCACCACGCCGGGGCGGGCCACATCGTAGGTGCGGCCCAGCAGCTGCTTTGCCAGCTCGCCGCCGCCCTCGCCGATGGCCATGGTGCCCAGCGCGCCGTAGCGGGTGTGGGAATCGGAGCCAAGGATCATTTTGCCGCAGCCCGCAAAGCGCTCGCGCATGTACTGGTGGATGACCGCCATGTGGGGCGGCACAAAGATGCCGCCGTACTTTTTGGCAGCGGACAGGCCGAAGCGGTGGTCATCCTCGTTGATGGTGCCGCCCACAGCGCACAGGCTGTTGTGACAGTTGGTCAGCACATAGGGGATGGGGAACTTTTCCAGCCCCGAGGCACGGGCCGTCTGGATGATGCCCACAAAGGTGATGTCGTGGCTTGCCATGGCATCGAACTTGATCCGGAGATCCCGGTCGCTGCCGCTGGTGTTGTGGGCGGTGAGGATGCCGTAGGCCATGGTGCCCTTGTAGGCCTGGCCGGCCTGCTCCGCAGTCACGCCTGCGGCTGCCAGTGCCGCAGGAGCCTGCGCGTCGGCGGGCACCCACTGCCCCCGCAGGTAGTATGCACCCGAGGTGCTGCATTTGATCGATTCCAACATAATACTTTCCCCTCGCTTTTGCAAAAAAGGACTGCGGCGCTCCGGGGGCAACCCCCCAGTCTCGCTTTGCTCGACAGCCCCCCTAGTAGTGGGGCCCTTGGCATGGCGTAAAGCTTTGCCATTTTGCCAAGGCCGCCCCTATCAGGGGCGGTGGCATTGCGAAGCAATGACGGTGGGGTTTTCCAGAGCACCAGCAGTCCTGTCAATCAGTCAAACAGCATATCGTGGATGGCGCTGACCGCCTTGTCAGCGTCGTCACGGGCAATGATGCAGGAGATCTTGATCTCACTGGTGGAGATCATCTTGATGTTGATGTTGTTGTTGGAGAGTGCCTCGAACATCTTGGAGGCAACGCCGCTGTGGCTCTGCATACCGGCACCCACGATGGAGACCTTTGCGCAGGTCTCGTCGCAGGTGGCATCCTTGAACTTGCCGCTCTCCTTGAGCACGCGCATGGCGGTCTCAGCCTCGCCCTCGGCGCAGGTGAAGGAGATATCCTTCTTGCCGTCGCGGCCGGTGGACTGCAGGATGATATCCACGTTGATGTTCTTCTGGGCCAGCAGGCCAAAGATCTTGAAGCTGGTGCCCGGCTCATCGGGAACGTTCAGGATCGTGATAACGGCAACATCGGTGTCCTTTGCAACACCCTTGATCAGCATACCTTCCATGTCTTTTGTAACCTCCTTGACCACCGTACCGGGCACGGGATTCAGGCTGGACAGCACTTCCAGCTCCACATTATACTTCTTTGCCAGCTCCACGCTGCGGTTGTTCAGCACCTGCGCACCCAGAGAGGCCAGCTCCAGCATCTCGTCAAAGGTGATCTCTTCCAGCTTGCGGGTGTTGCGCACCTTGCGGGGGTCTGCGGTGTAAACGCCTTCCACATCGGTGTAGATCTGGCAGCGGTCTGCGTGCAGGGCCGCTGCAATGGCCACGGCGCTGGTATCAGAGCCGCCGCGGCCCAGGGTGGTGATATCATCCAGCTTGTTCAGGCCCTGGAAGCCTGCCACGACCACCACGCGGTTGCGCTCCAGCTCGGAGGAAATGCGCTCGGTCTCCATGCGGGTGATGCGTGCCTTGGTGTAGGCACGGTCGGTGCGGAAGCCCGCCTGCCAGCCTGTCAGGCTGGTGGCGTGGCAGCCCAGCTCGTTCAGAGCCATGGCCAGCAGCGCGATGCTGATCTCCTCACCGGCGGCCAGCAGCATATCCATCTCACGGGCCGAAGGGTTGTGGGTGATCTCAGCAGCCTTTGCGATCAGGTCGTCGGTGGTGTCGCCCTGTGCGGACACCACCACCACCACGTCATTGCCCGCCTTGTGGGTGTTGGCCACGATGCGGGCCACGTTGAAGATACGGTTCCGGTCCTTCACCGAAGAACCGCCGAACTTCTGTACGATCAACGCCATAGTTTGTCACTCTCCTCTAGTTTCTCCCAATTTATATCATTCCACAGTTGCGCCGGTATTATCTGCATCCAGCTCTAACAGTGTAAATGCTTCACATCCGTCCAGGCCTTCCAGCGTTTCCAGCCCGGCACACAGCCCGGCATAAAAGCGCTCAGCCTCCGCGCGCTCGGCCACCGCCATCACGGTGGAACCGGCACCCGATACATACACGGCCTTTGCCCCGCACTGCTTTGCCAGCGCGAACACCTCCCGGGAACCGGGCATCAGGGGCATCCGGTAGGGCTGGTGGAGCTTATCCTCGGTGGCAATGCCCAGCAGGTCATGCCGACCCTCACAGAAGGCGGCAGGCACCAGCGCGGCCCGGGACAGGTTATACACGGCATCCTTGTGGGCCACCTGCTTGGGCAGGGCCGCGCGGGCGGCCTCCGTCAGCAGCTTGTAGTCCGGCACGATGGCCGCAAAGCAGAGGCTCTGGTCCACATCCCGCTTGACGGAGTAGACCACGCCGTCCTCAAAGACGCTGCTGGTCAAACCGCCCAGCAGGGCCGGGGCCACGTTGTCGGGGTGGCCCTCAATGGCCGTGGCAAGGGTGAGCAGCTCCTGGGTGTTGAGCACATCGCCCAGCATCCGGTTCGCGCCCAGCAGGCCCGCGATGATGCAGGCCGAGGAGGAACCCAGGCCCCGGGCCATGGGGATGGGGTTGGTCTGCACGATCTTCAGGGGTGGGATCTTCTTGCCCACCTTGTCGAACAGGCCCTTGGCCGAGCGGTACACCAGATTGCTCTCGTTGCGGGGGATGCGGGTGCCGTCTGCCGCCGAGATGTCCAGCTTATCGCTCTCCTCAAAGGTCACGGTGTTGTACAGAGTCACGGCCAGACCCAGCGCGTCGAAGCCGGAGCCTACGTTGGCGCTGGTGGCCGGAACAGAAACTTTGATCTTCATCGTCCGTCCCCTTTTCTCATGCATCCTCGGGCAGCTTTTTCAGCACCAGCTTCACGCTGCCGCCCACGGTCTCCACCTTGCGGGCTGCCTCGGCCATGGCCTTTGCGTCGGCCTGCTCCACCAGATAGGAGCAGCCGTCAAAGTGCTCATCCACCACACGGCCCTTACCGTAGATGGCTTCCACCACGGCGGGAGCAACGCCCGCTGCACGCACATAATATGCGGCGGGAGCCGGGTCGGTGAGCATCCCCTCCACCGGCTCCGCAGGCTGCCAGAACAGGCTGTCGTGGACCTTGGAGCCGTTCTTGAGGGCATCCACCACATCGGCCACCACGGCGCTGGCGGTGGGCAGCTTGCCCGCGCCCTTGCCGTAGAACACCACGTCGCCCAGCATATCGCCCTTGACCAGCACGGCGTTGAACACATCGTCCACACCGGCCAGCTGGTGGCTCTTGGGCACCAGACAGGGCTCCACACCGGCGGCCACGCTGCCGTCGTCGCCCCGCTTCATCCACGCGATGAGCTTGATGACGCAGTTCAGCCGCTCCGCCGCAGCCACATCGGCCACGGTGATGTCCCGGATGCCCCGGGTGGGGATGTTCTGGGGGTAGATCTGGTGGCCGCAGACCAGCGAGGACAGAATGGCGATCTTGCGGCAGGCATCCCGGCCGTCCACATCGTCGCCGGGGTCCTTGGTCTCGGCATAGCCCAGCTCCTGCGCGATCTTCAGGGCCTCGTCAAAGCCCAGGTTCTCCCGCACCATCTTGGTCAGCATGAAGTTGGTGGTGCCGTTCACGATGCCCTCCACCTCGGTGATGACGTTGGCGGCCAGGCACTGGTGCATGGGGGTGATGATGGGGGTGCCGCCGCCCACGGAGGCCTCGAACAGGAAGGCACAATTGTGTGCCTTGGCCAGCGCCAGCAGCTCCGCGCCGTAGGTGGCCACCATCTCCTTGTTGGAGGTGCACACGCTGCGGCCGCTCTCGAGGCAGGCCTTGACATAGGGGTATGCAAAGCGGGTGCCGCCGATGGTCTCCACCACCACCCGGATCTCCGGGTCTTCCAGAATGGTATCGAAGTTCTTGATGAAGAGGTTTGCCGCCGGATGGGCGGAGAAATCCTTGGGGTCAAGGATGTACTTGACCTCCACCGGCTCACCGGCCCGGCGGGAAACACCGGCGGCGTTGCGGCACAGCACCTCGTACACGCCGCTGCCCACCGTGCCAAAGCCTAAAATCGCGATCTTTGCCATAGTTCAACCCTCGTTCCTATTTCCTGACTGTTCTGGTGCTCTTACAGGTTATACCCGCAGTGCACGCCCACCACCATGCGCTGGCGGCTCAACCGCTCCGTCAGCTCCTCAGGGGTCATCTGCATGGTATCGGTGCGGATGGTAACGGCAACCAGCGCTGCACCGTTTTCCGGCGTGGACTGGTTGATGGTAACAATGCTTGCCCCGGCGGCGCTGATGCCCGCCAGCAGGCTTTGCAGCGCGCCTGTTTCATCCCGGAGCGTTGCCATTACGGTCACGACCTCGCGGCCATTTTCAGAATCAAAGATGCAGTCCTTATATTTATAAAAAGCACTGCGCGAAAGATCCACGCTGCGGGTGGCAGCCGAGATGCTGCGCACTTCCCCGCTTGCCAGAAGCTCCTTGGCCTTGACCACTTTCAGGAAGACCTCGGGCAGGACCTCCGCGTCCACCAGATAAAAACGGCGTTCCAACTTGTTCACCTCACAAACACAAGTGTTCTTACAGGGAATATAATAGCATCCGGCCCCCTGCATTGCAAGAGACCGGATGCTTTTTTGTCAGATTATCCAGTTTTGGAGCGTGAAGTGGCAAGCTGTCGCACCGGAATTGAGAAAGTGTGACTTTTAACCCCCCAGTCGCCTTGCGGCGACAGCCCCCGCTAGTAGGGGGGCCCTTGGCATGGCGCAAAGCTCTGCCTCTTTGCCAAAGCCGCCCCTACTAGGGGCGGTGGCATCCCGTAGGGATGACGGTGGGGTTTGACTCCGTCATCGCCGCCTAAAAGGTTCAATCCGTATCCATCCCGGTGGTATCCTGACCCACAACGGGGGCGGTGTCCGCGCTCTGCGCTGCGGCCACGCCGCTGCTGTGGGAGTAGTTGCAGGTATCGGGCAGGTCATCGGCACGGTAGTAGCCGGTGGCGCGGCTGGGGCAGTTGGCCCCGGCCAGCAGGCCGCTCTGGGTGCAGTAGGCGCGCTCCACCACGCCGTCGCTGGTGGGGAATGCCTTATAGGGCAGGTTTGCCTGCACCTGCTCCATATAGGCCTTCCACGCCGTGACACAGGTGCGGGTCTTGGCCTGATTCTTGCCCAGGGTGTTGGTCATATCGTAAGGCGCGTCGTAGCCCCACCAGACAGCGGTAACGTAGTAGGGCGTGCCGCCCACGAACCACAGATCCTTTTCGTCGCTGGCGGTACCGGTCTTACCAAAGGACTCCATGCCGTTGGAGTTGGGGTAGCGGCCGCTGGCGGTGCCCACGTTGGAGTAGAGCACATTCTTGAGCAGACGGTTCATAATATAGGCTGTCTGCGGGGTCAGGGCCTGATAGCTGGTGGCGTTGTTTTCCAGGTAGATGTTGCCGTCCCGGTCCAGCACACGGGTGTACAGGTGCGGGGTGGTGTACTCGCCGTCATAGAAGATCTGGAAGGCAGCGGCCAGCGCCGTGGGGGTCACGCCGTGGGTCTGGCTGCCCATGACCATCTGGGCAAGGCCCACGTCGTTGGCGGGGTCCAGGGTGGTCAGCTGCAGGGTGTTGTAGACAAAGTTGAAGATGTTGCTTGCGCCCACCAGGTCGCCCACCCGGATGGCGATGGTGTTCAGGGAGCGGGCCAGACCGTTCCACAGGGGCAGGTCGCTGCCGTCGCCATAATTGCCGCCGTAGTTGCGGGGCCAGCTGCGCCATGCGTTGGGGTAGGCCTTGAGCTGACTGTCGGAAAGGCCCATCAGGCCGTTTTTGCGGCAGTAGTCCTCATCCCGGATGACCATGTCCTGCTTCTGGTACAGGGGCGAGTTGTTGAGCATGGTGGACCAGTTCACCAGCCCGTACTCCACGCCCAGCGCGTACGCGCCGATGGGCTTGATGGTGGAGCCGGTCTGCCGGGTCACACTGTAAGCACGGTTCAGGGAAAGGCTCTTGGTCTTTTCGCCCAGACCGCCCACCATGGCCAGCACATTGCCGTCATAGTCCAGCGTGACCATGGCCGCCTGGGTGCGGACATTGCGGTAGTAGTACACGGTGCCGTCGTCGCCGGTGCGGGTCTTGGGGGTGCCATCGGCGTTCATCACCTGCACGTCATCGTCCGAGATGCTGGTCACCTCTTCCTCATGCCAGCCGGCCGGGAAGTAAGCGTCGCCCTCGTTGAGCATCAGGTTCTCCATGGCCGTCTGCATCTTGGGGTTGACGGTGGCCTCGATGGTATAGCCGCCGGTGTAGAGCATGGACTGGGCCGTGGATTCGTCCACGCCCTCCTTGTCCATGATGTCGTGGACCACCTCGGTGAAGAGGGCATCGGTGAAGTAGCTGGTCACGGAGGAGGTCTTCTTGTTGGTGTCCTCCTCGGCCAGCACAAGGGGCTGGGCCGCGCCGTTGCGGTAATCCTCCTCCGAGATGATGCCCTGCTGCCACATATTATACATGATGAAGTTGCGGCGGTGGATCAGGTTCTCGGGGTTGGTGTAGGGGTTGTAGTTGGTGGGGTTCTTGGTGATGGACGCGATGGTGGCGCACTCCCAGAGGGTGAGCTGGCTCACGTCCTTGTTGAAATACTCGTTGGCCGCTGTCTGAACGCCCTGAATGGTGCCGGTGAAGCTGATGGTGTTCAGGTAGGCCTCCAGAATGGTCTCCTTGGAGTAGGCGCGGCTCAGGCAGAGGGCGCGGTAGATCTCGCGCAGCTTGCGCAGCGCACCCTCCACGCCGCTGGCGCTCTTGTCGCTGGTCAGGTTCTTGATGAGCTGCTGCTCCAGCGTGGAAGCGCCCTGCTTGGAGCTGTAAATGGGCAGCAGATATTCGTTGACCATGGCACCGATGGTGCGCTTGAAGTTCACGCCCGGCTCGTTGTAGAAATCCTTGTCCTCGGTGCAGATGAACGCATACTGCAGATTGGTGGGGATCTGTTCCAGGTCTGCCCAGACGCGGTGGCTGTTGGAGGAGCGCAGAGTGGCATACTCCACCTGCGCGCCGGTGTCGGGGTCGGTGGCTACCACGGTGCTGGACTGGCTCAGCTCGATGTTGTCCAGGTCCAGCAGGTTGCCGTCGTTGGCTGTGGCCTGCACGGCGTAGTACACCGCCGCCACTGCCGCCAGGCTGCACACCATGATGCCCAGGCAGATGAGGGTGGCCAGCGTGCGGCCCAGCGCCCTGAGGATGGGGTGCTTCGCCTTTTCCCGGGGCTCCTTTGGCTCCCTGGGGGCACGCCCGCGCTTGGGCGGCTCTTCCCTGCGGCTGTTGCTCACATTCACTTTACGTCCCCCCGTGGGCTGCACGTCCGTGCGTGCAGCGCCGCGGTGGATCTTTCTCGATTCGTTTGAGATAAGGATCGCCTCCTACCTGCTTAAACGGTTATTCCTGACAAGTTCATCCTCTCTTCCATCCTCACCCTCTCAGTCTCGCTTCGCTCGACAGCTCTCCCAAAGGGAGAGCCAATGCATCTGTAAGGGGAACGGGTGCTGAAAGAACCCCCCAGTCGCCTACGGCGACAGCCCCCGCTAGTAGGGGGGCCCTTGGCATAGCGTAAAGCGCCGCCTCTCTGCCAAGGCCGCCCCTACTAGGGGCGGTGGCATTGCGAAGCAATGACGGTGGGGTTGAGGTCAGCACCCTCTAAAGGCCATGCCCCTATTTCTAATCAGATACTGCTAGTATAGCACACTTCCCCCCGTAAAGTACAGCATTCCGGTGTGAAAATTGTGCGCTTCTGTCTCAGGGGCGGCATTTTTGCGCATACTACCGCTGGAAAGACCCGCTGGAAAGGAGTGATTTTCTCCATGCGGAAAGTAGTTCTCTGCCTGTTTTACGCCCTGTGCGCCTTTGCCATCGCCTTCAGCCTGTTCTGGATGGCCCTGCCCCGGCTGGCGCTTCCCTCCCCTGCACCGGGAACGGACAGCGCCGCCGAAACGCCGATGCCCTCCGAGCCGAGCCTTGCGGCCCAGACTCTGCCCGACACCGGCCAGCCCACCCAATACCTGCTCCGGGACGAGGGCGGCATGGTGGCCGTCTACACCTGCGGGCCGGACGGCTCCCCCACCCGCCTTGCCCGGAAGACAGACATTTACGTCAACCTCCTGCCAGAAAATGACGCGCTGCGTGTCAAGCATGGCATGACAGTGACGGGAGATGCCGCCCTGCAGGAGGTGCTGGAGGACCTGGGCGGGTGAACCGCTCTGTCCGGGCTGCGGCCCCCAGCGTGAACTTGACAAACCATCGCAAATCAACTATACTATGAACAGAAAGAGCGCTGACCGCAATATGGCCAGCTCTACGTTCCCTTTTAAGTCAAAAAGATTGACCGCCGAGTTTGTGAGACTGGGGGCGGTCAATCTTTTTTGCTTTTATCGTTCTTCTCGTGAGAAATTTTCCAGCCAGCATCAAATGCCGCTTTCGCAACTGAGACGAGCAGGCTCAAAAGAGCAATTGCTACCGTCAGTACCGCGCAAACTTCTGTCAGAGTCATCCGACATCCCTCCCTTCGCCGACAGGCGGCTCCGGGAAAGGATCCAATTCAAAAAAGTTCCGTTCCCATCCGCCTGGCTTCCTTCCGGAAAATAGGCATTCGGGAGCGCGAAGTTGACCACCTGCATTGCAGACAGCGCTTTTCTCCTGCTGTTTCCAGCATTAGCTACAGTATAGCATAGAAACCGACAATGTGCAATCAAAAACCCCCTGTGCCATGGTCTGGCACAGGGGGTTTGTTTTGCGGTTCTGTTTCAGCCGGAGTGCAATTTTACTCCACGCTGATCATATAATAGTATACGGGCTGGCCGCCGCGGATGTGGCTGACCTCAACGTGGTTGGGGCACTTTGCCTTGACGATCTCGGTCAGCTTCTCGGCCTCCTCGTCGGAGACATCGCAGCCGGAGATGATGGTGACAAAGCTGGAGTCCTTCTTGCACATGCTGCGGGCCAGGCGGTAGGTGGCCTTGGTCAGGTCGGTGGAGGTGGCAACGATCTTGCCGTTCTCCAGAGCCATGATCTCGCCCTTCCGGATCCGCTTGCCGTCAAACTCGCTGTCGCGGGCGGCGTAGGTGATGAGGCCGGTGCTGACCTTGTCGGCGGCGGCCATCATGTTGATGGTGTTGGTCTCAGCGTTGGCGGAGGGGTCGAAGTTGAGCAGCGCGGTGATGCCCATGGGCACGGTGCGGGTGGGCAGAACAATCACCTGACGGTCAGCCAGCTTCTGGGCCTGCTCCGCTGCCATGATGATGTTCTTGTTGTTGGGCAGCACGAACACGGTCTTGGCGGGCACGCTCTGGATGGCGGCAAGGATGTCCTCGGTGGCGGGGTTCATGGTCTGGCCGCCGGAGACGACAGCGTCCGCAGCCAGGTCGGTGAACACAGCCTTCAGGCCCTCACCGGCGGCAACGGCCACAAAGCCGTAGTCACGGCTGGGGTCCACTGCGGC
>SKEF01003200.1_pt1 | contig 11531 bp, 10 predicted proteins | sample 4826691 | NCBI WGS metagenome assembly SKEF01 (sample SAMN11008816, study PRJNA524170) | human gut metagenome | biome: Human fecal sample; material: Feces; isolation source: fecal sample from pouch patient p23, p27 | host: Homo sapiens | place: Israel: Tel-Aviv | collected 2016-08-24
GTTCTGCACCACCTCAAGGTCGGAGAGGATCAGCTCGTAGTCGATGGCTTCAATATCGGCAATGGGGTCCACGGCCTCGGCCTTGGTCACGTCCTCCACCACATGGATGATGTTGTCATCGTCAAAGCAGCGCACCACGTGCACGATGGCGTCGCACTCGCGGATATGACCAAGGAACTTGTTGCCAAGGCCTGCGCCCTGACTTGCACCCTTCACCAGACCCGCAATGTCCACGAACTCCACGATGGCGGGGGTCTTTTTGTTGGTCTGCCAGATCTCAGCCAGCTTGTCCAGCCGCTTGTCCGGCACTGCCACGATGCCGGAGTTCGGCTCGATGGTGCAGAAGGGATAGTTTGCAGCTTCAGCATTTTTGGTGGAGGTGATGGCGTTGAACAGAGTGGACTTGCCCACGTTGGGCAGGCCGACGATACCTAACTTCATATAAAATACGCTCCTTACACGTTTTTTGGGCATAACAATACATCTACCATTATACGCAAAGCACCGGGGGAGCGCAAGCGTTTTGGCAAGATTGGCCCTTTGGGGCAGACAAAAAGCCCGCCGGGGAGCAAGGCATCCCCCGACGGGCCGGGACAGGTGAAAATTACAGCAGCTTTGCGCGCAGGTCGGCGATCATGGCGTCGTACTCGGCGTCGGTCAGCAGCACCTTGGGCAGGCTGTCGCTGAAGGGCTGGCCCCAGCTCACGCCGCCCTTGTACTTGGGCACGATGTGCACATGCACATGGGGCATGCCGTCGCCGTAGGTGGCGTAGTTGATCTTGTCCGGGTGGTACAGCTCGTCCAGGACCTTCGCCACCTTGGCCACGTCGGCAAAGTAACCGGCGTTCTCCTCCGGGGTCAGCTGGAAGTACTCGGTCTTGTGGCCCTTGAAGGCCACCACGCAGCGGCCCTTGTTCTTCTGGTCGCGGAACAGGTATACGATGCTGTAGGGCAGCTCGCAGACGTCCAGCATCAGAGCCTTGCGCTTTTCGTTGTCTTTTTCACAGTAAAAACATTCAGCCATGGGGAATACCTCTCTTCTCTCAAAACATAAAGCGGTGCGGCACCGCTTGCGATGCAGGAATGAAGCCCCGGCTTGTAGTACAAACCCGGTACGGTTTCAGTATACATCCCGCCCGGTAAAATGCAAGGAACTTTTCCCGCCCGGCGGCAATTTTGGCGGCCTGTACAAACCGGATGACGCTGTTTTGTGCGGTTTTTCGGCTCGAAGGGGCAAAAACACGCCGCTGATACCTCGTCGACAGGAGCGGACCTGACCCGGCGAAGTGCATCCATCGACCGACGTGTGATGTCAGACCGAAATGCGGCCGCCGGGCCGGGCACATCCGGATGGGCAGAAGAACGGAGTTTGTGAAAAAATCATACAAAACCTTCTTTATTTTGTCATAACTCTCCAGTATAATAAAAGATGGAGAGCCTTTTTGACACACGGCCTGCCGCAAGCGCGGCAGCCATTGGATAGACCAGACGGGAGGAAACCTTTATGGCAAACGAAAAGATCCTTGTGGTGGATGATGACGCCAACATCTGTGAGCTGCTGCGCCTGTACCTGACCAAGGAGGGTTATCAGGTCACCACGGCCGGCGACGGCGAGGAGGGCCTGGAAAAATTCAACCAGATCAAGCCCGACATGGTGCTGCTGGATGTGATGATGCCCCGGATGGACGGCCTGGAAGTGTGCCGCCGCATCCGCAAGGCGGGCAATACCCCGGTGATGATGCTCACCGCCAAGGGCGAGACCTTTGACAAGGTGCTGGGCCTGGAGCTGGGCGCCGACGATTACATGGTCAAGCCCTTTGACGCCAAGGAAGTGGTGGCCCGCATCAAGGCGGTGCTGCGCCGCTGCCAGACCACCTCGGCTGCAGCCGAGAGCACCGAGGGCGTGATCGAGTTCGACAACCTGCGCCTGGACATGAACAGCTATGAGCTGCGGGTCAAGGGCAAGGTGGTGGAGGCTCCGCCCAAGGAGCTGGAACTGCTCAACTGCCTGGCTTCCCACCCCAACCGTGTGTACACCCGCGACCAGCTGCTGGACGAGGTGTGGGGCTTTGAGTATTACGGCGACAGCCGTACCATCGACGTGCACGTCAAACGCCTGCGCGAAAAGCTGGCCGGTGCTTCCGACAAGTGGGAGCTGAAAACCGTGTGGGGCGTGGGCTATAAATTCGAGGTGCGTCAGTAATGCGCAAGAGTATCTCGACGGCATTCTTCTCGCTGGTGTCCACCCTGATGGTGCTGGGCATCGTGCTGATGGGCTGTTCGGAATGGGTGCTGTTCAAGAATTATTTTGCCCGGGACCGCTATGAGACGCTGGACCAGGTGGTGGGGGTCACCCGCCGCACGGCCCAGTATCTGGCCCAGCAGGCGGCGCTGCCGGAGGGCGACGAGCTGGACGCCCTGAACACCAAGCTGGAGATCATCGGCGAGAGCGCGGAGGCCTATCTGTTCTTCACCGACAACGACGGCCGGGTGCTGATCGCTTCCAGCCCGGAAATGCTCACCGCACAGGCCGTGCCGGATGAGATGATGCAGAAGGCGGCGGCCTCCGGCGCGGACTACTACCATGTGTTCGGTACGCTGGATGGGGTGCTGACCGAAAAAAGCTATATCACCGTCAGTGAGATGTGCGACGAGCGCGGCAGCCAGAGCGGCTGGATCTTTTTGTGCTCCTCCGGCAGGCAGCTCACCGAGTTCAAGCAGCAGTTCTGGTCCAACTTCCTGCTGTCGGCCTGCGTGATGCTGCTGTGCGCCAGCATCCTGACCAAGCTGTTGATGCGCAAACTCACCGACCCGCTGCAGAAGGTGACCGACGCGGCCCAGCGCTTTGGCGGCGGCGACCTGTCCGTGCGTGTGGAAGGCGTGGAAGGCGAAGGGGAAGTGGCCGACCTGGCCCGCACCTTCAACCGCATGGCCGACAACATCCAGACCAACGACAACTCCCGGGGCCAGTTCATGGGCAACATCGCCCACGAGCTGCGCACCCCCATGACCACCATCAAGGGCTTTGTGGACGGCATGCTGGACGGCACCATCCCGCCCGACATGCAGAACCATTATCTGCAGCTGGTCAGCGAGGAGACGGGCCGTCTGGCCCGTCTGATCCAGAACATGCTGGATCTGTCCAAGCTGGAAAGCGGCGAATATCAGGTCAATGCCCGGATGTTCAACATCTGGGACACCCTCACCGGCGTGGCGCTCTCGGCCGAGCAGCGCATCAACGACGGCATGATCGAGATCGAGGGCCTGACCATGGACGAAAAGGCGCTGGTGTACGCCGACCCGGACCTGATCCATCAGGTGGTGTACAACCTGCTGGACAACGCCATCAAGTTCACCCCGGCGGGTGGCACCATCCGCTTCAGCGTGGAAAAACTGGGCCCGGAAACCGAGATCGCCGTCTGGAACTCCGGTCAGGGCATCAGCCCGGAGGCACTGCCCTATGTGTTCCAGCGCTTCTACAAGGAGGACCGCTCCCGCGGCCTGCACGCCCGCGGCGCGGGCCTGGGCCTGAACATCTGCAAGGTGCTGGTCAACCTGTCCGGCGGACAGATCCGGGTGGAGAGCCAGCAGGGCGAGTGGTGCCGGTTCGTATTCACCCTGCCCTCGCAGGCCCCGAACCCCGGCGGCATGAAGCGCCTGCCTGACGAGGCCGGCGGTGCCCCTGCCGTGGAGGACCCGGCCAGCATGAAACCGGTGGAATAACCGCACAGCCAGACTGCCCGGACGTCAGGGCGGTCTGGCTGTTTTGTGTTTTGCGTCGGAGGTCATTTCAAATCGTCACCATGCCTCCTGCAGGGCAAAAAGAAAGAGGGCGGATGGACATTTCTTTCCAATTACGACTTTTCGGTGAAAAACAGGCCGGCAGGTTTGATTTTTTGTGCGTTTTCATGTAAACTAAAGATATCCATGCCCCGGTATTCTGGAAACCGCAAATCCGGAAAAATACCGGGCCTGTGAGGATAAAAACTTTTGAATATAACGGAGCGTAACGATATACTATGGCGATTGTAAGTCCTTCGATCCTTTCGGCTGATTTTGGCAAGCTGGGCGCGGACTGCCGCACGGTGCTGGACGCCGGTGCACAGATGCTGCACTACGACGTGATGGACGGCCATTTTGTGCCCAACATCAGCTTTGGCGTGCCGGTGCTCAAGAGCCTGCACAAGACCCTGCCGGATGCCTTTTACGATGTACATCTGATGATCAGCCACCCGCTGCAGTACGCAGAACCCTTCATCAAGGCGGGTGCCACCCTGTACAACTTCCATCTGGAATGCGAGGACGATATCCAGCAGACGCTGGATGCCGTGAAGGCGCTGGGCTGCAAGACGGGCCTGACCATCAAGCCCGGCACCGCCCCGGAGGCGCTGGCCCCCTATCTGGACCAGCTGGACCTGGTGCTGGTGATGAGCGTGGAGCCCGGCTTCGGCGGCCAGAAGTTCATGCCCTCGGCACTGGACAAGCTGCGCTGGCTGAAGGCGGAGCGCGAGAAGCGCGGCCTGCACTATCTGCTGGAAGTGGACGGCGGCGTGGACGACACCACCGCCCCGCTGTGCGTGGAGGCCGGTGCCGACGTTCTGGTGGCAGGCAGTGCCGTGTTCGGCAAGGACGACAGGACCGCCGCCGTGCGCCGTCTGGCTGCCCTGTGAGAGGGAGCGTTGTATGGATGAAGCATTGATCCGGGAGCAGGAACAGCAGCTGCAAAGGACCGGAAAATATTACAAGCACATCTGCTGGATGGCGGTGCCGCCGCTGTGCATGGCCTGCTACCTGTACGGCCTGCGCCCGCTGCTGCTGTGCGGCATTGCCATGCTCACCGGCAACCTGTGCGACCGTCTGGTGTCGCTGCTGCGGCACCGCGTATATCAGAACAGCGACCTGTCCAACGAGAGCTTTGGGCTGGTCATCGCCCTGCTGATGCCGGTCACCGTGGACATCTATGTGCTGGTGGCGGCGGTGCTGGCCGGTGTGCTCATCGGCAAGGAGGTCTTTGGCGGCTACGGCAGCTACCCCTTCAACCCGGCCGCCGTGGGCTATGCCGTGGCGGCGGTGTCCTGGCCGGAACAGGTGTTCCGCTACCCGCAGCCCTATACGGCCATCCCGCTGTGGGATGCCTCCGGCGTGCCGGTGTCCAGTGCCATTGAGGACACCCTGAGCAGCGGCGGCATGCTGAACTACAGTTCGATCGCGCTGAGCCTGGGCGAATACGCCGCCCCCATGGGCACCGGTGCCGCCCTGGTGCTGCTGGCCTGCGGGCTGTTCCTGTGGAGCCAGAAGGATGCCCATATGACGGCATCGGTGAGCTTTCTGGCCACCTGCGCCCTCATCGCCTTCTTCTTCCCGCGGCAGGCGGGTCTGGCAGAAAGCGATGTGCTGGTCAACGCCCTGCCCCGTCTGCAGTGCGTGCGGGACGAGCTGCTCACCGGCGCGGTGCTGTTCAGCGCGGTGTTCCTCATCAATGAGCCCTACACCTGTGCCCACCACCGGATGGGACGCATCCTGTACGGTGTGCTGGTGGGCGTGGTAAGCATGGGCTTCCGTTATTACGGCGTGTACGAAACGGGCGTGTGCTTTGCCGTGCTGGCCGTCAACAGCATCTCGGCGTGGATCGACCGCACCGAGATGCGGCTGTACCGTCTGCTGCACCTGCCCGCATCCGGTGCCGGAAAGGAGGCCGCAGAATGAGAAAAGCGACCGCAGAACTGATTTTGAAGGATCCCGACCGCTTTGCCCACCATGACCGCGTGTTCCTGAACAACCCCGTGGTCATGCAGGGCATGGGTCTGGCCCCGCTGGTGGTGCTGGCCACCACCGCCCATAACGGTGTGATGCTGGCGGCTGCGGTCACGCTGCTGCTGGTGCCCTCCCGCGTGCTGGCCTGCCTGCTGAGCCGTCTGTTCCCCCTGAACAGCGAGAATCCGGCCCCGGAAGAGCTGCAGAAAAAGCTGCTGCCCCGTGCGCTGGTGTACAGTCTGAGCGCGTCGGTGGTGTATCTGGCGGCCTATCCCATCCTGAATGCGGTGTTCGGCACCAGCCTGCTGACCCTGGGCATCTACCTGCCCCTGCTGGTGGTGGAGCCGCTGCTGACCTACCGCTTTGGCCGCGTGCAGGAAACGCTGCATAAGGCCGTGTCCAAAGGCCTGCGCATCACGGTGGGCTATGCGCTGCTGCTGATGCTGCTGGGCTGCGTGCGCGAGTGGCTGGCACTGGGCACGGTGTTCGGCACCCCGGTGGGGCAACGGGCCGTGCTGCCCATGGCCGGGATGCCGGCGGGCGGCTTTATCGTGCTGGGCGTGCTGTGCGCCGTGTGGCGTGCACTGGCAGCCCGGCGCAAGGCCTATCTGGTACGGGAAGCGCGCAGCCTTGTGGATGTGCATGCACAGAAGGAGGCGGACGGCGAGCAATGAGAGATGTTGTGAATGCCTGGGTGGTGTTCTTTGGCTATGCGGTGCTGGCCGTGTTTGCCCAGAATGCCATCTTTACCCGCGCACTGGGCGTGTCCCGTCTGGTGCAGCTGGTGGGGGATGACCGCACCAGCAGCTGGCTGTTCGGCCTGCAGCTGTGCATCACGCAGGTGCTGGTGGCCCCGTTGGCCTGGTATGCCGGCAGCTGGATCGTCCCGCTGGAAAACCGCGCCCAGCTGCGCCCGCTGGCGTATGTGGCCGCCATTGCCGTGGTCTGCACTGCCGAAGAGCTGGTGCTTGGCCTGGGCCGCCGGCTGCCCCTTGCGGGCAAGCTGCTGCGCATCGTGCCCGCTGCAGCCCTGAACAGCTGCGTGCTGGGCACCGTGCTGGTGGAGCGCACCCAGAGCTTTACGCTGATGCAGAGCCTGGGCTTTGGCCTGGGCAGCGGCGTGGGCTACCTGCTGGCTGTGCTGCTGGTCACAGAGGCCCAGCACCGCCTGCGCAGCAAGGCTATCCCCTCCGCGTTCCGCGGCCTGCCCATCACGCTGGTGTACATCGGCGTGCTGGCGCTGGCCATTTATGGCTTTACCGGCCATTCGGTGATCCTGTAAAGGGAGGTAAGTCAAAATGGCAAAGTATAAACGTCGGCCCAAGGTCAAGCGCTACCGCCGCAGCTTTTACAGCCGCGGCATGCGCATCCGCAAGATCGTGGGCATCGTCGTGCTGGTGGCCGTGGTGCTGGCCGCGGCATGGTTCGCCGCGCCCCATGTGCTGGACTGGGCTACCCACACCTGGTACACCGTGGTCAAGGACCGGGATCTGGAAGCCGAGAGCGCATCCCGCGCGGCGGCATCCTCCCAGGCAGCGGCTTCGGCAGCCGCGTCGGAGGCTGCTTCCTCGGCGGCATCGGAGCCGGAAGAGGACGTCTTTGACGGCAAGGCGATCGTTTCCGGCCGGTGGGCGGAGCTGGACACGGCGGCCCTCACGGACGATGACACCCTCCGCACCACGGCACAGCAGCTGAAGGCGCAGGGCGTGGAATACGCCGTGCTGACCCTGAAAGATGCGGCCGGAAACATCTACTATGCATCGCAGGCGGCGGCTGCGGCGGGCGGCATCGTGGCCGAACCGCTGGACGCCGGGCACATCGCGGCCATCCTGCGGGAAGAAAAGCTCATTCCGGTGGCGCAGCTGGCGGCCTTCAAGGACCCCATCTCGCCCCGCACCGACCCCTCCATGGCCATCCACTACAACGGCAGCGCCCTGTGGCTGGATGCCCAGAAGAACGGCAACCCCTGGCTGAACCCTTATTCCACGGCGGCAGTGGAGTATGTGGGCGACCTGGTGGAAGAGGTGCAGCAGCTGGGCTTTGAGCAGGTGGTGCTGACCAATGTGCAGTTCCCCAAGCTGAGCAAAAAGCAGGACTACGGTACCACCAACGGGGTCTCCCGTGCCGACCAGCTGAAGGCGGACATCGCCGCCCTGCAGGACCGTTTGTCGGGCAAGGTGACCCTGTGGTTCAGCTACACGCTGGATCAGTGCAAGAACAGCAGTGTGGCGCTGGATGTGCCGGCCCTGACCCTGGGCGTGCAGAACCTGCTGGTGACCTCGGACGCGGCCATGGATGCCGATGCCCTGCAGGCGCTGGAAACGGCGGCCACGGATGCAGGGGTGGAGAACCTGACCGTACACGCCGCAGACCGCTTTGAGACCGACCGCGTTTCGGGCTGAGTGATGCAGTAATTGTCTTTGATGATACGGGAAAGTGAGGAATCGACCATGAACACCACAACTTGCTTTGCACCTGCGCACATCCTTCTGCCTGCGGAGCAGATCCCGCTGAAACAGTGGGGCTGCATTGCCTGCGACCAGTTCACCAGCGACCGCGAGTACTGGCAGCGGGCCAAAGAAGCGGCTGACGGCAGCCCCAGCACCCTGAACCTGATCCTGCCGGAGGTGTATCTGGAGGACGGCGACGCGGACGCCCGGGTGGAGCAGATCCATGCCACTATGGCGGATTATGCACAGAACGTGCTCACCCGCGCCGTGGACGGCTTTGTGTATGTGGAGCGCACCGAGCAGAGCGGCCGGGTGCGGCAGGGCCTTGTGGGCAAGGTGGATCTGGAAGCCTACAGCTATCAGCGCGGAGCAAAGTGCACCGTGCGGCCCAGCGAGAGCACGGTGGAGAGCCGCATCCCGCCCCGCATGAAGGTGCGCACCGGTGCCGCACTGGAAACGCCCCACATCATGATGCTGGCCGACGACCCTCAGTGCACCCTCATCGAGCCCATCGCGGCCCGCAAGAACGAGCTGCGCAAAGTGTACGAGGGCGAACTGATGCTGGGCGGCGGCCATGTGGCCGGTTGGGCCGTGGAGGACCCGGCCATGATCGACCAGATCGAGACGGCACTGGCTGCGCTGGGCAGTCAAGAGGCCTTTGATGCCAAATACCCGGATGCTGCCCGCCGCGACCCGCTGACCCTGGCCGTGGGCGACGGCAACCATTCGCTGGCCACCGCCAAGGCCTGCTGGGAGGAGCTGAAAAAGACCCTGACCCCGGAGCAGGCCGAGAATCACCCGGCCCGGTGGTGCCTGGCCGAGGTGTGCAACGTCCACTCGCCCGCCATCGAGATCGAGCCCATCCATCGGGTGCTGTTCAATGTGGACTGTGCTGCCGTGCTGCTGGCGCTGATCACCTGGAGCGACGAGAACATGGCAGGCTGCTGCTTTGGCGGCGAGAAAAAGCAGCCCTTTACGCTGGCCGGCCCTCACATGGCCAACGTGCTGAGCTTTGAGGAGCCCACCGCGCCGCTTACCGTGGGCACCATCGACGAATTTATTGAGTATTATCTGGAGCGTCACCCGGAGGGCCGGGTGGACTATGTACACGATGAACCGGCTGTGCGCGCGCTGTGCAAGAAGGGGGCTGTGGCCTTCCTGATGCCGCCCTTTGCCAAGAGCGACCTGTTCAAGGGCGTTGTGATGGGCGGCGTGCTGCCCCGCAAGACCTTCAGCATGGGCCATGCGGAGGAAAAGCGCTATTATATCGAGTGCCGGAAAATTACGGAATGAGAGAGCGCAATAGCCTTCCCCCTTGGGGGAAGGCTATTATAGGAGAACCATGACATTTGAAGAACTGAATCTGTCCGCCCCGCTTCTGCGCGCTGTGCAGGAGGCAGGCTATGAGACCCCGTCGCCCATTCAGGCAGCGGCCATCCCGCCGGTGCTGTCCGGCCGGGATCTGATGGGCTGTGCCCAGACCGGCACCGGCAAGACGGCCGCCTTTGCGCTGCCCATGCTGGATCGCCTCACTGCCAACCCGCCCCGCCGCAAGGGGGCCGTCCGCGCGCTGATCCTGACCCCCACCCGGGAGCTTGCCTTGCAGATCGGCGAGAGCTTTGACGCCTACGGCAAGTACCTGAACCTGCGCAGCACCGTGATCTTTGGCGGTGTGGGCCAGGCCCCGCAGGTGGAGGCCCTGAAAAAGGGCGTGGACATCCTTGTGGCCTGCCCGGGCCGATTGAACGACCTGATCGGGCAGGGCTTTATCGACCTGTCGGATCTGGAGATCTTTGTGCTGGACGAAGCCGACCGTATGCTGGATATGGGCTTCGTGCACGATGTGAAGAAGGTGATCGCCAAGCTGCCCAAGGTGCGCCAGAACCTGATGTTCAGCGCCACCATGCCCGCCGAGATCGAGCAGCTGGCCGCCGGCATCCTGCGGGACCCGGCCTTTGTCAAGGTGGACCCGGTGTCCAGCACCGTGGACCGCATCCAGCAGAGCCTGTACCATGTGGAGAAGGGAAACAAGAAATTCCTGCTGCCCTGGCTCATCAAGAACCTGCAGCCCCCGGTGGTCAACGCGCTGGTATTCAGCCGCACCAAGCACGGGGCCGACAAGATCGCAAGAGACCTCACCAAACAGGGCATCCCGGCGGCGGCCATCCACGGCAACAAGAGCCAGACCGCCCGCGTGACCGCACTGGAGGACTTCAAGGCCGGTAAGACCAGGGTACTGGTGGCCACCGACATCGCCGCCCGCGGCATCGACATCAGCGAGCTGTCGCATGTGTTCCACTACGACCTGCCCGAGGTGCCGGAGACCTATGTGCACCGCATTGGCCGCACGGCCCGTGCCGGAGCCGACGGCACCGCCGTCAGCTTCTGCGCCCCGGAGGAGCAGGAGTATCTGGCCGGCATCGAAAAGCTGAACCGCCGGAAGATCCCGGTGGTGTCCGGCCACCCGTGGGACGGCGTGCCCGCCCCGGTGCGCCCGGAGCCGCCCGTGCGCGGCAAAAAGCCCAAAGCTGCCCCCGAACAGGCCGGGAAGCAGCCGGAACAGCAGGCAAAGCCCGCGAAGGCGGCCGCCCCTGCAAAGCCTGAAAAAAAGGCTGCTGCCGTGCCCAAAGCGCAGGCAAAGCAGCCCGTAAAACTGGAAAAAGAGGAACGAACCATGGATGATCCCAAGCGTACTTCCGGCGGGCGCAGCAATGACCGCCGTTCCAACAATAACAACAACAGCCGCCCCCGCCGGGAGCAGAACGCCCCGGCCCGCGGCAGCAATGCCCAGCCCAAATTTGACCCGCACTTTGTGAGCGCCCCGGAGGCAACGCCGCTGCGCTCGGCCAGAAAGGCCCCGGCTGCTCCCGCTGCCCCGGCCATCAAGACCGCGCAGGGTGCTCAGGCCGTGCAGGGCCAGAATGCCCCGAACGGCGACCGCCGCAATGCAGGCCGCCGCAGCGACCGGAACACCCCGAACGACCGCAATGCCCGCCCGGCTGCAGCCGGTGGTGCAGGCCGTGCTCCGCGCAGTGAACGCAATGAGCGCACCGGCAGCCCCCGCAGTGCCGCCGGCGGCGCAGGCCGCGCCCCCAAGGCCGACACCGGCCGCCGCAGCCGTCAGCCCGCTGCAAAGGACGAGGACCCGGGTCTTGTGCTCATCAGCCGCCGCCCGCCGCAGCAGAAGTTCACGAACTTTGAGGAGTACATGAACGCCCACGGCGGTGCCACCGCCCCCATTGAGGACCACAGCGACGAGGTATGAGCCTGAACGAATTTGCCCCCTGGCAGTGCCCCCTGTGCGGCGCGCCGCGTGCCGGGGAGGTG
>SKEF01003209.1_pt1 | contig 11517 bp, 19 predicted proteins | sample 4826691 | NCBI WGS metagenome assembly SKEF01 (sample SAMN11008816, study PRJNA524170) | human gut metagenome | biome: Human fecal sample; material: Feces; isolation source: fecal sample from pouch patient p23, p27 | host: Homo sapiens | place: Israel: Tel-Aviv | collected 2016-08-24
TTATATTTCTACGAGTTTTATATTTAATCAGCTGATTGTTAGTATATTATGTGTATATTACGTATATTTGCCTATGATTTAAGATGAAAGTACAGTTTTGATTGAGATAAATATAGATGCATCTGCGCTCCCGGTGATATCGCCGGGAGCATTTTAACTGGATCTCATTTCTATTTTATAGCTACTATATTATTAGAATATAGGCTTTAGTCTATTTTTAAGGTTGTAGATTGTTTGTTTCTTGCGATCCCGGAGAAATCCGGGATTTTTTATTATGGGTAGTTATTTGATTCTTGTCTCAATTTATAGTTTTGATTACCTTCATTAGTTGTTTTACCTGCTCTTTAAGTGCATCCATATCGTCCTGTAATCCACCTACTTGCTTGTAGTATGTCTCATGAATGTTTGGCATTTTAGCACTTATATAAAATTCGGCATATAGGATGGAATTTATCTCATCTTCCATAAGATTGAAATTACCATAATTTGCTTTGTCTGGATTGTCACTCATACAAGTAATAAAACCATGTTCATGGAAACGATTCTTTAGACGTTTAAGGTAAGCACGACCTTCTCGATCACTCACTACATAAACGTGTTGATCTCGGATATTTCTCCATTCACTTCGATCCAATAAGCGGACTACTACATAAGAACTGTCCAATATAGTGGGTGCCATACTATCTCCTTTTACTCGAATACAATAATACTGTGCTTTACGATGCAACATGGATACGGGAAGTTTTATACCATCTACAATTTCCAGATAACCAGGATTGCAATATCCTGCTGTACCAGCTGCAACGGATATTTCTACAATTGGTATAGTAACAGTATTATCATCGGTAGAAGGGATCAATTCGATGGAAGGTTTATGTTCGATTGCCTTAGATGCTTCTTTTTGCGAATGTAACATAGAACCTTTGCCTGTAATTAACCAAGTTAGATTTAATTGCGGATAATTATCCGCAATAATGGATAGCCATTTACATTGTATATCACTATTATTATTGATAGCACGCCTAATCATACCATCACTAGCTGAAATGCTTTGTTCAAAAGATCTCACACTAATGCCTTGATTCTTAATAAATTGAGACAATCTTTGTATCATACGAATAAATTATTGTGAAAATATTCACGATTTAATTTGTAATCGTGATAATTATCCTATATATTTGCAGCATCTTAATAAGTTAAGATGGCCCCAAAGGTAAAAAATAACAGTTTATAAATCAAAAGATATGGCAAAAAAAGAAAGGTACATTAAGTTAGACAAAGACAAAGTTAAAGAGATTGCAGATATAAAAGGAGTGTCTACAGTAACTGTGTATGCAGCGCTAAAGTTCCAAACAAACAGCGCACTGGCAATGCTTATTCGTGCATGGGCTTTGAATCATGGCGGAAAACTCTTTGAAGAAGCAGAAAATCCTTATTGTGAAACTAAAGTCGTATAACTATTATGGAAACAAGAAACAACAATCAGCAGACAAAGGGTCTGCAAACCTTTTTAAATGAGAATATTGGTGCTGAAATCAGAACCATAACAGTCGATGAAACGCTTTTCTTCGTAGGAAGAGATATTGCATTGTCATTAGGATATGCAAACCCTGTATCAGCAATTTCGCAACACGTTGATAATGAGGATAGCGTGAAATACGCTATCCCTGATAATCAAGGATTTAACCAAATCACTACTCTGGTCAACGAGAGTGGCATGTATGCCCTTATCTTTGGCTCCAAATTACCAGCCGCCAAAGCCTTCAAGAGGTGGATCACCAGTGAAGTCCTCCCTACTATCCGCCGCACCGGTGGTTATTCTCTCCAATCATCCCAGCGCCAGTTATTACCCGCTCCCAAATTCCGTCCGGAATTTATTGAATGGAAAGAAAAGGTTCGTCACTGGTTAAGCAGGAAGGAGCTTCTGGAAGTTGCGAATGGTCTGAACCTCACCTATTCTCATGTTCGTAAAGTATATTCCGGTAACACAATGAGCAAAAGAGTTGCATCGGCATTGAATAGATATGCAAAAGCCAACTGCCAGAAACGTAATTATTATCCTGATCCGATTCCCGTATACGAACAGTTGTCAATCGAATGGGAGGAAATGCAATGATCACCTACACAATGGGCATCAACCTGGAATATCTCCGAATTGTAATCTCAATCTGGCGTGAATACGGTATGCTTTGCCCGGTCATTATTCCAAAGGATCAGGATAAAGAAGGACCTATTATGATAAAGATCGGACCAACAACTGAAGAAAAGGTTGCAGAAATGGTAGACAAGATATGGAACATAGCCGGAGCTAAACGGCTGGTCAAAGAAATTGAGAAATAACCAGTTTGTAATAAGAACTTTTAATTTAATCATGGTTTATTACCCCATGCTGCAGTGGCAGCAAGATCATCCTGGTCCGTGAGGATAAGGATGTTTCTGAATTTTCCATAAATATATAGATTTAACAAGCTGCGAAAGCAGCACAACTGCCCTGGTTCGTGATGAATAGGGGCAGAATTTAAAACGATTTATCAACCCTTTAATATAGATTAAAATGACAAAGAGACAAGAATTAGTACTGATGTTCAAGCAACTGCATGAGTTCTGCAAGCAGAACGGCATCCAGGTCATCGCAGTTGCCGGTTACGAGAATGACAACAGAGAACTTACCAGTATCTCTTATGCCCGCGGTGATTCCAAAGCAGTAGTTCCGATGATACTTGAGGAAATGAAAATCAACAGCAACCTGGATAAGTTTATCAGAACAACAGCTGTAATGAAATACTAGATATTTAAATAACCAAGAATGATTTATCAACCCCTAAAAATTAGATTTAAAATGAAAGAAGAACAGCTTTTAAAAATGGCCGAGCAAGTTAAAAAAACATGCGAGGAAAACGGTATCACAGTTTTGATGCTTATTGGCAATATCGAAGGAGACAGAGTTAATAGTACTAACCTTCTCAGGGGCAAAGTAGATGCTTTGACTACGATGATTGTTGGGCTTATGAACGAAAATACTGAGTTCTCCAAGCTCATCCAAAATGCTTCTGAGTATTACACAGTACAACAAAGAGAAAGTAAATATGAATCGCTTGCAAAAAACATAGAAGAATTATCCAAAGCTATCCGAGGCGCTGCACATCAGACGCCTAGAGGATAAATTAAAGGAGCAGTCAAGGAACCTTCCGCTTGTTTTCAGGATTACGTACTTAACCATTTTATAACTATATAAATTTTCGATAGGTGGTAAAAAGAGACGGTAAGGCGGCCTTCATTCCCAGTTCGATGCGGGGAACTGCACAAGAGTTAAATACAATATTTTATATGGCTGTAATTTACGATAATAAAGTATGTATCTATGCCAACGAGCTGATCATATATGACCCCAAATACAAGGTTGGTTCCGAAAAAGGATTCCTTCCTTTTGGGACATATAAATCCAAGGTTCACAGGAAAAAGATCAATGTTATCCTTCGTGCCAGCTTAGGGCGACAGGCTCTGGTTGAATTCGATTCTCTGGAGGATTATATTCAGCGACTGTATATCAAATACTATGGCGATCCTCATGAAGATGTAGAACGACCGAAAATAAGCCTGCTTGAAAGGACTATGGGATACAACGAAGCTGCCTTCACATTCTTTGCATCCGAATACAAGGATGCCTTCGGGAAACGTCTTAGCCCTGAGAAGGCTACCTTATACACACTCCAGGCACGTGTACTGGATGCTGTCATCCGTCTTCGCAATGGGAATACGGAAGGCTCCTTCGGTAGGGGTGGCGAACGTTTCAATATGTGGGACAGACTGAGTGAGATGGTCAACAATCTGACGGAAGTACGTGACAGCAGGGGTGGTATTCGCTATCCGCATAAGTTGCCTACTACGGGCAAGACGCTCAAGCGTAAGGTGGATCAGTATGAGATGGAAGGATTCATCGCTCTGGTACATAAGAATAAGGGTAATGTTTCCGCTGCCCTGATCAAGGATGAGGAGGACGAGGCAATCATGCACAAGTTGCTTTCACAGCACATGAACCTGGATAATATGCAGATCATGAAACAGTACAACCAAATCGCTGTGATGCTGGGAAAACCGGAAATCAAGAGTCCCGTTACCGTGGACAGATACCGCAAGATGATGGAGGCTACCACCCTGGGACATCAGCGCGGAGCTTCCGTACTGAGAAACAAGCTGGAAATGCAGCATAAGCGCGAGGCACCGAAAACCGCCATGACATACTGGACCCTTGACGGATGGGATGTTGAACTGGTTTATCAGAAGAAACAGATGAAGACCAGGACGGTAAACGGAGAGAAGAGGAACTATATGATGACTACTTACTGCAACCGCAAGACGATGGTAGTGGTGTTGGATGCCTGCAAAAAGTATCCTATCGGTTATGCCATCGGTGACCATGAGAGTCCGGCACTCATCCGTGAAGCCCTGCGCAATGCAATCAAGCATTCCAGAAAACTGTTCGGAAACCGTTATAAACCGATACAATTACAGAGTGATAATTACCAGAAAGGAGTAATGGTTCCGTTCTACGAAGCATTGACCAGGTATTATACTCCGGCAGCCATCGGCAATGCGAAGTCCAAGATCATTGAACCTTACTTCAACTATCTGAACAAGACCTACTATAAGCTTGAGAAGAACTGGAGCGGTGTGAATATCAACAGCAAACGGGAGTCGCAGCCCAACATGGAGATTCTGAACCGTAACCGTCATCTTATTCCTGATGAAGCCGGCGTACTGGCTCAGATACATGAAATCATGAGAAAGGAAAGGGCGAAGAGGCTGGACGCTTACCTTGCCGCCTGGGAGGGTACTCCTGATGAACGCCGTCTGCCATTCAGCGACGAAGAATATCTGATGCTGATGGGTGACACTACAGGACGTACCAACCGTCTGACCGGAAAGGGACTTCTGATTGAGCTGGCAGGCGAAAGAATCAACTTTGAGAGCTTTAATATGGAATTGCGTAATCACTATAATGAGGATTGGGTGGTTCATTACGATCCCGATGATCTCTCCCAAGTGCTTATCTGTAATGCGGAAGCGACTAAAGGGCATTATGTAAGGAAAGAAATTGGCGACTTGCGCTTCATGATGCAGCGTGATATCAAGACTCCGATGGCTCTTATTGACCAGAAGCCGGAACATTTCGAACACCGTAAGAAAGTGGATGAGTTCAACCGGCAGTTTGAACAAAGATATATTGAGAAGCAGGAGCAAGTGGACGAAGTGATATATAGCATGCAAGAACGAGTTCCTCTGCTCAAAAGCAACAGTCTTCTTGACAGGGCGTTGATTCTGGATAGTAAGGGAAGGCACAAGGACAGAAAATATGAGGCAAGGAAGGAAGTTCAGGATGCAGAATATGAGGAGATATCCTCCGGTCCTGTCAGAATACCGGCTCCTGTCGTGGACGACGATTATGAGTGGAGCACTTCAGATATGAGTTTTTCTAGATAATTAATAACATTAAAAGCAATATAAAGATGGATAAGAAAGCATTGAAACAGTACATAGAGAATCTGGTAAACCGTGGTTCCTCACCTGCAGAACTTGCACGCCGTTGTGGTGTGTCTGATACAGCCATGTCACAGTTCCGTTCCGGCAAATACGGAGCAAACGATGACAACCTGGCAGCCAAAATCGCATCAGGACTTTATTTCTATGAGAACTCACGTAACGTGGTTGACAGTGTAACTTCATACAAACAGGTTATGGCAGTCTTTACCGCAGCGAAAAAAAAGAGCAAATGGATATGCATCAGCAGTCGTAGTGGAAGTGGAAAAACGCAGTCACTCATTGACCTGTACAACCTGTACAGCGACAAAGGTGTCATCTATATTAAATGCCGCAAATGGAGCAGCCGCAAGTTTCTTACCCGTCTGGCACAGGCTATGGGAGAAACGGTGAAGGGAAATATGGACAATGATGATCTGCTTGACCTGTGTGTCAGACACATGAACAGTATATCTGCCCGCAAACCTATCCTACTGATTGATGATGCTGGAAAGCTCACCCACTCAGCTATGTGTACGCTCATTCCTTTGTATGACGACACGCTTGGCCGCATGGGATGCTTGGTCGCCGGCACAGAAACATTGGAACGCAATATCAAGCGTTATGTGGGACGTATTGAAGGATATGACGAGATAGACGGTCGTTTCGGACGGAATTATATAGACTTATTTGGAGCGACAAAGAAGGATGTCATCAATATTTGTCTTGCTAACGGCATAGACAAAGAAATGGCTGAGTCGATATGGGGCAGACTTCCTAAGATAAAGAAACAGCCACGCAAGGATGATCCCAGGGAAGTGTTGTTTGCCGCAGACCTGCGCGAACTCATTGGGATGATAGATGATGTTGTTATCAGAGAAGAATTCAGCAACGGAGGGCTGCATGTATGATACGTTCCCTTTCCTTTGACAATATCCTGAATAAAAGGTATGAGTACATTCCCTTTGGAAGAGAGTTCATGGATGCATTCGGCAAACGTCAGAAGTCAGGGGCATGGATCGTCTACGGGAAATCCGGACAGGGAAAAACTTCATTCACGTTCCAGCTGGCAAGAGAATTTGACCGCATCGGTTACAAGGTACTTTTTGCCTCACTTGAAATGGGTACGGAGGCTGACTTCAAGGATTCCCTTCTCGGATTCATGAACTCATCGAAAAGTGGAATGATCTTCTGGGACGAAATGCCCACTTTCGAGGAATTTGATGAATATCTGAGCAAACAAAGGTCTCCGGACGTGATTATAATCGACTCTCTGCAGAGTCTTGAAGGAGAGATGGATGTGACAGCTAAACAGTTAATAGAGCTCAGAAAAAAATATAAAAAGAAGATTTTCATCTACATCTCTCATGTGGAAGGAAGAGAAGTACAGGGGACGATGGCTTACCGGATAAAGAGAGACTGTTTTTCACGTATTGAAGTGAACGGTTTCCGCGCTAAATATATCAGTCGCGGTGCTCCCGGCCCCAAAGGATTCTATGTGATCTGGAAAGAGGGGTATGAGAAACAATGGCTTAAAGACAGTGATGAACCGTTAAATGACAATGATTATGAGCAATGACAAATCTCCCCGTTCGGTGTTCTATGCCACCAATCCTCAGAAAACTCTGCTTCATCGCCTTAAACGGCAGACTGGCATGAGTGAGGATAATTACCGTGAAATGATCTATAATGCTAGTAACGGACGTACAGATTCATCTAAGTTGCTGTATAAGTATGAAGCTACACAGCTGATCAAAAGACTGATTGATCCGCAAGGTGTAAACGAAGGACGTCAGCAGGAGCAGAAGGAGGTGGTAAAAGACATCTGCGGTGTATCCTACAGTATCGGTATCCTCAATAAGGACTACATCAGCGACGATTCCTACGAAATCGAGATGAACAAGGCAAAGATCTCCTCCTTCCTGAAAAAGCGAGGAGCCATCAAAAAGGATGTGAGCCGGCAGAATCTGGAAGAGTTGAAAGAGACCTTGAAGCAATTACAAACGATTAAGAGCAAGGAGGGAAAATGAAATGGATGTACAGCCTGATGATCATCGCCTGTGTTCTCAAGATCATCATCACGGACGATTGGGAGGTAAGATGCTGGGCTTTCAGCTGCCTGTTATGGGTGCTGATCGCTTCCGGGAATAACAATGACAACAATGAGAGAAACCAACATAGTATTAATTATTAAAATCGTGTTTTATGGATATCAATAATTTAACGGAAAAAGAACGTGAGGCTTTGTTGAACAAGCTGCAGGCCGAAAAGAAAAAAAAGGATGTGGACAAGAGGAAGAACTACGAGAAAGTACGTGCCAAATTCCTGGCATCCACAGAAAAGAGACTTCGTAAATACCTCAAGGATGGTCAGGATTTCAAGGAATGGCTGAAAAATGAGGCCTTTAACTATTACGAGTTGCTGAAGCAATATGGAGATCTCAGACGTGACGAACAACTGGGATTCAAAGTTCAGAACGAAACATTCAGGGTGTTAGTCAAAGGAAATAAGGAGAAAGGATTTGATGAACGTGCCGATATAGCCGAGAAACGCCTGGTTGATTATCTGAATGTCTGGATTGAGAAAAAGGGAGATGGTGACCGCAATCCCATCTATAAACTGGCCATGTCACTGATACAGCGTAATGAGACTGGAAATCTTGATTATAAATCCATTTCACGCTTGTATAAGCTGGAAGAGGATTTCAATGATCCTGAATACTCCTCTATCATGAAGCTCTTCCGTGAAAGCAATGTTGTGGAAGGCACTGTCATTCGCTTCTATTTCGAGGAGAAGAATGAAGATAATCAATGGACAAGGATAGAACCATCGTTTAACAAGATGTGATATGAGCAAACAAGTACAGGTACTGTTAGTTTCTCCTCCTAGTTTAACGAAGGAGAATATTTATGAGATGAAGACTTTTCAAGGATTTGCTTGTTCGTATTGTCAAGGTAATGGCTGGATACCTGCCTTGGGTGACAGAAATGAACGAGAGCAAAGAACCTGTCCGGTTTGTAACGGTCTCAAGATTTTAAAAGCAGACATAACTATAAAGTGGGTGCCTGACGAAAAATCAAGCGATCAAACCTGAAAAGCGAAAGAATAACCTCAAATATTAATAATTTAATTTTTTTACATTATGAATGAAATTTATTGGATGACCGTAGTTGGTAACCTGTCCACCGCGTTTATGGTCGTATGGATTGTAGCTTTGATAGTTATCGTTACCATGCTGTTTGCTCTGCTGGTAACGGAAGGTGATATTATAGAAGATGAGGGTGGAAAACACAATTTTTTTAAATGGTTGAAACGCTTTGTTGTCTATGGTGTAATAGCAGCGATGGCGAGTATTTTCACTCCATCGACCAAAGAAATGCTTCTTATCTATGGTGTCGGTGGCACGATTGACTATATCAAGACGAATGATACGGCAAAGCAGCTTCCGGACAAGTGTATCAAAGCGCTTGACTGTTTTGCAGATAAATATATTGACGAACCTAAAAAAGACAAATAATTATGGGAATGCACACATGGTTTGAATGTAAGATCCGTTACGAAAAGGTAATGGAGAACGGAATGCAGAAAAAAGTAACTGAACCCTACCTGGTAGATGCTCTCAGCTTCACGGAAGCGGAAGCACGGATAATAGAGGAGATGACTCCCTTCATCTCAGGAGTGTTTACCGTCTCTGATATCAAACGCGCCAACTATAGCGAGATATTCCCCAGCGACGCAGAGTGTGACGACCGCTGGTTTAAATGTAAACTGTGCTACATCACATTGGATGATAAGAGCGGAGCCGAGAAAAAAACAAGCACCTATGTGTTGGTACAGGCTTCGGACCTCGAACGGGCGAAGAAGAACCTTGATGCCGGCATGAAAGGCACAATGGCAGACTATCAGGTGCCCTCAGTCGTAGAAACAGCTATCATGGATGTATATCCTTATACGGCTGACAAGGATGCCAGACCTGAACCGGACGAAAAGAAAAAGGAGGAATGAGTAATCCAAAGGTAGTTGCAGTCCTGCTCATTGTATGTGAGCAGGACTCCCTTAATGATCCGAAAGAAACAGTGAGCGAGGTTGACATGGAATATGATCTGCCGCAGATTAAAGTAGAAGGCACCAATTATGCGATAGATTCCTTCATACATGAAGAGAGTAAACGGGTACGTTTTGGCTGGCATACACGTGACAAGCCTTTCCATCCGCAAGATTTCAGACGGAAAGTCAACCGGCACCGCATCAGGAGCCGGTGCTTTTAAAGACAATTTAATTTCTATTTAAACTACAATCTTATGAACTTAAAAGAAAACAAGAAACCCATGCATATTATCCTGGAAGAGGTCGCTAAAGTGACAGGAGTATCAAAGGAACTGATCAAGTCACGCATCAGGATGCGGGAGGCGGCTGACGCAAGGATGTTGTTCTGTTACATGGCCCGCAAGGAAGGTTATCTTCAGCGTGAAATAGGGAGTTTTGTCGGACTGTGCCATTCGCGTGTGTCTGCGGCCTATTATGATGTAAAGTTGGAAAAAGGGAAGTTTCGTCCTCTTATAGCAAAACTGTCCGAAGGTACGGAAGTGTCGCCAGAGAACCGGAAGAGTATGGATGTGGAGGATTGGATAGAGGATCAGAGCTTTGTTGTGGTCAATCCTGATCTTCCCGTTGTCGGGAGGTCAGTTGCCTTGAAGGCAGTCCGGATGACGGAGAGCAGGACGGCGACAAAAGCCGTCGGGATTCTTTCCTCCGTTCTGGAAGGCTGGATGCATGGCGGTGATGCGGACTGTATCATTGCGGAATTTGAAGAGAAACTGGGCGATGCGCTCAAGAAAAAAACAACAGGAATAAAGACTGACAGTGTATGAAACCAAGAGCTTTTTTTGATGAGGTGGTCAAATTACGGCAGCTGCAAAAGAGATATTTCAAAGAACGTACATCTATGGCGCTGACCGCCTGCAAGAAGCAGGAGAAAATCATAGATGAAGAAATAGCGCGAGTTAATAAACAGGTGGAGAAAGACGGTCAACTCCGGTTGATATGATTCAATACAAATCAGAAAGGAATTAAATGAAGATGCAATCTAAGATAGATTATTCCATAGCCTTACTTCGTAAATGCGAACAGATGGCACTTGATTATGACCCGGAGGATGGCTTTTACTTAGCGTTCTCCGGTGGCAAGGATAGCCAAGTCTTCTATCACCTTGCGAAGATGGCAGGAGTAAAATTTAAGGCTCACATGAACCTTACGAGCATCGACCCACCCGAAGTTATCCGCTTTGTAAAACGGAACTACCCGGATGTGGAATTGATTAAACCAAAGATGTCTATCTATGATATGGCTTTAAAAAAACACTTATTACCTACAAGAACAATCCGTTGGTGTTGCGCTGAATATAAAGAGATGTCCGGTGCTGGTAAGGTTACATTGATTGGCGTTAGAAAAGCAGAAAGCGCCCGGCGATCTAAACGTGAAGAGATTGAAATAAGCGGTCACAAATTTAGTGGCAACTTCGACCAATTCTCTGAACACAAAGAAAAGATGGTTACTTGCGTGGGAGGTAAAGACAAGATACTTGTTTCTCCAATTATCCATTGGACCGACAGAGATGTGTGGGAGTTTCTGAACGGGAATAAGATAGAACATTGCTCGCTGTATGATGAAGGGTATAAAAGAATTGGTTGTATCCTTTGCCCGATGTCAAACTACAAGGATAAACGAAAAGATTGCCAACGTTTTCCTCATGCAAAACGTAAATGGATTCAGACCATACAAAAACTCATTGATGCCGGATACATTAATCACAATTTTACCGATGCCGAATTTGGTTTTAATTGGTGGATAAGCGATAAAAGCTTTGACAAATATTACGCGGATGAAGTGTTGCAACAGAAAATAGAGTTTAACGTATAACTAACTAAAAATGAATTAAATAAGATATGGTGGTGGATTCGAACTCACCTATACGCCATTACCTCGTGCATAGGCTACCAT
>SKEF01003216.1_pt1 | contig 11498 bp, 9 predicted proteins | sample 4826691 | NCBI WGS metagenome assembly SKEF01 (sample SAMN11008816, study PRJNA524170) | human gut metagenome | biome: Human fecal sample; material: Feces; isolation source: fecal sample from pouch patient p23, p27 | host: Homo sapiens | place: Israel: Tel-Aviv | collected 2016-08-24
GGCAAGGGTGCGGCTTTCGTGCGCACCAAGTACAAGAACGTGATGACCGGCGCCATCCGCGAGGAGTCCTTCAACCCCACCGCCAAGTTCGAGAGCGCCACCATCGACCGCAAGACGATGGAGTACAGCTACAACGACGGCAACCTCTACTACTTCATGGATCCCGAGACCTACGATCTCGTCCCCATCGACGAGAGCGCCCTCGGCAGCAACTTCCGCTTCGTGAAGGAGAACATGGAGTGCACCATCAGCTCCTACAAGGGCAAGGTGTTCGGTGTGGAGCCGCCCACATTTGTGGTGCTGGAGGTTACCAAGACCGAGCCGGGCATTAAGGGCAACACCGCCACCAACACTTTGAAGCCCGCTACCGTAGAAACCGGCGCAGAGATCCGCGTGCCGCTGTTTATCAACGAGGGCGACAAAATCCGCGTAGATACCCGCACCTGCGAGTATATGGAAAGAGCATAAACCCCAATAACAATATTTTGTAAAGGAGATCGCACGATGGATACAACGGAGAGCCTGGGCTACCTGAAGGGCCTGCTGGACGGCATGGACTTGGATGAGTCCAAAAAAGAGACCAAGATTTACAGAGCCATGATCGGTGTACTGGAGAACTTGGCAGAAGATGTGAACGACCTGACCGACGGCGTAGAGATGATGGCAGATCAGCTGGACGCTGTGGACGAGGATCTGGGCGATGTGGAGGAGTACCTCTACGGTGACGAGGACGACGATGACTGCGACTGCGGTTGCTGCGATGACGACGAGGACGAGTGCCAGGAGTTTGAGATCGAGTGCCCCGCTTGCCACGAGACCTTTGTGGTAGATGAGGACACCGTGCTGGACGGCTCTATGGAGTGCCCCGCTTGCGGCGAGACCCTGGAGTTTGAGGTCAGCTGTGAGGACGACGAAGACGAGGACGAGGACGCCGATCAGGACTGATCTAAGCAGAAAAAACGGACCCGAAGCGGTTTTGCCGCCTTGGGTCCTTGTTTTTTGGTATCATTTTGTGAAAATAAGCCCTGCCGTTTGGCAGGGCATTTGTTTTATCCGTGTACATGCACGGTAAAATTCTTATGGCAATGGGGGCAGTTGACGGTGTGCTTGCCTTTCTTGCGGGGCAAGCGCAGCACCGCTTTGCACCCGGGACATTTCTTAAACACATGGGTTTTGCGGAACGCCCATTTGTCTCGCAGCAGACGGCCCTCACGCCGTATGGGGGCGGTTAGTGCCAGCCAGCGGGCGTTCTCGCGCTGCCGAGCGGCAATGTTGCGTGAGAAGGAACGGAAAATGGCATAGATCAGCACCGCCAGGGAGAGCACCCACAGTACGGTATAGACCGGGCGAGACACCCGGGCCAAGGCACTGCCTGTTACCACCAAAATCAGGTAGATGACCAGGAGGGCTTTATACAGGGCGTCTATGCCGTAGCGACCGATCATGCTCTGCTGCATTTTATAGCCCATTTGCTTGAGTTTTTCTTTCATAAACCGGATTGTCCTTTCAAACTTTTTACAGTTATGCGCCGGCAGCGGAACCGTGGGCCTGACCAAAGGCGCTGTTGCCGTTTTGACCGTTGCTGGAACCATATTGACCGTTTTCGCTTTGGTCGTCGCTTTGGTCATTGCTTTGGTTGCCGTCTGCGCTTTGGCTGTAACTGTACGCATTGCCCGGCGATACATCGTAGTGCTGGTATTGAGTGCTCCAACTCACCAAGGAGGTGATTCCCAAAATCACCAGGCGGATGATAAAGATCGCCAGCGCTATCCGCAGAATGGTCAGCAGGCAGCCCCCTTGCCGGCGCACAGGGCGGCGTTGCTGCCGATGGGTGCCGGTGTTGCCTGCGCCGGCGGTGTAGGCGGAGAAGTCAAAAAACGAGAATGGGTCAAAACCGAAGCCCATAGGGTTGATCCCCTGGCGAATGCTGTTGTAGGCGCTTTGGTAATTGGCGTTATTTGGCTCTCGGTTCACGGCAATGCGAATGTTTGCCATAGCCTTTTCCTGATCGCCGTAGCCCATATAGGCCAAAGCAGCCAGATAGTACCAGCGGGTATCGCTCTTGTCCATATTGCCCAGCAGGTTAATGGCCTGTGCATATTGACCGTGGTTGATAAAGTTCACCACGGCGGTATAGTAATCGCTGCCGGTGTCTGCATTGCGGCGACTGCCGGTAAAGGCGCTGTCGGCGGTGTTGCCGTTCTTAATGGCGTCAAAGGCGGCGTTTACCTCTGCCATCTTGGCCTCGGCCACACGATCCCCCGGATTTAGATCCGGGTGGTACTTTTTGGCCAGGCGCTTGTAGGCTTGGGTGCATTCCGCCAAATCGGCACCGTTGGGCACGCCCAGCACCTGATAAGGATTTTGTGTCATACTGCCTCGCTTATTTTCTTAGATTGCTTCTACTATACCACGGATTTTTGACGAATTTGTGACCAAATGAAGAAGAAAATCCCCCCACTTGTAAAGGATTTGTAAACCCGCATGGAAAAAGGGATTGTTTTTGCCCGGTTTGTCTTGTATTTGGGGCCAAAATTTGGTAAACTGGGGGTGTAAATTACAGAAAAGGGGTTTTTCTATGTTCAGTCCGATTTTGCTGACCATCGGTGACAACATAGACAAGGTGTTTTATGCCTTCGATCTGTGGGTGTTTCGGTTCTTCGGCTCCATGCAGTGCGGGTTTTTGACCGGCGTTGCCAAGTTCTTTACCGCCTTTGGGGACGAGAATTTCACCATTCCCATTGTGGTGCTGTCTGTGGTACTGTGCTTTTTTAAGCGCACCCGCAAGTATGGCTTTTCCATTTTATTTGCCGTGATCATCGGTACGCTGATTACCAATGTGATCGCCAAGCCAATGGTGCTGCGGATCAGACCGTACAACACTTTGCAGCAGAACGCGGATTACTGGTCCTGGTATATCGGCGCCGGGGCGCTGAGCGAGAGCGATTACAGCTTTCCCTCCGGCCACACCACCTCTGCCGTAGAGGTAGCTACCGCGCTGTTCCTGTGCTTTAAGAGCGATAAAAAGAAAATTGCCTGGTTGTTCCCCTGTGTGGCTCTGTGCACCATGGGCTCCCGTGTGTACTTGATGGTGCATTACGCCACCGATGTGCTGGGCGGTCTGCTGGTGGGTGTGATCGCCGCCGTTTTGGGCTACCTGCTGATGAAGCTGGTGATGAAGAGCAAGGGCCTGGAGAAGGTGGATGCTGCCAAGCTGTTCAAAAAGGTGCCCGGCAAGGTGGGCTTTGCCTGCATCGGTGTGGCGGTTCTTGGTATTTTCCTGTATGCGTTTATTCCCTCCCTCAGCGAAGGAGGCGCAGACACCCAGCGTTGCGCCTATGTAGGGGACTACAAGTGCTACAACGCCGCCAAGGTGGACGATGAGAAGTATCCGCCTATTGACGGCAAGGAATACTGTAAGATTCACTGGAAAGCGCTGTCCGGCGTAAAGGAGTAAAGCCATGCCTTTTATTGAAGTAAAGACCACTGAGGATTTGTCCGCCGTGGCAGCGGAGCTGAAAAGTGCATTGGGCGACGCCATTACCGCCATTCCCGGCAAAAGCGAAAGTTGGCTGATGGTGAACCTGGCAGGCGAACAAAAAATGTACTTTCAGGGCAGTGACGCGCCCTGCGCCCTGTTCTCTGTGTCCATTTTCGGTACGGCAACGGACGACGCCTACGATGACCTGACCTGCCGGCTGTGCGCCATTGCCCAGCAGTATTTGCAGGTGCCGCCGGAGCGTACCTATGTGCGCTACCGAGAGGTGGATCACTGGGGCTACAACAACTTTAATTTCTGAGCATGAAGCGCTGCGGGCAACTGCGGCGCTTTTGTTAGGATAAATTTGTGTTAAATCTCATAAGATTTCTGTACAAGAAGCTGCGGGTCTGCTACAATAGAAAAAACGATAGGGGAGGCAATACAGTATATGAATTTGATTATTGAAATACTCAAGGCCATTGTGCTGGGTGTTGTAGAGGGCATTACCGAGTGGTTGCCTATCAGCTCCACCGGCCACATGATCCTGGTGGACGAATTTTTGCACCTGAATGTGACACCTCAGTTCAAGGAGATGTTCCTGGTGGTGATCCAGCTGGGCGCCATTTTGGCCGTAGTGGTGCTGTACTGGCACAAGCTGTGGCCTTTTGGTATAGAAAACAAGCGCATTGTGCCCAAGAAAGACATTTGGCAAATGTGGTTCAAGGTGCTGGTCAGCTGCGTGCCGGCTGCCGTAGTGGGCGTGCTCTTTGACGATAAGCTGAACGCGCTGTTTTACAACTGGCAGACTGTGGCAATTATGCTCATTCTCTTTGGTATCTTCTTTTTGGTGGTGGAAACCTGGAACAAAGGCAAAACCGCCAAGATCCATTCCATTGGCGAGTTGACTTATACTTCTGCGCTGATCATTGGTGCTTTTCAGTTGATTGCAGCTGTGTTCCCGGGCACTTCCCGCAGCGGCGCTACCATTTTGGGCGCCATTCTCATCGGCGTGTCCCGCACGGTGGCGGCAGAGTACACTTTCTTTCTGGCGGTGCCGGTGATGTTCGGCGCCAGTGCGCTGAAGCTGGTCAAGTTCGGCTTCCACTTTACCTCTGCCGAGGCCATCTTGCTGGCCGTGGGTATGATTGTGGCTTTTGTAGTGTCCATTTTGACCATCAAGTTCCTGATGGGGTATATTAAAAAGCACGACTTTAAGGCTTTTGGCTGGTATCGAATTGTTTTAGGTGCAGCTGTGATCTTATACTTTGTGCTGGCGCGGTAATCACGCTCTGAGCCGCAGGTGAAAACCTGCGGCTCAGACCGTCGATAAAGCGGCTAAACCGCGCCGGTTATAAAGAATGAAGCAGAGGTTTCGTAGGGCAGGGGCTTGCTCCTACCGCAGGTATTTGCAATCACCGGCGATTTGAAAAAATGGCTTGAACATTGAGTTCAAGCCATTTTTGGCGCTTTTCGTCTTTTGTTCGGGAGCAGTACGGTGTACGGCACCCGCTCACAAAATACGAAATTTATCTCACTTTCTCGAAGTCTGCCAGCGTGCAGAAATTTGTAATTAAATTTTTTCTGCACGCTGTGCCGCAGGTGAAAACCTGCGGCTTTTTTGTGCTCTGCGGTGGCAATTCCTGCGGAAATATGCTATACTGAAGGATGAAATTCAGAGACTTTGGAGCAAGGTATGGCAGAAGCGTATGAGAATTTGGCCGGTCGGGTGGAGGAAATCGTTTACCGCAACCCGGACAACGGCTATACCGTACTGCAACTGAATACAGGCGAGGCCAACGGGGACGGCGAGACCGTGGCCGGTGAAATGCCCCCCATCAGCGAGGGGGAGGAGGCGGTGTTCCGCGGTCAGTGGACCATGCACCCTCGCTTTGGCCGCCAATTTAAGGCGGTACAGGTAACGGTCACCCTGCCTAAGGATGCCTCCGGCATTTTGCAATACCTGTCCGGCGGGATCATTAAGGGCATCGGTCCCTCTACGGCCACTAAGATTGTAGAGGCTTTTGGCGCCGATAGCTTGCAGGTGATTGAGAAGGAGCCGGAGCGACTGGCAGAGCTAAAGGGCATCAGCCGCAGTATGGCCAAGAAGATCAGCCGGGAGTACAAAAATCAGTTTGCCTCCCGCCAGGCGCTGGAAGCGCTGGCCGGGATGGGCTTTACACAGGGAGAGGCGTTTAAGGCTTTTTCCTTTTTTGGGCCGGAAGCACCGGAGATCCTGGCGGAGAACCCCTATGCCTTTGTGATCAGCGGCAACGATCAGGGCATTCCCTTTGAGCGGGCCCAGGAGATCGCAGAGGAGCTGCCCCAGGCGCCGGACCCGTCCTATCGGGATCAGGCAGCGGTGATCTATGTGGTGCAGTATAATTTGAAGAACGGCCATACCTGCCTCCCCCGGCGCAAGGTAATCCAGACAGCGGTGACCGGGTTGGATATGACCGAGGACCGGGCAGAGATGGCGTTGGACAACGCCTTGGAGGCACGCCAATTGGTGCAAGAACAGATGGACGGACAGCCGTTTTTGTTTTTGCCCCATATTTATGAGGCGGAGCAGGGGATCGGACAGCGGATCCGCGTGATGACCCAGTACCCGCCCCGGGAGTGCGAGATCTTTACTTCCGAAATCCTGGCCTATGAGGGCGCTAATGGCATTGAGCTGGACGAGAAGCAGCGCCGAGCCATTGAAATCGCTACCCAAAAGGGTTTGCTGATTTTGACCGGCGGCCCGGGTACCGGCAAGACCACAACCGTAAAAGGCATTATTGCCATGATGAAGAACCGGGGGCTGCGGGTGGCGCTGGCGGCGCCTACCGGTCGGGCTGCCCAGCGCATGACGGAGCTCACCGGCAGCGAGGCCAAGACCATACACCGCCTGCTGGAGACCGAGCGACGGGATGGGGAGCCGGAGCCGACCTTTGTTCATAATTTGCGCAATCCGCTGGATTTGGACGCAGTGATCGTTGATGAGCTTTCCATGGTAGATGTGCTGCTCTTTTCCGCGCTTTTAGACGCGCTGCCGTTGCATTGCCGCCTGATTTTGGTAGGCGATGTGGATCAGCTGCCGCCGGTAGGGGCAGGCAATGTGCTGTCCGATTTGATCGCCGGTGGACGGATCGATGTGATCAGCCTGGATAAAGTGTTTCGCCAGGCACAGAAAAGCCGTATCGTCACCAATGCGCACCGGGTGGTGGCCGGTAAAATGCCGGAGTTGGACTGCAATACCCCGGACTCGGACTTCTTTTTCTTAAATACAGCGTCCGTTTATGCAGTGCCTCGCAAGGTGGTGGAGCTGGTGACCCGGCGCATTCCTGCCGGTTACGGAATGGACAGCATAAAGGATATTCAGGTGCTGTGCCCCTCTCGCAAAGGGGCTGCCGGTACCGCATACCTAAATGCCCAATTGCAGGCGGCGTTGAACCCGCCGGACAAGCATAAGGCGGAGCTGGTGACGATGGGTCGCACGCTGCGGGAGGGCGACCGGGTAATGCAGATCAAAAACAACTATGATGTGCCCTGGTTTAAGAAAAACGGCGACAGCGGTGCCGGGGTGTTTAACGGCGATATTGGTATTCTTACCCGCATAGATCGGGGGCAGGATATTCTGAATGTGCGGTTTGACGACCGGGAGGCCATGTATTCTCTGCAAAATGCGGACCAGCTGGATTTGGCCTACGCCATGACTGTGCATAAGAGCCAAGGCTCGGAGTTCTCCGCCGTGGTGATGCCCACCATCGGTGCATCGCCCAAACTGTGCTATCGCAATTTGTTTTATACCGCCCTGACCCGTGCCAAGTCCCTGCTGATCCTGGTGGGTACGCGGGAGAGCATACAGGCCATGGTGGAGAATGATAAAAAAATGCTGCGGTACAGCGGGCTTGTTCATTTTTTATCTGTTGACAATGACGGTGGGATACAGTAGCATATAGAAAAGCGATTTTTGTTTAGGACGGATGTTTATGTTTGGATATGATTTGGGCATTGATCTGGGTACTACCAATATTGTCATTGGTGTGCCCGGCAAGGGCATACGGCTGGACGAGCCGGCCTATGTGGCCTATGATGAGGAAAAAGAGAAGGTACTGTACGCCGGTAAGCGTGCCTATTTCTTAGAGGGGCGCGAGCCGGAGGGCCTGCGTGTGGAGCGGCCCATTCTCTCCGGTGTGGTGGGCCACTATGAGCTGGCCCAGCAGATGATGCGCCATTTTATCAATAAAGTGATCGGCAACAGCCTGTTTAAGCCTCGTGTGGTGGTGTCTGTGCCGGCCATGCACACGGATGTGGAGAAGCGCACCATTGTGTCCGTGATGATCCACGCCGGTGCCCGTTCTGTGTGCCTGGTGGAGGAACCTTTGTGCGCTGCCTTTGGTGCCGGGATTGACCCCATGCAGCCCTCCGGTGCTTTTGTGATTGACCTGGGCGGCGGCACGGTGGACATGGCTGTGATCAGTCAGGGCGCCATGAGCCAGTCCGAGTCCCTGAAAGTCGGGGGCAACGACCTGGATGCGGAGATTGTTAAGTTCCTGCGAGAGGCGCACAACGTGGCTGTTGGTCTGCGCACCGCAGAGGAGATCAAGCGCACGGTGGCCTGTGCTCTGCCCAGAGAGGAAGATGTAACCACCTATGCGAAGGGACAGGACCTGCTTACCGGTTTGCCTCGGGAGGTGGAGATCAGCGGCAACGCTCTGTATTTGGCGCTGCAACCGTATTTTGAGACGGTGGCGGAGCACGCCGGGGCGCTGTTTGAGCGCACCTCACCCCAGTTGGTAACAGACATCGGCAATACCGGCGTATTGCTTACCGGCGGCGGTGCCAATATTTGCAATGTGGATCGTCTGTTTTCGGACGCACTGGGCGGCGTGCCGGTGCGTAAGGCCACGGACGAAATGCACTGCGTGGCCAAGGGCTGCGTGGTAGCGCTGGAAAAAATGCATCTTTTGGATCAGTACGGCTATCGGTATCAGACCAAAGAAGATGCCCATATTCGCTGATGGTTCGGTTTGCCAAGTGGCACCCATTGGTGCAGTTCTGTTTCCTTTTATGCGTATTGCTGCTCACTTGCCTGAGCCGACACCCGGTGCCGGTGGCGTTGTCTCTGCTAGGCGCGGCAGTGTACCTGCTGCTGACGGACGGCCGCCGCAGTCTGCGCAGCCTTTTGTGCGTGCCGGTGCTGGTGGCGCTGGTGGGCGGTTTTAACTTTTTGTTTGCCCATTGGGGCGTTACGGTCCTCTTTAGCCGGGGCGACACCCAGTTTACTTTGGAAAGCCTGATTTACGGCTGCTTCCAGGGTGGCATATTCGCCGGGGTGGTGCTGTGGCTGGCGGTGTTCGGCCGCGTGCTGGGCAGCGATCGGCTGCTGGCGGTTACCGGCCGAGCGGCGCCCCGCTTTTCTCTTTTGTTTTCTATGACTTTAGGGTGTATTGCCCGCTTTCGGGAGAATGCACGGCAAATCCGCCTGGCGCGTGCCGGTGCGGGACTGGCAAAAGAAAAGCCCCTGCACGAGGCACTGGATCAGTTCTCTACGCTGGTCACCTTGTCCTTGGAGGGGAGTATGACCACGGCGGACGCTATGCGCGCCCGGGGCTACGGCAAGGGGCGTCGTCGGGTGTACGACCCGTTTACATTCGGTGTGGCGGACGGCGTAGCGCTGGCCGTGGTGCTCCTGCTGAGTATCACGGTGCTGGCGGTGGCGCTCACCGGCGGCCTTACTTTTTATTTTGACCCGCAGCTGGAATGGGTCACCCTGTCTCCCTTAGGGGCGGCGGCAGCGGGCTTGCTTTGTTTTTGCCCGACGATCTCAAATGTAGGGGAGGCACTGCAATGGCGGCGATTGAAGCGGAAAAACTGAATTTCACTTACCCGGACGCCGACAGAGCGGCACTTTCCGATGTAACCTTTTCCATTCCGTCCGGCGGTTTTTATTTGCTGATGGGGCCATCAGGCAGCGGCAAGAGCACTTTACTGCGGCTGCTGCAAGGGGAGATCGCGCCCCATGGTGCTTTGAGCGGGCAGCTCCACTGTGACAGCCCGGCAGGTTTCGTTTTTCAAAATCCACAGGACAGTTTAGTCACGGACAGTGTGCAGCGGGAGCTGGCGTTCTCGCCGGAGCACGCCGGGCTGGACGGTGCTGCCGTAGCGCGGCGGGTGGGGGAGTGTGCCGCATTCTTCCATTTGGAGCCGTTGATGGAGCGCACCACTGCCTCTTTGTCCGGCGGGGAACAGCAACTGCTGTCCCTGGCGGCAGCTATGACCGGCTCGCCTCGGGTGCTTTTGCTGGACGAGCCTTGTGCGGCGCTGGATCCGGCGGCGGAAGAAAAATTTTTGCAGGTGCTGCTGCGGCTGAACCGCGAGTTGGGCGTAACGGTGCTGATGAGTACCCATACCCCCGGCGCAGCTTTGGCACAGGTGGACGGCGTGCTGTTGCTCCGTGCCGGGCGCTGCACCTGTTATGATGATCCCCATGCCTTTGCTCGTGCCTTGCGGCAAAGCGGCGATCCTATGTTGCAGGCGCTGCCGGTGGGGGCAATCCTGTTTGACGAAGTACCGCTGACGGTGCGGGAGGCCCAGCCTTTGGCCGCCCATCTGCGGTGCAAGCCGGCACCTGCTCCACAACCTGCAGGTAAGTCGGTATTGACCTTAAAAGAGATTTGCTTTGCTTATGAGAAAAAGAGCGCCGATGTACTCTTTCGCCTGTCCCTGACCTTAACGGCAGGCAAGTGCTATGGTATTGTAGGTGCCAACGGCAGCGGCAAGAGCACCCTGCTGGGGGTGATGGCCGGTGTGTTGAAGCCCTACGCAGGCAAGGTGCAGCGCCCGGTGCCCACGGCCTTGCTGCCCCAAACGGTGCAGTATCTGTTTACCCGGGATCGGGTAGATCAGTTGGTGCAGGCGGAAACATTGCAGCACCTGGGCATTGCGTACCTGGCCGCCCGGCACCCGCTGGATCTGTCCGGCGGCGAAAGCCGACTGGTGGGGCTGGGCATGGTGCTGGATACCGGCGCCGATACGCTGCTGCTGGATGAGCCTACCGCCGGGTTGGACGCCGGTGCAAAAGCGCAGCTGGGCGCCCGGTTGCGCCACTTGTGCGCTGCCGGTAAAACGGTGGTGTTGGTGACGCACGATCTGGATTTTGCCGGTACTTACAGCGATGAAGCGGCCTTCCTGTGCAACCGGGTGGTGACCCCGCCTCGGCCTCGGCGGGCATTCTTTGCCGGCATGGAGCTGTACACCACCGGTGTGCGCCGGGTGACCTGCCGTGCGCTGCCGGACGCCGTATCGCCGGAGGACCTGGTTCTATGAAGCGGGTATTGCTGACCTTGTTGTTTTTGGTTTTGCCGGTGCTGCTGGTGGTGTGGCAGGTGTGCTTTGCAGACACGACCTCTTGGTACTTGGTGGCGGCGGTTTTGCTGCTGCTCAGTGCGCTGCCGTTCTTTTTGCATCTGGAGCGGAAGCCGATCTCTGCCCGAGAGATGGCGCTGTTGTCCGTCTTAACGGCGCTGGCTGTGGGCTGCCGACCCTTCTACGCGCTGCTGCTGGCCTGCTGGCTGGTGTGGCGAGCGTATAAACAGCGCAGCGTGTGCGCCATCCTCCCTGCCCTGCTGCCCGCCGCAGCGGTCGCAGTAGGCATGATGGCCTACAACTACGTGCGGTTTGGCAGTGTGACGGAGTTCGGCCACAACTACCTGCCGGAGTTTACCCGTGCCGACTACGGCCAATTCAGCCTGCACTACCTGCTGCCAAACCTGCTGCAGTTGCTGCGCCCGGTCACGCTGGACGCTCAGGGCGTGCTGCAATTTGAGAAGTTCAACGGCTTTTTGTTTTTCATAGCAAACCCGCTGTTCCTGCTGGCGATGCTGCGCGGTGCGGCGGTCAGCCTGCCAGGCCGCGCAGAGCCGCGCCGGAACGACCTGCCCCTGCCCGCTGCCGGCCGATGCATTGCGGCGGTCTGCGCGGTGCTGACAGCGCTGACCGGTATGCACCGAACGTTGGGCGGCTGGCAGTTCGG
>SKEF01003218.1_pt1 | contig 11498 bp, 6 predicted proteins | sample 4826691 | NCBI WGS metagenome assembly SKEF01 (sample SAMN11008816, study PRJNA524170) | human gut metagenome | biome: Human fecal sample; material: Feces; isolation source: fecal sample from pouch patient p23, p27 | host: Homo sapiens | place: Israel: Tel-Aviv | collected 2016-08-24
CAATGTGATGACGGCTGGTGTAGGACTCGGCAGCAAACATACCCGCTCCGATCTTCGCAGAGCCAATAGAATGTGCACCAGAAAATGTCCTGGTAGCAGCAGTTATTAGTTTAGCGAGATCGGGCCGTAAACAAAGAAAATGTCTCTGAGCTGTGCCAACAATTAGGTGTAAATCGTTTTGCCAATCGGTGAAAGGAGAGGCGTCTACAATCACTACTGATACGCTTCCGACATTTAATCATTTCATAAAGCCTTGGACGAAGCCCTAAGAAGTTGGCTGAGCCGGAGACGTCACTATGCAATAGCGCAGGATGCTGAGTACAGAGCTATTGAGCGATATAAAGGAAACATGCGTAATTATCTCGTTGGCTGGGAAAAAATTACGGCGAGTATCAATCTGGACTCTTATAAAAATGACTTCGTAATTTAGAGGAATCATGAGCATTTTCGAGAAATTCAACTCACAAGGCATGAGTCCTGCTGACGCCTTTGAGGAGCTTTGCTGTCAACTATTTGAGTATTGTGGAAAGGGGCAAAAACAGTTTGATGACAACTGGACCTACTGCAACATAAGGGGCGCTGGTGGTGATGGTGGCATCGAGGCATATTGGACTAACGAAAGTTCCACCGAGTGCTATGCGGTGCAAGCGAAGTGGTTTCGATCAACTTTGACTTCTAGCCAATGGGGCCAAATTAGAAATTCGGTTCAACAGGCAATTAAAATCCGTCCACATTTGACCCAATACACTATTTGCATTCCGCACAACTTAACCTCATCAAAGACGATTGCACATGGTAAAACCAGCCAAGGAGAAGATGCGGCGTGGCGCATATTTAAAACAGAGATAGAAAAGGAGAGCCCTGGGTTAGAAGTCATTCTTTGGGATGAAAGTCAAATAAACAACCTACTGGTACAGCATGCAAATGAGGGGTTACGGAGATTTTGGTTTGAAAAAACCGAAGTTAATCCAGATGTATTTCAAATCGCCTTGGCCAAGACGGTGGCTAGGCTTAAATCAAGGTATATTCCAGATATTAATGAAGATGGAGGCCTGTCCATCTTTCTCGATAAATATCTTGGCTCCTATGCTCTCCGAAAGAGGCTCATCGATGAAATCGCTGGCTATCTCGAAACATGCAATAACATAACTAGTATGATTGACTCGCTTGTAGCAGCGGCTTGTCGTAATCAGGAAGTCAACGACATGCCTAAAAGTGATTACGAGCTGGTTACAAAAGCCGAATCCTGTAAAAATGCTATTGAATGTTATATAAACAAACTATCAGTAATAAAAACCCTCTTGGCAATTGAAAGAGATGGGTTAAGTAGGACCAAGTATGATGCGCTCTGCTCTGACGATATAAGCTACTCAGATATAGAGGGCTTTATTGACGAAATTTATGAGATTAAATACAAGCCGTCATTCCAAAATCATACCTATGAACTCAAAGACGCTCTTGCGTCTTTTCGTGAATGCCCCTCCATATGGGAGCTGCGCCGAGAAGCGCTCGAAACACTTATAAACCCACATTGCATTGTCGTTGGCGATCAGGGGACTGGAAAGACATGTGGGCTTGCAGGTAAGGCAAGGGCATTTCAATGTGGTGTCTCCCACGTTCCCATATTAATTCTTGCAAGTGATATTCCAGAAAACGCTACTTGGTTTGGAATAATAAAACAGGTACTTGGGCTAAGCGGAACCTGGGATGAACCTAGCTTATGGCAAGCATTGTCTACCTACGTTTCCCTGCGAGATATCAAAACTGACTCGATGCTCATTCGCTCTAAAATTGTCATCATGATTGATGGATTGGACGAAAAGCATTCATCTTATTTCTGGGAAGAAAAGATTCACGAAGGAGATGCTATAACGGATCGATACCCTCGTATTCGTTTTATATATTCATCTCGCCCTTGGTTAATAAAAAAATTTGAGGATAATGAGCTTGATGACTGCTGCTATGAGATAGCCACAGGTGGCGACGTTCCGGTATATGAGTTGTTTGATCGATACATCGATCATTACGAAATTCGGATTGAGGGCGAAACACAATATAGATATTTACTGAACACTCCAAATGAGCTCAAATTATTCTGCAATGTTTATAAAGGTCAAACGCTAAATCGATCTGCTTCAACCACATTATCCCAATTGACATCTTCCGAAATAAAGCGCTTAGACACCGAGCTTGAAAAACGGTTGCCAAGCGTTGTTGATACTTCACGAAAGAAACCTGTACAGACCGCCCTTAGCTCGCTTTCACAGCACTTCATGGATCATGAGAGCATCGATGAGATCGAAATTGAGCAGAAGCTATCTCGATTTGGAATTAGGGATCAGGTTAAAGATGCGACTATCAATTTACTGACTTGCTACGGAATTCTTCTTGTTAAAAAATCTGGGCATTCGTTTAACGATGTGCCCGATTATCTCAATCTGCCTGAGCCGACATGCTATATACCCGGTAGTAGGCACTTATGGGATTACTGCATTGCGCAGCGCCTTCTTCAAAGCGATGCCCAATATTTCAAAGACATTTTGACGAATAATCAAGACGCTACAATGCTGTATGGAGTGCTGTTGGTCGAGAAGAAAGGGATTCTCCCGAGTAAGGATCCCAGGCTGATTAATGCAATTGACGAAGACTATTTACGTAAAATCGATCTGTATGCGCTATCAAATGCGGACCCGAATACAACGGAAAAATTCAAACCATGGGCGATGGAGTTGCTTTACGCCGGCGGTCAAGACTTTAGTGATGTTCTAAATGGTATCGTTGCTCATGTTGCCAATTACCCTAATCACCCATTGGGTACATCGCTGCTCGATAGCTATCTAAATAGTTTTAAGAGCCCAATTGAGCGCGACCTTGTCTGGTCGCTTCCTATCGCAGTTAAGATGGACCTCAGAAGCTCACAAATTGCATATCATGAAGAGCGTCGCCATTTACAAAACCTACCTCGGCTGGACGGACGTGAAACTGCAGAGCAGATGCCCCTGCTATTTGCATGGAAACTGTCTTCACTTAGCAATCTAGAAAGGAATCACTACAGAAGAGAGTTAATCCAATGGGGAATGAAAAACCCTCATGAGTTCGTTCGCATCTTTGAAAAGTTTGGCAATTGCAACGACCCTCAAATTCGTGAAGACATTTTTGCTATCGCTGGGGAAATCGTGTGTCAAGGGAACCTTGAGCTTGTCGTTATTAAACGGGTTTATGCTATTGCATATGAAGCAGTATTTAAATGCCCTGACAAGCAAGGAAATAGAGACGCCGCAATTAGGAATTACGCAAGACTTCTTGCCGAGCAATGCAATGGGTACGGATTGCTGGCTACAGGTGAAATAAATCTCTGCAGACCACCCTACCCATTTGATGCTAACAATTCAGTGATGCCAATATATAAATCAGCAAGTTGCGCTAAGGCAATGCACGGGTATGGACCGATTCATTACGACTTGGCGCGCTATGTTCTGGTCGATCGCTTGGCTTCAGCTTTTCATCGTCCTCAAGTGGCGTCTGGTTTTAATGGACGAAACGCTAAGCTGAAACAAATTATGGAAGCGTCTGCGCTTAAAGCCAAAGTTGATGTACCTCTCGAGTTTGAGGGGTGGGTTATTTCAGCTGCCTATCAGTATCTTTTAGACCATGGGTATGATGAGGCAACCATTCAAGGCGAAATTGGAGAAGACGGTTATAGAACAAGCGGAATAGACCGATCGATTACAATTGCATACGACAGGGCTGATCATGGATTACGCAGCACCGTTATGACGATAGCTGAAAAATATGTATGGTGTGCACGAAATGAGATTTGCGGCTATCTAGCGGACAGAATTCCAATGAGCGAAGAATGTCTAATGGATCAGGATGTACAGGATAACGCCTATTGCACCGATTATAGGAACCTCTTGAGTTTCGAAAGCCCTCTATTTGAAGACGCCGTAATGACGGCTACAAATGAAGTTCAAGGTAAGATGTCTCACTTCCCTAAGGCCTTTTCGTGTAGCGGTTTCGATCAATTATCGAAACAAGACTTTGAGGAGTGGATTAACGACATATCGCCAGAATGTGTCTTCGCCATGCTTGGCTACAATCCGACCACCGATACCAACGCTAAGATTCTAAAAGACCGTGAAAGGTGTACTGCTGTCCCAATCGCGTTGTACTCATGCGATTGGGGCGCGAGCGGCAAAAACTCACGTATTTGGATCCATGGTGGAGCAATAAGCCGTAAGGAGCTCACGGAGCTTAATTCGAAAAGCCCAGCCATAGCCGATTTTAGCGAAGGCGTATCCAGCTTTACCGTCAGCATTGCTTCTAGCCAATCGGTTTGTTACATAACGCCGACAGAGGCATTGGCTTCACCGCAGATGGTTGAAATCGATGAATCCAAATTGGTAAATAAGAATTCACGAGTCCATTCACTCTTAATGCCTCTAAGTGGGCAAGGTGTTGATCGTCTCATCGAGAAAGATGATTGCTGGTACTTCTTTCCTTCGAAACTGGCTAGAGAAGCCACCGAGGTTAAACGAACCGATGGTGTTCATTATTTTAATAGTGAAGGTGAATCTGTTTTTGAAGAAGTTTGTTTTGGTCTCGAATTCCGACACCAATATCATGCATTGCTTGCCAATGGCGAAATTCTTCGAAATGCCCTTTATGAAAAAGGGTTTGAATTGATATGGCATGCAACGGTGCAGCGAGGCCCTAATGCTTTAGTTGGTGAGCGCTTAGGTTGCGACTTTGAATTCAATGAGAAGTCATGGCTTATCTGGGAAGAAGAATCCGGTGCATTTGCTTCTTGTCCGATTTTCAAGTGATAATTTGCCCACTTGGACACTGCTAAATATCGCGAAACAACACCGCCGATATCGCGCTAGGGCACCGGGGCCGAGTTAGGCCCCGGTGCCTTCTGCCTAAATTACTTCGTCTGAATAAACAAAGTAATTCCTAATGGCCTTTCCGTAATAATCAACGAGGACCGAAACTAGCTGACGATCTTCACCGGTAAAAGGAATGCTTACTTTCTCCCTATTCAGACCCGTTACGTATTCGTGTAAGCCCGCATCAACTAGATACGATTCAACGTCATAGGTTGACATATGATCCTCGTTCTCCGCTAGGAAACGGGCGGATAAAAGAACGCGATCTGATCTATTTAAATCACAATGATGTAATGTGTATTTCACGGGCTCTTCTGGCATTGGAACGCTCATACCGCTGTGAAGCCATAACGAAATGCTCTTAGAAAATAAATTGCAAGCATCACATCGCTCGCCTTTTGTGAAATGCTCATACTCATCCATTAAAGGTATCAAATAGAAATCACAGAAGGACGTCGCTAAGTCGGTAGTGTGCCAGAAGTTGGTGTAAGGGGCCGCTTCCCTGGCCGTAGAAAGCAGGAAGCGGTTATCGCCTAGAATTCTAATTGCTGAAGTCAGGATTCGTGGAAAGGCAATAACCGCATATGGACAAGATACACGAGATCGCGGGCGGAGGCGCCCTGATGCCGAGCTTCGACGACGGCATGGTGAACATGGCCGAGCCCATAAGGGTGATGGCCGAGTCGTTCATCTAAGAGATTATGTACGCCCAGGCCGATGAGGCATGCGAGGCCGGCAACCGGCTCTCCTACATCTGGCTCGACGCCGCCTACATCAAGAGCCGCAGTGAGGGCCGGGCACAGTCGACCGCGCCCGTCACGGTCACATAGCCGGTCCAAAGAAGCGTTCGCATCTCCATCACGCCCTCCTGCTATTTCGCCTCCAATGCGCAAGGAGCTTACCAGCTTCTTCAGCAGAGACCTCGTTTCTATCATCATCGTCTCTATTCGAAGCGCAGAAAGCCGCCGCAACCAGCTGGCAGTCTTCCGGCAACTCAAAAAAGCTGCCATCTGTGCGAGCCTCAGCAAGAAGACCGTCGACCTTTGCGAGCTCGACCACCTTTGCGACAGCAGTCTTATCGAATGAGAAGCTCGTTACTTCGTCGCTGCCCAGCAAGGTGTAGCGCTTCGGCCCGAACGAGAGAAAAGACGCGCACCCCGCCCCGTCTGCATTGGCAATCCTTTTCGCATAAGCCATGAATTCATTGGGTTTACGCTCTTTGAGCAAGATCAACGCATAATGACACTCATCGTCTAGGAACAGGTTCCTCGCGGCGGCGTCCTCGCCCACCCTGGCGCAAACGGCATCGGAAAGCTCGAAAATGTCGCCTTCGGGCAAAAGCGTCTTGCAGCCACCGTTTCCCCCGTCATTCAGGCTGTTCAGCTGCGATATCAAGAAAGGCACGAGCGGATAGACAATTCTACCCTTGCTCTCGTCCACCGACGCTCGCAGAATCTCGTCAGACTTAGCAGGCCCCAACTGTTTGAACAGCAACTCGATGAGTCTGAGGAGTTCCAGGTCGGCACTCGTCGAGGCCAAAGGGGCGTATCTCTTTTCCTTACTCAGACCCAAGGCCAAAAGGTACGCCTTGGTGACGATTTCGGCACGTCCTTCCTCCAACGTCGATACACGGGCCCTCATAGCCGATACAAAGTCGATCATACTCCCCGCTTCGGCGTGCCTGCGCAGGTCATCGAGCAACACACCGCCATCGCTCACATTCAACGCATCCTGTACCTCGTGAACATCGATTCCGTCCGGCATGTTCGAATGGAAGTATTGATCGAAGGAATCGGCCCGCCAAATAGCGTTCAAGCTCTCCCTCGAGTAAGAGACGCAGTGACTCATGCCAGTTTTATTTGCCACCCGCGGGAAAAGCCTGCAGACGGCCTCGACCGACCACTTGGCTTCAGATCTCGGGACTATCCTAGAAATCAGCTCCTCCAAATTGGCGAGGTTGTCTTTTGGATCCATGTTATTCATATATAACGACGATCCGATTGTGCCGCAAAGGAGGTCCTTGTGCACGCGAATCCAATCAACGAGTTTTGGCACCTTGAGTTCCAGTACCGCCAAGGCGACGACGTCCTCGAAGCAGCAGAATCGCGGCAGGATGCTCAACTTCGCCTTTAACGCGTTCGTGAACCGTCGAACCTCCCTTATGGTGAAGAACCGATTGTTCAGAAACGTCAGGCGGACGCCGTTCCACCTCTTGTCGTCGAGGTCCTCCAGCCTGTATGCAAACGACTTGAAAATCGCATTGATGTCCTTGAGAAGCACCCGCTCCAAATCGCCCGATGAAATGGACGGCAGGTGCACAGGGACTTGGACCACCTTCTCCAGATATTCGGCGCCATCGCAATTCTGGACTTCACTCAAAGCCCGCGTAACCACCTCCTCATCGAATGAAAGAAGGTAGTTTATCTTCGGAAGCTTCGCCAGGGAGGCGACGAGCTGAAACACCATACGCACCTGATCGTTCGGCAGCCGATCAATGTCGTCGATGATCACTACGACCCGCCCATCGAACTTGAGGAGCTCCTCCTCAAGTCTCTGTTTCTTCGAAGAGACGCTTCCCGCCCTTTCTGCGGATTTCCTCAACCTGCTCGCCAAACGTTTGCCGAAGGCAGGCACAGCAACGCCTGCAAGCGGCGCGCCCGCCAAACTGGCAGCGGCACCGGCGGTAATCAACAAGGCTTCAGAATATGCCGCGAAAGCATTGAGCACCTCGGGGCGCTTACCGCACAGCTTGCCGAATAACTTGCCGAATAGCGTGCGCCGCCCATGTACATCTTTATCAAGCGCACTCCCGACTTCCTTAAGAAACTGAGCGAGCAGCTGCTCGGACGTGAGGTAATTCCAGGGCTCAAAACGGACGACAGAGACGCCCGCCTTGCCGTCATCGTCTTTTCGGGAGAGCGCATTTTCAACGAGGTTTATAACCGAAGTCTTGCCTGATCCCCAAGGCCCATACAAACCAATGACAAGGGACTCGGGACCAGCTGCGGATTTCAGAATATCTGCCAGCCTCTCAGCGAAAGGGGTCCTTCCGATAAGATCTTGCTCCCTTGCCTTGATTGGAGTATCCGTGGCAAGAGATAGGTTGGATTTATCCAAGGCCACTACCTCCTATTACAGTCAGAAATGAGCTATTCGATACCCCCACATTAAATTTGCGTTCGCTAGAATCGGCTCATTTACCCGTAGAGGGGGCTAGCGCCCATGGTCGACCACGCCGATGTAGCCTGCAATCTCCCCAAGCGCGCACATGAGCTCATCGAAGAAGCCGACCACATCGAATTCAGCTGTCATACCAGCCTTATTCGATGGGAACCACGCGCATGGACGCGATGCGGAACAAGCCGTCATCCCAAACCACGTAGTTGCTGTACGTCTTGCTGCCGTAGTATTTGATTCCGTCGATGCCGGCATGGCGGCAGCATTGGGCGACGAAGTTTGGCACGAGGTACTCCGGCGGGATGACCTGGTCGGTGTTGGTGAATGGAAACCGAAGGTACTTCAGGAAGTAGTTGGTCCCGCGGCCCACGCCGGAAAGGTCGATGAGGCGGACGTCGCGCCTGCCCTCTATCTCGGCGACCTGGGCCTCGTCCCCCGAACCGTGCTTCCCAATCTCCTGCATCGCGCCGTGCTCTGTGTCAGAGAAGTAGTAGTAAGCCTTCTGCGGGCCGTTAAACCTTCCCGCTTTCACAAGTAGTCGGGGTGCTTTGGCCATGTCGTCCTTAAGGTACGGGGCCGTCCCCGCGGGCTTTAGCCGAGCATGGTAATAGACCGGCCTGTCGAACGAAATTGCATCCCTCCAGTCACGAACCGTCTCCCAGATAACCCTACCGGCCTTACAATCCATTGCGAAGGCGGGCTCATCCGAGCAGAGCTGCTGAAGCTCCATCATGTCAACCTCTGTCAGCCCCTCAAGGAAGGACAGGGACGAGGTCAGGACGTTGAACGAGCGAACGTTCGCGGATACCTCGCCGGAATCATCGCCGGCCAAATTGCAGGCCCAACTGCAGACCACGAGGTCCGTCACGGGATCCGTCACGGACCTCGTGACGAGCAACCTCTTCCCCCTGATGTCGACCGAGACATCTTCGCTAACGGAGAGCCGCTCGAGCGAGGCCTTGCTGAGTTCTCTCACGAAGGTCTTGGCACCACGCGGTATCGAGCCGCCATAGCCAAAATCCCCGAGGGAATCGACAAGCCCGCCGACATTGCCAAGGAGGGCGATGTCGGGACCCCTGACGGTCAGCCCAGAAAGGCTGTTGGCAAGGCTCTCGTAGACGCCGAAGTAGTCTTTAGACGCAAAGCGGTCCACCATGTCCCGAATGGCGGGCGTCTGGATCGAGACCATACATGCCGCAAGAAGTTCTTGCTGGGCGGAAACAACCTTCTCGACCTCGGAGGCTTGATAGGAAGAGAGCCAGCCGCTGGAGTTGATGGAATCGAGGACCGCACGAATGGAGTCGAGGCGGACGTCCGCCGTAATGGATTTGATGCTGTCGGCAAAAGTTGCGAGGGCCGGCGCCATGCTGGCGCAAACCGCCTCTGACGTCTTATGCATCATCTCGGTATATGCGACGGACTCGCTCAGGGCCTTCGCCATGCTAAGCCGCATCGCCTTCGACTCGCGTAGCGCCTCGGAGAGATCCGTGCGGGCGGATGCGGAATCCCCGTCAGTCCTCGTCTCATCCACCGTAGCAATCGACTCCCCTCACCAAATGGCCCGACCTGTTTTCTATCCGAATCGCCATGGCCGCAGCCTGTGTTAGCGGCAACCTGCGACTCGCCTCCCAATCATACCAGCTGCAACCGAGAATATCATTCCTAGACTCCTGAGTTGGGCAACAACGATCACGAAGAAGAGGGCGACTTGGATACCTAGAACGGTCAAGCAGGGAGGCCGAGGCCGATGCACTGGCCTGCCTCGACTTCCTCTACGACCACCACGTGAGGCTGCCCTCGACAGCATCTGCGGGGCTTGCAATTAGCTTGGTGACCGCCGCCGCTCTTGTCGCGGCAGGACTTTACGCTAGGCGCAAGAAAGGCCGCCGTTAGAGAACGGCGGCCTTTACCCTTGCAATATAAATAGCGACTAGAGCGTCTTGAGGTACTCCCCCAGCTCTTCCTCCCAGTCGGGCATGTGGAACCCGACCGACTCGAGCCTGGAAAGGTCGAGCGCGGAGTGGACCGGGCGCGGGGCCACGGGGCCCTCGGCGCCGGCGTAGTAGTCGGCGGTCGATACCGGCACGACCCTGACGCCGTTGCCGTTGGCGGCCTCGAAGACGACGCGGGCGATGTCCGCCCAGGACCTGATGGCACCGGAGCCGGTGCAGCCGTAGGTGCCGTAGGGGGCCTTGCTCTCCAGCACGTGGAAGATGGCGGCGGCCATGTCGCGCGTGAAGGTCAGGCGGCCCAGCTGGTCGTCCACCACGGTGACCTTGTCCAGCTTGTCGTCCGGGTCGGCGACGCGGTCGGACAGCCCCTTCATGGTCTTGACGAAGTTGTGCCCCTCGCCGATGACCCAGGAGCTGCGCATGATGTAGTGGCGCGGGCACCCGGCCACGGCGATGTCGCCGGCGGCCTTGGTCTGGCCGTAGACGGACAGCGGGCTGAACGGCTCGTCCTCGTCGTGGACCTCGGCGGTGCCGTCGAAGACGTAGTCGGAGGACACGTGGACGAGCGTGATCCCGTGCTCGGCGCAGGTGCGGGCGAGCAGGGCCGGGCCGGTGGCGTTGGCCTTCCATGCGGCCGCGCGGCCCTCGGGGGTCTCGGCCCGGTCCACCGCGGTGTAGGCGCCGCAGTTGATCACGGCGCCGTAGAGCGACCAGTCGTACTTGGCGTAGGCCGCCGGGTCGGACATGTCGAAGGTGTCGATGTCGCAGAAGTCGAAGTCCTTGGCGATGCCGCGCTCCTCCGCGAGCGCGCGCACCGCGCGGCCCAGCTGGCCGTTGCAGCCGGTGACGAGGGTGCGCTTCGGCGCCATGGGGACGACGTCGGCGAGCATCGGGTGGTTGAGGTCGGCCTCGGAGACGGTGGCCCGGTCCAGCGGGATGGGCCACTCGATGGAGAGCTCGGGGTCGGCGAGGTTCACGAACGTGTACGTCTTCTTGAGCTCCAGCGACCAGTGGGCGTCCACCAGGTAGGTGTAGGCGGTGCCGTCCTCCAGGGCCTGGAAGGAGTTGCCCACGCCGCGCGGGACGTAGATGGCCCTGGACGGGTCCAGGGTGCAGGTGTAGACCTTGCCGAAGGTCTCGCTGCCCTCGCGCAGGTCCACCCAGGCGCCGAATACGCTGCCGCGGGCCACCGAGATGAACTTGCCCCAGGGCTCGGCGTGGATGCCGCGGGTGACGCCGCGGCTGTCGTTGTAGGAGATGTTGTTCTGGACGACGCGGAGGTCCGGGATGCCCAGGGCGGTCATCTTGGCGCGCTGCCAGTTCTCCTTGAACCAGCCGCGCGAGTCGCCGTGGACGGCGAGGTCGACGACCTTCAGGCCCCCGATGCCGGTCTCGGCGACGGAGAGGTCCTTCTCGAATGCGATGTCTGCCATGTGGGAAAAGCTCCTATCGAAGAGGTTGGATAACCGGGGGCGCCCGC
>SKEF01003225.1_pt1 | contig 11480 bp, 6 predicted proteins | sample 4826691 | NCBI WGS metagenome assembly SKEF01 (sample SAMN11008816, study PRJNA524170) | human gut metagenome | biome: Human fecal sample; material: Feces; isolation source: fecal sample from pouch patient p23, p27 | host: Homo sapiens | place: Israel: Tel-Aviv | collected 2016-08-24
GTGTTTTCGCAATTAATACAAGTAAGTGTTATAAGATTTGTTTCTGCATCGGTAGATATATTTACTTTTGTTTCCATAGTATCATCAGATCTGAATCTAATTCTTACAGCCACATCGGAATCTGGATCAAATGTAAAACAAACAGTAAAATCAGCATTTTTATCAAGTAAAATTACTGTTTTTGAATCGACAATCGCATATTCCCCATTTGTCATTTCTTTTAAAAATTTTTCCATAATCATTTTCTCCTTTTCTATAAATATGATAGATTTCTGTATTTCCATTTTTCACATATAAGAAAAAACGCACTGCAATTAGTACGTTTTCTCCTACAAAATGATACCTAGATGAAATCAAAAAGATTCAACTGTGTCCAATTCTCAACATCTTCTTTCTTTTCAGGTTTCTGAAATGGGAAGAGTGTATAAGTTCCATCATGATATCCTTGCAACTCATTTAAAAGTCTTTCTTTTTTCTCATAAGTCTCGTCAACCTTTTCAAAATCTTTGGGGATCTTTTGAAGATCCTGTTTCATAGAACTCAAAAGTTTTGAAAACTTTGTTTTGCTATTGATGATCTTATATACTTCTCTTTTTGTCTGATCATAAAAAATAGAATCTTCAAAAGGACGCACGATGTCTTCTGGCAAACGATGATAAAATGTGATCACATGATCCGCCATCACACGTGCCTCATAATCATGCAGTTTTAGATATTCTTTTCCTGTAAGAAACTGCTCTTTTTGAATCAGATAGGAAACACGATCAGTAACCATTGGCCATCCTAGACGAATCGAAATTTCTTTTCCTGTTACGCTTCTTTTTAACACTAATCCTTTTGCATTATAATCAGCACCAGAATCATCTGCTCCGCATAATGCATGAGAGCATCCACCGATTCCATATCTGTCTTTTAAGAAATTGGAGCACACTGTTTTATCTTTGTGCAGTAAAAAGAAGGAATAAATCTTAAATTTTCCATCTTCATAAGCTCCTCCTCTTCTCAAGAATTCATCAATCTCATCCTGTGTAATAAAAATATCTGGATGTTTCCAAATGAAATCACTATTTGCATGAAATCCCTTACGCTTTAATGCAAATCTTTCATACATCTGGCAAATCTCGTCTGGTGAGTTAAAATGAAATCTCACAATCTCTGGATGTTTCTGATATTCAAGAGCAATATATTTTAAGAGATTTCCTAATTTTTTGGATGACTCTGGATCTCTTAGTTTTTCTTCTAGCTGATCCATATTACTTGGCATGATCTGATCATATTCTTTTTCTGGATGGTCATTAAGTTTTAAGATCACATCTAAAATATCCCAATATTCATCGACAATTTCTCGTTTCATGAAAAAGATACGTTCCGCAAGCTCCTTAATTGCATTATCGTGAGCTTGATCTAAAATATTCTGTGTCTGATAAACGCCTTCTGCAAGCATCTTTTGAATCTCAATGCAAACATCAGTCCAATTGATCAATACAGAATCCATAGAATTATCTTGTGTTGTTTCTCCCTTTGAAATCTTGATCCCATTTTCATTAAACCAGACAGCGTATTTCTGGCTGTCAAAAAAAAGTCCTTTTCCACCAATTCCAAATTCATCTTGAATGTATTCTACATGAACCTTTTGATCCTGCATGAATTCATAGATGATACGTTTGACAGAATTTTTACGATTTCCACCGGTCCGTAATACATCATCTACGATATTCTTCCATTCTTTGTTTCTCCATTTTGATTTTGAGTACATAAATTTTCTCCCTTCATTTTGTTGTAATTCTCTTTTCGTCATCTTGTTACAACTTAAATATGATGGATAAAGAAGACGATGATCTTCTCTCTGCTTCTTTTAAAGGAAACAGTCTTAAGATGATATCAGTCTTGAGATTCCATCTCCCTGTTTGTATAAAAGAAAACACCTTCTTAAAAAAAGGAAACCTTTTGGCTAGGATCCCCAAGCTCGCGATTTCCTTATCCTGTCTGTCTCGGTTCCTCTCCGGAACTCTCGGCCAGAGTAGGAGTGCAGGAAATATGAGCTTCCCCCCTCCCGTCCGCGAAAAACAGTCCGATACTGCCGGATCATCTTTTGCAAAACGGGAAAGGGGAAGTAAAAACACGATATTGAAAGCCATCAGGCCGTCGCTATCGGCGAGGTTTCATTTACTTACCATCATGCAATGCATGACAGTCACATGTTCCACCATAAGGTGCTCCGAAGTCCTGCCTTAAGACGAGCTAGATTGTGATTCTGGAACATATGCCCTCTGCTTCCACGACAAGAGCCATGAAAACAACAGGGACGGGCAACGCCGATTTCTGTGCATGATTGGGGACGCCACTCCCTTGGATACGCACTCAAACCAAAAAAGTAAAGCGGTACGAATGCAGAGCAAGACCGCCACGATCTCACCGCAATTCCTCCCATCCTTGGCCTGCCACGACACAGTGTCCGGTATGGGAAAGGTTATTTTTAACTGATGGTCCTCTCAACAGCACCAGGCTCTTCTGGGTTTTTCTATCATGTAGTTATTTCAACGGATAACTTGGACTTCCTCCTCTGATCCGTCTTTCTTCGTAATAAGAACATTCCGTTCTACTTTAAATATGATAGATTTGAAAAAAAAAGTTTTTCACATATAAAAAAGAGCCTAAATTAATAGGCCCTTATATTTTTATAAAATTGACGTTCCACTCGAAATAAGGACTACCAGCTGCCGCCACCGCCACCGCCGCAGCCACCACCACTGCATCCTCCATCTCCAGAAGAAGATGATGAATCTGAAGGGCTAGATGTTAAACAACTTGTACATGTTCTATCTAATCCATCTCCCATATTTCTGTAAAAATGATCAACATGATCATAATAATCAGGATAACCAGGATATGTAGAATCACTTTCGTACCAGTCTGGGGATTGTAATGCCAGTATGTCAAGTTTCTTTGTGTATTCTTCATACTCGTTCATCGCCATCGCATATGGAAGGATATGATAAAAATTTTCTGGATTTGTATCCGCCATATTACTGAATTCTCCATGATCTGCTGCTTCCATAAAGTTATGGAACTCCATTAACTGATTCATAACAGCATTATTTTCTTTTGTTCGCCGCATCATAAAGAATAAATAAACCATCTCGATCAATGAAAAGATCAATATTACGCTGAATATATTTGTGTAATCGTAAGCTTCTCCTTTTTGCACGATCTCTGCATATTGGTATGCATATATCACATACATGAAGATCAAAAATAAATCGCCTGTTAAGAAGGATGTAAATTTTTCTGTTTCCGTTTTCGTCTTATATTTATCGAATCCATTATATGAATTTAAAAGTTTTCTTACAAATATGATCATAAAGATGATAAAAGAAAAAAGAAATCCATGCATACAGTATTTCGAATCGAGCAGATTAAAAAGAATCAATGGAATTGCAGACAATACTAGCGTAATAACTGATGCTATTTTAGATGTTCTTGTAAAAATTTTTTTTGAATATTCTTTTGTAATCTCAATCTTTACCCTTTTTATAGTATCTGCAAATTTGTATTTCAAAGAGGAAAGAACAACCCTATATGGATTTTCTTCAAAAAGTTTTTGAAACATGATCTTTTGATATTCAGGGGCATCGTTTGGAAGATCTTGCAGTTTCATCAATTCCATATCATCTCTTCCTAGTTCATATATCTTGATGTATCCCTTGTCTGCCCAGTAATAGATAAGAGAAAGCACATCTTTATCGGTTAATCGACCCTTCCATATATATCCTGCGATCGCACTGTCAATTCCATATGGAGGCTGATAAGTTGTTGTAGTTGCTTTGATTCTTTTTGATCTTCCAAAAAATACAAACATAAGACTGGTTAGGATAAATATAGCGACTGAAATATACAAAACAAATTGATATCTTGATTGGATCTGATTTGTTCTTGTGAAATAGCCACTACCCAAATTTCCATAACAAGTGATTCCCTCTCCAAGATCAAGATCCTGCTTTAGCACACCTGCAACATAATTCTTTTTTTTATCATATTTCAAATCTAAGATTTTTGTTGCATCTTTGATCTCTCCGTTTTCTCCATAGTAAAATTTCAGTTTTTTAAGATCTGTTTTCTTTGGAAACTGAATGGAAAAACTGCTGTTTTGTGGAATTTTATTTTTCCATTCGCTTGGAAAAATATTGTAATACAAAAGATCATTTTTAGTATCTTGGTATTGCGGTGTTAATTTGTAGGTAAAGCTGTAAGTCCCATGATTTACTTCCTTATCTTCATCTCCAAATCTTAACTGTGCAACATAAGAGCTTTCATCATCCACTGCTAAATTACTATCGCTGTCATTGGATATTAGCTTGAACTCTGTGTAGTAATATGATTTCTTCTTGTCTTTTCCAGTACTGATCCCTGTCAGTGGAATATTACGATAAATTCCATGCCTTGGATTCAAAAAGACAACACCAATACTCTCCGTTACAGTGTAACTACCATCTTTTCCAACTCTGACGTAAGTGTCATATCTTTGTGTCTGCATATTTGAGTCATAGGAATTTGCTGTATCTGCCCTTACATTCTGCTTTGATGGGGCAAACAAGATCACCGACATTATAAAAACAAACAACAAATATTTTTTCCATTTTTTCATAATGATTCTCCTTTCAAAAAAATTACTTCATATTAAATATGAAAGATTTAAAGACAAAAAAAATGACGGTAATCAGCCGCCATTCTTACATTATCACAAATCCCCGAAATCCCAAATCTCCGTTTCATCTTCCTCAGAAATTTCAGGCATGACTTCTATGTTTTTCTCCATCTCTTTTGCCATTTCTTTTTCAACCTCATCAATGTCATCATCATTCAAAGTAAGATCAATATGATCAGCCGAATCTTTCTTACATAATTTTGCAATCACAATTGTGATTCCTCCTACAATGGCAGCAGGGATTAAAATTTTCTTGATATGCTTCATTTTTTTACTTCCTTTCTTTTTGCTAAAAAAAACTCTTATATTTTAAATATGAGATATTTGCACAAAAAAAAGAGGCATGACATAAATCATGCCCCACTCTTATATAAGAGCAGCCTCGTCAGCCAAAAATTATTTAATTTTTACTTTTTTGGAATTGCTCCAACTTCCATAGATCTTTGCCTTTCCAACCTGTTTGTAAGCTCGGATCTTCACATATACTTGTTTTTTGCGTTTCAATCCTTTGATCTTATACGTTGTTTTCTTGGAACCCTTGTATTTGGAAGATTTAAAGTTTTTCTTATAAGAGTAACGAATCTGATATCCAGTAACGCCACCAGAACTTTTTCTGATATAAAGTGTTGCTGTTTTCTTACCAGATTTTATTTTCTTTAAAGAAGCTTTCTTTGGAGCGATCTTAAATGTTTTTGTAATTGTTCCCTGGTGATTGCCGATTCCGATAATCTTCATTGTGACGATTCCACAGTTTTTGTTATTACTATAAGTAATCTTGTAGTCTCTTCCTTCTGTTAAAACCTCATTACCAGATCTTACGATCACTTTTCGAGTGATATTCTTTCCATTATAAATCGCATTTTCTGGATCTGTTGCGATCGTAAGAGATTCCTTTTTAGTTTCTGTTGTAGAATCGTTATGAGAAGGGTTCGTATCTTCAGATGGTTTTACAGGAGTTTCTGTTTTATGGATCGTGTAAGTATAACTTAAGCTGCATCCTTTATAATCTCCTAATCCAGTGATCTCAACTTTTGCTGTCCCTGGATTGATATTGTTGGAATATGTAATCTTATAATCAGTATCTTCTTTTAAAACAACATCCTGATGATCAGATACAACTTGTCCAATATCAAATTTTACTTCTTTTCCCGTCCATTCTAAAGTTCCTAAGTTTTGCCCATTTTCATATCGACCGCTATGGAATGTTTTGTTTTTGATCGTATAATGATATATTTTTTCAGTTCCTTCAAATTGTCCCATTCCTATTACTTTGACTGTTGCAGTTCCAGGATCTACATTATCAGAATATCTGATCATATAATCAGTTCCTTCTACTAATGCACGATTGCAATGTTTACATTTTAGATTTTCTGGATGCCTTCGGATTTCTTCTCCTGTCCATTTAAATGTTCCAAGGGAAGCCTCTTCATCTAACTTTTCATCATAAAATCCGCCATATCCACAGTCCTCTTCGATTTCAAAGGAAAACTCATAAGAATTATCTTTGTATTCTCCAAGTCCTGTAACTTTTACTGTAGCAGTACCTGGTTCTACATTGTTGCTGTAAGCAACCGTATAGTCTTTTTTCGCTTCCAGACGTTTTCCAGATGCATCTACAACAGTCCCAATATCATATTTTGATTCTTTTCCCGTCCATTTGACCTTTCCTAAAGAATCTCCATTTTTATGATTTTCTACTGTAAATGTTTTATGTCCAATCGTGTAAGTGAAGCTCTGTTCGTAACCTTTATATTTTCCAATTCCAGTAACTTTTATTGTCGCTTTTCCCGGATCAATGTTGTTGCTGTATTCAATGATATAATCATTACCAACTTCTAATTCTTTGTTACAATGTTTGCATAAGATTTTTCCAAGATAAGGCTGCACGTCAGATCCTGTCCAATCAAATTTTCCTAAATCTGTGCCATTTTGATGCATTTCTGCATAAAATCCGCCATATCCACAGTCTGGTTCGATCGTATAAGTGAAATTCAGCTCACATCCCTTGTAATCATTGATTCCGATTATTTTTATGGATGCTGTTCCTGGTTCAATATTATCTGTATATTCGACTTTATAATCTTTTTCTTTTTCTAAAACTGTTTCATTATGATCGGACACAATATTTTCTGGAAGATAATTTACTTCTTTTCCAGTCCATTTCACAGTTCCAATATTATCATGGTTTTGATAATGATCTAGATGAAATGTTCGATGTTCGATCGTGTAAGTAAAACTCTGCTCATATCCTTTGTATTTTCCAATACCTTTTACTGTAACAGTTGCTGTTCCTGGATCTACATTATTCTCATATTCCAGTTCATAATCTGTTCCTTCAGTTAATTCCTTTTTACAATGTGAACAACGAATTGTTCCAGGCTTCTTTCTGATTGGATCACCTGTCCATTTTACAGAACCTAAGTCACTTTTGTCACTTGCATTTTCCACAAAAAACCCATTATAACCGCAGCTTTCTGCGATCTTATAAACGAACGTTAGATTACATCCTTCATAATCTCCCATTCCGACCACTTTTACTGTAGCTGTTCCAACATTGATATTATCAGAATAAACAAGTTTATAGTCAGTGCCTTCTTCCAATACTCGGTTGTCATAATCAGATAATACATTTCCAACACTAGGTTTTATTTCTTCTCCTGTCCAATCTTTATCGTCTAACGAATCGCCATCTTTTTTTCCATTAATATGGAATGTTTTGTTTTCAATGGTATATGTGAAAGTAAGCGAACACTTTGCATATTTTCCAAGTCCTGTGATTTTTACAGTAGCAGTTCCGGGATTCGTGTTATTTTCATATTCCAGTTCATAATCTGTTCCCTGTTTTAAAACACTACCGTCATCTTCAGAAACGATATCTCCAATGGAAGGCTTTACAGAACGACCCGTCCATCGAAAACTTCCAAGATCTGTACTGTTTTTGTGATCTTTTGCATAAAAGGCAGAATCTGCCTTTTCGGTCACTAGCTTAATAGACCAGTTTCCAAAATTAGTCCCCATGTCATAGAGATCGCCTAATTCTCCATTGGCATAAATATAGCTTTGTCCTTTTTCTAATGTCGGGATATAAAGTTTTTTTCTGCCATCAGAAATGGATCCCTCAGCTCCAAGGCCGGCACTGTCTTCATTACTATCGATCATTACCATGATCGCAGCTTTTTTTACATTGATCTCTTTCGTGATCTTTTCTGTATGATACCCCGGAAAATCTAAGGTCTTTTTCTCTGTGATCGCCTGTTTGTTCCCGATATCTAATGATCCATCATCTTTGACCGGAACATAAAACAACTGATATTGTGCTCCTGTTTCTGCTTCATAAAATGTTACTTCTTTTAATTTCTCTCGTTTCTTCAAAGAAAAAGAGTTGATAAATCCGACTTGTGAAGTTCCATCATAAGTTACCTGAGGATAAAGCGCTCCGCTTTCATCCAGGTTGTAGATTGTATCATCATCACTGACTTCTTCATAGCTTCTGATCGTACAGGAAGGGATCAAGGATTTATCCTGATAAGATACCCAGAAATACCCGTTATCTCCAATATTATTTCCCCAACTATTTCGAACCAACCATGCTCCATTTTTCGTCACACCTTCAAAATGATCCGCACTGTAATCATCATCCCATCCTACGATCAGAACTTCGTGATTCGAATCATTTCGTGCATTATCGTCATTATTGTAATAAGACACCTTGTCTTCCTGGATCATACTACTGTCCCATGTGATTCCACAGGTAACACTTCCATTATTATAAACTGCCTGTTTTACTGTATTGACGGTCTCACTGTTTAAAGCGCCATTTGCATCATCTGTTGTTTTAAAAAACTGTACATCTGTTGCACGATAATTTCCTTTTGCATTTAAAATAGATGGAATGATCTGCAGAGTTGATTTTGTTGTATCATATGGGAAAAGGCTATCTGATACTGGACCGTATCCAGATGTAAAATATCCTGAATACATATATTCATTTCCACCAGTATCTTTACTTGTGATCTGATATCCTGTATCTCCATTTTTCGATAATCTCTGAATCATATGTTCTTCTGAATAATCTGTATTGCTCCCTGTTTTTTTATCCACTGCATATTCAAAGCTTCCTGTCCCTGCAAATGCCCAACAGGTTCCAAATGGGTTTTGATCACGAACGTCTTTTTCCATTGATCCATAATGTGCTGGCAACTGTGCTGCTTTCTTCAATTTTGACTTAGGATTTGTCGCATAAGATTGTCCAGCAGGTTTAATATATCCATATTTTGAAGCTTTTGAATTTTTTACTTCTACTTCAAATTTTGAATTGCTGTTTGTATTTTGTGATGCTTTCACTAAGACTGTTGGCGGCATCTGATTGAGACACATGCTCATTGCTAATCCTGTTACTAATAATCGCTTTCGTATCATTTACTTTTACTCCTCCTGTTATTTTCTATTTTACGAAAAATCACAATTTTTGTCCATCTTTCTTCTATCTTAAATATGAAAGATTTATTCATTTATTTTTTTCACATATAAGATTTTTGTCCAAAAGAAAAAAGAGCCTGTTACGACTCTTTTTTCTCCAAAATGTTTTGCAATTCATAATAATAGTCAGAAGGGACTGTATCTTTTCCTCTAAACTGATCTGTTGAAATGATAAAAAGACGTTCTTTTGCTCTCGTCATACCAACATAAAACATTCTCCGTTCTTCTTCTAATTCTGGGACTGTTTCTGCTTTTTCGTATGGCGTAATTCCTTCATTAACATCAATCATGAAAACGACTTGATATTCCAATCCTTTGCTCCCATGCATGGTTGTCAGATTTACGGCATCTTTTTCTTCATCAATAGAAACAGTTCTTTTGATGGTTGCAGTGTATTCTTTCGCACGTTGCTGCCATTCTTTCATGGAATTACATTCTTTTGAATCTTCTTCTAAGTCATCTAAGATTTCTAATAAAAGAGTTTCATCTTCTCCTTTATATTCTGCATAAGAGATCAATCCTTCTTCATAATTTAATGTTCTTTTGATATATCCAACCTGTTTTTTGAAATCTAACACCTTTAATTTTCGGATTTTTCTTTCTACAGCTTCAATATTCTTTTTAATATATGGTTTTCCATGATCAAATCCCCACTGCTTCAGATCATCTAAAGATTTGCATTCTTTAAAAGCATCATTTGGAATATAAGCAGTTGGACGTTTTAATGCTCTGGTCCATCGTGCCATGCTTTTGGATCCTTTGGCTAGTTCCATAAAGTTAAGAATATCATTGAAGATAAAATGATTATAAATATTGATCACATCTTCAATCTTGGCCTGAAATGGAATGTCTTTTTTTACTAATTGATCAATCACTGTTTTACTTTCTCGGTTTGTCCGATAGATCACAGCCATTTCAGAGTATGGAACACCTTTTTTGTATAATTCATTGATCTTTTTTATGATCCATGTGTTCTGTTCTTTGTCATTTGGCAGCTGGAGTAATTGGATTTTGTACCTTCTTTTATGAAAACTCTTAATATCCTTTGGAAATCTTGTTTTGTTGTACTCAATAAACTTCTTTGATGCGGCAACAATATTACGATCAGAACGATAATTGATATTCAAGACTACTTTTTTTGTCTTTGGATATGTTTTTTCAAAATCAAGCATGATCTCTGGTTTTGCTCCTCGGAAACGATATAAAGACTGATCATCATCTCCGACAACACAGATATTTTTTCTCTTTTCAGCGATCATGTTAAAAATTTCAGCCTGTACATTATTTGTATCCTGAAATTCATCGATCATGATATAATGAAATGTCTCCTGTACATCTGCTAATACATCTTCATGTTTTTTTAAGTTATCTCGACAACGAAGTAACATATCATCAAAATCAATCTTATGTTCTTTTTCTAAAACTTCTTGATATCCTTTCATCATTTTTTTGACCTGATATTCAGATACATCAAATTTTGAATAATTGATATCTTTCCCATCACAGTTTTTAATGTACCCAATCGCCTTTGCAATATCTGCGATAAATTTATTATAATCTAAAGATGCAAAATCGTATTGTTTTGCCAATGCATATAGAATGCGATATTTTTCATTTTCCTGTATTAATTGGGAATAATCATATCCAAAATAACTTACTAAAATCTGAAAACAGATAGAGTGGATCGTGCCAAAATGAACGCCAGTATATTGATCTGGATCCTCTTCTTCCAGGCATAATTTTTGGAAACGGATACCCATTTCTTCTGCTGCAGATTTTGTAAATGTTACAACAAGAATCTTTCTAGGATCTATATGATGTTCCTCAATTAGATTTTTTGTACGATTTACGATCACTGTTGTTTTTCCCGATCCGGGACCAGCAATGATCAATAATGGACCTTCTTTATGATGAATTGCTTCTGTTTGTGCTTCATTAAAACTCATTAAATTTCTCCTTTCATCTCATGTTTCAATACAAATATGAGATTTTTAGAGAAAATTAAAATTCACATATAAAAAAAACATCTTATGTAATTTTTCAACTAAAGTTTAGGAGGAAAATTAATTTATGTTAAATAAATTTAAATACATCATATGTTATTATTCAACAGTGCGGGATCATGGATTCCGTATTCTCCTTCTAATTTAAATACATCGTATGTTCCTATTCAACCAACGAAAAAAAACGCCATTCTTATATCTTCTTGATTCTTAAAAAAAACGATTTTAAGCCATTTTCTCAACATTTTACCAAGCATCTCTTGAAATTCGTCTATTTCTAAGAAACCATGCAT
>SKEF01003235.1_pt1 | contig 11453 bp, 15 predicted proteins | sample 4826691 | NCBI WGS metagenome assembly SKEF01 (sample SAMN11008816, study PRJNA524170) | human gut metagenome | biome: Human fecal sample; material: Feces; isolation source: fecal sample from pouch patient p23, p27 | host: Homo sapiens | place: Israel: Tel-Aviv | collected 2016-08-24
GTGACACACTCACCGCAGCGTTTACCCGTACCAACACTGACCTTCGCGCACTGGGCGAAACCATGAAATATGCAGGTCCGGTGGCGGGTAAGCTGGGAATATCGCTGGAGCAGGCCGCAGCGATGGCTGGCGTGCTGGCGAATATGGGTATCAGAGGGAGTGATGCCGGGACGGCAATGCGTGCCAGCCTGGCTCGTCTGGCATCACCGCCAAAGGCAGCAGCAGAGGCGCTGAAAGAGCTTGGTGTGGCAGTCTCTGACGCGAACGGCAAAATGCGCCCGATGGAGGATGTGCTGGCCGACCTTTATAAAGCCACCCGCAAATACGGGGAAGTTGACCGGGTATCGTTCTTTAAGGACATTGCCGGAGAAGAGGCTTTCACATCGTTTATGGCGCTCGTTGATGCAGCGGGTGACGGTTCCTTACCCAAACTGAGAAAAGAACTTGAAGGCGCGCGCGGTGAGGCTGAACGCACAGCAAAGGTTATGGCCAACAACCTTGACGGCGATCTGAAATCACTCGGCAGTGCATGGGAAGGGTTGCGCATCCGCATTGCAGATCTGATTGACGGTCCGCTGCGTTCTGTCACGCAGTGGCTCACGCGGGTGGTATCAAGGGTGACGGCGCTGGCGCAGGCCCATCCCGCACTGACGCGCCAGCTACTGATTGCAGGCGGTGCACTGCTGGCAATGACTGCAACGGTTGGCTCGTTGTCGCTGGCTATTGGTGTGCTTGCTGGCCCGCTGGCAAAACTGCGTCTTGGTTTTTCTCTCCTGACCGGATCAATGAATGCTGTCAGGGTCCTGCCAGCACTATGGGGAATGGTGACGGGTTCCGTTTCTTTACTGGGAGGCGCTATCGGGGCGTTGTTCAGTCCGGTTGGTCTTATCGTGGCTGCGCTTGCCGGAGCTGCCGTTCTTATCTGGAAATACTGGGATCCCATCAGGGCATTTTTTGCCGGGGTGTTCAGCGGGATTATGGAAAGGCTGACCCCGTTGCGCGAAACTTTTGAACGGTTTGGTCCTGTTTTTGACGCAATCGGGAGCGGGATCAGCCAGGTGTTTAACTGGTTTAAATCGCTGCTGTCACCGATGGAGTCCAGCAAGGAAACGCTGGATAAATGTACCAGTGCTGGCGAGATATTCGGTAACGTTCTTGGCGGTGCGTTACAGCTTGTTCTGACACCTGCAAAAATGCTGCTGGATACGCTGGCGTGGATACTTGAAAAACTTGGCGTCCTTCCGGATGAAGCGGAAAGGGCGCGCAAGAAAATCGAAGACGCACAGCGTGCGGCCATTCTTCAGGACAAGGTTGCCTTGCTTCAGGGGGACCTGGCGAAAATCAATCCGCCGAAGCCTGTGGAAAATGGCAATGGTACCGGAGGTGATAACCCCAAAGACAATAAACCGCTCACAGACAGCAATACCGGTACGCTGCGCAGACTCAGCAAAATTGCTGATAACACAGGTAAGCTGGTTGATGAGACGAAAAAACGCATTGGCCCCGGCGATATTGTCTTTAAGAACCTGCCCCGCGCACTGGCTGTTCGTGGGGAGTGGCAGGAGCGGAAGATTGCGCAGGTCAGTAAGCCTGCCCCCGCAATTAATATCACACCCGTAGTCCCGGCTCCGCTGCCTCCGGCGCTGGTCCCTGTTGTTGCGGCCAGCTCCCGCCCGGTGGCGGAGGCCATACGATCGCCAGTGGCATCAGTTCCTGCAGCTTCCCGTAATCGGGAGCCTGCTGTCTCCGGATTTGGCGGTGAAATTCATGTTCATCTGCATAACGTTGTTACGCAGAATCCTCGCGAACTGGCGAAACTGGTCGGTGAAATGGTCAGGGCAGAAATGGAACGGCGCGCCCGTGCCGGGCGTGGCAGTTTTTACGATAAAGATTGAGGAGTCATGGCCATGATGATGATCTACGGCATGTTTGTTTTTGAGCTGCGCACGCTGCCGCATCAGCAGTTACAGCAAAACAAAAGCTGGCGGCATGTGAAAAATGAATGCGTTAACCGTTCAGCAAGCTGGCAGTATATCGGTGCAGGTGATGATCGCATCGTTCTTTCTGGTGTGCTTTATCCTGAAATTACAGGTGGCGAAGTGTCGCTGTCGCTGCTGACCACGCAGGCGTATACAGGACGACCCTGGCCTTTGATTGATGGCGTCGGGCAGATTTACGGCATGTATGTCCTGACCGAAACGAATACGACCCGTTCCGAGTTTGATCGCTACGGTAAGGCGAAAAAGATAGAATTTTCACTGACCCTTGAACGCTGTGATGAGGATTTGCGGGAGCGCCTGCAATCCTCATCGTTCAGTGATATGCTGTCCGGCTTCAAAGATAAGGTGACATCATCTCTTAACAGCGCGGTCAGTTCAGTTAAAGGGCTGTTCTGATTTAACACAAAAACCGCTAATGGTCAGATTAGCGGTTTTCATTTTCCTGAGTCTGCCCGGTTGTTTCTTCAGTCTGTATATCGCCTACAGGGTGATAACGATAAATCGTCGATGTGCCAATGCCGTAAATTATTGCCAGTTGTTTTCTGTCGTGCCCGTTTTTGATCAGCCTTGCTATTTGCTCATGCTGTTCTTTTGTCAGCTTCGGGCGACGTCCGCCTGTGCGCCCCCGTGCGCGCGCTGCCGCCAGTCCGGCCAGTGTACGTTCAACAATTAATTCACGTTCCATTTCAGCCAGGGCACCCATCACGTGGAAGAAAAAACGCCCCATTGGAGAAGATGTATCTATGCTGTCGGTCAGACTGCGAAAATTAATCCCTCGCTCCCGTAGTTCCCCGACGAGAGAAATCAGATGTTTCATGCTTCGCCCGAGGCGATCCAGTTTCCAGACAACCAGCGAGTCACCTTTTTGAAGGCGCTTTAAAGCGCGTTTTAATCCCGGTCTGTCTTTGTCCCGCTTAATTTATCTTCAAATATTTGTTCACATCCTGCACAAACAAGAGCGTTTCGTTGCAGGTCTGTATTCTGGTCATTTGTTGATACCCTTACATAGCCAATCAGCACGCTGAATCTCCCGTCCAAAAGCGTAAATCATGCCATGCAGGTCAGAAACGGCCATTATCTAAAACCTCGGTTTACGAGAACTCGGCACAAGCGGGGAGAAAATACCGTTACTCAGTACAGCGAATACCTGGACTAATCGACAAACATTCAGCGGTGGCCTTTCTGGTGAACTATCCGGCAATGCTTCTACAGCTGCAAAATTAAAAACTGCCAGGAAAATAAGCAATGTGGCTTTTGATGGTTCCTCCGATATCACATTAAAAGCAGGTCATGTTGGTGCGTTTGCCTTAGGGAAAACAGGAAGCACCGTTGCGAATGATAAAGCAGTTGGATGGAACTGGAGTAGCGGAGCCTATAACGCAGCTATTAGTGGTGCATCAACGTTAATTATTCATTTTTATATGGGAGAAGGAAGTTGTCCTGCAGCTCAGTTTCGGATTAATTATAAAAATGGCGGTATTTTTTATCGTTCAGCCCGTGATGGTTATGGTTTTGAAGCCGACTGGTCCGAATTTTACACCACCACCAGAAAACCTTCAGCAGGAGATGTTGGTGCATATACTAAAGCGGAATGTAATTCACGATTTATTACAGGTGTCCGTTTAGGAGGACTGTCATCTGTTCAGACATGGAATGGTCCCGGCTGGTCTGACAGGTCAGGTTATGTCGTTACGGGTTCAGTTAACGGAAACCGTGATGAATTAATTGATACAACTCAGGCAAGGCCAATTCAGTATTGCATTAATGGGACGTGGTATAACGCGGGGAGTATTTAACGATGATGCACTTAAAAAACATTACTGCTGGCAACCCTAAAACAAAAGAGCAATACCAGCTAACAAAGCAATTTAACATCAAATGGCTTTATTCAGATGATGGAAAAAACTGGTATGAGGAACAAAAGAATTTCCAGCCAGACACTTTGAAAATGGTCTATGACCATAACGGCGTTATTATTTGTATTGAAAAGGATGTTTCAGCAATTAATCCGGAAGGCGCAAGCGTCGTTGAATTACCTGATATTACAGCAAATCGCCGTGCTGACATTTCGGGTAGATGGATGTTCAAAGATGGCGTAGTGGTAAAGCGAACTTATACCGAGGAAGAGCAGAGGCAGCAGGCGGAAAATGAAAAGCAAAGCCTGCTACAGCTCGTCAGGGATAAAACCCAGCTATGGGACTCACAGCTACGGCTGGGCATCATTTCCGACGAGAATAAACAAAAATTAACCGAGTGGATGCTCTATGCGCAGAAAGTCGAATCTACAGACACCTCCAGCCTGCCAGTAACATTTCCCGAACAACCTGAATGAGACAAGGCCCGATAGCGGGCCTTAATTTTTATTCAGGCTTTTGTGGCCATTCAGGATTTGCCGTATCCACACGGCTGACCAGAACACTGTAGCGTTCCCATGACTCCAGTCGTGCGCGCTCCTCATCCGTCGCCATATTCAGCCTGACAGCGCGTTCCAGTGGCTGAATAACGCTTTCTGCTTCGGAAAGTAACGCGGCCTTTTGTGATTCGGCCTGTTGTTGCTGTTCGTCAGCCGTATAAATCCGTTTAACCACAGCTCCGTCCTTAAACATCCACTTCCCTGAATCATCGGCACGACGATTGGCTGTTATATCGGGAACCTCAACGACGCTAAAGCCTTCAGGGTTAAGCGTAGAGGCATCCTTGGTGATAGCGACAATAATATTATTTTCATCGTAAACAATCTTTATTGTGTCTGGCTGAAAGTTTTTCACTTCCTCATACCAGTTTTTATCGTCTTCGGACCATAACCAGATAACATCAAAATTCTTTGTTAGCTGATATTGTTCTTTTGTTTTTGGATTTCCAGACTTAATATTTTTTAAATGCTGCATAAATTACACCTGTACGACGTTATACCATGTGCCATTGATGTATTTTTGTATTGGCCTGAAGATGGCTTCATCATCGCCATCTACTTCACCAATGATTCTTAATCCGGTAATTGCATGTCCGGCTTTTTCATAACGACCACCACGCGCCATCAATTGAACAACTCGCGTACCCAGGCGAACATCTCTCACATATCTGGAATCAAAATTGCCATAGTTGCCAGGAATAACTTGCGAGCCACAAAGCCAGTTACCGTTATTATCCATGTACGCCTGACCATCGGTGCCATTGGCTGTCCTTGAGTTATTAATCATGTAAAAACCAAACTGGTAGTTACCAAGTCCACCGACAAAAAATTTGCGTTCTGCATGGTCTTGTCTTAACAAAGCCTGCGCAGAACTTGTTGATACTGCGTTTCTACCAAAAATGACATTCTGGTTTCGCATATCAATCCATGAGGTTGAGCCACTATTAATAGCAAACCTGTTTGCATACACCCAGGCGTTAGTTGTTATATCTCCTGTAACATCCAGACCATGCCCCATAGTTATGCGGCCAGTTCTGAGATTAAGCGTAAAGGGACGTAGTGGCCCTATATCACCATTTTCCCCCTCATTCTCTCGTGTAGGGATGATATGCAGGCATTCTTCAGAACGGCGAAAAATGGCACCAAAAGATGAATTAAATATCCTCAGTGCATTGACTGTCGATATTTTTACTTCACTGCTGAAAAGGGCTTTAACAAGAACAGACAAAGCATCCCATTTAAGATTCATCAGGTCTTTTGTTGTGGTACTCTGGCGGCTTCTCCATTTGAAATATTCATTGCCGTTGTCGCCTGTTTCAAACCACATGTATGAATCAGTATCGCTGTCGGCATCATTTTTAAAACCAATCTTTGCCCAGTCAGTATTCCGAATCCAGGCAATGATTGAGTCGTTTTCAAAAGTAAGCCCACCGGACAAGATATCGCCTGTCTTTTGGACGGCGTTACCAGCCTTGTTTACCGTTTCCTGTAAACCGAGGTATTCGATAACGGCAGCAACGGTCGATTTCGCAAGAATATCCCGCCCGACTTTTGTCAGGGTTGCCAGGCTGGCGACATCATTCCCCGTAAAATACGGAAACTTGTCTGCCGCAGTAGCAAGCCCGGCCAGCGCCGTCAGGGTGGCATCTTTCGGTTGCTTACCCGCAAGCGCGTTAGTCATGGTGGTCGCAAAATTCGGGTCGTTTCCCAGCGCCGCCGCTAACTCGTTCAGCGTATTCAGTGCGTCAGGTGACGAATCTACAAGTGCGGCAATCGCGGCCATAACGAAAGCCGTGCTTGCGATTTGGGTATTATTCGTTCCCTGTCGCGCAGTTGGCGTTGTTGGCGTTCCGGTCAACGCAGGACTGTTTAAGGGCGCTTTCTTGTTCGTTTCATCCATTACCGCCTTAACCGCTTTTGGTGTCGCGGCCAGCGTTTCAGACGTGCTGTTGGTGGCACTGCTGAGCTGGACTATCCCTTTTCGTGCCGTCGTGGCGTCCTGAGCGGTATATTTTCCGTTAGCAAGGTCATACGCGGCCTTTACTGCTTTCGGCGTTGCAGCCTGCGTTTCAGACACGCTGTTAGTGGCGCTACTGAGTTGAACAAAGCCTTTTGCGGTCAGCGAGGCGTCCGGGTGACGTCGTGACTGTTCATGCTCTTTCAGTTTGTCATCCACGTAATCCACTGTGGCCATCACCATGGTGTTATCCACGGTAAGCGCCACGGTGGCAGTGCTGGATACGGTCAGAATGGTGCGAAATGTTTGTGCACGACCGGACCCTTCGGCAACGGCTGGCTTGTAACTTTCGGCAGTATTTCCCACCGCGATTAAATCGCCGTGCTCATCAAATACACCAATTTCCCGGATCCAGAATCCGCCCGTTTCAGGAGGAATAACCAGCTCCGCAATAATGCGGTTCTGATGTGTTGCGTCCAGGATGACGCGATTAACAGTATGTCGCCACACCTCATGCACCAGACGGGTCTGCTTACTGTCTGGTGTGGGCAACGTGCCGCCACCGTCGCCCACGGCCATATGAGTCAGGCGGACAGGCTTACCATCTGGCGCGGCTGCCTGAGCTAATTTTTTTGCACCCGTATCGGTGATAACGGTTTTAAATTTTCGTGTTGTGGTACTCATGCTTAATCGCCTGGATAAATGGTAATAACTTCACCGTCATAAGTTGCTGCCGCCGCGAAAATATCTCCCTGAATCTCCTGAATGATATTCAGCCCTGTCATGTGGCGGCTGACCGGGCGGGCATCAGCAATCAACCGCTCCATTTCCAGATACATTTCCTCGGTCACACCACTGTCCAGCGTGCCGACTTCAACGGTAAATGTTCCCGGTTCTCCGCCGAACTCCCACCACTCAGACACGCGAATGAGGTATCCCAGCGGCTCAATGGCCCGGCGCAGTGCGCTGATGGTCCCTTTGTGTCGGTGTATCAGCCATGCATCACGAATAACCTGTCGCTTTGTCTCTTCCGGCCAGTTGCGATCCCAGCGGTCAACGGAAAACGCCCAGGCGAGATAAGGCAGCAGATGCACCGGGCAGGTGTCCGGCGACCACAGCGTGTTGAGGTCTACCGGAATGTCTGTAATGCGTGTTCCGACGGTTTCGGCACAACGCATGAAATTGCTGGCTGATGGTGGTAACAACGAATTACTCATTGCGTCCACCTTCGCTGATGGTGAATGACTCACAGCGCGCCGCCTGTATGTCGCTGATGGCCATATTCTGTGTGGGTTCGATTATCTCCACGCGTTGCACACCGTGCACATGCAGTGCGGCAGCAATGGCGGACAACGCCACGTCCTGACCGATAAGCCCCTGCTCAGCCAGCCACTTCCTGAACGACGATTCAGCCGCGGCCAGAATAGGTTCGGATTCCGGGCCGGGGTAAAAGTACAGTTTTGCATTCAGCCGCCATGTCACGATTCTGGCACTCTGTACGGTCAGGCGGTCGGCCACCGGGCGGGTATCCTCTGCATTCAGAACGGCGCGAACGGTATTAAGCAACGCCTCCGTTGCTGTGCCGTCGCCCTCAGTGGACAGGATGGAAACCGTCACGTTGGCCGGAGACGGGCTGATGGCCCGCGCATCGCGTACCAGACCGCTGGCGCTGCGTGCAAAATACTCGTATGCACCTGACGGGCCAGCAACACTCAGACCGTCATATGCCCGTTGCGCCCGTAGTCTCAGCGAGGTGTCACTTTCCATCACTGCATCGGTGGTATCCGTTGCCGGAGTGATAACCAGGCGCTTTGTGTTCATATTGCCCGCGAGGTTGTCCAGGTCTGTCCCGGCGCTGTGGCTTAGCATGCAGGCGCGTGCACCCTCATTGACCCGCTGGCGTAACAGCATTTCACGAAACGACATGGTTTGAGCGATAACGTTAAGGGGTTCCGATTCCAGCTCCAGCGCGGCGGAAACGGCTTCACGCTGTTCGGCGGGATAGGACGCAATCATCATGGCCTTTGTGTCAGCCAGAATTGCCTCAAAGTCAGGCTCCGCGATGATGGCGGGTTCCGGTAACTGTGAAAGGTCAACGGCAGGCATGATTTACTCCCTCAGCGTGATGGTTAATTCAACATTCTGCATGGTCTGCATGACAGTGCCCGACAGCGTCACCCCGGCGCGGCCTCCTGCCTTCCAGACAACGTCGATAGCGTCCAGGGCAATGCGGGGTTCCCATCGTGTCAGCGCAATCACGGCAGCACTCATGCATTGCAGACGCGTGGTGTTATTCATGGGTTCGTCAATCAAATCAGGCACAAGGCTGCCATATTCCCGTCGCATAACCCGGCTTGCCAGCGGGGTGGTCAGGATGTCCCTGACTGACTGTTTCAGGTGCTCCATATCGTTCAGGTTTCCCGTTCCGTCCGGGTTCATTCCTGTGTAGCGGGTTGTCACTGCGGGCCTCCTGTCGAATCGCTGCCGCCTTTAACGCCACCGTGTTTATGCGTATGCACTGTGATGCCGTTTGAGGTGAAATTGCCGCCGCTGTGCGTGATATTGCCGCTCATCTTTCCCCCTTTTGTGACGTCAAGCGTCGCCGTTCTCAGAAGGTCTGTGCATTCCACGACGGGCGTATCCAGTGTCACGCTGACGGATGCCTGCAGGGTGGCTGTTTTCATGCCGCTGGCGCTCAGTGCGCCTGCGTCCGCGTCGTAGCGGAACACCGCGCCATCCGGCGCGCTGACCACGATTTCTTTCAGGCTTTTGCCGGGGGCCGGAATGGCATCACTCCACAGGCTGCCAATTATCATGGCGGTTTCCGGGTTGCCGCCAATGCAGGCAATTACCACCTGTTCGCCTGGTGATGGCGGCAGCCACACATTGAAGGCTCCCGCGCGAGTGGTGTTCCAGCGCAGCCAACCTGTTTCCAGTTCGCCGCTGCGAACGCGCACGCGCCAGGACTTCTCATCAACTTCAGAGATGATCCCGGTGCGGATGATATTGCTCAGTAGTCGCATGAGTTCTGCGCTCACCGTACAGCCTCCGCAATCCGGCCCAGTACCGTGTTATAAATCAGGCGCTCATCTGCCTGGCTGATACCCAGCAGCTCACGTACCGGGTAATCGGTGAAAATGCCCGGCGCAACCTGATCGCGCTCACCGAACTGATGAACGCGTGCAATACGTGCGGCCACGCCGCTGTAACCCACCGTCACACCGGAAGCATCTGCACGGGCTTTCAGGTAGCGGGCGGTGCGCAGTTTTACGAACATGGGGACGCGCTTTGTGCTGTCCTGGTTGATGCGCCGGGTGCGTATTTCCAGAAAGCGGTCGATGTCATCCCGGTAAAACGTGCGGATGCTGTTTTTATCCTCATCCCACCCGGTGATGGTTCGCCCGTATTTCCCCGTGTCGTGATGCCAGTTTTTCAGCGTGCGTGCTTCGTTATTCCAGATAAAGCGAATGCGCTCCTGTATCCGGGTTACGTGGCGTCTGCGTGGTGTCCATGCGGTCCCGTCCGGCGCTTTCTGTGACCGGATACGTGCCTGCTGGGCGCGGCGTAAATCCTGTGCCAGCTTTCTGGCGATGTTATTGATGGCCTGCTGATTCAGGCTGTCGCGGATGGCCTCAAAGGTTTTATCCACGCGAGTGAATGCCTTATCCATCGCTTTCACCCCACGTCACATCCTGGAATACATGCGACCAGTCGCCTTCGGAAGATGGCAGGCGGGGTTTTGGCTCCGGCAGGTGTTCTGCCTGCGGTGTGCCCTGACTGCTGCGCGTGATGCGAACGCGTTCCCGCAGGGGGAGCGTAAACAGGAGATCGGCGCTGTCATCGTCATTGATAACGGCGGAGAATTTGATGTCCTGATTACGCTCAGGGTTGAGCAACAACTGTGGCTGATTTTCGGATAACCACGCCAGCAGCGGCAGCGTGAGGTCGTCCAGCTCCCCGGCGTAATCCATGACAAACATCACCATCTGATAGCGGTAAACAAACGATGGGGTTTCTCCGGTCGTTTCAATGTTGCCGCTCTCCACGAAAATGGTGAATTTTTCCGGGTTAGCCTGACACCATCGGCATGAACGGGTCATGGCTTCACGCAGGGAATCAGTTTTCAGCATGGTTGTTATCCTCGTTGTTCAGTCGTTGCAGCCTGCGCTGTTCCAGTAATTCAATGGCCCGTTTATCCGCGTTACAGGTTTCCAGTGCATCCAGAAGGCGGTCGCCCCATATACCGAGATTTCCCCATGTGGGAGTGTCAGGGAAGGGGGGAGGCGTTACCGGTATGGTCAGCGTCTGCGGTATAAGCCGGACTGACGGCGCTGGCCGTAGCGCGTTCTGCGTGCCTGCGCAGCCTGTCAGTAAAACGAGCGTCAGGCAAAGCGTGGGCGCATTCATCTTTTGCAATATCGTTGCGTAGCTGTTCACGTCTGGCCTCTCCGTCCTGATTTCTCTGTTGATTTTCCACGCGGAGTTGCGCCAGCACCTGCTGCATATCCTGTACCCCGGCGCTGATGATATTCAGGGTGTCGGCGGTACTTTTCAGGGTGCTGGCCTGCGCTTCGTTTCTGGCGTTCTCCCGGCCCAGCGACCACGACAGACGCATGGATGTTCCCCATCCGGCAGTCAGAAGGAAAGCGACGCCAAGCGTGGGCCAGAGCTTCATGCCGGATAGGCTCCGTGTGGTAACTGAAAATGCGGTCCGTCTTTCAGGGTCTTCCAGTCGCCGCCCCATTCCACCGGAATATTCAGTTCCTGGCTGGCCTGTCTGAATGCTGCTGCGATTTTTTCGTACAGCGGCCATTCCCATGACACCTGGCTGCCGATATAAGCCACAACATCCACGGCATGCCCCGTAAGGTGGCGGCTGTTCATGGTCTGGCTCTTACCTGTGGCCACAAGTTGCTTCTGGCGGTAACGGCTGCGCAACCCTTCGGTGATACCAAAATCCACTTCCGAAATTTCCAGTGCCCGTCGGGTCACTTTCACCAGATCAGGATTTACGCCCTGCAAATTCTTTTCGCTCCGGCTGCTGAATTTAAATGTGTTGCTCATTCGTCCTTCTCCTTCACCC
>SKEF01003237.1_pt1 | contig 11451 bp, 8 predicted proteins | sample 4826691 | NCBI WGS metagenome assembly SKEF01 (sample SAMN11008816, study PRJNA524170) | human gut metagenome | biome: Human fecal sample; material: Feces; isolation source: fecal sample from pouch patient p23, p27 | host: Homo sapiens | place: Israel: Tel-Aviv | collected 2016-08-24
GTTAATAACGAGCAGCGATTGGACAGAAATCAGTAATTTACAGGATGAAATGAAAAAAGAAGAGCCGGATGCAACCATCGATTATGACAAGGCTTTAAAAGTATATGTGGATTGTAATCTTATAAAATTGCAGACGGCAGATACGAAAAAACTCATAAACGCTCTGGAAAGTGCAAATTATGTATGGGTAATTCCTTTTAAAATGGAAAAGACATATGGAATGTTTACCGTAGCCAAAGGACTTCCATTGCGTGAAGAAGCAAAGTCTGTATTGACAAAAGCAGAACAGGAAGAAGTAAAAAATCATGCCGGAAAATGGATGATTACAGAGACAGCAGAACATACAGTGGAACCTTACTATGATATACTTCTGGAAAAACGAGAGGCATTATCGGACTGTACGAGAGTAGTACTGGTGGGAAGTCAACCGGGAATGAGACAGCCGGTTGCACTTGGGATGGATGATGAAACAGCACGTATCTGGATTTCGTTAGGGTATCAGTATCCGGTTATGGAGAAAATTCCGGAAACTCAAAATGTGGAAAGCGGTGTCTATTCATTTGAGTCTGTAGCGGAGATTTCAGATACTTATATTGAAGATTCTGAGGTAAGTACAGGAGCTGGAGTACAGAGCAGAAGTTCGATGAAATATGTGGCTGGCATTGGAATTGTATTGATAGGAAGTATTTTAATTCTTAGTGTTTTAAAGAAAAAGAAATTGGAGGATTATGAATGAAGAGAATCAGTTTGTACTTATTAATTTTTACAATGCTGTATTGTCTGTGTGCGTGTGGAAAAAATTCTGATGCAAAATCAAACAGTAGAGAAGATGATGGCAGAAAAGAACAAAAGATAATCATATCATCAATTCAGGTTGCTTCAAATACGAAGGTTATGCGTGCAAAGGTGTTCCTTCCGAACGTAAAATCTTTGGAAGGAACAAATTATTGGTTAGGTGGGTTAGATACTACCAGTAAGGTGGATGTAATAGATACAGGTGATGGTATTCAGATCAATGTGTGCGGCTTTTATTCCGATGATACTGCGTGGAAAAATCCGAAAGTATATAAGGGATTTCAATCACCGGATAATTCAAATACGCCATTAAAAAATGTTTTGGTTAATGGAAAAGTTGTTCCAATGAAGGAGAAGATGTTAAAAGCGGATGTTAAGAAAACAAAAAAAACAATCCCTGTTGAAATTACACCTTATACGGTTAGTATTTGTCCCGTCAATGACTGGAGAGAAAAAGGGTGTTTTTATCATGTAGTTGCAACAACAAAAGACGGAAAGCAATATTCCATAGGAGAGTTACCTCTTACCGATGACAGAAAAGGAACTGAAAAAAAGAAACATCCTTTCATGGATGATACAGATCTTGAAGAGCTTGGAGATGGCTATGCATCTGCAAGTGAAATGAAATATTGTGGGGCTCGTTATATTTTCAATCAGAAGATTGATATCACACAGATAGAACAGATAGAAATAATAAAATATAAAATCAGCAGATGATATAGGTATAAAAACAGGTCATAAATTTGTTGACGATGATAGGAAACCATGTTAGGATGATGGTAGAGACTATCAATGAAGTGACAGGGGAATGAGTTTTTGACTCATCCCCCTGTTCTTATTATCAGGAGAAATGGATGAAAAAGAACAATCAGATGAAACCAGACAATGTAGCAAAACGTCTATGGGCATTTTTTATCGTGCTCACCATGTGTATTACCGTGCAGCCTGTCGTGCCGGCAAAGGCGCAGGAGGCTGTGCAGACAGCGGCAAGAACGATCTATACGGAATTTAAACATGGAAATTCTATTCATTCCGGAGATGGAAGCTATGGAAATCCCTACAATTTATTTGAGGATGCCTATGCGGCTGCCGGCAATGGGGATGAAATCTCAATTTTGGGAAGTGGTGCTTTTTTAAATGCCGAGGCTGCGGAACCGTTTATTTTTGATAAAAGCGTGACCGTCAACGGAAATGGAAATACTTTTTCCAACCGTAAGGGGGGATTTATCCTGAATACGGATGTGACATTTAAAAACATTACGCTGCGGTTTTCCAATCGTCTGCACGATGCAATTTTTGCAAATGGGCATAAACTTGTTCTTGAGAATGTTACGTGCGACAGCGGATTTCGTTATGTAGATATCTTTGGCGGATCCCTTTATGAGAATGGAAAGAATATGGGGGATCATCCGGGATCAGGGGCACAGATTCTGATTACGGGTGGTGGCACCAATCTGGGGAATATTTATGCCGGTTCCATGAATGGAACATATGACGGTAAGACACAGATCGTGCTTGCGCACGTTTCCGGTACGCAAAATGGGGAAATCTATGCATCCGGTGCCAGGGAACCATATGTAAATCAGGATGACTGGTTTTCCACGCAGGAGCCGGATCCACCGGCAGCGGATGGACAATATACGGTTTCCGGCGATGTGGAAATTTCACTTACCGGTTCCGACACGAAACAGGTGTACGGAGTATCTGAAAATCACGCAGGGAAGACATTTCTGACCATAGATACCGACCAGTCCTATACCGGAATTCCAGGTATAAGCAAAGTAGGAAACCTCACAGTAAAGGGCGGTGGAACATTTGCACCGGCAGCGTTGGACAGCTGTACGGTCAGACTGGAAGGGGCAAGTGCGATTGATCTTTCCCAGATGGAAACTCCACAGGTACATTCGATTGTGAGTGCGGATTCAGCAGGAAACCGACTGATCTTAGGAAAAGAACAGAAGCTGAATGTTACAGATACCATTACGGGTGCACTTACATTTGAAACCCTGAATGGAAGAAATGGAAAATCCGGAATTGCGGAGTATGGTCACACCTATCTGGAACTTGGAAGGGCTGCGGATACGGCGGTTTCTTTTACACCGACAGACGGACAGACGGGAATGACACTGGAACGGACATCGTCTGGAAACGGAGAAATCTGGAAAACCAGTGAGTTGTCAGGGGATGAACCGGTTGCGGTAAAAAATATGACCATAAAAAATCCGGTAATTACCACAACGGTTTCGGAGATTTCAAAAGTCGGTGAGTATGAAAATAAGAATCCAAAACCATATCTGGCAGAGGTAGCCTGGCTGGAGCAAACGGATGAGTATGATCGGGATCTAGGGTTTGTTCCGATGGAATATGAAGTAACATTTAATGGGAAAACACTTTCTTCAGAGACGGTTACGAATGATGAAGGTAGTTTTATTTGTATTCCGGATTTTAATTTGATGTTCGAAACGGGAATAGAGGAGAATGCCATCACACTAATGTGCTATCGCACGGCTAATAGTTCTACGGTAAAACCGGGAACCTACTACATCACAATCCGTCCATTTTCAGCAGATGAACAGATCGAACAGAACGTAATTCTGATTGTAAACAAAGATCCGGATACATCCGGTTCGACGGCTACTTCAAAGGAAACAACCACTACGATAAATGGATTACCAACGGCCGTGTCCATGCAGGATGAACTGAATCTTACCGTGCAGACGGTCTATACAGATAGCAGCTTACAGGGACAGAGTGTGCCGTCTGCTGGTTTTTCGGTATACATTAACCAGACCCCTTATGAAGTATCCGGCATCACGCTTCAAAACGGAGAGGCAGCCATAAAGATTCCGGTTTCAGAGGCAAACGGATTTCATATGGGAGAAAATGCAATTACAGTTTCTTATGCAGGAGCAGCCAATGAAAACTACAGGGCACTTCCTTCCCAGGCAAACGAAACCGTGACGGTAAATCCAATTGCCGTAAAGATGCAGTATGATACCATCCAGCAGACAGCTGCATACACAGGGTTGAAACAGAGCTGCCTTGTTTCCACGGTAAATGTAGTCCGAACGGACAACGGACAGACGGTAGATTCGCAGGTAAAGCCTGAAGTTTTCTATCGGCAGGATGGGAAAAATGTTGTTCCGGTGCAGCCGGGCAGCTATGAGGTGTGGTTTAAAGTAACTGGAAACCAGTACGATGTGATAGCGGAAAAAGTCGGAACCTTTACCATTACAGCGGCGAAACCATCGATTCGTCTTACGGCAGAGACAGAAAACGGTAATTCCGTACATCTGTATGCAAAGGTAGATGGAGTCCGAAATGGCAGTATTCCGCTTGGTTCGATTTCTTTTTATCAGGACGGAACCATAATAAAGGCACAGGAAAAACTCGTATATGGGGAAGCCGATACGGTTGTATCAGGCTTAAAACGTGGCGGTTCTTATCAGTTTAAGGCAGTATATGAGCCGGATGATAAGGATGGACAGACTTATTACGAAACAGTGACAAGTGAAGCCGCGACCGTTACAATCAAAGAGGACAGTTCCACCGGAGGAAGTGGAACAACCGGAGGCGGCTCATCTTCTGGAGGCGGTTCATCTTCCGGAGGCGATGGAACAACCGGAGGCGGCTCATCTTCCGGAGGCGGTGGAACAACCGGAGGCGGCTCATCTTCCGGAGGCGGTGGAACGACTGGAGGCGGCTCATCTTCCGGAGGAAGTTCTGGTGGCGGAAATACTTCGGGTGGTAACACAGCCGGAGGGGAAACACCGTCCAACGGAAACAAAACCGATGCAGAAACACCGTCTAACGGAAATACAGCTGGTACACAAACACCGTCCGATGGAAACACGGCCGGACAAAATACACCAACCGTAACCGTTACCGGAACCCGGAAAAATAAAGCCATCAAAACAACGGTGACCGCTGATCTGATAAATCAGATACTGGAAGAAAACGATGGAAAACACACAGATGTGACGATCCAGGTCACCGATCCGGCTGGCAACGTAAGCTATACACTGACCGTAAATACAGCAGACATACAGACCGGAAATAAGCTGTATGTGTGTGCAAAAGATCAAAAGACAGGTGCCTATGTCCTTGTAAACGACAAGAGTTATACGGTTACAAAAGCTGGAAATGTGAATTTTTCAGCAGATTCCAATAAGGATTATGTCCTTATGGATCAGAAAGATATGGATCAGGTCACAACGAAAATATTAAAAACGGTTACATTGAAGAATAAAACCGTTCAGGTGAAGAAGGGAAAACAAAAGAAGGTTTCTCTGGCAGCCACCTTAAATATGGACAATGTAAAAAGCATTTCTTATCAGAGCAATAACAAAAAAATTGCATCTGTAAACAAGAAGGGTACCATAAAATCGAACAAAAAAGGAACTGCGTCCATTCGCGTGACAGTAACCTTAAACAATGGAAAGACCAAAGTTTTAAAATTAAAAGTCAAAGTCAAGTAGCAGATGCAGGAAAAGACAAAACCCCGGAAATAAATATCCGGGGTTTTTGTTTTACCTAGAGAGAAAGTGCACACTGATCAATTTTTTTCAGTTCCTCCTCCGTAAATGGAGCAGAGTTTAACACTTTCAGATTTTCAAGAATCTGTGCCGGGCGGGAAGCTCCGATCAGAACGGAAGTGACCACACCGTCACGGATGACCCATTTGAGTGCCATCTGTGCGAGGCTTTCACCACGGGCAGCCGCAATCTCATTCAGGCTCCGGATACTTGCCATCCGCTTTTCATCAAACTGATCCGCATGCAGGAAACGTCCGTCCGTGTTGACACGGCTGTCTTTTGGAATACCGTTTAGATAGCGGTCGGTCAGCATACCCTGCGCGAGCGGGCTGAAAGAAATAATTCCTTTCTTCCCATCTGCTGCGGCCTGTTTTAAACCGTTTTCTTCAATGGTACGGTTAAAGATATTGTAGGAATTCTGGTTGATAATAAACGGGCAGTGCAGATCTTCTAAGATGGCAGCCGCGCGTTTCATCGTTTCTCCGTCGTAGTTGGACAGACCGACATACAGTGCTTTTCCGCTTCGCACGATCTGGTCGAGTGCACCCATGGTTTCCTCCAGCGGTGTATCCGGATCCATGCGGTGGTGATAGAAAATATCCACATAGTCCAGACCGAGCCGTTTTAAGCTCTGGTCAAGGCTGGCAATCAGGTACTTGCGGCTGCCCCAGTTTCCATAAGGCCCCGGCCACATGTCAAAACCGGCTTTGGAACTGATGATCAGTTCATCGCGGTAGGAAGAAAGCTCTTCCCGAAGGATTTTCCCGAGATTTTCCTCCGCACTGCCCGGCTGCGGTCCATAGTTGTTTGCCAGATCAAAATGTGTGATCCCGTGGTCAAATGCCGTAAAGCACATCTGTCTCATATTTTCATAAACACCGGTATCTCCGAAATTGTGCCAGAAGCCCAAAGATACTTCCGGCAGCATCAGTCCGCTGTCGCCGCAGCGGTGGTATTTCATGGTTTCGTAACGTGATTCATTTGCGTGATACATAAGAAATCCTCCTTAGTTTGTAAAAAATTTATCATAAATGCCAAATCCAAAGATAAAAAGCACAATCAGCGGCAGAATATAGGTAATGTAGCCGCGCATCCAGTTTTTAATTTTTAATCCTTTTCCGGTATTGGCTTCGGTTGTGTAGTTTTTCCAGCCCCAGCCGTAGCGGCTTGTGCAAAACAGCAGATATACCAGGGAACCGAGAGGCAGGAACAGGTTGCTTACCAGAAAATCTTCCAGGTCAAGCACAGACCCGCCAAAGATTGAAAAACCTTTCCAGTTCCATACATTGTATCCGAGTACACATGGCAGGGAGAGTACAATGATCAGTACCAGATTAACGGCACAGGATTTCTGGCGGCTGCATCCGGTCAGTTCCATACCGCAGGAGATGATGTTCTCAAATACTGCCAGGATTGTGGAAAACGCTGCAAAAAACATAAACAAAAAGAACAGGCTTCCCCAAAGTCTGCCAAGCGGAATATGGTTAAAAATATTCGGCAGGGTGATAAAAATCAGGCTTGGTCCGGAAGTCTGGTCAACATGGAACGTAAAGCATGCCGGAAAAATGATAAGTCCGGAGGTGATAGCAACAAACGTATCCAGAATGGCAATATTTACCGATTCACCAAGCAGAGAGCGTTCCTTTCCGATATAACTTCCCAAAATTGCCATCGCGCCGATTCCAAGGCTTAACGTGAAAAATGCCTGGTTCATGGCACCCGTAATGGTTTTTGCAATACCGATCTGTTTCATCCGTTCAAAGTCCGGGATCAGATAAAAGGCAAGGCCTTCTTTTGCACCATCCATAAAAAAGCTGTTGACCGCCAGAATGATCATGATGATAAGCAAAGAAGTCATCATGACCTTTGTTACTTTTTCCAGACCGTTCTGCAGTCCACGGGAGCAGACAAATACGCCGGCGCAAACAACTACCACCATCCAGAAGCCCATGGTCAGAGGTTTGCTCAGCATTGTGGTAAACTGTCCGGATACACCGTCGGCATCCAGTCCCTGAAACTGTCCGGTGACCGTCATATAAAAATAATGAAGCATCCAGCCGGTGACCGTTGTATAAAACATCATAAGAAGATAGCAGCCGATCAATGTGATAATCCCGTGGATATGCCATTTCTGTCCGGGTTTTTCCAGTGCCTGGTAGGCTTTGACCGGACTTTTCTGGCTGGCACGTCCAACCGCAAATTCCATCGTCATGATCGGGAGTCCGAGAATAATCAGAAACAACAGATAAAACAGCACAAAGGCACCGCCTCCGCCCTGTCCGGCAGTGTATGGAAACTTCCATACGTTTCCGATTCCGATCGCACATCCGGCTGACAGGAGAATGAATCCCAGACGGGATTTTAATTTTTCTCGTTCTTCCATAAAATAATCCACCTTTTTGTAAATATTGTATAAAATACAAACGAAATTATACAATCTGTTGTGAGAAGTTTCAACCCTTTTTGACGAAATTTTACCAGGTATGTGTTGCATTTTTTTACAGATACTAGAGGAGAAGGTTGCGGAGTGTTCATGTTCTGCAATCAACAAGATTATCTTATGGAAAGAAAGAGGGTTAAACCATGGTTTTAACAGAAAAAGAGATGGCTACAATTGAGGATCTGCACACACAGGAGCTGTCCTGCGTGGAGAAGTACAAACGTTACGGACAGGAAGCAAAAGACCCGGTACTTCGGGATTTGTTTGCCGATCTGGAAAAAAAGGAGCAGAAGCATGTGGAGTCTCTGGAACAGGTCATGAAAGGCAGCGTCCCATCCTGTAACGTCAATGACAGGGATGGAAAGATGTATGAGCCAAAGGCAACATATGATTCTATGACCAATCCGGAAGATAAGAAAAACGATAATTTCCTTGCCACAGACAGCATTGGTTCTGAAAAAATGGTGTCCGGAACGTATAATACCGATGTGTTTGCATTCGGAGATTCCGATGTGCGCAAACTTCTGGCAGATATCCAGGTGGAAGAACAAAACCACGCGGAGATGCTCTATAAATATAAAACCGTAAACGGCATGGCATAGCCGGCATGTGGAGTGGATGTCCCAAAGCATCCACTCTTTTTGTTTTTACAAAAGGATTACAGAAACCGGATAGTACATCTTACATAACCCGTTTATTATAAATCCTGTAATAAATCTTACAGATTTCACAAGGAGAACATATGTCCCGATGGCGGTGATAAGTGGGGCATAGTTGGAAAAATATATCATATATGTCCCAACACACGATGCAAGTGGGACATAATCAATCCTTTATTTTCTATATGTCCACTATCAATTTGGAAAGTGATAGAACACTTGATTTTCTTAACAAACACATGCAAATCTGTTTGTTAAAAAATGGTCTGGAAAATTCAATTCTGAAACAATCCCAGCGTATTAAAAATATATTGACATTTACGAACTTTGCGCTATAATAGAATCAAACATATGAACAAATGCTCATATGAAAGAACGATAAAATGAAAAAGGAAAGTATGGAGGAAACCGACGATGAAGAAAACTTACAAAATTGATGTGGATTGTGCAAACTGTGCAAATAAAATGGAGGAAGCTGCAAAAGCTACTACCGGAGTAAAGGATGCAACTGTAAATTTCATGACACTGAAGATGAACGTAGAATTTGAAGAGGGTGCAGATGCGAAAGCGGTTATGCAGGATGTGTTAAAGAACTGTAAGAAAGTGGAAGATGATTGTGAGATCTTTCTTTAAATCCGGCTTTTCCCATAGGTATCAGTCAGATTGGAGGGCACCATGAATAAAAAGCAGAAAAAAGTATTGAAACGAATTATTGTGGCGGCAGTGCTTCTGGTTATCATCGGGATTGCAGGAAGCGTTGTTTCCATACCAAAGTGGCTGGAGTTTCTTTTCTATCTGGTTCCGTATTTTGTGATCGGTTATGATATTCTGCGGAAAGCCTGGAAAGGAATCTGTAACAGGCAGATGTTTGATGAAAATTTTCTGATGGCAGTGGCAACCATCGGAGCGATTGCCCTCAGCGATTACAAAGAAGGCGTTGCAGTTATGCTGTTTTATCAGATCGGAGAGCTGTTCCAGAGTTATGCAGTCGGTAAGAGCCGCCGGAATATCAGTGATCTGATGGATATCCGGCCGGATTATGCAAATATTGAAACAGACGGTCAGATGGAAAAAGTAGACCCGGATGAGGTGGAGATCGGCACGGTGATTATTGTACAGCCGGGCGAAAAAGTTCCAATCGATGGTGTGGTTGTGGAAGGACATTCTTCCCTGAATACCAGTGCACTGACGGGAGAGAGTGTTCCGCGGGAAGTCGCTGTGGGAGAGGAAATCATCAGTGGATGTATCAATATTTCCGGACTGTTAAAGATCCGCACCACAAAAGAGTTTGGAGAGTCTACGGTTTCTAAGATTCTTGATCTGGTGGAGAATGCAAGTTCCAAGAAATCACGTTCCGAGAATTTTATTTCCAGATTTGCACATTATTATACACCGGCAGTCTGCTACGGTGCGCTGGCACTGGCAATACTGCCACCGCTTGTCCGCATGCTGTTTATGGGGCTTCCGGCAGACTGGGGCATCTGGATTTACCGTGCACTGACATTTCTGGTTATCAGCTGCCCGTGTGCGCTGGTCATCAGTATTCCACTCAGCTTTTTTGCAGGAATCGGAGGTGCCAGTGCAGAGGGTGTTCTGGTAAAGGGTTCCAACTATCTAGAAGCACTTGCGGGAACGCGCACGGTTGTCTTTGATAAGACAGGAACAATTACGCAGGGGGTATTTGAAGTCTGCGGAATTCATGGAACAAATTGTGCATCCGGCAGCTGTCCGGTTGAGTCCGGACATCCGGTATATACGAAAAAGGAAGAACAGCTGCTGGAGTATGCGGCACTGGCAGAGTGTCACAGCACACATCCGATCAGTATCAGCCTGCAGAAAGCCTATGGTAAGAAACTGGATGTGGACCGGGTCACAGATGTACAGGAAATCGGTGGACATGGTGTGATCGCAACGGTAGACGGACACAGGGTTGCGGCAGGAAATGACAAACTCATGAAAAAAGAAAAAATTGCGTATCGCAACTGCAGCTGTACCGGTACAATCGTACATCTGGCAGTCGATGGTGTTTATGCCGGCCATATACTGATTTCAGATATGCTCAAGCCGAATGCGGCGGCTGCCATGCAGGCACTGAAAAATTCCGGCGTGCACCGGCTGGTAATGCTGACCGGTGATGATGACCGTGTAGCACAGCAGGTAGCAGGGGAGGTTGGAATCACGGAAGTACATTCCCTGCTGCTTCCGGCAGATAAAGTTTCCGAAGTGGAAAAACTGTTGCAGACCAGGGAAGAAAAGAGTACCGTTGCCTTTGTCGGGGATGGCATCAATGATGCACCTGTGCTTTCCCGTGTTGATGTTGGAATCGCTATGGGAGCACTTGGATCGGATGCGGCGATTGAGGCAGCAGATGTGGTACTGATGGATGATGATCCGCTCAAGATTGCGAAAGCAATCCGTATCGCAAGAAAGTGCCTGCGGATTGTATATGAAAATATCTGTTTTGCAATCGGGATTAAACTGCTCTGCCTGTTTTTGGTAACGATAGGTATTGCAAATATGTGGATGGGAATTTTTGCAGATGTTGGTGTTATGGTGATTGCTGTGCTGAATGCAATCCGTGCACTTTTTGTAAAAAAATTATAGGGTATAATTCTGCCGGAAATGTTCCGGTGGAGAGGAGGAACTTCATGGAAAAAGAAAAGATTGAATGCTGTAGTGAAAATCAGGTACATCCGGATCTGCTAAAGATCGTGAATGACACGATGCCGGAAGAAACGGAACTGTATGATCTTGCAGAATTATTTAAAGTGTTTGGAGATTCCACCCGTATCCGCATCCTGTTTGTCCTGTTTGAAGCAGAGGTGTGTGTCTGTGATCTTGCAGCGGCATTGTCAATGACACAGTCTGCAATTTCCCACCAGCTTCGGATTTTAAAACAGAATAAGTTAGTCAAATGCCGCAGGGAGGGAAAATCTGTTTTTTATTCCCTGGCAGATGACCACGTCCGGTCAATCATTGCACAGGGCAGGGAGCATATTGAGGAAGATGCAATATAAGGATG
>SKEF01003238.1_pt1 | contig 11450 bp, 9 predicted proteins | sample 4826691 | NCBI WGS metagenome assembly SKEF01 (sample SAMN11008816, study PRJNA524170) | human gut metagenome | biome: Human fecal sample; material: Feces; isolation source: fecal sample from pouch patient p23, p27 | host: Homo sapiens | place: Israel: Tel-Aviv | collected 2016-08-24
AAACGATCATCATGAGCTTTTCTTCCACCAAGGCTTTTGGTGCGTATGAGTTTTCCGGTATCGAAAACTACATTACCATGTTCACGGATGATCCGAAATTCTGGAAGGTATTCGGTGTCACCATGTATTACGTGGTATTTTCCGTACCTCTTCGTCTGATCATGGCATTGATCGTAGCAATGCTTCTGGTGAAGAGCACCAAGCTGTCCGGCTTTTACAGAGCAGTGTATTACCTTCCTTCCATTATCGGTTCCAGTGTGGCGGTTGCCATTCTGTGGAAAAGAATGTTCGCCAGTGACGGTGTGATCAACGGTCTGTTCGGACTGGATATCGCATGGCTGGGACGTTCCGATACTGCAATCTGGACCCTGATCATTTTGGCAGTATGGCAGTTCGGATCCTCCATGCTGATCTTCCTGTCAGGATTAAAGCAGATTCCCGTAAGCTTATATGAGGCAGCCACCATGGATGGAGCTGGCGGTGTCCATAAGTTCTTCAAGATCACACTCCCCATGCTGACCCCCACGATTTTCTTCAATCTGATCAACCAGTTGATCAACGGCTTTATGGCATTTACACAGAGCTATATTATTACACAGGGAAAACCAAGGGATACCACCCTTTTCTATACTGTATATATGTACCAGAACGCATTTACCTATAACAAACTTGGCTATGGATGTGCACTTGCATGGTTTATGATTCTGGTAGTAGGAATTTTGACACTGATCTTGTTCAAGACCCAGAACAAGTGGGTATATTATGAATCAGAAGGTTGATGGTGAGCGTATGAAAAAAGGATATAAAGAAAAAAGATTTGCTATCGGAGTGATTTATCATATCTTCACCTTCTGTTTTGCCTGCGTGATGATATATCCGTTAGTATGGATGGTACTTAGTTCTTTTAAGGATACCAATGAGATTATAAGAACGGCATCGGAATTGATCCCGAGACACTTCTCTCTGGAGAACTACAAGGTAGGCTGGCAGGGATTTGCCGGATACAATTTCGGAACCTTCTTCAAAAACTCTTTTGTGATCGCAGGTTTATCCACCATCGGAGCAGTGGCTTCCTCTGCTGTGATCGGATACGGCTTCGCAAGAATTAACTTCAAATTCAAGGGATTCTGGTTCGCCTGCATGCTGTTGTCCATGATGCTTCCGTTCCAGGTAGTAATGATCCCGCAGTACATAATTTTTAATAAATTAGGCTGGGTCGGTTCTTACCTTCCTATCATTGTTCCCCAGTGGTTCGGTCAGGGATTCTTCATTTTCCTGAATATCCAGTTCATCAAGGGGATTCCAATGGATCTGGATGAGGCGGCCAGAATGGACGGATGTTCTACCTATACGATCTTCTTCCGTATCATCCTTCCTCTGATCAAACCGTCACTGGTAACCAGTGCGATCTTCTCCTTTATGTGGAGATGGGATGATTTCCTGGCAGCACTGTTATACTTAAGCGATCCTCTGAAATATCCGGTGAGTTACGCTCTGAAGATGTTCTCGGATCCTACCGCAGGTTCTGACTGGGGTGCTATGTTTGCAATGGCAACCTTGTCCCTGATTCCTATATTTGTTATTTTCCTGACTATGCAGAAATATCTGGTAGAAGGAATTGCATCCACCGGTATCAAGGGCTAAAGCTGTTCGGCGGGGAGACTGTTCCGGTTCTTCCCGCTTTTCTTGTTTTCAGATAAAAATCAGAGGAGAGTGTGATATGGACACTGTTAGAAATCGAATCAAAGCTGTTCTCGAAGCCGTAGAGCAGATGATATATAGTGACAGACAACCGGTAATTTCCGTGAAGATCGCCAAAGCGGATTACCATTTTGAGGAGGAATTCCACAGAGAAGGAAAAGATTTCCGGGATTTCGGCCGCAATGAGACCTGGGGAGAGCTGGATCAGCATTATTTCTTCCTGGCAGATGTGGCGATCCCGGAGCAGATGGAGGGGCATACAGTCCGTGCCGTGCTGAATACCGGAGCCACAGATATCTGGAATACGGACAATCCCCAGATCATGGCTTATGTGAACGGCAGATTTGCAGCCACGCTGGATATGAACCATCAGTTTATCATTCTGTCGGAGCATGCCAAAGCAGGAGAGACTTACGAACTGGCTTTTTATGCGTATTCCAGTGCGTATGCAGGCACGTTTACCGGTACGAATTTCTTCCGCCTGGAGCTGGCAGTCTACCGGGAAGAGGCGGCGGGACTCTATTATGACATGCAGGCTGTCTATGAAGCTGCGGATCTTCTGCCGGAGGACAATCTATCCAGGATCGAGGGCTTTAAAGCACTGGAAAGATGCATAAATCTGTTGGATCTGCGCAGACCCGGATCCGCAGAATGCTTTGAGAGCATGAAAATGGCGGCGCAGGAGCTGGAAGGTACTTATTATGCCGACAGAAGACCGAATCCGGTGACGGTGCACAGTATCGGCCATACCCATATTGATGTGGCATGGAAATGGCCCCTGCGTCAGACCAGACAAAAGGCAGTGCGCAGCTTTGAGACGGTACTGAACCTGATGGACAGATATCCGGAATACCGTTTTATGTCCAGTCAGCCACAGCTCTATGAGTTCGTGAAGGAAGATGCTCCCGGGGTATTTGCCAGAATCAGGGAACGGATCAAAGAGGGCAGGTGGGAAGCGGAAGGGGCCATGTGGCTGGAGCCGGACTGCAACATTTCCTCCGGAGAATCCCTGATCCGGCATATCATCTATGGCCGCAGATTTTTTGAACAAGAGCTCGGTGCGGAAAAAAATGAAGTATTGTGGCTGCCGGATGTCTTTGGTTACAGTGCGGCGCTGCCGCAGATCCTGCAGAAATCCGGGATTCCTTATTTTATGACCACGAAAATCGGATGGAATGAGTTCAACCGGTTTCCTCACGACACCTTTCTCTGGAAGGGCATTGACGGAACGGAAGTGTTGACACATCTGATTTCTACCAGAAACTATCAGAAGCCGGGTGACCTGAAGATGGTGGGAAACCATTCCACCACTTATAATGGTCTGCAGAATGCCTCCCAGCTCATGGGTACCTGGCAGCGGTATCAGGATAAGGATGTGAGCACTGAGGTGCTGACCTGTTACGGCTATGGTGATGGCGGTGGAGGCCCCACAGAAGAGATGCTGGAGCAGAGCAGAAGGCTGGAGCACAGCATCGTGGAATGTCCTGCAGCAAGACAGACAGGGGTGAAGGAATTCTTTCATATTCTGGAAGACAAAATGGACAAAAAGCGTCTGGCGGTATGGGATGGTGAACTATATCTGGAATTCCACCGTGGTACTTATACTTCCATGGCACAGAATAAAAAATATAATCGTAAGGCTGAGTTCAAAAACGGCGAAACCGAGCTGTATGCAGCAATGGCATCACTTCTGGATCAAAAGTATCTCTATCCACAGGAACAACTGGAACACAGCTGGAAACTGCTTTTGCTGAACCAGTTCCACGATATTCTGCCCGGTTCCTCTATTAAGGAAGTGTATGAGGATTCCGCCGCACAGTATGAAGAGATTTTTGCTGCGGATGAAGAAATGATGAAAACAGCGAAGAAGAGCATCCGGGAAAAGCTGTTCCGGTATCGTGCGGAGAAGAATGAGGAGGTCTGCGCAGTATGGAATCCTTTGAGCTTTGCACGTACGGCACTGATCCGGAATGCAGAGGGCAGTTGGCAGAAAATAACAGCAGGACCCAGCGGTGTTACTGTGTGCAGAGCGGTGAACTCCGGAGAGGACAACTGTTTCACTGAGCTTGTAATGGAGGAAAACGGACGACCGGTAAGCTTCAAAACGCCCTATTTTACCGTAAGATTTGATGCCAATGCTGAGATCACAAGCCTGGTGGATATCAGGGAGGACCGGGAACTGATCCAAAAGGGCAGGATGGGTAACCGTCTCACCGTATATGAGGATCGGCCGGCAGAATTCGATGCCTGGAATATTGACGAGGGATATCTGGAGAAATCCTGGGATGTCATTGATGTGGAAGAATTCAAAGTATTGGAGAACGGACCGGAGACGGCGGCATTACATGTGCGCAGGCGGTTCCAGGATTCCATGATCGAACAGACCATTCGTTTCTACCGGCACACCGCAAGGATCGATTTTCAGACCAGAGTGGACTGGCAGGAACATCAACAGCTGCTCAGAGTATCCTTCCCTGTGGATATTCTGGCACATGAAGCGGATTATGAGATCCAGTTCGGCAATGTAAAGCGGCCGACACACAAGAACACATCCTGGGATCGTGCAAGATTCGAGGTATGCGCACACAAATGGGCAGATCTTTCCGAGCCCGGTTATGGTGTGGCACTGATGAATGACTGCAAATACGGTTATGATGTCCATGAGGGTGTGATGGGACTGACATTGATCAAGTCAGGTATTTTCCCCAATCCCGATGCAGATCAGGGACAGCATGAATTTACCTACGCATTGTTCCCTCATCAGGGAGATTTCCGCAAGGGCAGTGTGGTAAGAGAAGCTTACGATCTGAACTGCCCGATGGCATGGGAGAAGGTACAGGGTATCTATGAAGACAGCTTCTCAATGCTGCAGATAGCAGAGGAAAATGTGATGGCAGATACTGTGAAAGCAGCAGAGGACGGCAATGGCATCATCGTACGTATCTATGAGACTTGGGGAATGCGTACCAAAGTGCATGTGAACTTCCCACTTGCTCCGGATGCACAGGTAACAGTCTGTGACTGCATGGAGAATTTTTCCGGGGTGGAGAATGCGGATATGACCCGTGTACAGGACGGATGGAGCTTTACTATGAAGCCTTATGAAATCAAGACCCTGCGTATTGTGAATGAAAAAAAGTAAGAGGGTTACGAAGGAGAAAATTATGATCAATATATTAGAATACGGTGCAGTGGGCGATGGACAGACCAATGATGCCCCTGCCATTCAGAAAGCAATCGATACGTGTGCAGAACAGGGAGGAGGCGTAGTCCTCTTCCCCGGCGGCAGGACATATTCTTCCGGATATGTGCTGTTGAAATCCAATGTGGAGGTACATCTGGAGCCGGGCGCTGTCTGGAAAGCCAGCAGCAATTTAGAAGATTATTACCCGCTGCGCAACAATGGTAAAATCACAGCCCATGAATCCGGCCTGCCTTCTTTCCTGAACAGTGAATATGCAGGACGCCCGTTCCATGCCTTTATCTATGCGCTGGGACAGGAAAATGTGACGATCTCCGGACAGGGTACCATTGATGGCAATGAATCTGTCTTTTACGGAGATGACTCAGGTTATCATATCGAGGGTTCCTATTATCCCAGAGTTCCGCTCCTGCTATTGGAGGATGTAAAGCATCTGACCATCAAGGAAGTCCGCCTGACGAACTGTGCCTTCTGGACAGTGCATCTGGTAGGCTGTAAGGATGTGCTGATCGACGGTATCCGCCTGCTGAATAATCTGAAGATGGCGAATTCCGATGGCATCGATCCGGATCACTGTCAGAATGTCCGGATCAGTAACTGTCACATTGAATGTGGAGATGACGCCATCGTATTGAAAAATTCCGGGGATTATAAGAAATACGGTCCCTGTGAAAATATCGTGGTCACCAATTGTACCCTGGTATCCACCAGTGCTGCCATCAAATTCGGCACGGAGGGAGAGTCTGACTTCCGGAATATTCTGGTGGAAAATTGCTGTATTTCCAGAAGTAACCGTGGAATTTCCATTCAGATCAGAGATAATGGCAACGTGGAAAATGTAATCTTTTCCAACATCATTATGGAGACCAGAAGGTTCTCTTATGAATGGTGGGGAAGAGCGGAGGCTGTCTGCCTGACTGCGCTGGATCGCAAACCCGGAGTTAAGGCCGGTAAGATCCGCAATATCCGCTTCCAGAATATTACCTGCGAGGGAGAAAACGGCATTTTCCTGCTGGGCAGTGAAGACAATTATATTGAAGATGTGACCTTTGAGGGCATTCGGCTGACACTGGATAAGAAATCCAAGTGGGAGATCAACGGCTACGATAAGAGACCCTGCCAGGGAGAGGGAGAGATCCACACAAAGATTTCCGGAATCTATGCGGATTATGTGAAGAATGTCTCCTTCCATGATATTCAGATCACGAAGAAAGAAGGAATCCTGCCTTTTTACGAGGAGGACGTGACACTGGGAAATGTAGAAAATGTACGGATCGATGTAGAAGAGCCGGAAGATGGGAGCCAGAATGGAGAAGAGTAATAGAAGGATCGCTCTCATCGGATTTGCAATCCTGATGGTCGGCCTGGGAATCAGTGACAGCCTGAGAGGTATTTTCTCCGGCATTTTTCAGACGCATTTTGCATTGACGGCAAAGGGGCTGTCCACGATCATAGCCGTAAGCTATGCGGGAAATCTGTGCTTCCTGCTGGCCGGAGGCAGAATCATGGATAAGATCGACCGCAAAAAGGCTTTTTTGGGATTTCTCGCAGTATGGATGTGTGCAATGCTGGTATTCCTGCTTACAGATAACTATTATGCATTGCTGGTGGGAATGTTCCTGGCAATGGGAGCTTCTACGCTGTTGAATACGTCCATTACACTGATCACACCGTTCATTTTTGCCACATCACCGGCCATGATCGTCAATGTATTGTTCTTTACGCAGGGAATCGGTACCAGCGGAGGACAGAGTCTGATCGGAAATCTGGCTAACGATTTTGGCGGATGGAAAGCTGTGACAGGGGTGCTTTTTGCCATCGGCGTTCTGGCGTTCCTGATCATTTTAAAACTGCAGATCCCGGACAGCGGAGAAGTGAAGAAGGCAGAAAAGGATCGGCAGGGAAGGAAAATGAAGGGAAACTACCTTTGGATTGTCATGGTGGTGATCTTTGGTGTATACTTTATTGCAGAACATGGAATGCTGAACTGGTTTGTGATCTACGGAACCAATGCGCTGGGACTGGAGCAGGGAAAGGCTGCCAATTATATGGCGTTGTTTTTTGGCGGAATGACGGTGGGAAGACTGGTCTTTTCTCCGTTGGTTGACCGGCTGAAGGTATTCCCGAGCATTGCCTTGTTTTCTGTGATTTCTGCAGTGCTTTATGCGGCAGGGATCTTCAGTGGGGCACTCTGGATGCTGAGTCTGGCCGGACTGTTCTGCTCGATCATTTATCCGACACTGGTTATGGCCATCGGGAGACTTTATGATCCGTCGCAAGTGTCTACGATGTCCGGATTGATCATCAGTGTGGCATCCCTGTTTGATATTGGATTTAACTATATTTACGGAGACATTGCTGAAAAAACAGGATATGGCAGGAGCTTTCTGATCATGCCGGCAGCAATGATACTCTTTACTCTGTTGTTTGTGCTGGTGTTCCATAAGTGGATCCTGAACAGGGAACAGGCATAGTAAAAAGTTGTATTGGGAGGATGTCAGAATGAAATTAGGCGGAATTGAAGCCGGCGGCACAAAGATGGTATGTGCCATAGGAGATGAGCAGGGAAAGATTTTCGACAGGGCAGTATTCCCTACGGAGACACCGGAGAGTACGGTGCCGAAAATGATAGCATATTTTCAGGATAAAGGAATCGAGGCACTGGGGATCGGCTGTTTCGGCCCAGTGGATCTGAATAAAAAATCAGCAACCTACGGCTATATTACCAGCACTCCGAAGCTGGCATGGAGATTTTATGATTTTGCGGGAGCGTTCCGGGAAGCACTGAAAGTCCCTGTAGGTTTTGATACAGATGTCAATGGAGCAGTGCTTGGCGAGGTACGCTTCGGCGCAGCCAAGGGGTGTGAGAATGCACTCTATATCACCATTGGTACGGGAGTAGGTGTAGGGGCATATATTAACGGCAGACTGCTGCATGGCCTGATGCATCCCGAGGGCGGACATATCTTCCTGCGCAAGCACCCGGAGGATACCTATGAAGGCTGCTGTCCTTATCACGGTGCCTGTCTGGAAGGACTGGCTTCCGGTCCTGCGATTCAGGGCAGGTATGGCAGAAAGGGAGCTGAACTGGCCGGAAGAGAGGATGTCTGGGAACTGGAAAGTTACTACATCGGACAGGCTGTGGCAGATTACATGCTGACTTACTCGCCGGAGAAGATCATTCTCTGGGGCGGTGTGATGCACCAGGAGAAGGTTTTCGACATGGTGAGACAGAATGCGGTGGAGTTTCTGAATGGCTATCTGCCGGAGACCAGCCTGCCGAAGGATATGTCACAGTATGTGGTGGCTCCTGCACTGGGCGAGAACCCCGGAATCATCGGTGCAATGTGTCTGGGAATGGATGCATACCTGATGGAATGCGGGAAGAATCTGTGAGGAGGCTTGATGAAGTAGCGGTTGATAATCCAGAGCGGGTGAGATCACCAGAGAGTTTTCGGCGATCTCGCCTTCTTTCTTACGTTCCTGTAAGGCCAGTATTTCAAGAGAGTCCGGTTTGGCCGTGTCGGGATTGACACCGCCGAGACTTTCGATCCGATACAATTCAATATAGAGGGAGCATAACAGGCTTCTGGCACTGATCTGATAGCAGGGATTCTGCTCTTCCAGCTCGTGGATGATATGGGACACCAGATAGTTGATGTGGGGAAAAGCCTCTTTGCTGAAAATATAACGGAATGCTGGGAAACCGTCCGTGGACAGGTCGTAATTTTTCCAGGAGGCGGGGAGGAGATTGCGGAACAATTCCTTCGGATCCAGAAACAGATAGGACCAGTGGCTTTTCGTGCCTGGTGCACTGTAAGTGGTATGTGGAACATTGCGGGGAAGAACGGTGACATCTCCGGCATGGAAAGTCTGTTTTTCTCCGTTGATCTCCAGCGTACCGCTGTCGGAATGACAGATCCCAATCTCCAGACAGTTATGAAAATGAAGGCTTCCGCTGGGAATATCGGAAATCTTCCAATAATCACCGGACAGAAGCAGTACCGGGAAGTGTGTTGGCAGATAATAACTTCGGTATTCTGTGACAGCTCGTTTGGATTTCGCCATAGTGTGCCTCCTGTTCCAGAGTTTCCTGAATAGCTTTGTGCATCCTGTATGATGATGCAACGGAAAGACATGTTGCAGTAGAAATAATGTCTATACATTATATATAACAATTAAAATGGATAAAATCAACCATTATGTTGCGAAAATGACTTTTTTAGGGTTGGCAACGTTTCCGTGGAAGAGATTAAAAAAGGCTAAAAATACCGTGAAACAGCGAATCCTACAGCAAAAACGCTCCAAAATTCACGCAAAATTTACGAAAATGCAACGAAACTTCAATACTTACGAAAAACGACCATGATCTATAATGATCGTTTTTGCATAGTTTTTTATAATGATTGATTAGAAAAATATGACAACATGTATGATAATGTACTTACAAAGTTACAAAAAGTGTACAAAGTGACGAGAAAATATAGCTGACACTTGAGGAGGTTCGACATGGCGAAGAAGAATGCAGCCAATGTGGTGGGAGTGAAAACGAAAACCACGTGGAAACAAGCTTTTAAAAGAGACTGGCAATTGTATCTGCTGTTACTGCTTCCACTGATTATGGTATTTGTATTCAGTTACGGAGCATACCCGGGATTGAGGATGGCCTTTATGGATTATAAACCGGCGAAGGGATATGCAGGCAGCGAATGGGTGGGCATGAAGACATTCGTTAAGATATTCAAGGATGCCGATTTCATGAGAGCACTTCGCAACTCCATAGTGTTTAACCTGGCGGATCTGATCATCGGTTTCCCGATGCCGATCATTCTGGCACTGATCCTGAATGAATTAAGATATCCAAGATTCAAGAAAGTGTCCCAAACGATCCTGTATCTGCCGCACTTCCTTTCCTGGGCCATCATCGGAAGCGTAGCCATGACAATGTTCCGTCCGAACTCCGGTCTGGTGAACATTCTGCTGACCAACCTGGGAGTGATCTCCGAAGGAATTCCTTTCCTGAATGAGAAATGGCACTGGGCAATTACATATCTGCTGATCGGTGTATGGCAGACGATGGGATGGGGCACGATCCTCTACCTGGCAGCGATCACCGGTATCAACGGAGAATTGTACGAAGCAGCCATGATCGATGGAGCGAACCGTTGGAAGAGAATGTGGCATATCACACTTCCCGGTATCAAGAGCACAGTAGTAACACTGCTGATCCTGAACCTCGGACGTGTCATGGGAAGTAACTTAGAGCGTCTGACCGCGTTAGAAAATTCACAGGTCAAGGACTTCCAGTATCAGCTGGCTGTCTACATTTACAACAAAGGTATTGGAGCCGGAAAATTCAGTGCGGCGACCGCAGTTGGTCTGTTCCAGTCATTGATCGGATTGATCCTGGTTCTGTTATCTGATAAATTCGCAAAGAAGCTTGGCGAAGACGGATTACTGTAGGAGGTGAGAGAGATGAAGAAAAAAGAAGTTAATATTAATGAAGAATCTACCTCCGCAGGCGGAGCACATGCGGTCAACAAATTCCGCATCAGTGATTTCGTCATGATGGCAGTGATCGTCATCCTCTGCGCCAGCTGTGTATTACCGTTCTTACATGTAGCAGTAAAATCCATATCCGGTAATACCGCAGTAATGTCCAAGAGCGTTTACTTCTGGCCCAAAGACATCACCTTCGATGCTTACAAGAAGGTATTTGCAGATAACTCCATGACCTACTCCATGATCTTCTCGGTGATCGTTACCGTGATCTTCACCGCTCTGGGAATGCTGGTATGTACTTGTGCCGCTTATCCTCTTTCCAAGAAGAGACTGAAGGGCAAAAAGTTACTGACTTTCCTGCTGATGGTACCGATGTACTTCAGTGCCGGCATCATTCCCAGCTACCTGTTATATCAGAAGCTGCATGTGCTGGATACCATGTGGGTGTTGATCTTACCTCTGATCTATTCCCCGTACAACATGCTGATCATGAAGAACTACTTCCAGAGTACGATTCCCGACAGCTTAGAGGAATCCGCTTTCCTGGATGGCGCAAGTAACTTCCAGATCCTGAGCAAGATCGTATTACCGCTGTCCAAACCGATCCTGGCAACGTTGTCTCTGTTCTACGCCGTAGGCCGTTGGAACTCTTACGCAGACAACATGTACTACACCAAGAGTGCTAACCTGAAGCTGATCCAGTACAAGTTATATCAGTTGGTAGCATCCGCAGCAGAAGCACAGACTTCCTCCCTGGCAGATACCGGCAGTGCGATCCAGTCCACTCCCGAAGTATTACAGGCAGCAAGTATCATGTTTGTAACAATTCCTATCATTATTATTTATCCTTTCCTGCAGAAGTACTTCGTACAGGGTACCATGATCGGAGCAGTTAAGGGCTAAAAGTTAAAAGGAACAAAACAACCAAGTTAGTTTTCCCCAAAACCGGGGGTACACATAAAACTATGTATAATTTTTAAGGAGGAAAATCCTCTCCTCGCCAAGGACTCGGATTTTTCCTTCGGAAAAACAAGGAGGATTGATT
>SKEF01003240.1_pt1 | contig 11448 bp, 9 predicted proteins | sample 4826691 | NCBI WGS metagenome assembly SKEF01 (sample SAMN11008816, study PRJNA524170) | human gut metagenome | biome: Human fecal sample; material: Feces; isolation source: fecal sample from pouch patient p23, p27 | host: Homo sapiens | place: Israel: Tel-Aviv | collected 2016-08-24
CTTAAGGAGAATCCTGGGACACGTGCAGTTCTCCCCGGCGGACAGGGGCAGGGTGGCTACCGTTACCCCCGGGTGGGTCAGCAACGCTTGCGCCAATATATCGCACACCTGCCGGGCGGTCAGAGAGCCTTTGTAGCTATCCGGTGCAATGAGTATGTGCATCTTCAATTAACCTCCTGAGTGCCGCTTGAAAGTCTTTATCCTGTTCTGCTGTGCGCTTGGACGGCCCTTTCAGCCGGTAGCCGCCTCGCCGGGCTTTCTTGGCTGCGTGGCGGGTGAGCAGTAGCGTGTCAATATTGGCGTCGGTGAGCCGCTTGCCGTTTTGGGTAATGGGATAGCCCCGCTTGGCCAGCACCATGGCTGCCAGTCCGTAATCCTGGGTCACCACTATGTCTCCCGGCTTCACCTGGCAGATTAGGGCAAAGTCTGCGCTGTCGCTGCCTTTATCCACCGTGACGACCCGGGTGTTTTTCTCTTTAAACTCATGGCTGGTGTCGCAAAAGAGTATGGCTTCCAGCCCATGTTCGGCTGCTGCTTGCAGCGTCAGATCCACCACCGGGCAGCCGTCAGCGTCAATTAAAATCTTCATAGCCATATTGTACCACATTTGAATTTTGGTTGCAATTCTGTTATACTGGCGTAAGAAAGGCGGGGACGATATGCGAATTTTAATTGTGCGTCATGGCGATCCGGACTATGAGAAGGACTCTTTGACCCCCAAGGGGTTCCGGGAGGCAGAGCTGTTGGCGGAGCGTCTGTGCAAATTGGATGTAAAGGCATTTTACTGTTCACCTTTGGGTCGAGCGCAGGACACGGCACGACCCACTTTGCAGCGGTTGGGGCGCAGCGCAGAGACACTGGATTGGCTGCAAGAATTCCGCGGCAAGGTGCGCCGGGGGCTGAAAGTGGAGGGCTGTTGGGATCGGCTGCCTTCTTACTGGTGCAGGGAGGACAATTACTATTCGGCCGATGCGTGGTTGAACACGCGGCTGATGCAAAGCAAAAATGTGGAAAAAGAGTATCGCTATGTATGCCGCCATTTGGACACCCTGCTGGCGCGGCACGGCTATCGACACAACGGTCGAGTGTTTGATGTGGTAGACGGCAATCATGATACCATTGTTCTGTTTTGTCACTTTGGCGTAGAGGCGGTGTTGCTCAGCCACCTGCTCTCTGTATCGCCGATGCCCCTTTGGCACAATTTTGTGGCGCTGCCCACCTCCGTCACCACAGTGGTGACCGAGGAGCGGGAGCAAGGAATTGCCACTTTCCGTGTGCAGCAGTTTGGCGATTTGTCCCACCTGTATGCGGCGGGGGAGCCGCCGGCGTTTGCCGCGCGGTTTTGCGAATGCTTTGAAGATGATACCCGCCATTAAAAAGAATATAAAAAATGCACCTTGCCCGGGGTCCATCCCGGTAGGGTGCATTATTTTTGTTCTCGATGCGCGCGCAGTAGGCGGATGGGCACCGCCACCAGCACAGCGCCAAGCCCCATACCCGTGGCGATCTGTAAGGTTTGTGCAGCATAAGCAACGGCTTGATTCGGCTGTCCCCACAACAGGTATTGCATGGCGTAGTAGATGGCGCTGCCGGGCAGCAAGGGCACGGTAGAGGGGTAGAGCAGTACGGTGGACGGGGTTTTCAGCACCCGCGCCAGCAGTTCTGCGTACAGGGCAACGGCCAGCATGCCCCATAGGGTGGCGCCAAAAGCCCCCATGCCATTTTCTTCGGCAAACCGATATACAGTGCCGGACAGCAGACCGCCAAAAGTTGTAAAGAACAGCAGTCGCCGCGGCACCTGCATTAAAACAGAAAAAGCGAAAGTGCCAAGGGCACCGGAGAGGATCTCTCTCACCGCCCCACGCTCCCCGGCAGCCAAAGGGCAAAGGCACAGCCCAGGGCGATAGCCAGGGCACACAGCACTGCCTCTGCCAGTTGCAGCAGTCCGGCCAGCAGATCACCGTCAATCATATCTCGCAGCGCGTTGCCCACCGTCAGCCCGGGCACCAGCAACATAATGGTGCCAATGAGTATGTTGGCGCCCCGCAGGGGCAGTCCCAGTGCCTGCGGCGTAAACGCCAGTAGACCGGCTACTGTGGCGTCCAGCAGCACGGCGGTAAAGCCGGATTGCAGTGCCGGTCGATAGCCGGACACTAAAATGCCAAATCCGCCGCACAGCACCGCTTCTGCCCAAGTGCCGCCAAAGTAAATGCAAAAGGCGGCAGTGGCCAAAAAGGTGCATAGCAGTCGGGTGCGCCTGCTGTATATCCGGCGTTTGGTGATTGTCCAGTCTACCGTCTCGCCCCTGCACAGGCGGCGGGACAGGGTGTTGAGTCGATCCAGCTCTGCCAGGTCAATTTCCTCCGGTCCCAAGCGCTTGGTGCCGGTGTGGGTGGTGTTGTCCGTCAGGATCACTGTGGCGGTGAGTATGCCCGGCACAGCCCACACCTGGGCATCTGTGGCACCGGCGGCATAATTGATCCGGGTGACTGTATCTTCTGTGCGGCGCACTTCGCCACCGCTTTCCATCATAGCCGCACCGATCTCCAGGGATAGACGCAGCGCTTGCATTTTTTGCGATTCCATATTCTTAGTGTGCGCAAAGCGGGAAAAAATATAAAAACCCTCTTGGTGCATATTTTACATCAAGAGGGTTTTTTCTATTGACTGTCTTTACGGACTTGTGCGTCTTTGCTTGCGCTTTTTATTTTTTGGACCAGGTGGAGGGGGAGAGTGCAAACCAAAGCGGGAAGATTTCCAACCGCCCCAGCAGCATTGCCATGGACAGAACAAATTTGGACAAGTTCGAGTATCCGGTATAGCTTTGCACCGGACCCACCAGCCCCAGGCCGGGACCGATGTTGTTAAAGCAGGACACAGTGGCGGACAGGTTGCTCTCTATATTAAAGTTCGGCTCCAACGAAAGGATTAGAAAGATCCCGGCGATGAAGGCAAAATAAATGGGAAAGTAGGCACTGACGCCGTTTAAGGTCGCGTTGTCTACCCGCTTGCCTTCTAATTTGACCACGCCTACGGAGCGGGGGTGCAGCATGTGACGCAGTTCCCGGCGTATGAGTTTAAACAGCAGCATGACGCGGGAGACCTTCAGTCCGCCGGCAGTAGAACCGGCACAGCCGCCCACAAACATCAGCAGGAATAAAATGGAACGGGACAGATCCGGCCACAGGTCAAAGTCTGCCGTAGAGAAGCCGGTGGTGGTCAGGATAGACGCCACTTGAAAGGTGGATAGCTGCAATGCCTTGCCCAGGCTGTGGTACAGATTGTAAATATTGGCGGTGATCAGCGCCGTAGCCACACCGAAGATGCCCAGGTAGCACCACAATTCCTGACTTTTGAATAGGGAGCGGAAGTTGCGCAACAGCGCCAGAAAATACAGGTTAAAGTTGACGCCGAACACCAGCATAAATATGGTAATGACCACCTGACAATAGGTGGAGTAGCTGCCGATACTGTCTGCCTTAATGCCAAAGCCGCCGGTGCCTGCGGTGCCAAAGGAATGCACCAGTGCGTCAAACAGGGGCATTTTGCCGCATACCAGTAAGATGACTTCCGCTGCGGTGAGAAAAACATAAATCAAATAGAGAATCCGCGCGGTCTGCTTGGCGCGGGGTACCAGCTTGCCCACAATGGGACCGGGCATTTCCGCGCGCAGGATGTGAATGGAGCGGTCCGTAACCGAGGGGATGATGGCCATAATAAAGACCAGCACACCCATACCACCTACCCAGTGGGTAAAGCTGCGCCACATCAGCACCCCGTGGGGCATGGATTCCACATCGGCCATTACCGAGGCGCCGGTGGTGGTGAAGCCGCTGACTGTCTCAAAAAAAGCGTCAAAGAAGTTGGGCAGCGCGCCGCTGAGCACAAAGGGAATACAACCGATCAGGGACAGGGCAATCCAGGCAAAGGCCACGATTACAAAGCCCTCTTTGGCGTAGATCACCCGGTCTTTCGGCTTAAAGATCAGTGACAGGGCGATACCCAGTACCAAGGCTATGCCAATGGTAATGAGAAAGGGCAGCGGCGTTTCTTTATAGAGGAGCGCCACCACCAGCGGCAACAGCAGCATGGCTGCCTCCGCCTGAACGATCTTACCGATCATGTAAAATACCATTTTACGGTTCATGGTTTCTGTTCCTCTAATCTTTATTTAATAATATCCGTCAGGTCGTGCAAGCGGCGATTGGCAGCCAGCACCACGACTTTGTCTCCGGGCATAATCTTGTCCTCGCCGGTGGGAATAATGGTTTTTCTGCCTCGAATGATCCCGGCGATCAGGGTGTTTGGCTTTAATGCCAGGTCTTTCAGCGCCGTTTGGGTTATGGCAGAGCTGCCGCAGACTTTGAACTCCAGCGCCTCCGCCTTGCCGTCCATAATTTTATACATCGTTTCCATATTACTGTCCTGGGAATTGCGCAGGGCACGGGCATAGCGAACCACCACATCGGAGGTGATGTCTTTCGGCGACACCAGGCAGTCCAGCCCCAGCTTTTCCGCCATATCGCCCAGTTCGTTGCGGTTGACCTTGGAGATCACCTTGGGTACATTCTGGGAAGCAGCAAACAAAGACATTAAGATGTTTTCTTCATCAATGCCGGTGAGCGCTACAAAGGCGTCCATAGAACGCAGCCCCTCCTCCAACAGCAGCTCCTGCTGGGAGCCGTCGCCGTTAATGATCACAGCGTTTGGCAGGGCTTCACACAGATTCCGGCAGCGTGCCCGATTTTGGTCGATGATCTTAACATTGTTGCCGGTGTTGGAAAGCATTTTGGCCAAGTAAAAGGCGGTGCGGCTGCCACCCAGGATCATTACATCTCTGGCCTGCTTGCGCAGCACGCCCAGGCGTTTGAGCAGCTTTTGAATTTCAGCCGGAGAGGCGGTCAAGCTGATTTTGTCGCCCCCGTGGAGAATAAAGTTACCGTCAGGGATAAACGCCTGTTCTCCCCGGCGCACGGCGCAGATCAGCACCCGGGTATGGTACTTCTTTTGCAGGTCGATCAGGCGAATGCCGTCCAGTATAGAGTCCTCTCGCAGGCGCAACTCTGCCATTTCAAAATTTCGCCCGGAGAAGTATTCAATCTTCACCGCAGAGGGCACTTTGAGAATATTAAACAGCTCCTGTGCGGTAAGCAGCTCCGGGTTGATGGACATAGAAAGGTTCAGCTGCTGGCGCATAAAGCCAAGGGAACGGTCGTTGTACTCCGGGTTACGCACCCTGGCAATGGTGTGCTTGGCGCCCATTTTGCGGGCAAAAAAGCAGCACAGCATATTCATCTCGTCCGAGCCGGTGGCAGCCACCACCAGTTCCGCCTTGTCTACCGCTGCTTCCTCCAGGGTCTCACAGTCGGCGCCGTTGCCGCAGACACCCATCACATCATACATATTGGTGATCTGTTCCAGAACGTGGGCGTCCTTTTCCAGCGCCACCACATCGTGCCCCTCGGCGGACAGGCTCTCCACCAGGGTGGAGCCGATCTTACCACAGCCAACAACAATAATATTCATTCTTTTTCCTCATTTAATTAGATTTAGTAGAATTACAAACCTATACTGCCCCAAATCATACCACTTTCATACGGGATTTGCAATATACCTTTGTTAAAAAATAAAATGAAAAACCGTCTGCGAGAAGCAGACGGCTCTTGCTTATTGGTTTAAGGTGTTGCGGATCTCTTTGCGGGCGGCCCGTTCCAGAGTGCGGGCGTCTGTAATGACGGTTTTGTCGTAGCAGTAGCTGATGGATTGGGTCAGCCCCAGCAGCAGGAACAAAAAGATCATCTGCTTGGGAGAGTTGAAGATAAAGTCCGACAGCCCAAAACCCAGGTACAGCACCAGGGAGGTGAACACGCAAAACACAAGGGTCAGCTTTCTGGAATTGTTGGTGTTGATTTCCAGCAGTTTGCCGGCGCTCCAGATCAGGAGAATGCCCAGCAGAATAATACCGACCACCCCAAGCTCTACCCAAAATTCAATAACAAAATTGTGGGCGTGGGGTTTGTCCAAATTATACATATACTTGAGAATGTTGCCGGTTTCCTCACAGCCGAAGCCGGTGCCGATGAAAAATGCCCGGGTGTGGGAGAGCACATAATCAATCAGGCTTTCCCAAATATTAAAGTGCGCCACAGAGGACTTTTTGGCCTCGCCGTTGCCCCCGGAGGAGAAGATAATGCCGTACCGGGTGAGAATGGAGGGCACGATCACTGCAATGGTGGGCAGGAAGATGGTGAGCATCTGCTTCCAGTACCGGCGGCACAGTACAATGAACATAAAGACCCAGCCGGCCAAAGCAATCACGCAGCCGGCGCGGGTTAGGGTGGAACTGAGCCCGGCACTGATGAGCACATTGGCAAGAAAGCACAGCACTTTCTGCTTTTTTGTCTTGGCGTTTAAGAACAGGTAAATGGAAATGGGATAGGCGATCACCATATGGGTGGCCAGCAGATTGGGATTGGAAAAAGTGCCGCTGGCTCGGGAGTCAAAGGTTTTGGTGCTGATGGCAAAGGGCAGGTGGGTGTAAACGAACTTGTCCAGTCCCTTGTACAGCGGGGTTACCAGCACGGCGCCGTCCGGAATACAGTCGTAGCGGTTCAGGGTGTAGCCGCAGATCTGCAAGGTGCCGATCACGCCGTTGACGCAGGCGCTGGCGGTGCAGGTTTGCAGCAGCGCATCAATCTTGTCCCGGCTGCGGGCCAAGTTGTAGATCATTACCTGGAGCAGGAACATACCCCACCACAGCGCAGCGGTGGAAAAAGTGGAAAATGACGTGGGGGACCACAGGGTGCTGAGCAGGGCATAGCCCATAAACAGCATCATCATTTTGCCGATGGTGCCCACCTTGGCCTTTCGCCCCTCCCGGCTCCATTGCACCTTAAAGACGATAAAGCCCGCAAACAGAATAAAGGGACTTACATACTCCGGCAGCAGGGGAAAGAGAAACAGGATGGCAAGGAGCCAACACCAGCCCGGGTTGGTGCGATATTCGATTTTCAGCGCGGCAAGTTTTTCTTTCATATACACTCTCCGTGCAGGGGGGCTGCACTTTTCTTGGCGTTTTCTGCCCCTATATTACTACAAGACAGCGAATTTTGCAAGGGCGGGGGATTTACAGATTGTTTACACCTTCATCGGCAAAGAAAGGTTGCAACCGCAGTCTAAGTATAGTATAATTGATAAGACATTGAAACAAAGGAGCATTGTTCTATGGACGACGAGAAAAAATGGTCCGGTGATGAGCCGCAGAAGGATACGGCACCGCCGGAAGCAACCAAGCCCTCTGTGCATTATGAGGAAAATGATAATTGGGAATTTGAGGCGCAGGCGCCTACTTTGGATGACAATTTCCTGGCCGATGATCAGTTTGAGATTCAGATGCCGGCGGAGAAGCCTCGTCCGGCAGAGTCTGTACCTGCTGCGCCTGCGGCAAACAGCGGCGAAAAGCAGGTTACCGTGCGTACGGCACCCTTGAAGATCGCTCTGTTTTGTCTGCTGTTTGCAGCCGTGGTGGCTGTATTGGCAGTGTTAGGTGTACGCTACTACACCGTGCCTAACGGCAAAGAGGGCGAAATGCTCAATCCCGGCGGCACAGCCCTGACGGTGGGTGAGACAAAAGTGTCCCTGGGCGCATACAACTACTATTATTCCCGTATCGTTCAGAACTACCTGAACTACGCCAATTACGGCTACTATGACTTGGACTCAACCAAGGATTACAGCAAGCAGTATGTGACCAATTCTGATGGGGAGAAGATTACATGGCTGCAAATGTTCAAGGACAAGACCGTGGACCAGATTCAGTATGTGACCTCGTATTATGAGGCCGGGCAGGCAGCGGGTATTACCCTGACGGCGGATCAGAAGAAGAGCATCAAGGAGCAGATGGACAGCTTAAAGTCCAGCGCCTCCGAGGCGAATCAGTCCCTGGACGATTATATTGAGAAAGAATTCGGCGATTACTGCACCGCTGCCACGCTGGAGACTGTGCAGGAGCAGGCATATATTGCTGAGAACTATTATCGCCACACGCTGACCCGTTCCAACATCAGCGATGCGGAATACAATGCGTTCTATAAGGCGCACAGTAAGGATTATTACAACTGCGCCTTTGCCTTTATTGAGATGACCTATGACACCACCAGCGCAGAGACCAAGGCAGCGTCGGTGAAAAAGGCGAAGGAGTACTTGACCAAGATCCATTCCGTAAAGGATATGAAAAAGATGATCCCCACCGTGTGCGCGGATCTGATCAAGCGGTATGTAGCCGGCGGCTACTTTGAGAATGAGGCCAAGGCTGTGGATGGGCTCAGCGAATATGTGGAGAACACCATGACCGCCAAGGACACCTCCTATGGCAAGGAGACCACGCAGTGGCTGTTTAACGACAGCACCAAGGTGGGCGACACCACTTATTACTGCGACGAGGAAAACGGATTTATCTATCTGTTTATCAAGACCGGCACACCTAAGTTGGACGAGACCACCGTGTACTCCGTGCGGCACCTGCTGGTGACCCCCGGGGACGACAGCAAGAACAGCAGCACCTCCTCCACCGAGAAGAAGTACACCAAAAAAGAGTGGGCAGCTGCCAAGGAAAAGGCTGAAAAGCTGCTGGCACAGTACAACAAGACGGACAAGACCGAGTACGATTTTGCCATGCTGGCGGAGGAAAACAGCGCCGATACCAATTCCACCTCCGCAGGCGGTCAGGGCGTTTTCGGTGGTATGATTGAGGGCACCAAAAAGGGTGCCATGGTGCCCGAATTTGAGAAATGGGCTATGGACGACAGCCGCAAGTACGGCGATGTGGCCATTGTAAAGTCCAAGTACGGCTACCACATTATGTATTTCATTGACAAATGCCCCCAGTACCAGTACAACTGTAAAAAGGACATTCTCTCCGACCGGGAGACCCAGATGGTCGACGGCTGTGCCGTAAAGGAGCACAAGACGGTGATGAAGAAGGCCACCCAGGCTAAGCCGGAGGAGAGCACCACCGCCGGCAGCTCTGTTACCTCCGGCAACACCGGCAGCGGCCTGGCCAGCGCCGACGCGCAGGCCTTCACCGTCGACTACGTCATCGCGTTCCGGTCGCTGGCCTATGCGTTCGCCTGCTTCACCGGCGGCGTGACGCTGAAGGCGGCGCTCGCGCAGCGTGCGTTCTCCACGCGCGGGCCCAACAACACGGGCGTGGCCCTCACCTATATGTTCACGGCGCTGCTGAAGCTGTTCTTCGGTTGGCGCGCCGCGTACCGCACGCCGAAGCCGCTCGCACCGTCCGCCCCGCGCGCCTAGCGCTATCCAACCTGCAAGGAGAAGCCCATGCAAGGATTCGAATTCTGTTGCCCCACGAAAATCGTCTGTGGCGCGCATGCGCTGGACAAGCTGCCCGACGAGGTGGCCGACCGCGGCATGAAGCACCCGCTGGTGATGACCGACGCGGGCCTCGTGAAGCTGGGCGTGGCCGCGAAGCTGACCGGCGTGTTGGATGCCGCCGACGTGCCCTACGAGGTGTTCGACCAGGTGCCTCCCGACTCGTCGATGGACGTGGTAAACGAGGTGGCGCGCCTGTACGCCGAACGCGGCTGCGACGGGTTCGTGGCCATCGGCGGCGGCTCGGTCATCGATACGACGAAGGGCGCGGCCGCGTCGCTGGCCTGCGAGGGCGTGGACTTCGCCACGCTGCAAGGCTCGGAGATTCTGAAGGCCGACCTGCCGCCGTTCATCGCCGTGCCCACGACGGCCGGCACCGGCAGCGAGGTGACGCTGGTCGCCGTGGTGGCCGACACGCACAAGCATGCGAAGCTGTCGTTCACCTCGTACAAGCTGGTGCCGCACGTGGCCATCCTCGACCCCGCGCTCACCTCGTCGCTGCCGCCGAAGCTGACGGCCACCACCGGCATGGACGCGCTCACCCACGCCGTCGAGGCGCACACGTCCCTCCAGAAGATCCCCGTGTCCGACGCGTTCGCCGCGAAGGCGGTCGAGCTGATCGCGGCGAACCTGCCCACGGCCTGCCGCAACGGCGCCGACACCGAAGCGCGCACCAGCCTGGCGCTGGCTTCGCTTATGGCGGGCGCGGCGTTCTCGAACGCCATGGTGGGCATCGTGCACGCCATCGGCCACTCGCTGGGCGGCCTCTGCCGCATCCCGCACGGCCAGGCCATGATGATGCTGCTCCCCCACTGCGTGCGCTTCAACCTGGACCGCGGCATCCACGCGGGCCTCTACGGCGAACTGCTGGACGCGCTGGCGCCGGCGCGCGCCGCGAGGCTCATGCCGTTCGTGACCACGCCGCCCTCCTCGCTTGCCGCCGCCACCACGTAGCCGCCCGGGCACATGCAGAACGAGTAGGCGGAGCGGCCGCTTGGCAGGTGGCTCACGAGCTTGTAGGGGGCAGCGCCCAGCGCCGGGTGGCCGGCGGACGGCCCGTACTGGGCGCGGTCCACGTCTGCCTGCAGGTGCTCGATGCGCACGCCCATCGCAAACGTCTTGCGCTCGAGCGTGACGCCGAGCTCGCGCAGCAGCTCGAACACGTCCCGGGCGGAGTGGCCGCACGCGAGCACGAGCCTGCTGCACGCAAGGCGCTCCTGGACGAGAAGGCCGCCCTCCTCGCGTCGCTCGAGCTCGACGGCGCTCACGCGCGGCGCCGTGGTGCCCCCCGTGACCTCGATGCCCGTGAGCCTCGTGCGGAAGTGCGCCTCGCCGCCGAGCTCGGTGATGCGCGCGCAGATGTGGTCCACGACGCCGGGCAAGACGTCCGAGCCGATGTGGGGCTTGGCGTCCCACGCGATGTCCTCGGCCGCGCCGGCCTCGACGAACGTGTCGAGCACGAGGCGGTGCAGCGGGCTCTTCGTGCCGGTGGTGAGCTTGCCGTCCGAGAACGTGCCGGCCCCTCCCGCACCGAACTGGATGTTGCTCTCGACGTCGAGCTCGCCCGTCTCATTGAAGCGCGCCACGGCCTGGCTGCGGCGATGGGCGTCGTCTCCGCGCTCGACGAGCAGCGGCTCGAGGCCGGCGTTGGCGAGCGCCAGTGCGCAGAAGAGTCCCGCGCAGCCCGCGCCCACGACGACGGGACGGCTTGCGGGCGCATGGTTTGTGCGGCTGGGCAGCGTGGGCGTGGAGGCTACGACCTGGCGGATGCCGCGGTCGTCCTTTCGGCGGGCGAGGCGCGCGAGAAGCGCCCGCTCGGCGTTCGCGCCCCCTCGCCGCGTGACGCGCGCGGTGCACGTGAGGTGCCCGTCGCTCTTCTTGCGCGCGTCGATGGAGCGACGGCGAAGCTCCACGCCCGTGACGGCGTCCGGCGCGGCGTGGAGGCGCCGCAGGACCGCCCGGCGCAGGGCGCGTCGCTCGGCCTCGGGCGTGCCGTCGAGCTTGTCGAGCGAGAGCTTGAGGTTGGAGATCTCGATCACGAGAGGGTCCTTTCGGGAG
>SKEF01003253.1_pt1 | contig 11416 bp, 27 predicted proteins | sample 4826691 | NCBI WGS metagenome assembly SKEF01 (sample SAMN11008816, study PRJNA524170) | human gut metagenome | biome: Human fecal sample; material: Feces; isolation source: fecal sample from pouch patient p23, p27 | host: Homo sapiens | place: Israel: Tel-Aviv | collected 2016-08-24
GGATACACCTACGTATTTGGAGGAGCCTCCACGATTTTTGTTACTAGCGTTGGCATGTCTGTTCGACAACAATCCAGTATCCCAAGCATGTTTAATATTTTGGGACTGGGTACACCATTCCAGGTTACTTTCATGGTTATTGAGAGGGTTTCCATCTATATGATTAATAACAGGATAGTTATTAGGGTTTGGTACAAAGGCTATCCCTACCAGACGGTGAACTTGGTATTTGTACACTTTACTATTCATGTACAGGTTCACACAGTAGTACCCTTTGTTATTAAGATACGGTTTTATATGTGTCCTGTTTTTGTATTTATACTTTCCTTCCTTTCGACGTACTACGCCAAAGTTGGAAACTTCATACGGTAAGTCAGGCACATCTTTCCAAATTTCATTATTTAGCACAGGATTTTCTCCAATTGATTAAAACTCAAGTATACACCTGAGCCAACCAGTTTAGAAGAGGTTCCCTGTTTAGGTAACTTTCGACATGAGATTGCTCTCATGAAGCCCCGTTAGTTAAGGAATAAAAGCCAGCCATTATAACCTTCCGGTACTTCGTCACCCTCGATAGGGAATAAGTCAGCGAAAGGGATAAACTCTGCACGGTCACCATTACGGAATGGCAGACCAGACAAGTCTTCTGGGGCAGAAGTAGACAGACGATGGTCAATCAGCTTCATGCCAAATTCTTCTGCAACAGAACGGATAATTGCAGACTTACCCATGCCTGGTGATGAGGTCAGGAATGGTACGTTACCTGCTTGTAAGGCACGTATAATAAAGTTACGGGCTTGGCGTGTATTACATACAGTCAAGGAGTCAATGCTCGCCATTTACTTACTCTCCTAAAGTTAATGGAATTACTAATTAAGATTTAACGCAGGGATACGCTGTATCAATCGCTAACAGAATCATGTCTGATGGTTTTTCTACTGCATTAACCTTTCGGTCATACAGAATAATAGAGGACACTTTGTCAAAAAGGTGACCTAACTTAATACCATCAGGTACACAGTTATTTCCTGTTTCTGCTCCCATAGTAACCATGCCCATGAAGTAACCCTGGTTCACAAAGTTTGCATTATTGGCTTTGTAATCAGCAGCAGCTTCCAACAAGGTTGTACGACTAGATGCCTGAGCACCGAATGAAAGAACTGATAGAGCTACAAGAACAACAGCAATTAAAGTTTTCATTTAGTTACCTTTTAATTCGTTAAGTTGAAGTACTCCGGTAGGGGTTAATGACCACCCAAGACCAGCATTGAACTGTACTAAGCCCAGTTTCTTAAGAGACTGTGCGGTTTTGTTATTACGGTTGCTGGTGGCAGAACCGCCTTGAACCATGCGAAGGAAAATTGCTTGAGACTGGGTAAGTTTCATAAGTAATATGCTTCCAGGTTTATTGGCTTTACGAATGTATTTGCTGATATATAGAATGATTTTCCTGTCTCTACAGCAACAGCAGCAGGTTTACCATTAGGTAAGTGAATCTTTAAACACACTGTCTGGTTATAAATAAAACCGTTAGCAGGTTGCACATCACCGAAAGTTACATCAGTGTTTTCAGAACGATTTGTTACTCTCATTTCTTCTCCGGTACGAACTGCATTACACAGTTTTGATTACGAGGTATATTCAATTCACATTCATGCTTGAGGGTTTGCGTTACAGAATTTGGAGTAGAACCAAAGTAGGTATTAGAAATAGCTACAAATCCTGCACCAATTAACCCACCTAACAAGAACGAGAAGAATGCAATCTCTTTATACATTTCCTGGCTCCGGTTTGTTTAAGCCAAAAAAAGACCTCCCTTCAATAGGGAGGCCAAATAACGGAGTTTTACTTCAGGGTTTATAACCCCAAATAAGAGATACCTTTACTCTGCAACAGTAACGGCGATGGTTACATCGACAGTACCGTTGGTAACTACTACAGAAGTAGCTTCACCAGCAGCCACTGGTTTAACTGTTAGTACGTTACCAGCAATGGTAGCTGTAGCACGACCAGAATCTGGAGCAGTCTTGATAGACAAAGCACCAGAAGAAGAACCAACAGGCATAGCAGCAATGGTTACGGTCTTACCAGCAGCAAGATCGGCAGCAACAGACAGAGCCAGTGAATCAGGAGTAGCTACCAGTGAGCTTGCTTCGTAGTAGCCTACAGCCAGCAGTGAGGTATCTTCTACCGTGGTTCCATTAGCATCAGTAACAATCACTTTATAAGTACCGGCAGAAGCAGCCGTTACGTTACTGAGGGTTAATGTTGCAGTAGCAGCAGATGGATTAGTACTAGAGCTAATATCAGCGAATGCTGCACCAGCAGTATCTGCTTTGAACTGCCATTTATAAGTAAAGGGTGCTTTACCACCAGCTACATCAATATGCCAGTTAATAACTTCACCTTCGATGGCAGAGATTACACGAGGCAGTTTGGTAGCAACAGTCAGTCGTGGAGTAGCTTTCATATCAATAGAGATAGACTGCATATCTACGATGTTGTTAGGCCAGAAGCCTGCTTTACTAGGGTCTTTAGCAGAACGTTTATACAACAGGTCACGTACACCGTGATAGATAACTAAGCTATCAGGGTAAGTGGCATCTGGATGTTCAAAAGTACCTACTTCCACAGAACCACCTGGAACGCTACCACTTGAATCAAGCACGGTAGCAACGTTGGTAGTTTTATTAAACGCAATCTTTAAGGTTGGCATGCATGTATCCTCTTGAGTAAATATGCCTAATCATTATGAAGGCTGATAAAAAAGAAAGCCACTCTTGAGGGTGGCTAGTTGTTGATGTGGTAAATCCAGTAAGCTATCCAATCGGCTAATACAAAACATCCGGCAGAGTATGCTCCATAGTAGCAATAAGCAAACTTGGATTTGTGAGCATTAACTATTGTGAGTATCACAATAGCAGATAAAACTATCAGTACAGTTTTAGTAATAACATCATAGATTTCTGGCATGTTGGCTACCTCCAAGCAAAAAATAAGGCCTCACTCCCGAAGGAATGAGGCTGGTTTATTAACTTAATGCATAATCTGTTTCAAGAATGTCCTGCCAGAGGCTGTCATCTAGCTTACCAGCAGAGAACTCTTGCCCCAGTACCTGAGACAGGATGAAGCCCAGTAAATCACTCTTAGCAATGTCAGACAGAATCTGATTGTATTGACGACGCAGGTCATTACCGTAGTTAGGATGACAACGGAAGCAGTCGTGTACAGTCATTACAGGGAATGGTTTCTTAGGCATAGTATTGAGCATAGCCATGATTACATCTGTATCAACCAACGCAATCGTTTCTGAGTCCAGATAGTCAAAGATACGGGTAGACAGGAAGCCTGACTTCTCATAGCTAGTCCACAGTGTGTTAACCATTTCATAGTTATCATCAGAACCAACCATGTAATCATTAGTACCCTCACAGAGGGACTTAACATAGTTCACCTGGTTCATGTCGAAGTTACAACGACGTAACATCTCACGTACCACCATCCCATCAATAGAGTGGGTGATGTTAGCAGAGAGCATACGAGTCTTCTCTTCAGTACCCTGAACCATACGAGTGATGTCGAATGGCTTACCCAAGAAGTTAACAGTCTGTACTTCTGGAACCATGACCTTAATGACAGCATGGAAGTTGTCAGGCAATACCCATACGTAACGGTTGGCATCCGGGTTACCACATTGCAGTAAGAACTTGTTCAGTGCCCATGGTCCACTTGCAACGGTTTCCATTACATTCTCAAAAGTCTTGAGACGGATACCTTCACCGAATACTTCCTTAGGTTTAGCTTCTGAACCATAGAATGCAGTCATACATTATGTTCAGGGAAGGTCGTTAATCTTCCCCAGCAGCTTTATCTGCATCTCACTGTTACCAGTGAGTTCGGACTATATCATCTAGACTATTAGTCTAGCCGGGCGCTTCGACCCACTTGGGCCTACTCTACTAAGTTCAGCTTACGCTGCTTTTCGATAGTCTCTGCACCTTTTGGTTATTCAAAACAGCATCACACATATCAATAAAGTCATTGGTAGAAAGGTCACCCTTTGCTCGGTTTACACACCAAGCTAACCATTGAACATTACCAATACTGTATCCTTTGCTAGGTTCTATCTGGTCTAACGACAGACACAAGGGATGCCCCGACTCAATTACTAGAGTTGCACCAGTTAAAGCACATTTGAACTCCTGTGATTTAAGGATTTCAAATAAATACTCTACTGTGCAATCTGGCTTAGGTTTACCGAGCTTTTTACATCTGCTCTTTGCATCCTTCAGTCTAAAAGAGACTGCTGAATACCATTTACGATGCTCTTTTGGTATTGCCTTAAGAACTCCAGTTCCATTATAACCGGGGTTCTTTTTACGCCATTCACGAGCAACAGCAGCCTTGCAAGGTCTGCATCGATTCTCGTAATTAGTCTTGAGTCCTGTGAATGCTTTTTTAGTCTCTGGGAATACTTCGATAGGAAGTAATTCTTTACATCGACTGCACGTTTTGAATTCTGACATAGAATGCTCCTCATTGAGCTTTCTACGCTACCAACTTGGCTCATGATTGTCCACTAGGGATGTTCCATGAGTTCACCCGGTTTAAAGGCCGCCATGACTTATGGGTTAACGGCCTGCTTAGTGTCACTACGTTTAATACGTGATGCTTCACCAAGGATGTCCAGCATCTTATGATAGATAACTGTATAAGCATCACGACGTAATGGCTTACCGTTTTCACCCATGTAGTTGACTACGTTGCATAGTTCAGCAGCAGAACGGTCACCAGTCAGGCAGGCTAATAACTGCAAGCCAGATGATGTAGCATCCAGAGCTACGGCATAACCGATAGGCTTACCAGCTTTCATATCTTTCCATGCGTTTACACCGGCATAGAACAGTGCAGATTCTTCAGCAGATTCCACTAAGTTGTATAAATTGTGCTCGTTTTCGTCAAACCAAGCAATTCGTTCATCCCAGGTTTTCTTGTCCAAACCCATGTTGTTCGCAATATCAATCTTTAAATATTCTTTCGCTGTGAAAAGCTGCATCTTAGGCTCCTAGTTTCCACGTATAATCATATGCTTGTGCATATGTGCCAATAATTGATTGTTTAATGTTTGACGGTATCCCATTTACACTGCGTGCTGCTGCACTTAGCGAATGGAATGTCTGGATGTAGATACCATCTAGTGTGTATTGCTCTACAGGCGTAGCAGACTTGGTATTAATACCGTTGATTGCATCAGAGTAGTACCTTCTTACATTGGTGTTTACTGTAACAATACGAATATTATCCAGTGAGTAACCTTTGTAGTCGTTCAGTCTGTCTAGACTTGGCTTCAGGTTAGTTGGGTAATTATTCATTACCCACTCATCATACAGTGCGTGAAACTCTTTATTTGAGTACACCCATTGTTCTAGTTCCACTTTAGTAAATGGAACAGGACTAAACCCTTTCTTCTTGGTTCTGCTTATACAACCGGAGTACATTTGATTAATGACCCCTTGTTTGGAACGAATAAAGCGTTTAACGCAGTCTTTACAGTCTGCTCTTACACCTTGTTTACCAGTGGACTGTTTATTGAACATGTCCAGAGGCAAGTTCTGCTTACATACTGAACATGTCTTCATGTTAATCCTCGTTTACTAACTCTTTATCTGCAAACTCTATAACGGCTTTGTTATAAGAGGTTCCTGCATAGTTAATGTGGTATCCACAGGCATAGGTTCTGCCCCTCTTGTCATACTTATGAGCTAGTGAGAAGTTATTACCTTCTTTGGTCACTAACTCCATTACTTCCTTAGCAGTACGACTGTACTTCTCAAAGGCTTTAACTCGCTTCTCATAGTCCTGACGGGTTTCACCTTCTTTGGGTTTATCCATGTTAGGACGGGAGTCTTTTACATAGTTAGCAACGTCCCAGTTAATACAGAGACGTTGATTGTTCATACGGTTGATGTGGTCAAGACAGACATCCATCTCATGATGGTTCTTCTTGAGGATGATGCTGCCTCTGCTTTCGTAGTAACCGGTATCACGGTTACACTTAACAGGCTTAGGAGCACTTACTATAGGCAATGGGTACTGGAATGCTTCCAGTTCCATCTGAACATCTTCACTAATCTCATAGATAACACCGAACTTGTCGATGGTAGGGTCATAGTTGAAGCAGTCATTCTCTGCCATCTTATACAGACAGTCAGCGATGTACTGAGCATCATCTGAGTGGCTCATGAGAGAGCCAATCATAGTCTGGATGTCAGCACGTTTATGTAGGGCAATCTGCACCATTGCATCAATGAGCAGCTTATAATCAATTTCCAAATAGGCAGCAAATGCCTTAAAGTCAATTTCTTTGGAGTCCTCGAACTCTTTTCGCATCCTTGGCAGGAGCTGATTTTTATTAAATAGTACTTCGAGTTGCTTCTGATGTTCTATTGATGAGTACATCGCTTATTCTCCTAAATGTGATTAATAACCAAAAGCTGCGGAGCAGCTATTACCTAACGCTTAGTCCAAAAGGCAATACGAATACTATTTTCATTACCGATGTAGTCGATACGTACATGCAATCCATTACCATTAAATTCATTACTTTTCTTCTGATAAGGCCAGACTAGGCTAGTCATAGGTATTTTAACTAAGCCGGATATGTGACCCAGCTTAGTACGACTCTTTAATTCGTTCTGTAATGCACAATAGACGTCATGCCGTGTGAGTGCTCTGGCTCTGACCTGAGCAGCCCATAGTTCTTCATATGTCATTATAAAGTTCCCCAATAATTGAAAGCATCGCCTAAGTGTTTACGCCATGCTTCCGGTAGTAGTACGTTGCCTGTTACATTAATGAACTGGTATGGGTCTAGATAGTCATTATTCATGACTTTGAAATCCCACTGTGGATTAGTAGATGCATAGGCAATAAAACCTTCAATGAAGCCATAAATAGCACCCTCTTTGATACGGTTACCATTGCCATCTCTTACTGGAATGGCAAAGCTATTACCATAATGACCATAGGCCATACCCCAACGAGCACCATGCTTCTTATAGGCTAACTTGGCAGTAGCATTGGTATGCTGACCTAATGTGTTAGTAGTGAATACGAATATTTCTTTCATTAGTTACCCTTTTGGATTTTCTACAAAGTAGTTATATATAGCCCGTACTAGCTTCTCTTTAATAACCTCACCATGACACGGTTTCGGATAGCAGAAGCACTGTAAGGCCAGTCCTTTTTCGTCAATGGCTTTATTACCCAGACGATTTAGTTCATCCAGTACAACTGTATTACCTTTATCAATCTGTTCTTGCAGCCAGACTTTATACTTAGCAATTACTTGCTCTCTGGTTCCATGTTTACCAATGACGAATGGATTGCCTAATGGTGAACCACGTCCAATATACTCACCGGATTTACCATGGTGTTTATTAACAATGATAATTGGACGTGCAGATACACCCAGCAAAGCATTGGTGTTATCACCTAATGGAATAGTTTTCATGGTTTAAGTACCTCAATGGATGTAGTTACTTTGCATACAGAAGCTCCTTCTAATGCGTCTATTTTGTAAGCCATACCTCTTGTTAGCATTACTCCGTTCATTACTTTATTAACCTCTTCTAGGTTAGGTACGGAAAATGCTTCATTTAATACAGGAGATGTATGCCAATCTATGTAATCATCGGGCATAGCTATAAAATCATCTCCCTTTTTGAATACATAATATTCTTCATATATCATGGTTTTAGTACCTGGAATGCGAATACAGGACGTTTACTACGCCATTGGTTCATAGCCAGTTCACTGGCATGTGAGCCATCATGTAAATCGTATATGAATGTAATCATATACTCTGGTTCCTCTGGGAAGTTCTCTGTAGAGAATGGTAGACCAGCTTCCTCTAATACAGGAACCAGTGGTGATTCTGGTTCACAGTAAATAGTGAACTCTTCATTAAATGCTTTACTAGTCTGAGATACATAATCAATATTACGCATCATCTTATCGACGTCAGTAAATGTATTATCATGTACTACTACAATGTTATTCATACTTTCCTCAAAGTACCGTAGATTAAATCTTTAGTGGGTTTAAAGCGTGTCATAACGCCTATATCTTCTTGCTTACCTTTCTTACTAACCCATATTCCTTGGTCAGTTAGTTTGGGTTTATGACTAAATCCAATTAAGGTTGAACTCTTAGTAAATGCATTTGGAAGCAAAGCAATGTAATTAACCCACAAAGGGACATCAATAGTGCTCCCCATATATTCAACCATCTTATGAGTAGGATAAGTAATAATCATTTCTGATACCCCTATATATAGTTAATACGGCGAATACGCTGAGTAGATGCCTTAACAGCCATCTGCTGATTTTCTTCTTTATGCTGATTTTCCAACAGCTTATCCCATTCTTTCTGGTTCCTTTGTTTCTGTAATATACGACTACAACGCTTATGATTGGCAACTCCACGTCCTTTTTTACAGACTGGGCAAATACCGTAAGTATTCAAGTACATCATAGAAGATTCCTACTGCTTATTTTCCGTGATTGGGGTGGAAGCCATATAATACTTCGGCTTCTTTTCTTACTTTAATAGCTTCATCTAGTTCTGTGAATGAACCTAAGTATGTATACTTAGAATTTACTCTTATGGATGCAACCCATTTATTATAAAAATTGCTCCATATTACACCTGTTTGTCCTGATTTATTTCTTTTCTGTCTGGTACGATTTTTAGCATTACCCAGAGGAGTGACCAGTCTTAGATTCTCTATTCTGTTATCTTTCCTGTCGTGAGATATATGGTCTATTTGCATACCATCCGGTATATGCCCATTGTGCATTTCCCAGACTATACGATGAATCCTATATGCTTTCTTTTTGTATTGTACTTGTAAGTAACCTTTAGCCGTTTGAGAACCAGCTATAGCTCCCACATCTATCCCCCTATTAGGTGATATTTTCCAGTACAATACCCCTTTATCATATCGGAATATCTCATGCCAATCGCTCGTGTACATCATTGGCTTAAAGCCTCCATTAATATTTTACGAATAACGTTAACATCAGATTCAGTACCAATTAAACCAACAGGTTTCTTTGTACTATCCGTTACAAAGGATGCAATCCTTTCCATCTCTGCTGTAATTAACTTGTCACCACTAATAAGACGATTACGAAGGTAAGCTTCATAAGCTACCTCTATATCTTCTACTGTGGTTCTTTCATTACGAGTGAATGGATTACTTAATGGGAAGGGTAAATGTACCCGTATATTCCTGTCAGCTACTTTAGCTAAGTGAGGAAGTATACATACTATTTCATTCAAGATTCTTTCTCCTATTTAAATACATATCTAACTATTCAAGAATAAAAAATAGTAGCCCTCCTATTGGAGGACTCCTTACTATTTAATACATGAATGATTGAAGGTAACAATCTTACGTACTGGTTCAGATGTCTGTTGCTTAGCAGCCAGACGCTCTTTCATCTTCTGTACGTCAGCTTTGTTTCCCATGATTAGTGACTTACGCATGTTTAGTACTCCACATATAGTTAAAAGGTTTATTGTTACGTACAATTCTTACAGCCATTTGATAACCATTAAGCTGTACAACACCATAGTGTCTTTTCTGTACTCCAGTGTGATATCTACGGAAGATACATTCTTCAATGGCATCTTCAATATTAGTGAATATCACTGGTTCCTCTTTGCAAACTCTTCTGCTTGTTGCTTGTAGTACTGAGTCATTGCTTTCTTGTGCTTAACGCTAGCAATGAGACACTCGATAGTAACGAATGGTAGCTTAGCAATAAGCAACCATTTATGACGTAACTTCCAGCCTAGAAAGTAGAAAATTACACAGAAAGCGATGAAGTCTAACATGGTTAATTCCTCTTCTAAGATAGCTCTATTGAGATAGCTTTACTTTCTAGGGACTCTTCGCCGAGAACCCCTGAAAAGTAGAACTTAGCTTATCGTCTAGTTAAAATAAAAGGACTCCCCGAAGGGAGTCCAGTTGTTGATTAGAAAGTCAGTTTACGAGCATATTTATTCTCGTCTGCTGGGATGTCAGCAGCCTCTGCTTTCACGCGCCGTAACTGAACTTGCAGGTTAATGATACCTTCTTCACCTGGTTCCAGGTTCTGAGCATATTCGATTAACTGTTCCAGCAAGTCATTCTGTGCACAACGCATAGCACGGAAGTCGGCATTGCTGCTATTAGTAGGCAGCGGTTCCTGAGTATCCAGTGGAATACCAGTAGGCAGAGAGATGAATTTTTCATCATCAGAGCCTTCATTAGCTACATAACCAATGTTCAGCCAGAACTGAGCTTTAGGCTTATCAGTTTTAGCAGTAGAAGTAGCAGCAGCGTTAGATTGACCGAAAGTGAATTTTTGAATAGCCATTTTGTACTCTCCAGATTTATGTGATTTACGGGTGAACTCGTCGGTGAGAACACCCAAACAAAAGGATAAAAGTTCAATGATTAGTGGATGCATTTACATCATCCATAAGACGCGTAGCGTCTTGGTTTTTAAGACAAGCGTTTAAGCAGCTCTGCTTTAGCAGATTCATACTCTTCAGTAGCTTTAGTGTGGTCAATATCTGACTCACCATACTCAAGGATGTCTCTTTCATATGTTGAAAGAACTTCTACTGAAGCTTCAAAACGTTCCAGTAGTTCTTCCTTATCCGGCTCTCCTTCACAGGATTCCCATTGCCATACATAACCAGTTAGTGGAATCAGTTCTCCTTTCTCAAAGTAAGGATTATTGTCCATATCCTTGACAGTAGAATCTTCGGTAAGACAGATACGTTCTCCTTCCAATTCTCCTTCAATAATTGTTCCAACAGGAACAGCAGCAGAACCTTTGATACAACGGAATTTAGTCATTATTTTCTATCCCTAAAGTAGAATAACTATCTACTTAGTTGAACTATCTAATGTTTATAAAAGGAGACTCCGAAGAGCCTCCTAGATGACTTAGTCTTTAGTCAGGATGTCGATTACTTTTGAATATTCTGCGTTATAGATACGAGCGTTCTCTGAATCTTTGCAAAATTCCTCGATACTTTTCTTACGCAGAGTCTCAGTCATAGCTGTTTCCTCAGCTAATTTGTTTACGAATGTATGCATTTCTAATTTAGTACGAATGGCTTGTTTCTCTGCCATAGTAGATACATATGAGTTAAGCATACCTACTGCTTTAGTTGCTGTGCTGAATGTATCTGCAACAGTAGTAGCAGCAGAGTTAACAGTACCCAGTAAAGTTCCTGCGGTCATACGTACAGTAGCGGTAGTAGTCATGATGATAGCTCCAATAGTTGATGATAGGACGACATGTCCATAACATGCGGAGCATGTGTAACGTGTAAGGTGGGGTAGGGTAGTGGT
>SKEF01003257.1_pt1 | contig 11395 bp, 8 predicted proteins | sample 4826691 | NCBI WGS metagenome assembly SKEF01 (sample SAMN11008816, study PRJNA524170) | human gut metagenome | biome: Human fecal sample; material: Feces; isolation source: fecal sample from pouch patient p23, p27 | host: Homo sapiens | place: Israel: Tel-Aviv | collected 2016-08-24
AAATGACCGCCCAAGACTCCCAATCCGGTGGCGGTCATTACTTTTGTAATGCTTGACTGGTGAGGAGCTAGCCGTTTGCACGGATAGCGCCTTTCCTTATCTTTATTATAGACAGTCGTACGTGGATTGTCAAGCGCCAGAACTTCCAGAATACAAAAGATAAAAACGGACCGCCCGCTTCGGCCTTTTCAGGCTGGGGTGGGCGGTCCGACACTTTCTAACGCATTCTGATGCAATCCGACGTTTTTATCCGTTCTCTTAAAAACAATGCAGATACATCATTTTTCTTATATTCCGGCGTCATTTTCGCCTTCTGCGGCATCTCAAAACGGGCAGTTTTTGCGCTTTTGAGTTTCCATGATTTTCCAGTTCATGCATCTTTAACTGGTCTGCACCCTAATTATAGAGGAATCGTTCTCCAATGTCAATAGCCTAATAAAAAGCCCAAGGGCGAGATCCCTTGCGGAACCTCGCCCCCTAGACTATGTGAGATAAATCACTACATGCGCGAACATATAATGTTTATCATTACAGGCCGTGTGCCTGTAATTACTTTTTAAGAGTCAAGCAATTAGACCTTAGCAGCGACGATGACAATAACGTCATACTCCTTGCCGTCAGTAGCAGCCTTCTTGGTGGTTCTGGTCTCCATAGCGACGCTGACTTCCTTGACGTCCTTGCCAGCGGCAGTTGCAGAATAGCCGTTGCCCAGAATCGCATTCACATCACCAGCCAGCTTGTTCCACTTGTAATCACCGCTGGTAGGAACGACAACTGCAGCAATAACATACTTGCCTTCGGCAACCTCGCTATCAGTGAGGTTAATAACGTAACCGGCATTAGTAAAATCGTTCTTAGTGGTCTCTTTAGTAGCCACCTTCTTAGCAACTGCAGTAGCCTTCTCAGACAGCGTATAATCGACACCGTTAACAGTGACCTTGTTGTCCTTGACATACTTATGGAAGGCGCCATTGACCTTGGTGGTGGTACCAGCGTCATTCAGAGCGTTCAGCAGCTGCTTCTCGTGGACAGCATCGCCAATAGCGCAGCCAGTCAGCATGGAGACAGCCATGACAGCAGTCAGAGCAACAGCCATGATCTTCTTGAACATTTTCATAGTGATATTCCTCCAATAAAAAATATTTTTTATTTCGGCAAACCACTACAAGAACTTCGTGGTCTGTCTCGATGGGTTCAGTATAGTGCATTTTCACAAGATTGTCAAGATACGGTATTGTTTTCGGCATTTTGTCCAATCGGGAGCCGTAAAAAATAGCAAACTGCCCGTTAAATGCGCATCCGTGCCAAAATTTGTGCCAAAGATCCTCAAAAGCTGCCCTTTGCTTTACCTTTATAATAAGGGCAACCGCTCTGTCTGCACAGGGGAAAATGGCCGAAAGCCCGTTCATGCTTTTACTGCCTTTTCAAACTCCGCTTCCAGCGCCTCGTTGACGGCGCGGACGGCGGCGGCATCGGGTTTGATGGCCGTGCGGTCGTAGGTGAACAGGCCGTTCACCTCGTCCTCCACATCGGTCAGCTGGGTGTACACCAGCGCCGAGAGGCCCTTTTTCAGCTGCGGGAGCACCGTCTTGCGCTGCAGATCGCAGTAGCGCTCGGTCAGCTCTGCCCGGCTTCTGGCCGTGCCGTAGCCGTAGGTCTTCCGGGGCGGCTCATGGCCGGGCATGGGCCATGCAATGCCGCCGTACTCGCTGAGGGCCACCGTGCGCACGTTCGGGCGGATGCGGAGCGGATAGAAGTAGTTGTGGATGGAATGCACATCTCCCCCGCCCCGGTCGAACCAGCCGCTGGCCTCGTCCACCGGACGGGACGGGTCGAGGGCGCGGAGGGTCTCGGTGGCTTTCCGCGCATCGAACTGCCCCCACCCCTCGTTGAACGGCACCCAGCACCCGATGCAGGGGTGCCGACCCAGCGCGGCTACCGTGTCGGCCAGCTCCCGGGCGTACTCCTCCCGGCTGTGGGCGCTGCCCCGGCCCAGAAAGCCCCACAGCAGCTTCCCGTCCGGGGCGCGGCGCATCAGGGGCTGTAAGGCGTTGGTCAGGTAGGTGACGTACCACATCGGGTAGGCCCCGCCGCCGTTGACCATATCCTGCCAGACGATGATGCCCAGTTTATCGCAGTGGTAGTACCAGCGCTCCGGCTCGATTTTGGCGTGCTTGCGCAGCAGGTTGAAGCCCAGCTCCCGCACGGTGTGCAGTTCGTGCTCCACGGCCGCGTCGGAGGGCGGGGTGTAGAGGCCGTCGGGCCAATAGCCCTGGTCCAGCAGGCCGTTGAGCAGGATGGGCCTGCCGTTCAGGAAAAAACGCCGGATGCCTTTTGCATCCTCTTTGCATTCCCACTTGCGGAGGGCGAAATAGCTGTGGACGGTGTCGAAGCCCTCTTCTTCGCCCTGGGTCGTTCCGACGGTCAAATCATAGAGGAAGGGGCTGTCGGGGCTCCACGGGAAGAAATGCTCTTCGGCGATGTTCAGGGTCACTTCGCCGTCCCGGTCGGCCTCGTCGCTGCCCCAGTCCTCGGCGATGGTCACGCCGCCGGCCCGCACCACAGCCCAGAGGTTCACCGCACCGCCGGGCTTCGAGGTATGGACTTTCACGGTCACGGTCCGGGCGTCGTAGTCCGGGGTGACGGTCAGCGTATCAATGTAATTTTCCGGCACCCGTTCCAGCCAGACCGTCTGCCAGATGCCGCTCTGGGCCGGGTAGAACATCCCGCCGGGCCGGAGGGTCTGCTTGCCCCTCGCCTGCGTTCCGGTGCCGGTGGGGTCCTGCACCGCCACCCAGAGGGTGTTATGGCCCTGCGGGCGGAGCAGGTCGGTGATGTCCAGCGTAAAGGGCCAGTAGCCGCCCCGGTGTCCCCCGGCCAGACGTCCATTGACCTCCACCGCGCAGGCGTAGTCCACCGCCCCGAAGTGGAGCAGGACGCGCCCGCCCTCGCCCGCCGGGGGCGTGAAGGTGCGGTGGTAGTGGAGCCACTGGCCGGGCTGCAGCGTCCGGCCCACGCCGGAGGCTTTCGCCTCGGGCGAATAGGGTACGAGGATAGCGCCGTCCCACTTTGCCGGGAACTCCGAGCTCTGGGTGATGGCGTAGTCCCACGGGCCGTTCAGGTTGACGTAGCTGTCCCGGCGCATACTCGGGCGGGGATATTCGGGGAGCGGATGCATGGAACTACCTCACATTCACTTTTTATAGGCTGCGGCCAGCTTTTCCAGTGCGGGCAGGCTGCGCTTCACCTTCTCGGTGTCGATGCAGTAGGCAAAGCGGACATAGCCCTTGACGCCGAAGGTGTCGCTGGGGACCAGCAGCAGATCGAACTCCCGGGCCTTGAGGCAGAAGGCGTTGGCGTCCTCTTCCAGCGCCTTCGGGAAGATATAAAATGTACCGCCGGGGCGCTCCACCTCAAAGCCCAGCTCGGTGAGCTTATCGTACAGCAGGTTCATGTTCGTCTCGTAGACGGACAGATCGCTGGTGACGTCGAGGCACTCGGCAGTGGCTTTCTGGATGATGCTGGGCGGGCAGTTGTGGCCGGTGAAGCGGGAGATCTGAGCCATCATGTCCACCAGCACGTCTTCGCCCTCGCAGCCGGGCCGGACGGCCACATAGCCCAGACGTTCGCCGGGCAGGCTCAGGCTCTTGGAGAAGGAGAAGCAGGTCAGGGTGTGGGGGTAGAACGCTGCCGGGTAAGGCACCTTTTTGCCGTCGAAGGCGATGTCACGGTAGGGCTCGTCGCTGACGAGGAAGATGTTGTGGCCGAAAACTTTGCTCTTTTCGGTCAGGATGTCGGCCAGACGGCTCAGGGTCTCGGCGGAGTAGACGACGCCGGTGGGGTTGTTCGGGGTGTTGATGAGGACGCAGGTGACGTTCTCGGTCAGCATCTCTTCAAAGGCGTCGAGATTCGGCTGGAACGCCGGTGCCTGAGGCGGCACGACTTTCAGCACAGCGCCGGTCCCCTCCACATAAGGGCCGTACTCGGGGAAGTAGGGGGCGAAGGTCAGCACCTCGTCGCCGGGCTTTGTCACAGCGCGGATGGCGTGGGCGATAGCGCCCGCCGCACCGGTGGTGGGGAAAATATCCTTCTGCTCATAAGGCAGGCCGAAGGTCTTTGCCAGATGGGCCGCAACGGCGGTGCGGAAGCCCGGGTCGCCCTGACTGGGGCAGTAGCCGTGAAGGGCGACAGGCTCTTCCTCGGCCAGCAGGGTCTGCATGGCTTTGGTGAACTTGTCCGGGCAGGGGACGCTGGGGTTGCCCAGCGAGTAGTCGAACACGTTCTCATAGCCTATCTCGGCGGCGCGCTGTTTGCCGTACATGAAAGTCTCGCGGATGACGCTCTTGTGGCCCAGCATGGCGCGGTAAGTCTCGTTCAGCATAATACTTTCCCTCTTTTTCTTATTGATCCTCTTCCGGCAGAGCGGAGGCATAGCTCTGCTCCACCTTCACCATACAGCAGTATCTCGGGTCCTGCTCCTTGACGAAATTGCACATCTCAGCCAGCCGCGCGTCCTTGTCGCCGGTGTAGCCCGCCGGGAACACGAGGTCGAACAGCACGTTGGTGTGGCTGTCCCCCGGCACGATGCGCAGGTCATGAATGGACAGACGAGGGTCCATCTGACGGGCTTTTTCCATCAAACGGCTCCGCAGGATGCCCACGGCGGCGTCCGACGTCACGATGGGGTCGTAGTGGATGGTGACCTGTAAGTGGTCTTTTTTCAGAAAATCCCGCTCGATGTTGTCGATGATGTCGTGGGCTTCCAGCGGGTCGGCCTCGGCGGGGAACTCGATGTGGAGCGAGGCGAACTGATGCCCCGGGCCGTAGTCGTGGACCATCAGATCGTGGACGCCCAGCACCCCCGGATAGCTCATGACGGTGTGCTCGATGTGCTCCACCAGCTCCGGCGAGGGGCTTTCGCCCAGCAGGGGGCTGAGGGTGTCCATCATAAGCCCCCAGCCCGACCAGAGGATGAACGCCGCCACTGCCACGCCCATGAGGCCGTCCAGCACGTCCCAGCCCGTCAGGTGGGAGAGGACAGTGGACAGGAGCACGGCGCTGGTGGTCAGCACGTCGTTCCGGCTGTCGGCGGCGGTGGCCATCAGAGTCTCGGAGTTGATGCGCTGTCCGATGGTCTTGTTGAAGCGGCTCATCCAGAGCTTGACGAGGATGGACGCCGCCAGCACCCCCACACTGAGCCAGCTGAACACCACTGCCGTCGGGTGGAGCACCTTGAGCGCGGATTCTTTCAGCAGCGAAAGCCCGATGGCGAGGATGGTGACGCAGACCACGAGGCCCGCCAGATACTCATACCGGGCGTGGCCGTAGGGGTGCTTTTCGTCCGGGCCTTTGGCCGCCAGACGGAAGCCCACGAGGCTCACCACGTTGGACGAGGCGTCCGAGAGGTTGTTCAGGGCGTCGGCCATGATGGCGATGGAGCCGAACAGCGTCCCCGCCGCCAGCTTGCCCAGACAGAGCAGGAGATTGCAGGCCATGCCCACGAGGCTGGCCAGATTGCCGTAGGCCGTGCGGACGGCGGCGTTCTTGGTATCGTCCGGGTGCCGGACGAACAGGCGGATGAGCAGTTGTGTCATAAAATTCCCTCTCAGCAGGTATTTCGATGCTACCAGTATAGCACTGCACTTTATGGTTTTGAAGTATTTCGGTAAAATTTTTCGGGTATGCAAAGCCCCCGGCGGGGAAGTTCCCTGCCGGGGGCGGCGTTTTCAGCGCAAAGGGCTCCTTACTTATCGGAAGGCTTGCTCAAATCGATGCTGCGGATGATCTTGCGCACGGGCAGCACGCTCTTGGCGTTCATGGACAGCTCGTCCACGCCCATCCGCAGGAAGGTCTCGGTGAGGGCGGTGTCTGCGCCCAGCTCGCCGCAGATGCCCACCCAGATGCCGTGGCGGTGGCCCGCGTCGATGGTCATCTTGATGGCCCGGAGCACAGCGGGGTGGTGCGGGTTGAAGAAGGGCTCCAGCTTTGCGTTCTGGCGGTCCAGAGCGCAGGTGTACTGGGTCAAATCGTTGGTACCGATGGAGAAGAAGTCGCACTCCTCGGCCAGCTCGTCGGCGATGAGGACAGCGGCGGGCGTCTCGATCATGGTGCCGACTTCCAGCTTCTCGTCAAACTTCTTGCCCTCAGCCCGCAGTTCCGCGCGGCACTCGTCCAGCACGGCCTTGGCGTCCTGCAGCTCCCGCAGGCTGGTGATCATGGGGAACATGATGCTCATGTTGCCGTAAGCGGAAGCGCGGAGCAGGGCGCGCAGCTGGGTCTTGAAGAAATCCTTCCGGGTCAGGCAGATGCGGATGGCGCGGTAGCCCAGCGCGGGGTTGTCCTCGTGGTCGAGCTTCATGTAGTCCACAGTCTTGTCTGCACCGATGTCGCAGGTGCGGACGACCACCTTGCGGGGTGCAAGGCTCTCGAGCACCTGCTTGTATGCCTCGAACTGATAGTCCTCCGTCGGGAAATCCTTGCAGTTGAGGTAGACGAACTCGGTGCGGAAGAGGCCGACGCCGCCGGCGTCGTTCTGCTGCACAGCGCCCACGTCGCCCATGCCACCGATGTTGGCAAAGACATTGATGGTCTTGCCGTCGAGGGTGGTGTTGGGCTTGCCCTTGAGCTCCTGCAGCAGTGCCTGCTTTTTCTGATCTTCCTGCTGGCGCTTTTTCAGGCTCTTGAGCAGGTCGGGGGTGGGGTCAACGTAGACACAGGCGTTGTAGCCGTCCACGACCGCCATCTTGCCGTCCCAGTCGTCCTGGATGTCCTTGCACTGGATGAGGGCGGGGATGTTCATGCTGCGGGCGAGGATGGCGGTGTGGCTGTTGGAGCTGCCCTCCCGGGTGATGAAGCCCAGCAGCAGGCTCTTGTCCATGCGGACCGTCTCGGACGGGGCCAAGTCCTCGGCGACGAGGATGCTGGGCTCAGTCCCCTGCAAAGTAGCATTGTCCACGCCCTGCAAAATGTCGAGGATGGCCTGTGCAATGTCGATGACGTCGGCGCTGCGGGCCTGCAAATAGGGGTCATCCATGGCGGCGAATACGGCGGCCTGATTGTCGCCGGCGGTCTTGACGGCGTACTCAGCGCACTTGCGCTGGCCGTTGATGATCTCCTTGATGGCGTCCACGAAGTCGTCGTCATCCAGCATCATGGCGTGGATATTGAACACCTCGGCGATGTCTTCGCCGGCCTCGGCCAGAGCCTTCTCGTACAGAGCGGTCTGCTGTTCGATGGCCTTGGCGCGGGCGTCCTCAAAACGGGCCACTTCAGCGGCGGTGTCGGCCACTTCGGCGGCAGAGATGACGGTATCTTTTTTCTTATAGATCTTCAGCTTTCCGATGGCAATGCCATTCAGGATGCTTTTACCGGTACCTACCTGCATTGCAATTTCTCCTTATTCTTGCTGTTTTGTGTCCCGCAACAAAAAACCCCCGCAGGACATTCCCCGCAAGGGCTTCTCATCACGCTGGGCGATCAGACGTTCTCGCTCAGGAATTTCTGGATCGCTTCGGCGCAGGCGGCTTCGTCGTCGCCCTCCACCTTGATGGTGACCGTGTCGCCCTGCTTGACGCCCATGCCCATCAGGGCCATCAGCTTGCGCAGGTCGCAGGTCTTGCCGTCCTTCTCGAGGGTGGCGGTGCTGGCAAAGCCCTTGGCCACCTTGACGAGCAGACCGGCGGGACGGGCGTGGATGCCGCAGGCATCCTTAACGGTGTACTGGAATTCCTTCATGATCATTTTCTCCTTACTTCATCCGGTCCTCCTGGGCAGCTCACCCCACCCCTCGGGACGCAGCACTCGAATCTTCTGGCTGCTGGATGTCTACCTTTATTATAAACCTTAGTCGTTCTTTTTTCACCCTTTCATATTGCCGATTTTTTATCAAAAATTTTAGTAACATTGAACAGAATCTTTCTGCAAAAATACCACTACTGCACAATTTTTCTGTTTCATCGCACTTTTTTGTACAGAATGACGGTTATTCGACGGGGTAGCCCTCGGCGTCCAGCGGCAGGTCGGTGTACTGCACGGGCTGCTCCTGTGCAGCGTCCGGCTCGCCGGAAGTCTGCTGGGCCTGACCCTCCGCGCCCAGCTCGCCGTCGTGGCGCTCTCCCCAGTCGCCGCTGAAATCTTCGCCCGAGGTCTGCTGGGCCTGCCCGTCGGTCAGTTCATCCTCGTGCCGTTCGCCCCAGTCCCCGCTGAAGTCCTCGCCGGACACCTGTTCGGCCTCCTGCAGGGCCATCGCAGTCTGGGCGTCTTTCAGTCCGGTGACGGTGCCGGAGGGCTTTTCCAACAGGTACGCACCCACGGCCTTTTTCTTGTAGACCAGCAGCACACCGTAGCTGCTCACATCGCCCCGGCTGGCCGCCGGGATGAGCGCTGTCCACTTCTCCACTGTCTTGCCCTTGTAGCGGGTCAGATCCATGCCGCTCTGCTGCACCACCCCGTTAAAGGCCGAAAAGCTGTCGTCCCACTTGCGGGGGATCTTCACCTTGTCGGCGGTGATGGACGCGCCGTCCACATCCAGCCCGTAGCCCGTGAACCAGGTCTGGATGTCCTGCGCACTCTCGATCTTATTACCTGCCGCCGCGACAGCCACCGAGCGGGTGCTGATGTACCGCCCCAGCATGGCGCTGAACACCACCAGCGCACAGCACATCGCCCCCACGCCCAGCTTCTTGACGCTTGCCTTACTCAGTGTGACCACAAACATACCCTTGCCTCCCACCCATTCAGATTTGTCCGTACAGCATATGCGGGAGGCGGCGGCATCATGCAAAAAGCCCCCGGCACGATGCGGAACGTGCCGGGGGCAGGGGGGATAGCGTTTTAGTGGATAAGCTCGTTGTGCTCGAACCCGCCGATGGTCAGGCTTGCGCCCTCACCGTTGTGGGTGAGGGTAAAGAGGGTGTCGTCCACGCCCAGAGACAGCATGGTGTCGATGGAGAGGGCCGTCTCACGGCGCTGGGTGCGGAACACGAGGGTGTTCACGCCCTGAGCCTTCAGCTCCTTCAGGTTGCTCAGGCAGCCGGAAAGGACGGCAGTCTCAGCAGGCACTGCAATGATGTACCGGCCATCGACGATGGAGGTCTCGTAGGCCCCTGCCCCGGTCACGGTCAGGGTGACAGCAGAGGAGCCGCCGTTGCTCTCGGATGCGCCGCAGCGGGTGCAGACGCCATTCACAAACTCGTGGCCCAGCGCATCGATGGTCTCCTCGTAGGTCTCGCCCACATGGCCCTCAGTAGTGCAGGTGTAGACCCGCTTGCCCGGGGTGGTGCAGGTGGGCGGTACCGTATCCAGCCTGTAGCTATGGTCGCCCTTCTTGATGCCGGTCAGGTCACCGGTGACGGTAATGGTGCCGTCATCGTTTTTGGTGGCGGTGGAATTCTCGTAGATGTTGACCTTTCCCGTTTCGCCGGTACTGATATTGTCCACAGAATCAGGCTTATTCAGCGTCTCGTCCTTAGGGACATACAGGTTGACCACGGTGTTGTCTTTTGCATTGACTCCGCCTGTCTTTGTTCCCACAAGGTTGATGGTGCTGTTGCCGCCTATCTCAATTAGGGTCATATCATGGTTCTTAGTCCTCAATATCCCCTTATCCGTTACTTTCTTAGAGCTCTCTCCTTTCCCTGCCACAGCCGTAATCGTCATATTCTTCATCGAGTTTTTTCCATCAAAGTCTTCTACAGTGAGCGCCGAATTCAATGTAACCCTCCCTTTGCCTTCCACGCTCCCGCCGGTAAGCTCCAGCGTGGAGTCCTTCATGGTCAGCTTCGACTTCTTATTTGGGCAAATATACATTGCGCTACCGGAGTATGCCTCGCTCTTTGACTCTGACTTTGCACTTCCACCTGCAGCGGAAATCGAGACTCCATTGATCACTGCAGTGCCCTTCATATAAATTCCATTACCGCCTGTTGCATTTAAGGCATTCTCTCCTGTGTATCCATTGCCACCTGTTGCGGTAATGTGGGCACCATCAAGGAGCTCGCCCCGTGCGCCCCTTCCGCTGCTTCCTGCCGTCACCCGGATGCCATCTCCGCCAGCGGATTTCACATCGGAACGGCCTGTCACTTTGGAATCGCCGCCCTCGGCCTTGATCTCAGCACCGGACACCGTGATATGGTCGGCACGGATGCCATCGCCGCCTCTAAGCAACCGCTGCGACTGACTCCACCCAAGAGTAGAAGTTTCAACATCTCCACCCGCAGCGGTGAGGCTGCCGTTTTTGTCTTCGTCCTGGATGGTCAGCTTACCATCATCTACAGCGTATAGGCCAGCACCTCCAGTGAGATCGGTTGTATTTTCACTGCTCCACTTGCTGCCGCCCTTCAGCTCGGTCTTGCCATCCAGCTCCAGCGTCACATCGCCATTGCCTTCAATCGTCACGGCATTCTTGTTCGTCTCCCCTGCATCCACCTTCAGGTTTTTCAGGGTCACTGCCAGCTCTTTGCCGGTCGCGTTATTGATAATGCTGATGACCTTGCGGGCGGCAGCCTCCACTGCGCTGGTAAGGGTCGTTGGAGCCGGGGCCTCATAGGTCATGATGCCCGCATCTGCATCCTCATCCTCAGAGTCCTCGTTCTGGGTGTTCTGGCCGCTCTGGTTATTCTGGGTGTTCTGGTCATTCTGGCTGTCCGGGGCGTCCTTGTCGGCTTCCGGGTCTGATGCAGGCTTCGCCTGCAGGGTGGAGCCGGTCTCCTCCTGCTGGTCATCCACTCCAGCGGAGTCGGCCCCCATGTCGGGGGCAGTCCCCTCCGGGCGGGAGGCCTCCTGATCCGGCTGAGCGTCCTGCTTCCCGGTATAGTCGATCACGGTGCCGTCCTTGTTCTCCGTTACCGTGGTCTCCGGGGCCTTGGTATTGTCCTTCGCAGCCTCTGCAGCGGCCGTTGTGGCGGCGGCGGGCTTTGTGACCCTATTGTCGCCGGTGATGGTGATCTTGTCACCCTCTTCACCGTCTAAGAAGTCAGCTGTTTTATTCTCACCGCCCACGCTGATGGTGATCTTTGTGCCGCTGCCGTCCGTCTCCTGCTTGATCACCACATCGCCGATGATTTTTTCATCGGACATATCAATGGTATAGCCAGCCGAGGCCGGGGCAGCAACTGCCGACACTGCCATGCTCAGGGCCAGGACGGCAGCTGCCGTCCGCTTCATATTTTTCCGTAACCGCATAATTTTTACCTCCTGTTTCGTGGTTTTTGCTTCTTTTATTTTACCCCCCCCCCCTATCAGTTTGACAAGAGTTTTTGTCAACAATCTTTTCGGTGATTTTTTGGCACATCCTACAAATAAAGCCGCCGTTCCACACGTTTCGTGCAGTACAGCGGTCGATTTTTCCATATATTCTGTTTTTACGCCGTCGGCGTCTGGCGATAGATGCCCAGGC
>SKEF01003259.1_pt1 | contig 11383 bp, 8 predicted proteins | sample 4826691 | NCBI WGS metagenome assembly SKEF01 (sample SAMN11008816, study PRJNA524170) | human gut metagenome | biome: Human fecal sample; material: Feces; isolation source: fecal sample from pouch patient p23, p27 | host: Homo sapiens | place: Israel: Tel-Aviv | collected 2016-08-24
GAATAGCAAATAGAAGGGAGTTCGGTTTTATGGCTGGCGCATTTATAATAGAACAGCTGCGTCCAATCAAGGATGGAATGACTATCTCACGCGATGCTAAGATGGGGCAAACAACTGCGGTTACATTCTTTTCTCTTGGCAAGGATACGTCCATCAGTCAGGAGCGCTATGATGTAACTTCCATCTATATTGGTGCAAAAGGAACTGCTGATTTTCTTATTGGAGATCTGGCAAAAAAGGAGCCGGTATCAGACGGTGACTGTCTTATCGTTCCGGGCGGCACCCTCTGCGGTGTTGAAACTGCTACCGGAACCGTTTATACAGAAATTATTATTAAAAAGGAGACAAACATGAACAGTATTGTAAAATCTGGAGAAGTAATGAAGCTGAAGGACTTAATCTCTTATGAAGAGGGAAGTATTGCAAATCTTGACGTTGTAAGCAACAGCACCATGAAGTTTGTGCTGATGGCATTCGATGAGGGAACTGGCCTGACACCACATCGTGCACCAGGCAACGCAATTATCTTCGCACTCGAAGGAAAGGCTACTATCGGTTACGAGGGCAAGGATTACACGCTGTCCGCAGGTGAGAATTTCCGTTTTGATAAGAATGGTCTGCACAGCGTTACCGCTCAGGGCAAGTTTAAGATGGCTCTGCTGCTCGTACTGGAATAATTGTTTTTATCGTCTACGGTATTAAAAAACCTCCCGGAAGAAATTTTCTTCCGAGAGGTTTTTTGCTGTTGATACCTTCATAAAACTACCGAGTAGTCACCGTCGCTGCCAGCGCTGGCAGCACATATTTCCACTCCATATCGCTTGCCAGATAAAACTTCGTGTAGCACGGCTGGTTGTAGCAGTTATTCTGCCATGCCACGCCGACGCGGTACTGAATGTCATGAAGCAGCGTAAACAATTTATGTGCTGACAGATCGGTGTTTGTGTAGATACGCACTGCACTGCTGTCTTCGAGGCGAAGAATAATCTCGTCACGATAATCGCCGAAAATATCAGCAACAAGGCAAGGATTTCCTTTTGTGCCATTGTTTGTGAGCGTTCCATGCGGGTCAAGCATAATGCCATGTGTGTTATCGTTAATGATACCGGTCTGCTTTTTGCGCTCCATATAGTCAACACCGTCAATGATCTGCGTTGTCATATCACAAGCCCAATGGATATTCGCATTTGTTCCAAGACGCTTTACATCAAGCTTGTTTCCATTGCAGTCAAATGTGTCCTTTACCCACACCTGAAGACCACGCACACCCGGTACTATATCTCCTATCATGCAGCGCCCAAGATCTTCTTCTGCATATTCACCAAAGAATACTTTTCCAGTAAGTGCATCGCGAAGCGCAAATCCATACGGTGCTGCCTTTGCACCCTCGAACACATTAAAGATCTGGTATCCCGGCAAATCCGGATTGATTCTTGCGACATGCATTGCATCACCGTGACCAAGCTTTGCAAGACGTCCATCTGGCAGGTGATCATAGCTTGAATATAAAAGACTGCCATCATGGTCAATCACAGCTGCACCATAGATAATCTCCTGGCAGCCATCACCATCCACATCTGCTACTGAAAGGCTGTGATCTCCCTGTCCTGCAAACTTTCCATAAACAGGATCTAAACCTTCTTTTTCATGTGCATTATCATTAAATGGATTGCTCATTGGCACATGACCAGAATCTGCCATGAATCGTTTTGCAAAGTGACCGTCCTTAAAATCATAAGCTGTCACAGTGCTTCTTGTGTAGTAGCCTCTGCATATGATTACGGACGGATGCTCGCCATCTAAGTATGCAACGCCAGATAAGAAACGATCTACACGGTTGCACGGTTCAATTCTTCTCATTGCATAGTCGCCCCACATCAGGCCATCATCGCCTCTTGGCACTGGAAAATCAATTGTCTCAAGCTCTTTTCCATCACCGCCAAACATAGTCAGATATTCCGGACCATCATAGATAAAGCCCTCAAATGCTTCAAGATGATTCTTATCGCTTCTTGACGGTGCAAATTCATATATAAAGTAAGAAACAAGCTCTTTTGCATCCTCGCGGCTAAGCGGATAATGATACTTAACAGGAATACCAAAACACTCCTCAAGTGTCGCAGGCCAACGTCCAGATACAACCTCCGGGTGACTGCTCCAGCCCATAAACATCTCTACAAGATGCTCTTTATAATCTGCTGCGGTGCATACATAATTGTCCTGATTTGTCACGCCATTTTTCACATCACGCTCTGGAAGTGTAATGTACTCCTCTGCCACTGTGCCGTCTGCTGCAAAACGAGTCACCTTTGTACCTGGTGCAGTCTTTACACACATTTCTGCCTTGCCGTCACCGTCAAAATCGTACACCATAAATTGCGTGTAGTGCGCTCCTGAGCGGATATTTGGTCCCATATCGACACGCCATAAAAGTGTACCGTCCAGTCGATAGCAGTCAATGTAGCAATTTCCGGTATAACCGCGATGAGAAACATCATGTGCATTTGACGGATCCCACTTTACGATGTACTCTAACTCGCCGTCTCCGTCTACATCACCTATACTCATATCATTTGCGCTGTATGTGTAAGGCTGACCCTCTGGATACATCTCGCCCTTCGGGGAACGGCCATCAGCCGGCTTATTCATTGGAATATCAATATAATTGTTTTCCCATACAAAAACTTTCTTACAGCGTTCTCCCTCTTTGCCGTCAATAATTGGTGCAACACTATATGTATCCTGCAAGGTTCCATCTGTATCAATATAGTTAGTGCTGTCTGTAACGACTGCAATTTTATTTTCACCGCGGTATACGACATAATCAGCACCCGTAAGTCCTGTATCGCAGTAGCCGCGCACCTCGTCAATAAACATACGCCAGCCAACATACACACCTTTGTCTGTCTTAACAGCAATAAGACCTCTGTTTAATTTTTCAAGCTGCTCATGAAAAACTGCCTTAAGAGGTGTCTCAACGAGATTACTCATCTCATACTCAGTTTCATTCTTTACAGCTGCTACCTTTAAATAATGCGGCACATGCGTTGCCTTCTTTAAGACAAAGCTGCACTCTTTTGTATCGCCCACAAGCTGATACTTCATGGTCGAAATATCTTTATCAGCCCAGTAAACATGATACTTTTCGGCTCCCTCTGCCGGTTCCCAGGCAATTTCTACACAGTCATTACGGACCTCTTTTACTGTCGCATTCATAACGCTCTCCCTTTCTTTATCAAAGTGCGACGAACATATTTTTTGCCAGCTCTGCTTTCACCTTATCCAGCTTGTCATCACGCTCATATGAACGAATCAATCCTGCAAGAAGTCCGGCAAATGCCTTTGCACCTGCCTGCTGTAAATGTGCATTGTCCTTTTTTCCGTCTGGATAGCCTTCATATGCTCCCTGATCTAACCACATAAACAGCTTCTTAGAACCATCACTTCCAACAGTATTTAAATAATCTGCAGTTGCTTTTCCCAGATCAAGCACAGGAAGATCATACTTATCCCCCATCTCAAGCATCTTATCACGATACTCTGGAAAGCTTACGCTAAACTTGCCATCCGTCGTATCATCACAATCTCTCATTGCGATTGCTGTCACAAGAACTGGCTGTGCGCCACACTCCTTTGCTGCATTTATATAGCGAAGCAGATATTCCTCATACTGCTTGGGCGTAACATAACGCTCCTCTTTTTCCTTGTTTGCATCGTTATGCGCAAACTGCATGAACAGATAGTCACCTGACTTGATCGCCTTTTTTAAATCATCAAGGCGGCCCTCATCAAAGTAGCTTCTGCTGCTTCTTCCTGCCATTGCACGGTTATCAATAAACATGCCATCTGTCTCATAAATAATCGACTGGTCAAAATCAGAATCACTCTTTTTGCCATAGCCCATCCAGTCACAGCCATCCTGATTCATCTTTTGTTCTGTCTCTTTAAAATAGGTATGCAGCATCTGACCCCAGCCGGTAATCGGCTTTACAGGTGTCTTATAGCTTTGTACGGTAGAATCTCCTGCTAAGTAAATTGTAAATTTTTTCATTTTTGCGCTCCATTTTTCAAAAATTTCTAAATTACAGTTCCTTTACAATCACATCCTTCAGGCTTCTCTTCGGAACATAATGAACCTGATTTTCGTCACGATAATATTTTATATCGTCGTCTTTTACCTCAACCATCTTTACTTCTTCAACTGGAACGCCTAGTGCGATTACCATTGAAATTGCATACTTCTCTGGATCTAATCCAAAGATTTCCATAAGCTCGGTGCGCTTGATATTCATTAACATGCAGCCGCCGTAGCCCATATCTCTTGCGCCAAGGAAAATGGTCTGTGCCACGATTCCTTCGTCAACGGTCTGATTCTTCTGAAGGCTCAAATCACGCAAAATCAAAATATAGCCTGTCGGACGTTCTCCCTCTACCGGGCCATCCCAGTCACTTAAATAGCCTGCCCATGCCAGATTTTTGTAAATCTCTGCATTCATCTTCTCATCTGCGCAAAGTGCAAAGCGGATATACTGACGATTTCCACCGCATGGTGTGATGCGGCCTAACTCAGCTAACTCCTCAAGTTCCTGCATAGTCATTTTTTTACTCTGGTCAAAGCGGCGGTATGAACGTGCGCCAGCTACTAAATCGTGAAATTTCTGTGTCATAATTATTTTTCTCCTTTACGCTTTATGGAATCCACTTTCATCAAGCCCTGCCAAAAGCTTTTCTAACTCTTCCATTGTCTTTGGCAGATCCTCGCGAATATAGCGAAGTGCCGTGATTATATTTAAGCACCACTGTGAAGTGAAGTTTGTAGTAATCCATGGAATCTCATGAAGTACTTCTTTATTTCCTGCATCAAAGATGTCATGCGCCAAAAAGCCCTCTGTATTATTATGAGTGCAAAGTGCATGAAGAAGAATCTTCCATGTAGTCTGTGCCAGCCACTTATCGTGCAAACGAGCTGCTCCATATGCTGCAAGTCCCGATGCCATAAATGGAAGGCTAAACTCTCTGTTTCCGATAAGACCATTTGATTCTTCTAGCTGCTTTTCCTTTGGCAGATAGTAGAAGCGGCCATGCTCTGCTAACATATCCTTCCATTCTTCATCACCAAGCAAATCGGCAATCTCTATCCACACCTGAATAGCACCCATGCACACCTGCAGATGACTTCCTCCGTTTGTGCGCTCTCCTATATAACGAAGATGGCTGTCCTTCGGATCATATTCAAAATCCGGACCCGAGGTAAGACGAAGCGGCAGCGCCTTTAAATCATCAATACCAATCTGAATCTTATTTCTGTATGTGTCATCGTTAAATCGCTCCCACTGTGTCATCCAGTCAGAACAAAAACTCGACCAGTCTGGTCCTGAACGCGCATGTGCCGGTGCATTCATCTTATCTTTGTCAAAGAAGAAACGAAGCGGATCTGTTGTAACAATTGCCTCATCAGCATCCTTTACATCATCAAAAACATCACCAAGACGCATATCACCTGTCAGGTAGTAATAGAAACGATGATGACCTGCCATTGCAATACGAGCCTCCTTGCATGAACAGCCCCAGTGGCGCACATTATGACGAGATCCAAGACCTTTAAGCGGACCAAAATGATAGATATCAACCTCAGAACAGTGACGGCTCATTGCCTCTGCCATTGTAAAAATATCTTCTCTTCCGCTTCTCATAAAGGCCAACCACAACCACAGCGTTGGAACAAGCTCTGTATTCTGCCATGCGTAGCCGCCCATATCATAGCGCCAGCTATGGCGGAATGGATCATAAGTATGCATGATATCTCCATAATTAAACATGCCGTACCAACTGCGCACCTCTACCTCATTTTTATAAAAATCAAACGCCTTATCAAGCTGTTCCTCTAAGAAGCGCTCTACCTGTGTTTTTTTGGATGGAAGACTCCACTCACCAAATGCCTGAAGCTTTTCATAAACAGACGGATCTGCTACATATACAGGCGGCTTTTGAACACTGTCTGAAAAGCGCTTTAATGCATCGCCATCAGATACTGCGTTATTAGAAAGCTCGATAGAAAAATTGTTAGTATTTCCAATACCGTAAGCAGATGCACCAACTACATCGAAGCCCTCATAATAGGTCTGAGAATAGCCCTGATCAGCATAATGGCGAAAATCCATCGCCTCAACTTGTGGGCACCAAAGCCAGAAAATCACCTCTGCATTGTCCTGATCAAGATCACCAGCCTCAACTGCTGACGGATATTTCTGCCAGAAATCTTTTGAGGAAAGGGAAAAGCTTCCGCTCTCATCGGCAATATTTACGCTGCCCGGTGCTCTCATGCCATGAAGTCCCTCTATGTAGCAGCAGTCTGGATTTACGATCTTCTTTTTAATGGAAAAATGTGTTGCGCTGTCCTGGCAAAGCACGTAGCGGCTCCAGATAGGCATATGCTTAGATGCTTCTATTGCAGTTGCGGCAGCCTGATCATTATCTGCATCAAGATAAAGCATCTGTCCCTTTGTCTGTGCATCATAAATCTCTGGCGCTACTCTTGGACGCCAGCTAAGAAGCTCAGCCATCTCCTCATGAAAACTTCCATGATCAGTACTAAAACGAATGTGACGGTTATACATTTCACCCTTCATTGGACGATGGAAACGCACACCAAGACCTTTTAAGAAATCCTTTTTCTCATCACCATCAAACAAAAATGTATGCTCAAAATCAATCTTTGGGCTGTTAAGATAAATAGTCTCTCGAATGACAAATGGCAGCACACGGCGATCATTTGCATGACTTACATGAGTTCCTCTTAAACAAAATGTTACGCGAACTGGTCCCTGCTCCTCAATAGAAACAGACTCAATCTCTCCTGTGTACGGCACTGTTTTTTGAATCAATACACCATCTTTCACACTTCTTTCTTCTAGCTGCAGCACCAGATCTGCATCCGTCACCTGAACACATCCATCTACTGTTACATCGCGAAGAATCACATTTTTATTCTTTGGCACAACTGCGTGAACACATCCTGCGTCAACTATATATACATCTTCCTCTTCTTTTACAAAAAGTGATGGCTCCATATCCTTTTTGCTGCTTACGTCTTCATTTACAGGAATAACCTCAAATGTTTCACCATTTTTGCTGTCTGCGGTATGAGCTGTCCACTTTACTGAACCATCCGGCCAGTATGCTGTTATTCTTGACTGAGACGGCACTATTTTATTTTTTGTACTGTCTTTTGCGTACACATTAAAGGAAGCATCCTTAGATACAGCGCCTTTCTCCCACATGCAGCCCCATGTTGTATAGCCATACGCTTTTCTGTTTTCCATCAGATGAAGTGTCATTGACTGAATTGCCTGATCCTTCATTTCCATGTTTTTCATGTCCTCCACGTTATTTTGACCCGTTTCTCTTTCTTTTTCACACACCTCACATATGCTCTTTTTTGACAATTTGCATTTTGTAAGGCGTTTATTCACCAAAAAACAAAATAAGGGACACCCGGCTAAAACCAGGTGTCCCCAATACCGCTTTGGTATCACACCATTGACGGTTTTCTTATTTTAATTTTAACTTTAATTACTCAGCCTGGCTGGAAGCTTCCTCAGTAGCTGCTTCCTCGGTAGCTACCTCGGTAGCTACCTCAGTAGCTGCCTCTGTATTCTCATCAGCCTCAGCGGTTTCCTGATCTGCTGCATATGCCTCGTTAACCTCAGCAATCAGATCATTTCCACCCTTATTTGCCCAGTCATCCCAAGCATCCTGCAGACCCTGCTCGTCGATAACGCCACAGATATACTGTGTTCTTGCCTCAGACAGGATGTTGTCAAGGTCAGCGCCATACTTGGAGTAAGTCTCAGAACCAGACAGGTAAGCAAGTGCCGGATTGGAAACTGCTACCGGACGTGTTCTCTGCTCATAGCACTCAGTCAGAGCCAGATCTCTGTCTGTCTGCTTCAGCGGCTTCTGATCATCTGCGTATCCCGGAATGTAAGCTACCATCTGGTTCAGACCAAGATGTGGATTCTCACTGTTGTCACGACCGGAAATAACTTCGATCTTTCCATCTGCATCCCAGTTGTAGGTAACGCCCTCAAGACCGTAATCAGCTAAGATAAGCATATCATAATCATTTAACTTATCAAGGAATGTAAGTGAATTGATAACATCTTCCTCAGTCTTAGCACCATCAGTAGTGATTACATAGAAACCATTGTAACCGGAAGTAGCAAGAGTCTTGCCATTGATCGGTCCTAACAGGTTCATAGATGCGAACTCATCTGGATTAGTAACAGACGGAACTTCGTTGTTTACGAAGTAGTCCCAAATACGGCGAGCGCCATCCATAACGTCGATGTAAACACCGTTCTGACCCTTCTTGCAGCCGTTTGACCACTCAGAAGTATCAATAGTTACCCAATCCGGGCTCATTAAACCATCATCATAAACCTTCTTTAACCAGTCGATTGCTTCCTTGTACTCAGCAGTCTGATGTACCGGAACAAGCTGACCGTCCTGTTCTACCCAACCGTTTCCACAGCCAAACCAAGTCTGAACGATATCAAACGGTCCTGTGTACTTAGTCATTTCCATACCGTATGTATCATCTACATTATTTCCATCCGGATCGTTATAGGTGAAAGCATACAGCATATCATAAACATCCTGAATAGTCTCTGGAGTACCAAGACCTAACTTATCAGCCCAGTCCTGACGATAGGAGAAGCCGTAACGTCCAAGCTCACGTACACGTGGAATACCGATAACCTCTCCGCCTACAGTCAGACCCTTTAAGGTTTCCTTGTTAACCTGAGACAGATTCGGGAACTTCTCGCTGTCATCAAGATACTCGGACAGATCCCAGAATGCACCTTCCTCAGCTGCAGATACGATCGTACCGTTCATGGATCCACCACAGGTGATGATCATTGGCATGTTATCGAAGTCCATAAGAGTGGTTCCAATAACCTGATCATATGCACCATTATCTCCCCACTTAATCTCGAAGTTGATTCCAGTGTACTCCTGAACCTTCTTAATAACCTCATCAGAACCCTCATTCTTTAAGCTCTTTCCTGCATTGTACTCTGGAACGAGTAAAGTTACTGTCGGCTGCTCATCTGCAAATGCCATAGACGGAAGCATTGTTGCTGCCATTGCTGCTGCCATACCAGCTGCTAAAAACTTCTTATTCATTTTTAAACCCTCCTGGAATAAATATTCTGACAGTGTCCGAAGCTACACTTTTTGCAGGCAGCTTTCGGTCGCCATCTATGAAAGATGATCTGCGAAATTTTCGCGCTCATTATCACTTCTTTTTACTTATTAGCCCTTAACTGCACCTACCATAACACCCTGTGTAAAGAACTTCTGGATGAATGGGTAAACACAAAGAATCGGGACAGTTGCAACTACAGTAGATGCCATACGAACTGCCTTAGACGGCGGTGCTCCATTTGAACCCCAGTCCATAAGCTCATCTGTCTCTGCCTGCTGTGCCTGCTGCATAACCTCACGCAGTACCTGCTGTACAACCTTCATGTTAACATTATCAATATACAGCAGTGAGTTGAAGTACGCATTCCAGTGTCCTACTGCGTAGAACAGACCTACGGAAGCCAAAACCGGCTTGGAAAGAGGAAGAACAACCTTAAGGAAAATGGTAAGGTCAGATGCACCATCGATGTGTGATGCCTCCTCAAGCTCCTTTGGAAGACCCTGGAAATAGTTCTTGATAATAATCATGTTGAATGCACTGATTGCACCTGGCAGCCACAGTGCCCAATATGTATTACGAAGATGAAGAATATTTACAACTAAGATGTAGCTTGGTACCATACCACCGCCAAACAGCATCGTAACGATAACCATGTTTGTGATACCGTTTCTCCAACGGAAGTCGGAACGTGCCAGAGGATATGCAAGTGTGGTACTCATAAACATATTGATAAAAGTACCAACTGCTGTTACAAGCAGAGAGTTTGCAAGACCTCTAAAAATAGAACCATCTTTTACAATGTAAGAATATGCATTGGTAGAAAATACTGTCGGGAACAGGAAGAAGGACTTTTCAGTCAGCTCCTGCTCTGTCGCGAAGGAACCAGCCAGTACATATAAAAACGGGATAACGGTTGCTATGGCAAAAAGTGCTACAAACACATACAGAAGAACCTGTACAAATGCATCACCAGGCGACCGCTTAATTCTGTTTGCTCTTGAAATATTGTTAGCCATCGCTTTTGCCTCCTTAATAGAATCCGCTCTCACCACAGAGCTTTGCAATCTTATTTGCACTTAAAACAAGAATCAAACTGACAATAGACTTAAAGAGTCCTGCTGCAGCTGATACAGAATACTGGCCACTTACAATACCTCTCTCATAAATGTAGGTATCAAATACCTGTGCCCTAGAAGCATTCAAATCGTTCTTCATCAGGTAAATCTGCTCGAAACCTGTGTTTAAGATACTTCCGCACTTCATAATCAGCATGATAACAACTGTACCACGGATTGCCGGAAGTGTGATGTGCCACATCAGTCTCCATCTGCCTGCACCAGTCTGCTTCCAGATACTCTGTCCTAGAATCAATTGATTGAAGTACTTCGGATCGGTCAGAATCTTCGGTGCCCCATCACCCATAAACATCTTCATTAACTGGTAAACAGCACCGTCATTAGAGTTAAACAGCTGCTGTGTTAAAGATGCAACGATAACTAAGGATACAAAGTGAGGAATGTAAACCAGTGTCTGTGAAATACGCTTAAATGGCATACATCTTAACTCATTAAGCATCAATGAAAGAATAATCGGTGCCGGGAAAAACAATGCCAGACTCAATAATGAGATGGACAATGTATTTCTAAACAGCGACCAGAAGCTAACTGTTTTACTTGTAAAAAACTCTTTAAAATTATCCAGTCCTACAAATTCACTGTAGATGAAACTGGAAAAGATGCCTGAATGACCACGAATACGCAGCTTGTAATTCTGGAATGCCATTACCAGGCCGCCCATAGGCAGATAACAGAAAATGATCATCCAGATAACGCCTGGAAGAACCATCAGATACAGCCATTTATGACGCTTCATGTCAGTGATCAGCGGAGTCTTCTTATGCTGATAGGCTGATGTGTTATTTTTCTTACCCATGTTTTTCTCCTTCCTTTTTTCTACTCCGATCCTTTTAGAGTGCATTCTATGCATTTACGACCAAGTTTTTTTATAAACTTTGGTTTTCAAAGATGATATCTGCTGCACACGGATGGTGTATTTTTCATTGTCGATATTATATAATACTTTGCTTATTTTTTCAATACTTTTTTTACTTTTTGTTCTAAAAAAATTAATTTTTTCTATTTTTTGTTAAAAATTTATCATTTGTCATTAGGT
>SKEF01003283.1_pt1 | contig 11299 bp, 8 predicted proteins | sample 4826691 | NCBI WGS metagenome assembly SKEF01 (sample SAMN11008816, study PRJNA524170) | human gut metagenome | biome: Human fecal sample; material: Feces; isolation source: fecal sample from pouch patient p23, p27 | host: Homo sapiens | place: Israel: Tel-Aviv | collected 2016-08-24
CAGATCCGGCAGCTGATCCGCGACCTGCAGAAGGAGCTGGGCATGTCCGTTATCTACATCACCCATGACCTGGGCGTTGTGGCAAACGTGGCAGACCGTGTGGCCGTGATGTATGCCGGCCAGATCGTGGAATACGGCACCGTGGAGGAGATCTTCTACGACGCATGGCACCCCTACACCTGGGCTCTGCTGCAGGCTCTGCCGCAGCTGGGCACCAAGGGTGAGGCCCTGCCCAGCGTGGATGGTACTCCCCCGAACCTGTTCAACGAGATCAAGGGTGACGCATTTGCGCCCCGCAACAAGCATGCGCTGGCAATCGACTTTGTGCAAGAGCCTCCGTTCTTCCAGGTGTCCGAGACCCACGCCGCAAAGACCTGGTATCTGGACCCGCGCGCTCCCAAGATCGAGCGGCCGCACTCCATCCAGAACCTGCGTGAGAAAATGGGAAAGATGGGAGGCGCCAACTTAAATGGCTGAACGCGAAAAGCTGATTGAGCTGAAAGACCTTCAGATCACCTTTGGCTCCGGTAAGAAGAAATTTGTTGCTGTCGATCATGTCAACTTTGACATCTATAAGGGCGAGACCTTCTCGCTGGTCGGCGAGTCCGGCTCCGGCAAGACCACCATTGGCCGTGCCATCTGCCGCATCAACCCGACCTCCGGCGGCGACATCTTCTTCAAGGGCCAGAAGATCAACGGCAAGATCTCCAAGGAACTGGACAAAGAGGTCATCCGCAAGATCCAGATGATCTTCCAGGATCCCATGGCTTCGCTGAACGAGCGCGCCAAGGTCGAGTATATCATTGCTGAGGGCCTGCTGAACCATCATCTCTACAAGGATCAGGAAGACCTGCATGAAAAGGTGATGAACGCCCTGCATGAGGTCGGCCTGCTGCCGGAGTTTGCCTCCCGCTTCCCCCACGAGTTCTCGGGCGGTCAGCGCCAGCGCATCGGCATTGCCCGTGCGCTGGTCATGGAGCCGGAGTTCATCGTGGCCGATGAGCCCATCTCTGCACTGGATGTCTCCATCCGTGCACAGGTGCTGAACCTGCTGAACGAGATGAAGAAGAGCCGCGGCCTGACCTACCTGTTCATTGCACATGACCTGTCGGTGGTCCGGTTCATCTCGGAGCGGATCGCTGTTATCAGCAAGGGCCGTATCGTGGAGCTGGCTGAGGCGGAGGAGCTGTTCCTCCATCCGCTGCATCCCTACACCAAAGCCCTGTTGAGCGCGGTTCCCATCCCTGACCCCAGCCTTGAAAAGCACAAGAAGCTGCTGGTCTATGACCCCTCGATCCACGATTACAGCGTGGATAAGCCGGTCTGGGAAGAGATCGCAAACGGCCACTTCGTGTATGGCAACCAGCGTGAGCTGGAAGGCTACCGCAAGGAGTATGAAAGCCAGCTGTAAGCTGAACCGCTTTCCTGTATTTTAACACAATGACCCCGCCGCGCTGGGAGCTTTCCCGCGCGGCGGGGTTTTGTGCTGTCAGGGAGAAAAAAGAACCGGACGCTTCAAAAACGTCCGGTTCTGCTTTTTGCGATTGGCTATTGGTTCACTCGATCAGGCCTGCGTGGCTGCATCGAATGCGGCAGCAAACGCATCGTACTGTTCGGTGGTGTAAGCCTCCTCACTGGTCTCCCAGTTGACAGCCTTGTAGTTGCAGGGACCATACATAGCGTTGATCTTGCTGTACTCGTTGACGTGAGTCAGGCACCAGGTGATATCGTAGACGGTGGGGAAGATCAGGTTCTCGTCCAGGAAGTAAGCCTCGGCCTTGGCAAATGCAGCGTAGCGTGCATCGGTGTCGTCAACGATGGAACGGCCCTCGTTCACCAGATCGGTGAACTTCTCGTAGGCGGCAACCAGATCCTTCTGGTAGCTGGCGGGGCCATTGTTCACAATGCCTGCGATGTTGGTCATGTTGCAGCTGTAGTAAGCATTGTCGTCGTGAACGATGATCTGGGTCAGGAAGTTGATGGGATCGCCGAAGTCAGCGCCCCAGCCCATGTGGACGAAGCTCTGCAGCTTGGGCGCCACGACTTCCTTCATGGTGGAGGACACGAAGGTGTTGATATCCAGCACGATGAAGTCATCACCGAAGCTGTCGGTGAAGCACTGCTTCAGCACGGTTGCGCTGTCCAGAGCGGAGGTGGAGCCAGCCAGAATATAGTAGGAGCAGTGAACAGGGAAGGTGACACCAATGGCGCTCAGCTCTTCCATGGCCTGCTTCTTCAGCTCGGTAATGTCGCCGTTGTTGGCGCGCAGGCGCTTCATGGTCTTGCCATCGTAAGCCTCGCCGTCCAGACCCATCTCCTTGGCCACCAGGTTGGTGTAGTCGGTGCCGTCAGAGGTGTAGCACAGGCCCTTCATGGTGAAGAAGTCGTTCTCACACTTCAGGGGATTGATGGGGTTGTAACGGGCGAAGAACTTGTTCAGCACCATGCCCTTGGAGAAGCACTGACGGAAGGCCTTGTTGGCAATGGCCTTGTTCCAGTTCTCATCGGGGGTGCCATCGGTGTTCTTCTTGTCGTAGTTGAAGATGAAGCAGTAGCTGAACTTCTTGGCACGCTTCTCGCACAGCTGCTGATTGTACTCGTTGGAAGGATCGGACTGAATGGTGGTGATGTTGCTCTCGCCCAGGTCCACCTCGTCCAGTTCGCGGTTCTGATACAGCTGCAGGCTGATGGAACCGTCGCTGATCATGGTGACAGTGAAGCGCTCAAAGCGGCTGACGTTGGCAGCGTCGTAGTAGTTGGGGTTGGGGATGTAGCTCTTGGTGTTGCCCTGGATGTACTCCTCCACCACATAGGGTCCGTTGTACCACATGGTGGTGTTGTCGCAGCTCCGGAAGCCATCGACACCCAGCTCCTCAATCAGAGCAGGGGCCACGGGGTAGAAGCTGTTGTAGGCGGCAACGGTATCAAAGTAGGGGCAGGCGCTGGGGCAGGTGAACACCAGAGTGTAATCATCCGGGGCCTCAATGCCCACACCGGCAGCCAGCATGTCCTCGTAGGTCATGTCAGCAGCAGCGTCACCGGCTTCCTTGGTCAGCGCGTAGTACTCGTAAGCACCCACAATGGTATCGTTGGGCATGGAGGTGTTGTTGGCTTCGTTCTTGATGGCGTTCATCACCCATTCAAAACCAACCAGGAAGTCCTTGCTGGTCAGGTGGGCCTTCACCTCACCGTTGCAATCCACCCAGTCCACGTCGTCCCGCAGGTGGAAGGTCCAGACGGTGGCATCCTCATTGTGCTCCCAGCTGGAAGCGATGGCGGGCACCACCTTGCCGTAGCGGTCAAAGCTCAGCAGGCCGTCCCACAGGTTGGTGACCACGTTGGCATCTTCAGCCTTCTGGGTGTACAGCATGTTCCAGCTTTCCAGCTCACGGTTGCCGCTCTCAAAGGAGATGAACTCCTTCAGGGGGGTAGCGCCGGTGGAGTTGGGGGCAGCAGCGCCGCTGGCGGCAGCACCATTGCCGGTGTTGTTGGACTTTTCGCCGCAGGCTGCCAGCAGGCTGGCGGCACCCACAGCACCTGCACCCTTCAGGAAGGTGCGGCGATCAAAATTGAAGCTCATTGGATGATCCTCCCAGATCTTGCGCGGATAGAGCCGCGCGTTTTTCCTTTTCCTAAACGCAGTGAGGCTGTCTGCCTTTCCAAAAAGTGCACAGGAAAGACAAAAGTCACACCACGGTATATTTTAGCACTTTACTGGAAAGAAGTCAATCCGCCACAGCATAGAATTGGAAACAAAACGGTGACAAACACTTTCATGGGAAAAGAATGTGGAAAAAATTACTATAAAATGGAAAGAACTGTATATCTGTGAAGAACAGGCAAAAGAGAGAAACTGTTCACGGTGTGCGCACAAAACAGCTATCTTTTTTCACAAAAACATGATACAATAAAATGTATCTGTATCAATAAGGAGCGCACCATGAAGAAACTGACCTCGATGTACAAACGCTACATGTTCCACCCCATTTTATATAAGACCGTGACCCGCACCTCCATTGTGGCCGTGCTGATGCTGCTGTGGCAGCGCTATGTCAGCGATGGCACGTTTACCATCTGGGAGGCCCCGGGCTTTCTGTGCGGCGTGGTGCTGCTCATCTGGGCCTGGGTGGACTACCTGCGGCTGGACGGCGTGACCATCCACCACCTGCTGGAGGAGTTCAAGGGGATGGGCAAGCGGCAGAAAAAGATCCACTCCACCCGCTCCATCATCGACTATGCGGACGAGAAGATCGTCTCCTTTGAGGAGCTGGAACCCGAGGAGCGCACCTATTGCAGCCTGCTCTCCAATCTGGTGCTGGGCCTGCCGCTGGTCGCTGCTGCGCTGATCGCCAGCGTGCTGTAAGGGGGCCGCGGCATGGAACAAGAGCACAAGCAGCTGGTCATCGGCATTCTGGCCCATGTGGACAGCGGCAAGACCACCCTTTCCGAAGCCATGCTCTACGGCACCGGCACCATCCGCAAGCTGGGCCGGGTGGACCATAAGGATGCCTTTCTGGACACCGACGCGCTGGAAAAGGCGCGCGGCATTACCATTTTCTCCAAGCAGGCCCTCTTCACGGCGGGCAATACCGATTTTACCCTGCTGGACACCCCGGGCCATGTGGATTTTTCCACGGAGACCGAGCGGACACTGCAGGTGCTGGATTATGCGGTGCTGGTTATCAGCGGCACCGACGGCGTGCAGAGCCATACCGAGACGCTCTGGCGGCTGCTGCGGCGGTACCGCATCCCCACCTTTGTGTTCGTGAACAAGATGGACCTGCCCGGCCCGGGCAGGGAAGCGCTTCTGACCCAGCTGAACCGTCGGCTGGGGGATGGCTTTGTGGATTTTGGGGCAGAGCAGGCCGACCGGGACGAGGCGCTGGCTCTCTGCGATGAGCGGCTGATGGAGACGATGCTGGACCGGGGAATCCTGACCGATACCGACCTCATCCCCGCCATTGCCCGGCGGCATGTGTTTCCCTGCTGGTTTGGCTCAGCCCTGAAGCTGCAGGGTGTGGATGCGCTGGTGGAGGGCCTTGACCGCTATACCCGCCCGGCCCCCGCGCTGGAGGCCTTCGGGGCCAAGGTGTTCAAGGTGAGCCAGGATGAGCAGGGGAACCGCCTGACCTGGCTGCGGGTGACCGGCGGTGCGCTCAAGGTGAAAGCACAGCTTGCCGGAGAAGCCGATGGGGAGCCATGGGCCGAAAAGGCCAATCAGCTGCGGCTCTACTCCGGCGCAAAGTTTACGCTGGCGGAGCGCATCGGCCCCGGCCAGGTGTGCGCTGTCACCGGCCTGACCAAAGCCCGCCCCGGCGAGGGTCTGGGGGCGGAACGGGACAGCGACCTGCCGGTGCTGGAGCCGGTGCTGAGCTATCAGGTGCTGCTGCCCGAGGGCGCAGATGTGCACGCCGCGCTGGGAAAGCTCCATCGACTGGAAGAGGAGGAGCCCCAGCTCCATGTGGTCTGGAACGAGACCCTGGGCGAGATCCATGTCCAGCTGATGGGCGAGATCCAGCTGGAGGTGCTGAAAAGCCTGCTGGCTGAGCGGTACGGGCTGGAGGTCAGCTTCGGCCCCGGCGGCATCCTGTATAAGGAGACCATCACCGAAGCCATGGAGGGTGTGGGCCACTACGAGCCCCTGCGCCATTATGCGGAAGTCCACCTCAAGCTGGAGCCGCTGCCCCGGGGCAGCGGAATGCAGTTTGCCGCCGACTGCCGGGAAGAGGTGCTGGACAAGAACTGGCAGCGGCTGGTGCTGACGCATCTTGAGGAAAAGCAGCATCTGGGCGTGCTCATCGGGGCACCCCTGACCGATGTGAAGATCACCCTCATTGCGGGCCGCGCCCACCTCAAGCACACCGAGGGCGGCGACTTCCGGCAGGCGACCTACCGCGCCGTCCGGCAGGGCCTGATGATGGCAGACCAGATCCACAAGACCCAGCTGCTGGAGCCGTGGTATGCCTTCCGGCTGGAGCTGCCCTCTGACAACGTGGGCCGCGCCATGAACGATATCCAGAACATGGGCGGAAGCTTTGACCCGCCCGAGACCGGAGCCGACGGGGATACCACCCTGCTCACCGGCACGGCACCGGCCTCCACCATGCGCAGCTACCCCATGGAGGTGGTGGGCTACACCCGGGGCAGGGGACACCTGACCCTGACGCTGGACGGCTACCGTCCCTGCCACAATGCAGCGGAGGTCATCGAGGCCGCGGGCTATGAGCCGGAACACGACCTCGACAACCCGGCGGATTCGGTGTTCTGCGCCCACGGGGCCGGATTTGTGGTGCCCTGGGAGCAGGTGCGCAGCCACATGCATGTGGACAGCGGCTGGGGCAAGACTGCAAAGACCGAGGAAACGGTGCAGGCCCGTCCCCGACGGATGGCCGCCTATCGTGCTACTTTGGAAGAGGATGCTGAGCTGCTGAAGATCTTTGAACAGACCTATGGGCCCATCAAGCGGGACCCGCTGGCGGCGTTCCGCCCCACCCAGAAGCGGGAACGCCCCGATTTCAACGCCGAGCAGTGGGAGATCCAGCCCGAATACCTGCTGGTGGACGGCTACAACATCATCTTTGCATGGGACGAGCTGAACGCACTCTCCAAAGAGAGCCTGGAAGCGGCCCGCCACAGGCTGATGGACATCCTCTGCAACTATCAGGGCTTTAAGAAGTGCGTGCTCATCCTTGTGTTTGATGCCTACCGTGTGCCGGGCAGCCCCGGCAGCATAGAGCAGTACCACAATATCCATGTGGTCTACACCCGGGAAGCCGAGACCGCCGATATGTTCATCGAGCGTGTCACCCATGAGATCGGCAAGGGCCGCCGCGTCCGCGTGGCCACCTCCGATGGCATGGAACAGGTCATCATTCTGGGCCATGGTGCCCTCCGTGTCTCTGCCCGCATGTTCCATGAAGAGGTGCAGGAAGCAGAGAAGGAGATCCGGAGGTATTTGCAGGGAACGGATTAAACCTCTCCGTCATCCCTGCGGGATGCCACCGTCCGGGTTGCGGCTCCCAGCGTCCGCTTCGTGCAAAATTTTGCACTTGCGTCCCGCTGGCCGCTGCCCCAACAACTCCTCCCTGTTTCTGCCACTGGCGGCGGTCGTCGTTGTTGCCCTAATAGGGGAGGCCTTGGCAAAGAGGGTGAGCTTTACGAAATGCCAAGGGCCCCCCTATTAGCGGGGGCTGTCACGCAAAGCGTGACTGGGGGGTTAAACCACAGTAGGAAAGGAGCCGCCTATGTTCGAAACAACTTCTGATTTTGTTTGGCAAAAGATTCAGCCCCGCCCCCGGGACGCGCATAAGGGGATCTTTGGCTCCGTGCTGGCGGTGGCGGGCAGTGCGTCCTACCGGGGCGCGGCGGCGCTGGCCGTGGAAGGTGCCCTGCGCGCAGGGGCCGGCATCGTTACGCTGGCAAGTGTGGAGCCGGTGCTGGCGGCGGTGGCCGCCCGCCTGCCCGAGTGCTGTCTCTGCCCCTGCGAAGCGGGGGCCGAGGGCGGCATCTCGCCCCAGAATATTGAGCGTATCCGGCGGCAGAAGGCCTCTGTCCTGCTGGTGGGCCCCGGGCTGGGCTATACGGCCCAGAGCGCGGCCCGTGCTGCCGAGACCCGGGCGCTGGTAAAAACGCTCCTGCCCGGCTTTTCCGGCAGTGCAGTGCTGGATGCGGATGGCCTGAACGCCGCCGCTGACCTGCTCCAAACGGAAAAAATGCTTCATCCTCAAGGAGAACTGATTTTAACGCCCCACCCCGGCGAGATGGCCCGGCTGACCGGACACTCTGCGGCAGAGATCAACGCGGACCGGGAAGGCATGGCGCTGCGCTATGCGAAAGCATGGAATGCTGTGGTGGTGCTGAAGGGGGCACATACCGTCATTGCAGGGCCGGATGGCCGCTGCGCGGTCAATCCCACCGGCAACCCGGGGCTTTCCCGGGGCGGCAGCGGGGATGTGCTGGCGGGCATGACCAGCGCCCTGCTGGCCTGCGGTCTGCCTGCCTTTGATGCCGCTGCCTGTGCCGTTTATCTCCATGGTGCAGCTGCCGACCGTGCCGCTGCCCTGCACGGGGAAACCGGGATGCTCCCGCATGATCTGCTGGATGCACTGGGGACCCTGTTTGCCGAAAACGGGCGCTGAGCAAGGGGACGATCCCATCAAAAAAAAGAAACGCTTCCTTTCCTCTGGATTTGTGTTATACTGGAGCTATCCAAAACACAACGATCTGCCGGAAAGGAAGCGTTTCTTTTATGGTTCCTGCACTGGAAAAAATCATTGCCGAGAGCGACCGCATCGTCTTTTTTGGCGGCGCGGGGGTCTCCACCGAAAGCGGCATTCCCGATTTCCGCAGCGTGGACGGCCTGTACCACCAGAAGTACGATTACCCGCCCGAGACCATCCTGAGCCACACCTTCTGGGAGGAGAACCCCGAGGAGTTCTACCGGTTCTACCGGGATAAGCTCATTGTGAAGGGGGCAAAGCCCAACGCTGCCCACCTGCGGCTGGCAAAGCTGGAGCGGGAGGGCAGGCTGAAAGCCATCGTCACCCAGAACATCGACGGCCTGCATCAGGCGGCGGGCTCCAAGACCGTTTACGAGCTCCACGGCAGCACCCTGCGCAACTACTGCGTGAAGTGCGGCGCGTTCTACGATGTGGACTTCATTGCCAACAGTACCGGCGTGCCCCGCTGCCCCAAGTGCGGCGGCATCGTCAAGCCGGATGTCGTCCTGTACGAGGAAGGGCTGGACGAGGAAGTGCTCTCCGGGGCCGTGTCTGCCATCCGCAAGGCGGATACCCTCATCATCGGCGGCACCAGTCTGGTGGTCTACCCGGCGGCGGGGCTCATCCGGTACTTCCGGGGCCGCCATCTGGTGGTCATCAACATGCAGCCCACCGGGGCCGATGCGCAGGCCGACCTGTGCATTGCAAAGCCCATCGGTCAGGTGCTGAGCGAGGACGTTTTGTTGGAGGACTGAGATGAAAGCTGTCATTCTGGAAAGCTATGTCATGGAGGAAGGCGACCTCGACTGGTCGGGGGTGAAGGCGCTGGTGCCCGATACCACCAGCTATGTCCGCACGGCCTACGAGGAGATCGCCCCCCGCATTGGAGATGCGGACATCGTTCTGCTGAACAAGTGCCGCATGGATGAGGAGATCTTACAGCAGTGCCCGAACCTGAAATGGGTGGGCATCATCGCCACGGGCACCGACAACCTGGATCTGGAAGCCTGCCGCCGCCACGGCGTTGCAGTGGCCAATGTGCCGGGCTATTCTACTTACAGCGTGGCCCAGATGACCTTCAGCCTGCTGCTGGCCATCTGTCAGTGCGCGGAGCGCTACAACCGTGCCGTCAAGCAGGGATGCTGGCAGCTGGATATCCCGGAGAGCATCGGCCTGCTGCCCCAGATGGAGCTCTATGGCAAGACCTATGGCGTTTACGGCTATGGCAGCATCGGGCGGCAGTCGGCCCGCATTGCCAGAGCCTTTGGCATGGAGGTGCTGGTCTGCACCCGCACCGTCCGGCCCGAATACGCCGCCGACGGTGTGGAGTTTGTGGATTATGATACCCTGCTGAGGCGGTGCGATATCCTCAGCCTGCACTGCCCGGCCACGCCCCAGACCCGGGGCCTTGTCAACGCGGAGGCGCTGGCGAAGATGAAGCCCGGGGCCATTCTGCTCAACACGGCCCGGGGCGCTCTGGTGGATGAGGAGGCCGTGGCAGCGGCCCTCCACAGCGGTCAGCTGGGCTTTTACGGGGCCGATGCCTTTGTCACCGAGCCTCTGCCTCAGGAAAGCCCCCTGCGGGCAGAACCCCACGCTATCCTCACACCGCACATTGCGTGGACGACCCGGGAGGCTTTGCAGAACCTGATGGACATTACCACCCGGAACCTGCGCACCTGGCTGGAAGGAAACGGCGAACACATCGTCAACAGATAAAAAGGAGAGATGAATCATGCAGGCAACCATTCACAACGAATTCCTGACCCTGACCGTGGATACCCATGGTGCCGAAGCAGTCAGCCTGAAAAATGCCGCCGGGCAGGAGATGCTCTGGCAGGCCGACCCGGCTGTCTGGAAGCGCCACGCCCCCATCCTTTTCCCCTGGACGGGCAAGCTGACCGGCGGGGCCTTTACCCATAAGGGCAAGACCTACCCCGGAGGGCAGCACGGCTTTGCCCGGGACGTGGAGCACACCCTGCTCTGCGCCGAGGGCGACACCATCCAGCTGGAGCTGCGCTCGGATGAAAAGAGCAAGGCAGAGCGCTTCCCGTTTGATTTTGTCCTGACCAGCACCTTCCGGCTGGAGGGCAGGACGGTGCACCACACCCTGACCGTCACCAACCCCGCCGATGCCGCCGAGGAGCTGCAGTTCGGCATCGGCTACCACCCGGCGTTCCGCATCCCCTTTGATGACCAGCACACCACCACCGATTACGAGTTCCGCTTCGACCAGCCGGAAAGCCCGATGATCCTGGACGCTTACCCCAACGGTCTGCTGACCGGCAAGTGCGGTTACCGGTGGAAGAACGAGCAGAGCATCCCCCTGACAGACGATCTGTTTGAGAACGACAGCTTCTGTATGGCCGGTCTGCGCAGCCGCACACTGGGCATCTACGAGAAGGACACCGGCAAGGGAATCGTCTGCAATGTGGAGGGCTACCCCTATACCCTCATCTGGTCGGCTCCGGCAAAGCCTGTGCGCTTTGTCTGCATTGAGCCGTGGCACTCCCTGCCCGGTGCCCAGACCGACACCCAGGAGTGGAGCCAGCGCGCCGCTGCCGCCTGCCTTGCCCCCGGCCAGACCTGGGAGACCACCCTCAGCACAACGTTTGAGCGCTGAAGCAAAGTTTGGCAAAGAAATGCAGGAACCCCTTGACAGAGGGGACTGCATTCTGATTTAATTAGAATCGATAAAAGGGAGTAAAGGGCATCCCGCAGGGCCTGCGGGGTGCTGCATGGCAGCGTCATCACGGCAGAAATGCCCGATGTCATGTGTTGGCTTGAGACTTTTGTCACAGACAGAGTGCTGTGGCAGGGGTCTCTTTTTTCTTGCCCGGCACAGGAACACAAGGAGGAAAAATAAATATGGATCTTCTGAACACATTCGCCAGTCTCTTTTCCAATTTTGGAAATCTGACCTGGCAGATGGTGGTGATGTGGGGCATCGGTGCGCTGCTCATCTACCTTGCCATCGCCAAAAAGATGGAGCCGAGCCTGCTGCTGCCCATGGGCTTTGGTGCCATTCTGGTCAACCTGCCTCTCTCGGGTGCCATCACGCAGGGGGATACGGTCGGCCC
>SKEF01003288.1_pt1 | contig 11295 bp, 8 predicted proteins | sample 4826691 | NCBI WGS metagenome assembly SKEF01 (sample SAMN11008816, study PRJNA524170) | human gut metagenome | biome: Human fecal sample; material: Feces; isolation source: fecal sample from pouch patient p23, p27 | host: Homo sapiens | place: Israel: Tel-Aviv | collected 2016-08-24
GTGATCATGCTGCTTTCCATGCCAATGCGCTCGCACAGGCCCTTGCACAGCACCTTCTCGCCGTCCATATCGATCAGCTGATACTTCAGGGAAGAAGAGCCGCAGTTAATAACCAGAACTTTCATCTGTGTTGCCTCCTGTATGTTTTTGGTCTGCCCTCTTTTTAAACCTGAGGACAGAATTTTACAGATTCCTGTGTTTATTATATAATAGGGTGGGCGGCTTTTCAAGCCGCAACCCGGGCAAAGCGGTAAAGCTTGTGTACAAGGTTTTTGTACATCCTGCCCACAAATGCGCAAAACCACTGCAGTTTTCTGTATATACGATATAAATTTAACAATCTTTCCGAGGGCGCAGCAGCCCTGCAGAGGAGCTTATCTATGAAATTTGCCGGTATCATTGCAGAGTACGACCCCTTTCACAATGGCCATGCATGGCAGTTGGCGCAGGCAAAAGCGCTGGGAGCACAGCATGTGGCGGTGGCCATGAGCTGCGGGCTGACTCAGCGCGGGAGCCTGCCGCTGCTGCCGGAAGCGGTGCGGGTGCAGGCTGCACTGCAATGCGGGGCAGATCTGATATTTGCGCTGCCTGCGCCCTGTGCCTGTGCGGGGGCAGAGGCTTTTGCCCGGGCGGGGGTGCGCATCCTTGCCGCCGCCGGGTGCGATGCGCTGGTGTTCGGGGCAGAGACGCCGGACGCAGCCCTGCTGATGGAAGCTGCCCGGGTACTGAACAGCGAGGCCTACCGCACCGAGCTGAAGCGCCAGCTTGCAGCCGGTGCCCGCAGCTTTGCGGCGGCGCGGCAGGCGGCGGTGGAAGCGCTCTGCCCGGGCACGGCACTGGCCGCGCTGTTGGATAAGCCCAACAACAATCTGGCAGTAGAATACTGCAAGGCCATTCTGGAACAGGAGGCACCCATGACCCCGGTGCCGCTGCCCCGCGTGGGGGCGGGCCACGGGCAGGCCCTTGCCGAAAGCGGCCACGCACAGTTTGCCAGTGCCAGCGCGCTGCGCGCCCTCTGGGCAGAGCAGGGCGCGGATGCGCTGACTCCTTATGTGCCGGAAAAAGCACTGGAGCTGTATAAAAAAGCGGAAATCGACGGAATGTATACGGATCATGCCGCCGCGGGCCGGTGTGAGCTGGCTCTGTTGCGGGCGGCCTGTGCACGACCGGAACCTTTTGCCGCAGTGCGGGGCGTTTCCGAGGGGTTGGACCACCGGCTGGAAAACGCCGTGCGCAGCTGCACCGGCCTGCCCCAGCTGCTGGACGCGCTGACCACTGTGCGTTACCCCCGGGCCCGGATGCGCCGCCTTGCCATGGATGCGGCACTGGGCTATACGGCGGAGACCGTGCCTGCCCTGCCGCCCTATCTGCATTTGCTGGGGGCAAGGCGGGAAGCACTTCCGCTGCTGAAGCATGCATCCCTGCCGCTGAGCCACTCACTGGCAAAGCTGGAAAAAGAAAACGATGCCTGCGCCCGCATGGCGGCGGCACAGGCAGGAGCCAGCGATTTTGGCGCACTGTGCCGCCGGGAGCCCGGGCCGATGGGGGGAGTATATCGTCAAAAAATTATCTTTTTGACGAATTGACAAAAAATAATCGAAGAAATTTTATGCAGAAACACTTGTGCCCGGACGGTTTGTGGTGTATGATTAAAGCAATGCAATGTTGGATACAACAAATGAGAATGGAATCAGAAAACCGCACGCAATAAGGAGGAAACTTCATGGCACTTCACGTTCTGGACGAAGCCAACCGCTGTCTGGGCTGCAAAAAGCCGCTGTGCCAGCAGGGCTGCCCCATCCACACCAACATCCCGGAGGTCATTCGGCTGCTCAAGGCAAACCAGATGGACGAAGCTGGCAGAATGCTGTTTGAGAATAACCCGCTGACCACCGTTTGTGCGTTGGTGTGCAACCACGAGAACCAGTGCGAGGGCCACTGCGTGCGCAACCGGATGCCAAGCCACGACCCGGTACACTTCTCCATTATTGACGACTACATTTCCACAACCTACGCCAACAAAATGACCGCCGGCCCTGCCCCCAAAAACGGCATGAAGGCGGCAGTCGTTGGCTCCGGCCCGGCGGGCCTGACCATTGCGGTGCTGCTGGCACGCTGGGGCTACGATGTGACCATCTTTGATGCCCGGGATAAGATTGGCGGCGTCATGCGCTACGGCATCCCCAACTATCGCCTGCCGGACAGCGTGCTGGACGATTTCCAGTACCGCCATCTGGAGCTGAAGGGCATCAAGGTGCGGCCCAACACCACCATCGGCAAGACTATCACCATCGATGATCTGTTCCGCGACGGCTACAAGAGCGTGTTCATCGGTGCCGGTCTGTGGAAGGCCAACGCCATGCATATCAAGGGCGAAACTTTGGGAAATGTAGCTTTTGGCATCGACTATCTGGCAAACTCCAAGGCGTTCCGTCTGGGCGAGGATGTGGCAGTGATCGGCGTGGGCAACTCTGCCATGGATTGCGCCCGCACCGCCATCCGCAACGGTGCCCGCCACGTCACCTGCTATGCCCGCCGCGACGAGAGCTGCATCAGCGCTTCCGAGTACGAGGTGAGCTATGCAAAGCTGGAGGGCGTGGGCTTCCGCTTCTGCAAAGCACCGGTGGAGATCCGCGAGAACGGCCTGATCTGCCGCGATACCGTCAAGGGCGAGGACGGTAAATTTACGCAGGTGGAGGGCAGTGAGACTTTCTACCCCCACACCGGCGTGATCGTGTCGGTCAGCCAGGGCTCGGAGAGCAACCTCGTCAAGACCACTACCGGCATCGAGACCAACCAGAAGGGTCTGCTCACCGTCAGCGAGGACGGCAGCACCACCCGCGAGGGCGTATTTGCCGGCGGCGATGCCGTGATGGGCGCACGCACCGTGGTGGAGGCGGTGGCTGTGGCCAAGAAGGTGGCCGAGAGCATGGATGCCTACATGAAGAGCCTGCCTGCAGAAGAAGTGGCTGACCCCTATGCCAATATCCCGGTGTTCCAGACCCCCACTTCGGACGTGCTGGCAAAGCAGGAGATCTGACGAAATAAAGACAAACTTGGAAGAAACTGTAAAGCTTTTGCGTCTTTGCCGATCTTTGCCGCTCCGTTTGTTGACGGGGCGGCTTTTGCCTTGTATACTATTCATATACTTGCTTCTGATTTGTACAAACTGGATACAAAAACGGTGAAAGGCGGTGGACGCTATCCTGAAAGCATCCCTCCCGAAACTGCGGGAAAAATTATTGGAAGCGCTGCAGGCAGTGCTGCCCATTGCAGCCATCGTGCTGGTGCTCTGCTTTACCATTGCGCCGGTGTCGCCCAGCATCCTGCTGTGCTTTTTGCTGGGGGCCGCCATGATCGTGGTGGGCATCATGTTCTTCACACTGGGCGCGGAGATGAGCATGACCCCCATGGGCGAGCGCGTGGGTGCGGTGATCACCAAAAGCCGGAAGCTGCCGGTGATCTTGGGCATCGGCTTTCTGCTGGGCTTCCTCATCACCATTTCGGAGCCGGACCTGCAGGTGCTGGCAAATCAGGTGCCCTCCATCCCGAACCGCACCCTTATTTTATCGGTGGCGGCGGGCGTGGGCCTGTTTCTGGTGTTTGCCTTCCTGCGTATGCTCATTGGCATCTCGCTGCCAAAGCTGCTGGTGCTGTTCTACGGCATGATCTTTCTTCTGGCGGCGTTTGTGCCCAAGGAATTTCTTGCTGTGGCCTTTGACTCCGGCGGTGTGACCACCGGCCCCATGACTGTGCCCTTTATCATGGCGCTGGGCGTGGGTGTGTCAGCTATCCGCGGCGACCGCCACGCGGCGGACGACAGCTTTGGTCTGGTGGCCATGTGCTCCATCGGCCCCATTCTGGCAGTGCTCATTCTGGGCATCGTATTCCGCGCCTCGGACAGCACCTATATCCCGCCGGTGCTGCCGGAGGTGAGCGACTCGGTGGAGCTGTGGCAGCTGTTCCATGTCAGCCTGCCTACGTATCTGGAAGAGATCGCTGTCTCGCTGCTGCCCATTATCGTGATGTTCGGCATTTTTCAATTTGTGGCTCTGCACATGGATCGCCGGTCGCTGGGCCGCATTGCGGTGGGTCTTGCGTATACCTACGTGGGCCTTGTGCTGTTCCTCACCGGCGCAAATGTGGGCTTTATGCCCGCCGGTAATTATCTGGGTCAGGTGCTGGCCGGGCAGAGCTTCCGCTGGATCATCATTCCCATTGGAATGCTCATCGGTTACTTCATCGTCAAGGCCGAGCCGGCCGTCTATGTGCTGAACAAGCAGGTGGAAGAGGTGACCGACGGTGCCATTTCGGCCAAGGCCATGGGCACAGCCCTCTCGGCAGGTGTTTCCATCTCGGTGGGCCTTGCCATGGTGCGGGTGCTCACCGGCGTTTCCATCCTGTGGTTCCTCGTGCCGGGCTATGTGTTTGCCATCGGCATCTCCTTTGTGGTGCCAAAGCTCTTCACAGCCATCGCGTTTGACGCGGGCGGTGTGGCTTCCGGCCCCATGACAGCCACCTTCCTGCTGCCGCTGGCACAGGGTGCCTGCGTGGCCGTGGGCGGCAATATCGTCACCGACGCTTTCGGCGTGGTGGCGATGGTCGCCATGACGCCGCTCATCACGGTGCAGCTGATGGGCCTTGTGGCACAGCTACGCACCCGCAAGGCCCGGCGGCTGCAGCCTGCGGCCATGGGTGCGGCCTTTGCCGGTCTGCCGGACGATGATATCATTGAACTGTAAGGAGGGCGCGGCATGAGTTCGTTGTTTTTGATGGTGACCATCACCGACCGCCGCTCCACCGATGCCTTTCTGCAGCTGTATGAGAGCCACGGCGTGAATGTGAGCCTGCGCACTGTGGGCAGCGGCACCGCCGTGCGGGAAACGCTGGCCACGCTGGGGCTGGAAAAGACCGAGAAGGCCGTGCTGCTGGCGGTGGTGACAGAGGATACATGGAAGGCCGTCCGGATAGACCTGCGCCGCAAAATGCGCATCGACGTGCCGGGCACCGGCATTGCATTCACGGTGCCGCTGAGTAGCATCGGCGGCAGAAGGGCGCTGATGTTCCTCACCCAGCACCAGCCGCTGACATTGAAGGAGGAGAGCACCTTGAAGGATACCCATTACGAACTGCTGCTGGTAATCGCCAATCAGGGCCACACCGGCACCATTATGGATGCCGCCCGCGCCGCAGGTGCCGGCGGTGGCACGGTGATCCACGCCAAGGGTACCGGCATGGAAGGCGCAGCCCAGTTCCTTGGCGTGGAGCTGGTGAATGAAAAAGAGCTGGTGCTCATCGTGGCCCGCACGCCGGAAAAGAACCGCATCATGAAAGCCATCATGGACGGTGCCGGGCCAAAGGCGGGCGCGATCGTGTTCTCGCTGCCGGTGACGGATACCGCCGGTCTGCGTCTGCTGGAGGACGAGGAACCGGTGCAGGAAACCTCTGCGCAGTAAACAACAAAATGTAATTTATTCCGGGATTATTCCGCATTTATGGGCGAAACGCTTGATAAATGCGGATTTTTTCGTTATCATAGAAGAAAGAACTTCAAGAATGAGGGACAAAAGATGATAAAGCTTTCATATGAGCAGCAGATCGCATTCAATTCGCTGTCCATCATCGTGGGCAATGCACTGTATGCGCTCACGGTGGTGCTGTTTCTTGTGCCGTCAGGCCTGATCACCGGCGGTGCCACCGGCATCGCACTGGGCATCAACCGTGCATTGGGACTGCCGGTGTCCGGTGTGCTGTTCGTCATCAACATGACCATGCTTACGGTGGGCTGGGTGCTGCTGGGGCGGCGCTTTGCCATCACCACCATTGCCAGCACCGTGCTCAGCCCCCTGTTTCTGGCCCTGTGGGAGCGGGTGTTCACAGGCTTTGTGCTCACCGATGATCTGGTGCTCAACACCATTTTTGCAGGCTTCGGCGTAGGCATTTCGCTGGGCATCACCATCCGGGCAGGCGCATCCACCGGCGGCATGGACATCCCTCCGCTGGTGCTGAACAAATATTTCCACATCCCGGTGTCGGCCAGTATGCTGGTGTTCGATATGCTCATCCTCTGCCTGCAGGCGGCGTTCAGCCCGCTGCAGCAGTGTCTGTACGGCATCGTGATGGTGATCGTGTATACGGTGGTGCTGGACAAGGTGCTCATCTTCGGCACTACCCGCACCGAGGTAAAGATCATCAGCCAGCACGCCGATGATATCCGCGAGGCCATCTTCACCCAGCTGGACCGCGGTGTGACCGTGCTACATGGCGAGGGAGGCTACAGCCACGAGCCGGAGCAGGTGCTGCTGAGCATCGTGAGCAACCGCCAGCTGCCGAAGCTGGAAAAGCTGGCCCATGCCATCGACCCCACCTGCTTTATGATCGTGAGCCATGTGACCGAGGTGAGCGGGCGCGGCTTCTCGCTGGATAAGAATTACCAGTAAACGCTGAAAATCCCAGCAGACACTTGAAAAACAGTACCGGTTTAGGGTATAGTATAGAAGAACGGTAGGTTATGCCGTGATTTTACCCAACAGGAAAGGAAAACCATCATGTTTGATATTTTCAATATGCTCAAGAAGGAAGAACACAAGGACGCAAAGCAGGTGACCCGCGAGACCATCATCGGCGATATCCTGGATATGGACCAGACCACCGCTCCCTACTTCATGGAGATCGGCATGCACTGTCTGGGCTGCCCTGCATCCCGCGGCGAGAGCATCGAGGAGGCCTGTGCTGTCCACGGCGTGGACTGCGATGAGCTGATCGAGAAGCTGAACGAGCATCTGGCCGCAAAGAAGGCATAAATTGCTGCCCACACTGGATGCGCGTCTGACTGCCGCCGCAGAGCTTGTGCGGCCGGGAGAGCCGGTGGCAGACATCGGCTGCGACCACGGCAAGCTGACGGCGGTGCTGGCGGCTTCGGGAAAATACCCGAAGGTGATCGGTGCCGACCTGCGGCCCGGCCCGCTGGCAAAGGCAGAGCAGACGCTGGAACATGCAGGCTGTAAAGACCGCGCTGAGCTTCGGCTTGGCGACGGTCTTTCTGTGCTTACGGAGAACGAAGTAGGCAGCATCGTGCTGGCGGGCGTTTCCGCCCAGACCACTTGGGAAATTTTAGAGAAAGCCCCGTGGGTGTTCACCGTGGGAGGGCCGCGGATCATCATGATCCCGGCCACCCGCCACGACGCGCTGCGCCGCTGGTTGTGGGAGCATGGCTTCTCCTTTGCAGCCGACCGCCCGGTGCAGGCGGCGGGCCGCTGGTACGCGGTGATGGCGGCGGAGTACACCGGCAGGGTGTATGCGCCCACCTTTGCCGAGTGCCTGTTTGGCAGTACGGGAGAGTGGCCCGAGGGAAAAGGCTACGCCGACTGGCAGAAGGCAAAGCTGCCCCGGATGCGCCTTGGCGTGCCGGATGGCAGTCCGCTTGCGCAGGAAATCGATAGTTTATTAGCTGGCTTGCCCTTTCAGGCCGCTTCGCGTCCAGCTCTCCCAAAGGGAGAGCCTTTGGCAAAATGATGAACGTTGCATGGAATGCCAAGGCCTCTCACCATGGGAGAGGTGGCATTGCGTAAGCAATGACGGAGAGGGCGAGGATGGTGAAGATATGATAACAGTTAATCAGATATACGAAGCAATGCAGGCCATCGCGCCGCTGGAGCTGGCGGAACACTGGGATAATCCCGGCCTGCTGGTGGACTGCGGCGGGCAGATGCACCGGGTGCTGGCAGCACTGGACATCACCCCCGAAGTGGTGGCCGAAGCCGCCGCAAAGCAGTGTGAGATGATCGTGTCCCACCACCCGGTCATTTTTGATCCACTCAAAAAGATCGGCCCGCAGGATGTGCCGTTCCAGCTGGTGCAGGCGGGCATTTCTGCCATCTGTATGCACACTAATCTGGATGCTGCCGAGGGCGGCGTGAACGAAGTGCTGGCAGGCATCTTTGACATGAAGAATATGGAAACCTTTGCCGAGGGCTGCGGCCGTGTGGGAGCCATTGAAGAAATCACGGTTCCGGAGCTTGCCCGCAAGGCGCAGCAGGAGCTTACCGTGCGCTGCAACGCACCCGCCGTCGGCCCGGCGGTGCAGGTGAAGTTTGCGGATGCCGGCCGGCCGGTGAAGCGGCTGGCGGTCATCAGCGGCGCAGGCGGGAGCCTGTTTGCCGATGCCCTCGCCATGGGGGCCGACTGCCTGCTGACCGGCGAAGCCAACCATCACCATGCCATCGACGCAAAGCGGCTGGGGCTTTCGCTCATTGCTGCGGGCCACTACGCCACCGAATTCCCGGTGACTGCCGCTGTGGCGGAAAAGCTGCGTGCCGCCCTGCCGGAGCTGGACGTGCTGGTGAGCACCGAAAACTGGGACCCGTATACGTATTTATAAAGAAAGCTGCAATAAGGTGAACGGCCTCGCCCTCTCAGTCTCGCATCTGCTCGACAGCTCTCCCAAGGGGAGAGCCCTTGGCAAAACCATGAACCTTGCGTAGACTGCCAAAGCCTCTCACTTTGGGAGAGGTGGCACGGCGTTAGCCGTGACGGAGAGGGCGAGGCCGCTTAAAATAAAAGAATTTCCATTCCAAATCATAAACGAGGTAAACACTATGGCACTGGATGCCGCGACACTGGCCCTTACGGCAGCAGAGCTCAAAGCAACGCTGACCGACGCCAAGATCGCAAAACTATTTGAACCCACCCGCGATGAGCTGGTGCTCACCCTGCGCACCCGCACGGATACCTATGCGCTGCTGCTTTCGGCCCGCAGCGGTTCTGCCCGCGTGTGCCTGACCGAAGAAAGCTTTGAAAACCCGGAAACGCCGCCCTCCTTCTGTATGCTGATGCGAAAGCATCTCACCGGCGGCAGGCTGCTGGATGTGCACATGGAGCCGGGCGACCGCATCGTGTATTTTGATTTCCAGTGCACCAACGAGATGGGCGACCTTGTGCGCAACACCCTGTGTGCCGAGCTGATGGGCCGCTACTCCAATCTGGTTCTGGTGCAGAACGGCAAGATCATTGACGCACTCAAGCGGGTGGATTTTGAGGACAGCGATGTGCGCCAGCTGCTGCCGGGCCTGCCCTACACCACGCCGCCCAAGCCTGCAAGACCGGACTTCCTGCTGGTGAGCAGTGCGTCCATCGTGGCAGCAGCCTGTGAACGGGATCTGCCGGTAGCAGATGCTCTCAACAAGACCGTGGCCGGTGTTGGCCCGGTGGTCTGCCGCGAAGCTGCATGGCGTGCCTTTGACGGCGAACATCTGCCCGCCAATGAGCTGACCGAGGAACAGAAGCGCAAGCTTATGGCCGCCATCGACGAGCTGAAGGAAGAGCACGCAGCCGGCGGTACGCCCTGCAGCGTCACCGACCCCAGCGGCAAGCCCATCGAGTATACCTTCTTCCGCCCGCAGCAGTACGGCGAAAAATATATAATAAAGGAGTGGCCCTCCTTCAACGCCATGCTGGAGGGCTACTACGCTGAGAAGGACCGCGCGGAACGCCTGCGCACCAAAAGCAAGGAACTGCACAAGGCCGTGCACAATATGTACGAGCGCGCCGTGCGCAAGCAGGCCGCCCGTCAGGAAGAGCTTGCTGCCAGCGGCAAGAGCGAAAAGCTGCGTCTGTACGGTGAGCTGCTCTCGGCAAACCTCTATCTGGCCCAGAAGGGCATGAAGAGCATCACCGTGCCCAACTGGTACGACGAGGGCAAGGAAGTGACCATCCCGCTGGACCTGCGGTTCACACCCAGCCAGAACGCTCAGAACTTCTTCAAGAACTATAAAAAGAAGCAGACCGCCGCCCGGATGCTGGTAGATCTGCTGGCAGAGGGTGAAAAGGAGATCGCCTATCTGGAAACGGTGCTCTACGAGGTGGAGTCCGCTTCCGGCGAAGCGGCCCTCAACGAGATCCGGGCAGAGCTGAAGAGTCAGGGCTACCTGAAATACTACAAGCAGCGGGATAAGCGCCAGAAGCCTGCAGATTTCCTGCGGTTCACTTCCACCGATGGCTTTGAGATTCTGGTGGGCCGCAACAACGTCCAGAACGACAAGCTCACCCTGCACACCGCCCGGGGCAAAGACCTGTGGTTCCATGTGCAGAAGGCCCCCGGCAGCCACGTTGTGGTCATGAGCCGGGGCGAGGAGATCCCGGACACCACCAAGCAGGAGGCCGCGGAGCTGGCAGTCATCTACTCCAGCACCTACAAGGCGGGCACCGGCGCCAAGGTGGCGGTGGACACCACTGAGGTGAAGAACATCTGGAAAGCCAGCGGTGCCAAGCCCGGCATGGTGCTGTACGAGGTGTACACCACGGTCTACATCACGCCCCGGGATGGGCTGGAGGAACAGCTGAAGAAGAAATGATTTGAACTGCGCGCCGCGCTGCTCTGCGCATCTTCAGCGGAAGAATTATTTTAAATTTGCCAATCGGGAAAATCTGCGGATTTTCCCGATTGACTTTTTCACGGGTGGGGTCGTAAAGGCGAACGGCATTTGCAGCGCCTGCTTCCTGCGGAAGTACGGCGCGAACCCTCTCAGTCATCGCTGCACGATGCCAGCCCCCCCCGCGGGGGAGCTGGCAAAGCCGACAGGCTTTGACTGAGAGGGCGAGGACGGTAGTGCTCCGGCCCTGCTTTTTATTATATATGTATAAAAGCGACAGAGCGGTCCATACTAAGCACTGCGCAGCGGGCGCGGCAGAGTTTTCCACCGGCAGAAAAGCCTGCGGATTGTGCATCTTGCACAGAAAATGCGCTCTTTGACAAAACGGAGAAAATAAAAAAGAAAATTCGTTCTTTTTTCTAAAAAACACTTGCCAAATGCACGAAGGTGTGATAGAATAACTCTCGGCTGCAAAGGGCTTGTGCGATACAAGTCGTGCAGGCCAGCGATATGCGTAGATGCGGGAGGTTGTCATCCGGCGATAGCTGCGATGGGTTATTTCCGCGGAGTATGTCCGATCTTAGAACCGGGCGAAAGAATTACTGACAGCGATGGAATACGTTCCCTCGGCAGAGAAGTTACTCCTCTGCGAAACGGGCGGAACCAATGTTCGGATTTGATTTGCTAATATGTTTCCGGGAGAACTGCCATGCGGTTCACCGGTTTTTATAGTGCCAAATCGAGGAACACCCGGAACTGTGTAGAGCAATTTATCGGCTCGCCTAGGGCAAAATCAATTTTTTCAGGAGGCGTAAGCAATGGCAGTCAAAGAGAAAATCAGAATCCGTCTGCAGAGCTATGATGCTCAGCTGATCGATGCCGCAGCAGAGAAGATCGTGGAGACCGCAAAGCACACCGGTGCCCG
>SKEF01003291.1_pt1 | contig 11290 bp, 6 predicted proteins | sample 4826691 | NCBI WGS metagenome assembly SKEF01 (sample SAMN11008816, study PRJNA524170) | human gut metagenome | biome: Human fecal sample; material: Feces; isolation source: fecal sample from pouch patient p23, p27 | host: Homo sapiens | place: Israel: Tel-Aviv | collected 2016-08-24
AATCTTGGAAATCAATTCTATGATAAATATCTATAAAACAAGACATTATAATTTTCACTTTTTCCATAAATAAAAAAGGGATGCTTGATAAGCACCCCTAAACAACCAACAGATTGAACTATTAATCCGTAAACATATACACGGAAAGATCAACCTTTTCTATTTCGTCTGAAATCGTATCTCCATACATTGTAAGACACACCCGATAACGGTCAATACTTCTTTGAATCTGTTGCAAGGTAGGTTTCTCGGGATATTCCGAACTGGCAAAAGTTACCAGTTCTTCACCATTCTCACTGGTACCAACCACCCGGAAGTGATGACGTACAATCCAAGTTCCGTCCGGCTGTTGCTCGATAGGCTTAGCAATCCCACGCGGTAAGATATTTTTTTGATCCATGTCTTTTGATATGTTTAATTAGTTGTTTTCTATGGTTATATTTATTCTTCAATACAAACTTTTCAAAATGTCCTTCGATATAAACATATTCCCACCATTCAGGAAGTAACATCGCTGCAATTTTACGACGGATATTGTACGTTGCAAAGTGTTTCATCAGGCCATAATAAGAGTTCATTGTACTCACAAACTTCTCAACATACGCTTCTGCAAATCCATTTTCAGCTATTCTATTAAATTTCCTGACAGCGTTATATGTGTTACCAACCACCCTGTTAGATACATAAATTCTACCCGGCAAAATGAACGCCCCAACAAACAAGACTCCTTTTTTATAATGCTGAAGATACAGCTTGCGTGGATGCAACCGTAAAAGGAGTTGTTCTTTCAGGAAACCATCAAGAAGATGGACTTTGGACAATATTTCTTCCGGAGATTTCACCACGATACAAAAGTCATCAACAAAGCGTACATAATGTCTGAATCCCAATATTTCCATCACGAAATAATCATATACAGACGCCAGAAAGTTGGCTATGAGTTGTGACGGCAGGTTCCCGATAGCCACTCCCCTGTCAGGGTCATTATGAAACAGACTTTTATTACTGGGAAGTTTGTCCCACATGGAGACGGGAGAGCGTCTGATACACTTATTTTGTGGACAATGAAAGATAGTAACGGCTAGAAGGTAAAGCAAACATTCAATATCATCGCCTTTATAATTGTCCCTTACGAATATGTTCAGCATTTCCCATACCAACGATTTCGAGATAGACATGAAGAAACTGAACAGGTCATCTTTGAAAATGTACGCATCGGCAGTATAATTCTCACTGACCTCGACTATCATGTTATTCAGATAGTGCACGGCAGACAAGCATCCCTCACCTTTCCGGCAGTTCTTGGAGACGTTTCCTTGTTCCCGGAAGCGTTCCTCTAAGATCGGCTCGATACGAAGAGCGATCCAGTGATGGACAACGCGATCAATAAAAGCGGCGGCAAAGACTTCCCGATATACAGGGTAAGTCCGTATGAATACTTTTGAAAAGTCCGGTACATATTCACCGTAAATAATAGAATACCATAGCCGCACCAATGCGGACTGATAATCATTATAGAACTCAACACAATCCGTACTCGTTCTTTTCTGCCTGGCACAATCTTCGGATGCTTCGAAAATACTGCTAAGAAGTATGTCATAGATTATATTACCTGTTGCGGCGAGGGGACGAACCCGGTTCGCGTTCTGGCGGTTGTTCGTGTTGACGTTGCCGTTGTTGAAGTTCACGTTCCAACTGCTGGAAGCCGTTGCATCCGCTATCTTAGTCTTTCCCGGCTCATCACCGGGGGGATGCCCAATAAATAATTCTAATTGCTCACTCATAATCCCCTTGGCGATTATGACTCCGGCTTTGCGACTTGTTGCGATCCGTTAGCTTTTTGCCGTTGGAGATCTGCAACCGTTTTTTTGTACCAGCCGGTACTTTGCTTACCGATGCTCTCTGCAAGCAGACAGATTTCGGCAGTTTGAGTCAGGCTGGTCAAATGTCGTTCTTCACACACTCTTAGCAGTAATTTCAATGCATCAAACTCACACAAAAACTTCATCAGATAATCTGCACGGTGCTCAAGGTTCATATCTGTATTTGCATAACGGATATATTCGCAACAATGGACGGCAAGCATCATCAACTCCGTACCAAATTCATACCGGAACGCCTTGGGGAATTGTTGCCGGGCATCAATGATAAGGTTCAGAAGCTTATACATCGAATTTGATATAGGAAGGTCTTGTGTAAGTGCCATGTTAATTTTTTAATATTTTAATGTATGTATTAGAGGGCGCAAAGTTAATAACTGTAAAGTAATTAACACAATTTTAGCTCAAAAAAGTGAAACTAAAAAGCCCCTACCGGGGCTTTTATTTAGCTAACTCTCTAAGGGATAAAGAATTAAAGAGATAAAGTGTTTATTGCGGCGAGGGGACGAACCCGGTACGCGCTCTGGCGGTTGTTCGTGCTGACGTTGCCGCTGCTGAAGTTCACGTACCAACTGCTGGAAGCGTCCCATTCGGTACTAGACCAATACCAGTCATTTGTAAATATATTTTGATTACCAAACATAGAAGTTATGAGCTCATTGATTTCGGTTTTATACTTGGCCATAAGCATAAGTTCACCCAATGCGGGCAGGTTCCACACGGTTGTATCTTCAATTCCGTCAGATTCAAGCGTACAGGCTTTATAGGCTCTGGCAACTTCGGCGGCAGGGGCGCCGACAGTTCCCTGGGTGTCCTTGACGCCTGCAAGGGTTTCAAGGATTACATCGGTATTTTCCTTGCCGTCGAAGGTATCATAGAGTCCTTGGTTACCATTGCCGTAGTTTTTCAGGCCGCGTAGGTCGGTACCGTAGCCGCCCCATTTGAACGTTTTATTGCCGCCTGCGTCAACGCAGTCGCTTTTGGCGATAATGAACTGGTGGCATTCGGCGCGAAGTCGGATGCCGATACGGATATACTTGGAGCGATTATTCGCGCTCATGGAGTTCCATTCGGAAGCCGTGAAAAAGACTTGTTCACCGTCTTCAATCCGAAGCGTAGCCAAAGAAAGGTCAAGAAGCGTACCTGACCATTGCATATATTTGGCGATGTCGCTTGCGGGGGTGTTTTCATTCACGGTTGTAAAACCTATTGATTTTAAGGCTTCTATCTGGTCTTGTTTATTCAAGCGCAGAAGCATGGCGTTGGCGATATTTTTATCCATTTTATTGTATAATATTAAGTTAATACTATTCGGAAGCAACAGCTCTCACATGAAGAAGGGCTGAATTTTTGTTTTGATTCGTAATACGCCCGGTATTCAGTTCGAACGCCCAGGCGGAGTTAGTATCCCAAATTGTTGATGACCAGTAGTATTTATCAGTCATCAGCATACTGTCACTACTCCAAAAGGTACGCATCATCTCATTGATTTTATCCCGGTAGCGGTACATCAGAAGCATTTGGCCAGATGAAGGAAGGAACCAGTTGGATTCATCCTCGATACCGTCACTTTCCAAAGTGTAGGCACGGTATGCACGGGCGGCTTCGGCAGCCGGCGCACCGATTACACCGCTATTGTTTTGGTCTTTCAGGCCAGTGATAATCAGGTCGGTATCTTCCTCACCCGTGAAGCAGCCGTACATGGCACCCAGTCCTTTTTGGTTCAGGCCGTCTATGGCTTTACCCTGACCGCCCCAATAGAAGGTAGTAGTCATATCGGCATTATAGCACTCCTGGGCGGCGATTACGAAGGAGTGTCCATGGGCACGGATACGAAGCCCGCGTTTGATATACAGTTGCTTATTAGCGAGCGTAAGGGAGTTCCATTCGGCAGCAGTAAAGTATGCCTTGGAGTTATCCGAAATACGATTACAGGCAAGATGCAGATCAAGCAGACCGGCGGCCCACTTGATACGTTGTCCAAATTCAGATGCGCGGGAATTCTCGGTGACATCCGAGAAGCCCACGGCGTTCAGTGCTGCCACTTGTGCCTGTTTATTCAAGCGAAGCAGCGTTGCGCTTTGTTCATTCGTCATAGTTACTTGTTGATTAAATCATTAATATCCATATTGTCTTCAGCGAAGCGTTCGAGATATTCTTCGTAGGTTTCGCCGTTATAATATTCAAGGACTTCATTGATGTTGTCCAGCGTTACGTTATCGTAGTACGGTTCTCCGCCATAAGACTCATTATTGAACCAGTTGATCAGGTCGATGTAGGCATCTATGACGGTAAGGATGACAAGGCCGTCGATACCGGATTCAAGGGATTCGATTTCATCCGTTTCACGGATAACTGTCAGTTCATACGTGCCGTTGACTACCGGTTTATCCTGTCTGTTGCCGTCCTCATCCATTCCGGCAACTCCATATTCGAGAATGGCAAGAAGCTCGGAGCCGTCAGCCTTCAGTGTCATGTTCGAGATACGGAGCATGGAAAGTTTACGGGATGCCGTTTGTGAAGCGAGGACGTCACGGAGCATCTGAATGGCGTCAAGTTTAGGCGACGTTTCAAGACGCAGGCGTTGGACGTTCGGCATGGATTCTATTTGCAGGCCGGACGGGGCGGAAAGACCTGTATAGGTCAGTTCAGGAAGACCGACAAAACGGAGGCTTGTCATTGTTGCTGGAAGAGAGATGTCATTAATCGGAGAAGTCTCTGCAAGAGTGATGTTCTCCAGTTTGCTACCGGACGCATTGATATGGGCGATACGTGGGCATTTGTCGGTGACGAGCGTAGCGATTTGTGTGTTCCGGATATCGAGTGATACGAGGAAGGGCATTTCGCCGCAGTTCAGCGAGGTAAGCGGTGCGTAAGAACCGATGGATTGTTCTGTATGGGTGTCAGAGCCCAAGATAAGGGTTTCCACAAGTTGCATGGCGGAGAAGCTCACCGTACTTGACAGGGAGATTTCAGACAGGTCGAGCAGCTTCATGCGGTCAGCCTGATAGATATACAGCAAGGCGCCTTCCTCATGTGAGAAGTTGGTGAATACATATTCTTCGCCCGCTTCAAGGAAGCAGCTTTCGGAAAGGTTGCCGCTAGCGTCATTGCCGACACCGAAGTAACCGTTTTTAGCAGCGACAATCCGGATGGTGGCGTTTGATTTGGAAGATACGCGCCCGGAAATTACACCGCTGAAGAAATCACCGGTTTGGAAATAGCCGTCACGAATACGCCAACGTCTTTCGATGAAAGACGGAAGGGCGGTAAGTCCAAGACCTTGCAGGGCATAGAAGTAAATAGCATCAGAGGTGGCGGTATAGGAGATGTATTTCCGTTCACCGTCGTAAGAACTAACCAGTTTCTGCCATTTTTTGAGCCGTTTGTCAATGAAGAAATGCGTAGCTCCTTCGGGTGAGAACGGGTGCAGGGTGACGCCGTCAATGGTCGCCTGAACGTTACGCATGGCGGCGGCAACGGTACGCAGGGAGAGTTCCGTACCGGATGAGTCAGTCCACACTACTTGCTGGAGATAGATGTTATTAAACAGAACGGAGCCGTAGCCAGCATAAGGGTTAGTGAATGTTTCATCGCTCGTCCGGTTGGGGTCCACCTCGGCGTCAACCGTGCAACCACCGTCGTTGTCCTTGCTATTGAGCGTATCACAGTCATAGATTTTATTCAGGTACATGCGCATGGCATCCTCGGAGCTGTACACACCGTCTGTTACGGAAGCATACTCTTCCAAGAACCACATCGGCTGCATATTCTTGGCGCGTTGGTCAGTGGCGGCAAGGTAGTCGGTGAAGATGTCATAACTCAAGACACTTTCTGGGCAGGCGTATTTATACAGGTTTTCCTTCCATGTTCTTTGCCAGTTCCCGCCTTTGGAGTAATCGCAGGAATCACAGAAGCGCAACCATCGGTAGAGGTTATACGGCACTTTCTTACCCAAAGCGTAATCAATGGCGAGCTGGTCATCATCGACAAGCGATTCAAAGTAGCAAGTCCATGCCGGGAAGGTATCAGCAGAGATAGTTCCGTTATCCACGAGTTTTTGAACCCATGAGGACTTGTCCGTTTTCATGGCCATCATATCCTGAACAGAACCGACGCCCTGAAACCAGTCCATACCTTGGTAGTTAAGAAGTTCGAAGCCTTCAACCGGATTCAGGATGTCACCGGTGACATTCCATTTGCCGTTTTCATACTTCATGGAACCGGACTGCTTTTTCCAGACACCATCCTGGTACCTCATTATCCGGTATGAGCTGCCACAATACAGGGAAAGCAGGTACACACTGTCCGTATCGAGGCCGTCAGTCTGTTTGAAGCGTATCTCAATTGCGTCTAAAGTTTCGTCAGGAGTACCGAAGAACTCTATGAAGTCACCATAATTCAGGCAACCTTTGTTATAGCCGGGGGTATCTTTGAAGCCGAGGGCAAACTGTTCCCCTTTGTCTTCTTTCCAGTTGCCTTTGGCATGGAAATAGACGTTTTGCAGGCTGTCATCCTTACACCGATAGGTGGCTACCGGGTGATTGGCGGTAGAGTGGTTCATCTGCAAATCTTCGATATGCAAGTCACCGCTGTCAAATGTTCCGTCAAATGCACGTTGGACAGGTGTCATATAGTTACCACCCAAGGCACGGTATGTAACGTTCATCATTTCACAGGCGCCGCAGTCGTTCGCATTGCCGGAATCGGAGTAATCGACTTTTACGGTAATGACATCGACCGGGATTGTATTATCACCGACCTGTACTTTGTTGATGGCAGCCAAGGCTATTGCACGGCGTCCTTCCTCCGTCGTATCGTCCGGATTAAGTAATATGATTCGAGTGTCCTTGTTTTTGCCTTTGCTCTTGGCGAGGTAGTAGCGTTTATTCTTTACCGGGCGTTTGGCAGAGGTGGTTCCCTGGTTGCGGGTTTGGACACTCACGGCCTTGAAGTTACGCCACGGGCGTTCGGGGTCAAAGTAATAGAGCGTGATGTATATCTTCGTACTGGTGGAAGTGGTGCCGTCCAGTGCTTCTATATCGGAGCCTTCATAGGGGCATTCGACAATGTAAGGCATACCGCGTGAATAGATTTCGGCAGCCGACGGGCGGCTTTGGGTACTACCCTCGGCTGTCTGGCTTTTAAGGATGTCCTCAAAGGCGTATTCCTTCACCATTACCTCTGTATCGGTCAGACGGACAAGGTAGTTCTTGAACGCCTGTGCCCATTCCATATAGGAGTTCCAGGCCATCATGTAATAAAGATACAAATCACCCAGTTTGCCATCCATCGTTATATACTTGGTCTGAATCAGGGAGCCGCCGCCCGGAACATAACCAAGGCAGGCGACTTCCTCACCGCTGAGGAAGAGTTTCATCATGGAATACCGTGTGCCGTCACGTTCAACGTAGTTGCTTGCAGGTTCAACAACCACGGCTACGGTTATCTTTTCACCCTGTCGATAGGCGCGTTCTTCACGACGGGAAACGCCATTGTTACAGAAGATGCCGACCACCCGGCCGGTGACATAGAAGCCGGCACCGGACGTTTCGTCATAGCAGCTAAGGAGCAGGGCATCATCATCGGTCACGTTCTTGGAAGCGAAAGCGAACTGGATGGCGGCACCGTTGGATTCGATGGACGAGCCGGCAAACGGGGCATGGTTTAATGACACGCCCACATTCTCGGCTACGCGAAGGCAGTTCTCACCCAAGAATGTGCCAAAACCGTTGGTAGTCCAGTTGGCACCGTCCACTTTCATTTCATAATTACCGCTGACAATGCTATGGTCAGTTTCCTGATTGGTACGGGATGAGAAGTCAAAGTTATAGATGGCGCCTTCTTTTATGGCGGCGTCAATGGCGGAACCGCTAACTGTCACCCGGACAGGTTCGCTAGTCACGTCCTTGCATACGGCAGTATAGTTGACCGTATCGGTGCCGTCAGCCTTGTAGCCCTGCAGTTGTTGTTTGACCTGATAGGTTTTGTTACGACTGGCAGCAATTTGTGTTACCTGCACGTTATTGGCTTTCACGCTGACGGGTGAAGTCATTTCCAACGGGTCATAACAGGCAACATCAAGTTCTACGGTTTCGTACAGTCGGACTACTCCACCGTTTTTATCATCGTATCTCAAGGCGACAAGAAGTGTGGAACTATTCGGGTCAATTACCATGACAGCCGTGTAGATGACATTTCCTTTCACTCCGGATGCGACATCCGTTCCTTGGATGCGCAAGGGATAGGTACCGTGTTCTAGGCCGAGGGAAGCAGGGCGGATTACAACGGAGTGCGAGTAGTTGTCATTTACAACGGTGGTAGACAGGGATTGCCATTCACCATTAATCTTGATGTCAACCTGGGCACTGATACCTTTATCAGAGGTGTTGTTTCCGAACTTATAGAGTGGAAGGCTGAAACTTTCAGTTGTCGGAGTAAGCAGAGTTTCAGGGGTATAGTTGAGCACCTGCACACAGGTACAGGTAATATCAACAGCTGTTACATTGACATTCTTGGAACCGGTGTTGCCGCTTTCGTCAGTGGCTATCAGCTTGAATTTCCGAGTACCGGCAGCCGTAAAGTATGTGGTGAAGTCCAGTTCAAAGGAGAAGTCCTTCATGTCACCGGAAGATGCTTTGTTGACGGTTTCAGTCCAGACGGTAAGCCCGCTTTCACGGTCTACGAGTTCCAGTTTCTCAATCAGGTTGTCAGAGGATTCGACACCGTTCGAGGTCACGGAACGAATGGCGGCAAAGGTTCGTAGCGTGGAGCCGTAAGAGCCATAGACAGGTGTCGACTGGAAAGCAATGGCAACAATGGTACCACCAGTTTGACCGCCGCCACCCGTGCCGATAGCGAACTGCACTTCATCGCCAAGGGTTTCACCGGCAGCGTTCTTCATCTGAAGTTTTACAATGCCTTCTGTTTCCACGTTTACGTCGAGGTTAGCCGGAACATAGGCATAGGCGCCACCAGTTGAAAAGGCGTCCTTTCCCCCTTCCGCCGGTTCATCGGAAGTTTCAAAAACGGAACCGCCACCACCATTCCCGAAGGGTTTCCAAAGAGAAGGGGTCGCAAAATCGGACACAGCACCCTGGAACTGCCGGGTTTCCATTTCATACTCGCCTGTTTTGTAAGTAATGATGAGACCCGTTCGCTCATATTTGACGCCAGATTCCTGTTGATAGGAGACAATGGCGGCAATAGCGGTTTCAAGGGTATAGTAGCCGTCTTTCAATGGGCGGATCTCATCAACAATGACGATGGGGTGTGTTACATCGTCAGCGGGCGTGCCGCTCTTCATATCCTCAAGGGCTTGCTTATCCTCGGCGGACAAAAGGCCGGCTTGTTCAAGGGTAGCAGAAGGCAGACGGAAGCTGTCATCCGTTTCTTTACCGGTTGTTTTGGACACTTTCTTAAAATACACATCGAGATAGGAAGCGTCAGACAGGACGGAGAAAGAACCCGGTTTGATTATATCGGAAGGGATATTTTTCATTGTATCTTCCAAAGACTTTCCACGGTTGCCGGGGAAAGCTTCTTCTTCACCTTCCCCAAGAGACAACGGTTCAGGCAGACATTCAGAAGGAACTTTACTTTCTTCGTTCAAAGGAGCGATACCGTTCGCTTTTCCTATCCTTTCCTCAAAGTCATTTATTACAGAAGTCCATTTGCCCCATGCAACACTCTCATTGGAAACAATACCTATTCGTGAGATTGTACAAACTGTACCTAAATATACACCTTCGGCATTGTCTGACATGGTAGCCAGTTGTATACACGAAGTGAATGATTGACAAACCTTATTAAGCTCCAACCGTTCAATTTGTATATTTACAGGAATCTTAGACGAATCAACAGACAAAATACACCGATAATTCCCAATAGAAGAATCCCCGGAATACATTGTTTTTAATTTATCTTTAAAGCTACCAATAGTAGTAAAAGAGCCAATACTTTTAAATGGGTCAGTCAAAGGATTGGATTTATCAGACACTCCTGTTATACGTTTCAATAACTCGGCGTCTCCATCCGATAAATCTTTTGCAATCTTATTGACATTCTCCACTAATGCATCAAAATCACCATTCACCATTTTAGCAATGGTACTTGAAAGCAAATCAATAGATATTTTCCGACCGCCACTAACTTCAACGTACATATCTTTGGATAGCTCTGTTGTATCAGTCAGTTGCTCTATTGTAAGACTGTTTGTCTTCAACGCTTGTAACACAAGGCTAATAATCTGTTGTTTTTCTGTTTCTGTCATAATTCTCTTTTTTAATCATTTTCATATACCCATACAAGCTCAATGGTCATACCAAGATTATCTATGTCGCAATCATAGACATTATCAAGATAAAGTTGGAACTCCTTCAGAGCACCAATATCTCCACCGTTAATACCTTTCAAGACACATACACCATCCCTACTGATTACACTCCCTTCAATGAGGTTAGTATACGAATCTCCTTTATATAGTACAGCACGCAAATTTATCGAACCGTTGTCCAAATCGTTCTTTAGTCTATCCAGTCCATTAACTGTAAGTTTACCGTAACCTCTTCTACCAATATACTTGTTATCTATGTCAGTCGTCTTGATTGCAATCAAATCCCAATATGAATTTTCATCAACACCTGGGTGATGAATACTGTTGACAGTAACCATAGTATCACTATTAATAGAAACTCCAGTATTAGGAATAGCCTTAGTCATATTGATATATGCTCCGACCTCTGCAACCCCACTTTCTGAACCATACTTGATACTACGCATTCCTTCATCATCTGCTATCCTATAAGCACCGCTTTGTACACACCTCATAGCAAGCTGGTTATTCCATTCCAAAACAGGATTCATCGTTCTTACCTTCTGTAACATTTGATTGAACACAAAACTCTTCAATCCCTCTATTTGCTGGTTAAGTTCCGGAACATTACTTTCCTTTCTGGTATATCGAACACCATCAAAGTAGACGTAATTACAGCATAAGACACGATTCAATAATTCAGCAAGCCACACAGGGCATCCCATCCCATTTCCAAGCGTGAATAATACTGTTGTATATTCGTGGCTGAATAGCTCAACAATATCCTCATCAGAGGTCACGAACTGCTCATTATCCACACCGAACGTCCATCCGTTATCTTTGAAACCACCAGGAACGCGAAAATCAAAAAAGTATTGCATCCCATCTATCCACCAGACAGCATCAAGACGCTGCTTATTATCTTTCATTGAATACTGAATAAGGCTGGTTTCTGATAACTCACATTCATCGTCCGTAACTTTAAAAATCTCACTCGTATTCCCATTAACTGTTACAGTATAGTATCCACATGGAAGCAATGAAATGTTATAGAAATAAAGAATCTTATCATCATTCATCTTCCATGAGCTTAATG
>SKEF01003294.1_pt1 | contig 11277 bp, 9 predicted proteins | sample 4826691 | NCBI WGS metagenome assembly SKEF01 (sample SAMN11008816, study PRJNA524170) | human gut metagenome | biome: Human fecal sample; material: Feces; isolation source: fecal sample from pouch patient p23, p27 | host: Homo sapiens | place: Israel: Tel-Aviv | collected 2016-08-24
ACTCCGGAGTGTCATACCATACATGGGCCGAGAACTGAGTCCACCACAAGACCCCTTCCTTATCCCAATATTTCTGATAATCCAGGTGATGGGGCTGGTGAGCGTCACGGAAAGCGTTGAAGCCCACCGCACGGATCTGTTTCACACGGGCTGCCACCTGTTCACGGCTGAAAGCATGGCTTTGTCCGAACTGGTGTTCATATTCACATACCCCATTGATAAAGACAGGCTGTCCATTCAGATAGAACCGTCCGTCACCGTCCTTCCGTTTCACCGGCCAACTGACGGTACGGATACCAAAGGGCGTACTAATCTCATCCGTCGTACTCTTGCCACGCTTTATCATACTGGCCAGTTTATACAAATAAGGATTCTCCGTACTCCATAAGACAGGATTCTGCACCGGCGATTGTTGCTTCACCACTTTCCTTTCACCCGGCTGCAAAGTCACCTTCTCCGTCAGGCGGAACACCTGCTTGCCATCCGCATTACTGAATTTATTAACCACTTCCACCGTTTCGGTAGTCTTCCCGTAATTTTTCACCTCCGTTTCTACAAAGACAGTTCCCGCCTTATCATCATTCCAGATATGCACTCCGAAAGGTTCGATGCGTATTTCATCCGTAGCTTCCAATACTACAGGACGGAAAATGCCCAAAGGCTGGGAACCTTCACTGAATCCCCATTCCGAAGAACAACCACCGCATACCCAAGGCATATCGGCAATCATTTCAGGATGCTCCGCTTTCACCACCAGTTTGTTCTCTCCCTGCTTCAAGGCTTCGGTTATATCCAGCGTCAAGGTAGTACGTCCTACGGGATGACGGCCGAAGTCCTTTCCATTCAACGTAATAGTGGCATACGTTCCCACTCCCTCAAAACGAAGGAAATAACGTTTTCCGGATGAAGAGTTAGAAATTGGAAATTGAGAATTATCCAGCGTGAATATCTTTTCGTACATGGCAGTACCGTGAAGATTGCCATGAGTCAGTTGGCGGTAACCGTAATAATCGTCCCAGTTATGAGGGATATCCACCACTGTAGGGGCATTGTCCGCCTGCCCGTATGCACTTTTATCACAAAGCCATGTTTTCCATCCTTTATCCAGTTCCATCACCATCCGGCGGTTCTTCACCTCCCGTTCCGGGAAATGCACTTGCGAACGTCCCATCGGCTTGCTGGTAGCAATGGCTATACCACGTTGTTCCGCGTCATTCACGGCACAATAAAAATGATACACCACCCCATTGTGTTTCACCACATAACTTTTATGAGCGAACAATTCATCATAGTCTTTGGAAGGGATAATCAAATCCGCCCCTTTCCAATCGGTCCAGTGCACCAGGTCATAACTGGCAGCAAAGGTATTGAATGCCTTGTATTTGCGGCTCGGTTCAAAAGCCGAGAAGTAGAACATGACATACACGTCGCCCATTTTCTGGATATGCGCATCCCCCGTGATGGTTCCGTCCGCCTCGTGTGCAAAGACCGGATTGCCCGGATAGCGTTTCCACTTCTTCATATCCTTTGACAAGGCGATACCCACCCGTTCCGCTTTCAAATCCGTTTCCGGATGCCGTCCTGCCGCGTTATAGAACATGACGAAAGGAGCGCCCAGTGTTTTCTCCTTATCCCAATAGACCACACTTTTGTACTGGGTCAGCTTTTCCCACCATTGCGCGTCTTTATCATGGATACTCATCACAGGCTTGTCCTGTGCCTGCCACTCATGGGCGGAACCCAAAGGCCGGTCTGTCCAGGCCAAACCGATATACAGCGGCTTGTTCACCGATTCATATCCGGTCCCTTCCCCACCCAGATAAGTCATCCAATGCTTGCCTTTATACGTCTGCAGGGCATAGCTTCCTCCCCACTCCATATCCGGCAATGCAGGGAAACCACCACGCTGGTTGCAATCCCAGAATCCGTCACGATAAGACAAGACACGTCCCAATGTACGCCATTCCAACAGATTATCACTTTCGGCTATCCATGTCTCGTATCCACGCCCGTCCAGTCCGCTCTTACCATTATAAACCACGTAGGTCATATACCACTTATCCCCTTCGCGGAACACGGTAGGGCAGTCTATTTTATGCTTGTTGTCGGCAGGAGTACAGCCAGCCCATATTTATAAGGAGTCTTGGCTTCCTCATAAATCTGCTCCATGCGCGATTGCGGAACTTCACGTTGGGCGTATGTTCCCAATGACAACAGTAAAAATGCCAATATCAATATCTTCTTCATAATTATCTTTTTTATCTATTGGCAAGACGGATAAAAGAAGAAAATGTACCCATTCAGAGAACTTTTATCTCATTCTCTATTCTTACCATCACATAGCAGGGGTCAGCTCAACATTCAATCCCAAAGCAGAAGCAATACGATAAAAGGTAGAAACCTTAGGCTCTGTTTTTCCTGTTTCCACACGGGAAATATAAGACTTATTAGTCCCTATCTTTTCGGCAAGTTCCGCCTGTGTCATATTTGCTTTCTTCCTTGCCTCTTCAATTATTTGCCCGGTAAAGAAAGCATTAGCCCTGTCTTCGGCAGCCTTACGCTCCGGAGTCCCTTCTTTGCCAAACACAGCATCCAACTGTGCATCGACATCAAACATCTTTAGTTCTTTTTCGCTCATAATATTCTTTCTTTAGTTTTAATGCTTTATCAATTTCTCTATCTGGTGTTTTCTGCGTCTTCTTTTGAAAGCCATTGAACAATATAACAATATGCCCTTCATCATAACAGAAGAAAATCCTATAGATATTACCTTGCCACTCTATTCTTAACTCATACAGACCCTCTTTAAGAAACTTCACATACTTTGCCGGTAGTCTATCTTGAGTCTTCAATAAGAGTAATCCATATAGGACTTTTTCTTGCGTACCTTTATCCAGAGTATCAAAAAAATCTTTATAGTAGTTTTCGTATGCTATTATCTTTCTGCTCATACGACAAAAATAGAAAAAGTTTATCAGTTAAGCAACTTTTCCTTATAAAAATCTTAGAACTATGTACAAAAATGGCGTAAAATTCTCAAGATATACTTGAAAATTTTACGCCATACTGCGATTCCGGCCTCTGGAATTAAGGCTACTAATAGAACATCCAGTCCATCGTTTCCTCCGCACCTGCCAGTCCCGCATTACGCGGAGTTACCTGCGCGTCTGTAAATCCCAGCACCATCGTATATCCTTTCGGCAGCAACAAGGTATGCTTTCCGGTCTCAAAATGATAAGCATGTACATTCGCCAGCGGCATACCCGCTATGCGTATGGCATTGGTCAGTTTCGGTTCCGCCTGACCGTAATCATTGGCAGAAGCGTCCGTTTCCAGTTTCGGGGCTTTCGCATACTTCTTCTGGTCATCACGGAAATAACCTACCAACAAACTCACCGGAGCAGCCGCTTCAAACTCTATTGTCGTACCTTCCTTGCGCTGCACCTCCCCGTTCATTCTATAAGCAGTCAGCCCTTCCAGCTCGGCGGCCAGTGCATCCACCTTGCCCGGTACATTGGAGAACAGGCTTGCACCCGTCGCCAGTTTCACCGGAGCCAGTCCGTTCAGAATCTTCACATTTGCGGCGGACAAAGGTTTTATCTCAGCTGCACTTTCCGTCACCTTACCTGCCGCCCTATCTTTCAGCAACTGCAAGTTCGCCTTGAAATTAGCCAGCTCATTTTCATAATGCACCAGCATCTCTTTCCAGGTCTTGTTCTTGCCACCGTCACCACCGATAGGAATACGGCGTTGCGCGGTCTGCATACTGTTGGCATAATAATAAGTACTGTCTGTCAATGCCACCAGCTTGCGGTAATGCTCCAGACTTTGTTCCATCAATGGAATAGCGGCATCCAGTTCGTTCAGATCCTTTCCCCACTGATAGTTCAAGACACGCTGAGCAGCTTTCACTTTCAGGTTAAAGGCATAAGCAAATTCACGATAGCAATGCATGTCATTCCGCAAACGTCCGAACTCCTCTTTATTACGAGTCACCGCTGCGGCAGCCTTGTCAATGGCCGCCACCGCCTTGTCACCGTGTTCCACCACCTGCGCCACAATATCCAGCGGCAATTCGCCCACATGCGGCTGTTTCTTCCATTCCTTCTCCACATATTCTATCAGCTTCTCGCCCTCCGGCCCGCAACTCTCATAAAATCCCGGATAGATGGTATATTTATAAGGATTCACCAACTGACTCATAAACATACCCAGCAACAAAGTCTGCCGATTCCCTTCCGTGATGCCGAAACGGCGGAGCAACTTCGGAGCAATCTCTCCACTCTGCTCGTATGCCTCCAGAATATCTCCGGCTTCGGCAGGAGTCGTACCATAATAATCGCCCAACTGCTTGTCCCAATATTCCACTTCGGATGAACGGTCCCGATGACAGTTCCATGCATAGCGTCCCCAGGTTTTGTACCATATCCAGTCACGGTCCAACTGATACTCCCGTTTTCCATCCGCCAGTTTGTCCGCCGTGTACGGCCAGTCCCAATAAGAAGCCTGTGGATACAGATGCAGGGCATTGGCTCCATGTACATTGTGCATGGCATTCACCGCTTTCTGTACAAAGTCGGGAGATCCCCAACGCCACGGTTCCAAGTTTGCCAGAATATGCACATTACTGATATGAATACTTCCCAAGGCACTCAAGTCCGAGTGTATCTTGGACCAAGGACCGCGCGGTTCGTAAGTAGTCAGTGACTCACCATTGTATTTATGCATGGTATAGAGGTTCTTGTATAACGGCAATGCCGCATCCATCACCATCTTGCAGTCCGTATCGTGCGCACGCAGCAAAATGGGCGGTTCGTCCGTACGCCCCAGTGCCTTCAGTCCGTCCTTCACTCCCGGAATAATGGTTTTGGTAAACCACTCCACATCATCCTCGTAGGTATCCATAGCCTCGCCCAAACAAACCAGCAGACCTACATTGGGATATTTTTCTATAAACGCGGCCACCGACTTACGTGTATAATCACTGATCAGCGGAGTAATGGGACGGTTACGATCCTGTGTTTTCAATCCGTAATGCTCGGCAAAAGGCTTGCTTAACAATATATTATAAAACATCTGGATCACAAAGATACCGCGTTTGTCCGCTTCAGCAGTCAGGAACGAGAACATTTCCTCATTTTTCTTGAAAGTTTCCTCATCCACCTCTACGGCAAAAGGATACTCTTCCAGCTTCACCAAGGAAGCAAACGGATGCCCGTTCCACAGATACAAGGAATTCATGCGGTTCTCCACCAGCATATCCAGATACTTTATCCATTGCTCCTTGTCATAAAACCAAGGGAAGCTCTCCGGCGTATAAGGATACTCATACACCCCTCTTCCGGGCAGGTATTCCATTTTCTGAATCCCTACACAACCTCCGCGAAGCACCATTTCCGGAGCATCCGTCAGTTGTGCCGGAAACTTCAAATCCTTGTATTGCCCTACATGATCTATCAATTCCCGACAGCCGTAAATCACACCGCTTCCGTCGTTTCCTGTCACTGTAGTCATGTTTCCACGGGTAGAAATGGTAAACCCCTCCTTTTTCAGTCCGGCTGTATCAGCAGCCTGTTCCAGACGGATGCATACCTCATCTTTATCCATACCGGCAGTATCCGACAACATAACAGACGAATACCCCGCATCTTCCAGCGCTTTCTTCAAATGTTCTCCTGCAAACAGCACCCGGTTCGACGCCTCCTGCGGCATCACAATATTCACATTGGGTTTCTCGCACCCCCATAACACGCACATACATGCGACAAGTGTTCCTAGCCTGATATTTTTCATTCTTTTCATATAAATTATTTACAGTTAGACGAAAAAAACAACAAGACGTACTCACAAGACCTCCGCCAATCGTCAAAAAGCGAAGAAAAAGCACAAGCTATCACAAAAAGGAAAAAAGCTGATGAACAAACGGGGGCAAACTCAACTTTTAAAAGGAAATGTATTGTGGAACAGAATTACCTAACATTAAAAACGGAAAAAACAATGAAAAAGAAATCTAACCTGACCCTATTTATGAAACAACTTATCCGGTCGCTAAAAGAAGAAGAGCGTTTCAGTACCGCCCACATCTACCAAAGCACCCTGAACGCCTTCATGCTCTTCTGCAAGACCGATGCCATCCGGTTCAACCAGATGGAACGTTCACGCCTGAAACAATTTGAGAACCACCTGCGCAACAAGGGATGTACCTGGAACACTGTCTCCACTTATATGCGTACCTTGCGAAGCATCTACAACAAAGCCGTGGACGATGGTCTGGCGGAAGAAAAGCCCCGTCTTTTCCGTCACGTATATACCGGCGTAAAAGCCAATACCAAACGTGCCCTCGATGCCAAAGACATGAGCAAATTATTAAGCGCCTCCCTTCCACGCCCCCTGCCGCAAAGCATGAAAGAGAGCCGGGCATGGATTACCCTGATGTTCCTGTTACGCGGAATGCCCTTTGTGGATCTGGCACACCTACGCAAAACAGACCTGCAAGATTCCGTTATCTCCTACCGCCGCCACAAAACAGGAGCCCTGCTCACCGTCGAGATTCCTCCCGCTGCCATGAACCTTATCAAACGGTATCAAAATACAGACTCCGCCTCCCCCTACCTGCTTCCCATTCTCAGTGGAAACCGGAAAAGCGAAGAAGAGTATGCAGAATACCAACATGCCTTGCGGAAACTGAACTATGACCTGAAACAACTGGCGGTATACTGCGGAATCAAACTCAACGTCAGTTCCTACACCAGCCGCCACACTTGGGCCACTTTGGCTAAATACTGTCACTTTTCGGAACAATTGATTTGTGATGCCCTGGGGCACTCCTCCACAAAGGTGACCGAAACCTATTTGAAAAGCTTTAAAAACGATGAATTAGACAGAGCAAATAAAGTAATAATTAATCACATTAGCATTTCTATATAATCAATTTTAAAACTTCACATTACATTATAAAACAACAAATTAAAAGACTGTTACTTTAGAAGTAACGGAACAGATTTTGGAAGCAAAAGTATACAAACTTTAAATACAATGCAAGATTTCTACACTTTTTTTTCGTTTTTATTTTAAATTTTTTTTTATTCCGCATATACCTCTCCCTACCCATACTCCGATTGTCAATATGAGTGAAGCCACATTTCCGGTCTTTTATCTTCTCTAACAGCCACTAAATCTTTATCTTACTGCTGTTTTCATGTTTTTTTCCCTCCCTCCTCCCCTTCCGTTACTTCTAAAGTAACAGAAAAAAAACAAAATAAAAATATTGACAATGCGACATTCTTACTTATTTATAATAGCAATCATGCTGGCAGTTATGACTCCGCGTATAGCCCCGGCTCAAAGTATCGCTGTAAAAAGCAATGTTCTTTATGACCTTACCGGCACTCTCAACCTGGGAGGAGAAATAAGGTGTGACGACACCCATTCATTCAATCTGAGTGTCAACTATAATCCCTGGAATCTGGGAGAAAACAAAAAAATGAAGCACATTCTGATCCAGCCCGAATACCGTTGGTGGCTCAATGAAACATTCATAGGAAGTTTTTTCGGGGTGCAAGCCCATTTCGCCCAATACAATTTCGGTGGAACCACTCCTTTCACTACGGTCAAGAACAACCGTTATCAGGGTAATCTGATAGGTTGCGGCGTTACCTATGGACACCAATGGCTGCTCAGCACATTCTGGAGTCTTGAAGCAAGCATATCTGTCGGATACGCCCATCTCACCTATGATAAATACGGTCCCGCCAAAGGAGACGCACTCATTGAGAAATCCCACTCCAACTATGTCGGACCTACCCAGCTAGGCATATCATTCATTTATTTCATTCAATAAATATAAAAGCAAATATACCCTATCAGTCATGAAACTCAAGACAAACATACTATTCAGTCTTTTATTATGCGGCACCTTTGCCACTGCACAAAACCTGAAACTTGATATCCTGCCTCCCTCCGTTACTCTCGGACAGGACTCTGCCATAGTGTCCATGAAAATGACTCTCAATGTTCCCCAGATGGACACCAAAAGCCATATCCGTCTCACCCCTGTCCTCACAGACGGAACCCACACTGCAGAACTACCTCAAATTCTGCTCAACGGAGAACGTGCACATCGGCTATACCGCCGCACCCTGGCGCTCAACAAACGAAGAGGCAAAGCGAATGTAACTCCCGTATTTACCGCTATCCCCTTGACAGACAGCGATCAGACTATCCACTACCGTGCTTCCCTCCCGGCAGCCGACTGGGTACAGTTCGCCACATTGAACCTCAAGAAGGAAGTCATCAACGGCAACGGAGAGAAAGTACAAAGTGAAAATATCCCCATTCCGGACAAAGCAACCCATATAGCAAAAGTAACAGATAATTTCGTTCCCCAACAGGACAGGAACCGGGAAGCTCCTATGGCAGCAGCCTCACCCTCTGCCCCCGTTGTTCCGGAACACCGTCCTGTTTCCCCTGCCCCGTCTGCACCATCTGCCAAACCATATTTCAAAGGAAGCTATGTATCTCCCGAAAGCGATGCCACCGATGAGCGCAACCAGAAAGAGCTGAACTTCAGTCTGGACGAAGCGCGTGTCATAGCCGAAATCAATCCGCAGATGCTTTCGTTACGCGAGCTTTACACCGTAGCCATCAGCTACAAGAACATTCCGGAACAGTTCTACAAAATCATAGATATTAGTGTCAAGATATATCCGGCAAGCCCCGTTGCCAACCTCAACGCCGCTGCTGCCGCCATCGAACGGGGCAACACACAGGCAGCCGGCCGCTATCTGCAAATGGCTTCCCATGAAACGCTTGCCTACAAGAACTGCCGTGGCGCCTACGAACTGTTGTGCAACAACACCTACGAAGGCATCCGCCTGCTGAAAGCAGCCAAAGCCGAAGGCTCGGAAGAAGCCACCTATAACCTAAAAATATTCTTTGAATCCAATCAAACCAATATACAATAAAATATGAAAACCCGGTATATCCTTTCTTGTCTTCTGCTCGGCGGCGCCCTTTCCGTTTCCGCACAGAAAATGGCTGTCAAAAGCAACCTGCTTTCCGCCGCCAACGGTGCGCTGAATGCCGGTGTGGAATATGCCTTCGGCTCCAAATCCACATTCGATTTGTCCGGCAGCATACGTCCGTGGAAACGCTCGGAAGGATATGTCAACAAATATTGGCTCATACAACCTGAATACCGCTACTGGACTTGCCAGAAATTCAACGGCAGTTTTTGGGGAGCCTATCTCAACGGAGCGCAGTTCAACGTAGGAGGGAAAAAGATGCCTTTCGGGCTCTTCCCCTGGCTGAAAGAGCACCGATATGCAGGCTGGCTGGCCGGTGGAGGCATAAGTTACGGATACCACATCATGCTCAACCGCCACTGGAATATAGAAGTTTCCGTCGGTGTAGGGTATGAATATATCGATTATAAGAAATATAAATGCCCCGACGTGTGTGCCGAGCTACTGGAAAAAGGCCATTATCACTATTTCGGCCCCTCCAGAGCATCCCTGAGTATAGTTTACATATTTAACTAAAGAGCCATGAAATACTTATTCTATTTTATATCATTTATTTTTCCCGCGCTTTGCTCATCGGCGCAACCGGCAGAACGGGACAGTTCGATTTACATCGCCTCCTCCCGGCTCTACCGGATGGGAGAAAGTCTGGTAGTGTCCATGCAGGTAGACATTACCAGACAGATTCCCTCCAACGAATCAGTCATACTGATTCCCCGGCTCAGCGACAGCCTGGACAACTTCATCCAGCTTCCCGCCATCTATGTGAACGGTCGTAAACAGCATATTTTCTTCCAGCGTGAAACCGGCAGGCAGGAAAAAGACTATGAAGAGTTACGCCGCCGCAATGACCGCAAACAAAGCGTACACTACTTGCGCAGCATCCCCTTCACCCACTGGATGAAGCATGCCTCCTTGCATCTCATCGAAAAAGAATGCGGATGCGGAGTCCCCCGCCATACAGACTCCACCTATCTGACCCGCCTGAACATCCTTCCCGATATCCATCCGCACGTAGCGTTCATCACTCCGCAGATGGAAGAAAGGAAAGTGCGCGAAGAAAGCGGACGTGCCTATCTGGACTTCCCGCTCAACGAAACAACCATCTATCCCGAATACAGAAACAATCCGGCCGAACTGGCAAAGATAAAGCGCAGTATCGACCTGATAAAAAACGATACCAATGTAGTCATTTCGCATATTGACATTCACGGATACGCCTCTCCCGAAGGCCCCTACTCCAACAACGAGCGTCTGGCGCGGGAACGGACCCGGACCTTGAAGGACTATGTATGCAGCCAATATGCTTTCAACGATACATTGTTCACCACCCATTACACCCCCGAAGACTGGGACGGATTTGTCAAGTTGCTGACCGACACCGTTATCACCCATCGCGAGGAACTGCTACATATTGCAGAAAGCAAAAGCAGCCCCGACGGGAAAGAACGGAAAATACGGAAACGTTATCCCGAAGAGTTCCGTTTCATCCTGCAACATTGGTTCCCCGGCCTCCGCCATTCAGACTACACCATCCACTATGTGGTACGTCCGTTTACGGTAGAGCAGGCCAAGCAGGTATTCCAAAGCAACCCCAAGAATCTGAGTATTGAAGAGATGTTCCGCATAGCCCGGACCTACCCTGCCGGCAGTCCGGAATACAATAAGATTTTCATGACGGCGGTTCTGCTAAATCCGGAACACCCCGTTGCCAATCTCAATGCAGCCTGCATCCTGCTCTCGCAGGGAGATACCAAAGGCGCCTCACTCTATCTGGACAAAGCCGGTGAGACTCCCGAAAAGACCCTTTTGCAAGGCATCATGCAAATGCTGAACGGGAACTATACCGAAGCGGAGAACCTGCTGCACAAAGCGGAAGAAGCAGGACTGCCCCAAGCAGGTGAAAACCTGAAGATATTACATGAGATTTACTAATCACATTTTTAACTAAAACTATTTTACATTATGAACAAAAAATTATTATTATCCTTCGCTCTTGCAGCCGCAATGACAGGATGTATCAATGATGCAGATGTTCCCTCAGGAAACGGAGACAATCCGGCTCCCGGAGCCAGAGGAGGGAACATGGAGATTTCATTTGTAGTTCCCAACTCTTCCAACGGCAGCCGTGCCGCTTCCGCCGAAGATTCCGGAATCTATGAAGACGGTACCGCCGAAGAATACAAGGTGAGCAATGTAACCCTCTATCTGTTTGACTCTTCCAGCAAGAATCTGGTTACTACCATCAATGTAACTC
>SKEF01003302.1_pt1 | contig 11246 bp, 8 predicted proteins | sample 4826691 | NCBI WGS metagenome assembly SKEF01 (sample SAMN11008816, study PRJNA524170) | human gut metagenome | biome: Human fecal sample; material: Feces; isolation source: fecal sample from pouch patient p23, p27 | host: Homo sapiens | place: Israel: Tel-Aviv | collected 2016-08-24
CTCACCGGACATATATGGAAGAAATACCACTCCGTCACTGCCTGGTGCGACCTTTTCCGCGATCTCATTGAGCTGGTTCAGAGAAGAGCCTTTTTCCCCTGCTACAGAGCGCTCATAATCTGCAAACTCACGTTCAAACCAGCGCATGACACCACCACCTCCGGTGGTTCCTCCCTGAAGGAGCCACTGTCCCGGAACCACGTGATAGCCAAGGATCAGTCTGGGATCTGCCTTGTACGCATCCATGCAGATGCTCATTCCGCCGGCCTGTCCTCCCTGCTCCTGTGTCTCACCCGGATGGATCACTCCAGCCCCCAGTGTTCCGCATGCTGCATCCAGACCACCGGCAACAACCGGTGTTCCCACAGCAAGGCCGGATTCCTCCGCCGCCTTCTCTGTAACTGTTCCCACAACATGATCACAGGCACAGATCTCAGGAAGAAATTCCATGGGAATCCCAAGCTTTCTGCACATATCCTCATCCCAGGCTGCCTTTCTCATGTCAAAGCAATGCAGGCCATAGCCCTGGGAAACATCCTGGCTCATCACACCCGTCAGCTTATATGCAATGTAGCTGTTAGACTGCAGGATCTTGTGGATCCTTTGGTACACCTCCGGGAGATTTTCTTTATACCAGAGGATCTTTGCAGTTGTGTAGGACGGCTGAAGGGAATTACCGGATACTTCAAAAATCTGCTCTGCCCCGATCTCTTCATTCAATCTGTCACAGATAGACTGTGCTCTGGTATCCATCCAGATCGGAGTGTTTGTCAGTACATTTCCGTCCTTATCCATGGCAATGGCTGACCAGCTCTGGCCGTCAATACCGATGCCTGCGATCTCCTCAGGTGCTATCCCCGCTTTTTGGATGGCCTTCTTTACCGCCTGACAGACAGCACTCCACCATTCTTCCGGATTCTGTTCTGCCCAGCCCTCCTTCGGATAGTAAACCGGATAATCGCCGTTGGCCGCAGCCACAACCGTTCCCGATTTTTCAAAAATCGCAACCTTACAGGCACTGGTGCCGATATCAATACCTAATAAATATGGTTTCATTATAGCTTCTCCTTCTCGTCCAGCACACGGACGGATTTTCCCATGATGATCTCTGCGCCAAGCTTCTCCGTGATCGGTTCTGTTTCTTCACTTGCAGCCCCTTCCAGCCGTTTCAGCATGATTCCCGCCACTTCTCCGGCAATCCCCTGTGTAGGCTGTGCCACAATGGTAAGCTTGGGATTGCATGCTCTGGCAAACTGCAGATTGTCAAAACCGATCATAGACAGCTGTTCCGGGATCTTAAGACCCAGCTCATTCATCCCGATCACCGCCCCCATGGTCATCTCATAGTTGGTAACAAACACGGCCGTCATATCCGGATTGTCCGCAACAAGCTTCTCAATTCCCTGCACACCGCCCTGAATGGTATAATCGCCGTGATAGATCAGAGATTCCCGTACCGGTATATTTTCTTTTTCGTATGCATTGCGGTACCCCTGGAGACGTTCCTGAGCGGTGGAAATTTCCTCCGGTCCGCCAATGATCCCGATCTTACGGTGTCCTGCCTGAAAAAAAACTCTCATTGCGTCCTCAGCCGCCTTCTCGTTGTCTACAAGAACACTGTCACAGGAAAGCTCCCGGATCCTGCGGTCAATGAGTACGATGGGCTTTCCGGTTTTCTGAAATTTTTTCAGATGATTGCCTTCCGCATCCACCGGCATGCTGATGATCCCGTCCACACGCTTCCGGCTTAAAAACTCCACTGCATCCCGCTCCAGCTTCTTATCAGTACGGCAGTCACAGACAATAGTCGCATATCCGTGACTCCTTAAGACATCCTCCATTCCTGTGATGATCTCCGCGCAAAAGGTATTGTTAAGCTCCGGGATCACCACGCCGATGGTCTTGGTAGCATTAGTCTTAAGCCCTCTGGCCACCTCATTGACCTCATAATGCAGCTCCTGAATGGCCTCCTCGATCTTTATTCTGTTTTTTTCTCTTACGTTTCCGCCGTTAAAATAAGAAGAAATCGTTGCGAGCCCAAGTCCGGTCCGCCTGGCAATATCTTTCATGGTTGCTGCCATACAGATCACTCCGTTTCTGTTTTTTTACAGAAGATCATTCTGCCTTTCCATCACAGCCGCAAACCTTCATACGCGCCTCAACCAGCTCCTTCACTGCCTGGATTGCTTTCTTTCCGTATGCCTTCGGGTCGATGGTGTTCTCATTCTCTGCAAAGGTCTCCTTCACTGCCCTGGAATATGCGGCACGAAGCTCTGTTGCAAAGTTAACCTTGCAGATACCACGTTTTACACAGTCGCTGACATCCTCATCACTGAGTCCGGATGCCCCGTGAAGAACAAGGGGGATATCTACGACTTCGCGGATCTCGCTCAAGCGTTCCTTGTCAAGAACCGGTGTTCCCACATAGAAACCATGTGCGGTTCCGATGGCAACTGCCAGGGAAGTAACACCTGTACGCTCCACGAATTCCTTCGCCTCCTGCGGGTCGGTGTTAGTGTCTGCCTCAGCCTCAAGATCATCCTCTTTACCACCGACCTTACCGAGCTCAGCCTCACATGGGATATCCAGGGCTGCTGCCACATCCGCAACTCTCCTGGTCTCTCTGATATTATCCTCAAAATCCAGCTTGGAACCATCGATCATCACAGAGGTATAGCCTGCATGCATTGCCTGCATCGCAAGCTCAAAGCTGCTGCCGTGGTCAAGATGAAGGCATACCGGAACGGAAGCCTTGGCTGCCTCTGCTGCTACGATCGCAGCGTAAGTCTCAACCGTACCATATTTAACAGTAGAAGGTGTTGTCTGGATCATAACCGGTGCTTTCAGCTCCTCAGCTGCCTGGATGATTGCCTTCACCATCTCCATATTCTCTGCGTTGAATGCTCCTACTGCATATCCGCCCTTCTGTGCCTTTAACAGCATTTCCTTCGATGTAACCAGTGGCATAATCTTCTCCTCCTTGGAATCATAATCATTGTGTTTGTTTTGTATTATTTTCTCATTTGGTTCAGAAACCGAAACGTTTCCGTTTGAGTTCATCATAGCGCTCCATACGTTTTCTGTCAACCATAAAATTTTCATCATTTACAGGAAAATATTCCCTTGAAAAGGAGACCAAATACCGTTAGATTAATTAATAAGAGTTCTAAAGCCTGTGGCCGGGCAGGTCTGTCTGATACTACCGGCGTCATAACAGTTTCGGAAATCCATGTATCCTGTTCTGATCACCTGAGCCTGATGCTATAATTTCCGAAATGCTGTAAGTACACAATGATCTTAGGAGGATATAAACTATGTTAAAAGGAATTCCAGAAATCTTATCACCAGAATTACTGAAGGTTTTATGTGAGATGGGACACAGTGACCGTCTTGTTATCGCTGACGGAAACTTCCCTGTAGAATCCATGGGAAAAAATGCCATCACCATCCGCTGTGACGGACATGGCGTTCCGGAGATCCTGGATGCCATCCTGAAGCTCTTCCCGCTGGATACTTATGTAGAGCATCCGGTAAACCTGATGGAAGTAATGCCTGGCGATAATGTGGAGACACCGATCTGGGATACATATAAAGAAATCGTTTCCAAGCATGACGAGCGTGGCGAAAAAGCCGTCGGAAACATCGAGCGTTTCGCATTCTATGACGAAGCAAAAACTGCATACTGCATCATCTCCACAAGTGAGAAAGCACTTTATGCCAACATCATGCTTCAGAAAGGCGTTGTGATCAACAACGACTGATCTTTCTTTTGAACTGCCTGATATAATCATATATAATACACATATTCAACCAAAACATAAAACGCCCGGATCTGGAATGTTTCAAGCCAGATCCGGGCGTTTTATATTTTAACACTTTTATCTCTTTGCTGCTTTTGCGGCATATCCTCCGCAGAGTACTTTTCCACCGGAGGTTTTTATCCCTGCACGCACCGCATAGTAATACGTTGTTCCCTTTTTTGCGGTCTTATCCTCAAAGGAGGAACGGCTGCCTCCGGAAACTGTACTGATCTTTTTCCATGAACCCTTTCCGGTCTTACGGTAGATCTGATAGCAATCTGCTTTCTTCTGCGCTTTCCAGCAGATCTTCAGCCCCCTGGAGGTCTTCCTGACACTGGATATCTTCTGAAGTTCCGGATAGGACAGGATATAGCTGCTTGCCTGATATCCTCCGAAAACTTTTTTCCCGTCTACATTCTTATAGGGCCTCACAGCATAAGCGTAGGAGGTGATTCCCTCAATCTTCGTGTCCTGCCAGGACAATACTTTGTTGTTAACGGTTCCGATCCGAACCCAGCTTTTCCCCTGGAGCTTCCGGTAGATATGATAGCCACTGGCTCCGGAAACCTTCTTCCAGGATACCCTGTTACATGGTCCGCTGACAGCTTCAGCCACTGCACGGGCCTTCCCCAGCTCCGCTTTTGCTGATAACGGCGAAGATACGGCTCCATAAACAGTCTTCTTTCCGGAACGTACATAAGAAGCCCGGATCCGATACGTATAAGTGCTTCCTGTTTTCACTGCAGTATCCTGCCAGGTCACTACATCTGCTGTCACGGTTGCCATTTTTTTTGAATTTCCGCTTTCATCCCAGCGATAGATAGCATAACGATTACAGCCGGGAACTGCTTTCCAGGAGATCCGTATCCTGTTAAATGCCTTGGAAACCAGTTTTACACCTGTGGTCTGACGAAGCTTCACCGTAACCTTACAGGTAGCTCGGATTCCCCTGGCATTTTTTCCGTAGCAGGTTATGGTTGCTGTTCCCGGATTTTTTGCAGTAACAACGCCGCTTCCATTTACAGCAGCCACACTGGTATCTGAGCTTTCCCAGACAATGCCGGAAGCATCCATCTCGGATCTGGTAGCCGAAGCATTCAGTGTTTTCTGATCTCCGGAATACAGACTTATCTCAGAGGAAGAAAGCTGCATCCTGGCCGCACTGCTCAGAGTCCTGGTATGCGCCTTGATCCTCGGAGTTACCGATGGATTAAATTCAACCGCATCCATCCAGGTATCCTCCGCGTTATATCGCAGAAAGCTCTGACCGGATACGATAGACGGAGAAAAGCTGCACCAGCCATAACTGACCTCTGCCTCCACACAGTATTTTATATATGTGCTTCCTGCATTTGTCACCACAATAGAATACAGACTGTTCTGGCTGAGCAGAACCTCCGGGATCTGAAAGGTCATAACCCCAGCCATCGGCTGACTGCAGGAAACCGGTGTGGAATATGCCGGTGTTCCACTGGTAGGATCACTGGCATCCTTCAGATTTGTGTATACCTGCACAGTATAGGAATTATTGGCAGACATGGAGCTAAGAGTCACCTCGCCAAGCGATTCCGCTTTTCCGTTTCCTGCACTGGCACGAAAAACCGTGGACAGCTGTTCTCCCGCATACATGCGGATGGAGCCAAGCCCTGACGTTCCGTCATAAAAATAATTGTTGCTATATTTCGGTGTATTGACAGCCGTAGCCGCAACCAGCTCACTGACAGACTTATCCTCATAGGACATATAAAAATATCCGGATTTTCCCCAGCCTGTACCCCAGCTGTTCTTGACGATCCAGGCTCCGTCTCCCTTTACCTTGGAAGATGCCCGGAAATTCTTCGCAGAATAATTGTCATCCCAACCCACCACTGTAACTACATGATTCACGTTCTTGGTGCTGGTAGGATAGGAATAGGCCGCTGTACTTGCATTGTAATAGGCATTCTGTGCATTATACATCACAGTGACCGAATTATTTGCAACCAGAAGCTTCTTCATGGCATTTACGGAATAATCGGAAAAATAGGCATTTTTCAGATAAGCAGCTGCATTGTACGCCTTGGATGCCGCCGGAGTCACACCGGTTTTCTGTGTATGCGTGGAATCTGTTGCCAGAGGCACATCCCCTTCTGTTGTCATTCCGGACCAGGTGCTCAGAAACATGGAAGCCAGAAGATCATTTCCGCCCTCATGATAATCTGCGTTTCCTTTATCATCTGTCCCCATATGCTTATTGACATCCCCGTAGGTATTTCCAAGCGGGTCATTCTTTCTGTTTGCAAAAAAATACGCCAAATGCTCTTCCGACAGATCATAAGTCCCAATGCCCTGGGTCAGAAACGAAGTTTCCAGAAGAGAGGCCATTCCAAATGCCCAGCACATACCGTAGGGCTCCTGATTCTTTACGGAAGTGACATATCCCTGATCCGCTGCATTATAATAGGACGGATAGGCCGCAGCTCTTCCCATCGGTACCTCATCCACATCATTTCCGATCTCCACGGCGGTGGAATAAGAGGTCAGATTATCAAAGGGTGCCAGCTGTTCCTGCTCCTCTTCCTCCGTAAGCGGACGGCCCTTGATATATTCGATGCCGGACTCACCACTGTCTGAGGCATCCCCGAAGCTCTCCTCACCGTCACCAAAGGTATCCTCCTGGGAATCAGAGGACGATCCTTCTGATGTTTCGGGAGTCTCTGTATCCTCCTCGGAGCTCTGCAAGGCTATATCCTCGGTATCCCCGTCGGCTGTCTCTGCAATATCCTCTGTCTGTTCATCCGGGATACCGGTGTTCTCTGTGGTATTCCCTTCTGCGGTCTCCGTCGTATCCTCTGATTCCGCCGACTGCGTCTGTGTATCTTCAGACCATTCTTCATTGAAGCCTTCCGCAGAATCACTGAAGCCTTCCACATCGGCTGCCATGACCGGAACCTGGCTGCCCGCAACTGCCACACACAAAAGAAGCGGCAGTAATTTCTTCCTGACAAGCTGTAATCTCTTCACAAAATTCTCCACTTTTCTTATATTGATCTGGTTTATCTGTTAACGTTTCTTCAAATGATAACCCAGAATTCCGATTACTGCAAGTACTGTTGCGATCCCGATCCAGATAAACGGACTTTTATACCAGGAATTTTCTTCTTTAAAGGATGTCGCAGCTGTGCCATTGACCGGCTTGGTGACAGCTTCATCCGCAGATTCCCCACCTTCTGTTGTTCCATCCGCTGCAGGCGGTCCCTGGACCTCGCCGCTCTGAGCCTGAGAACTACCTGTGCTGGCCGTCCCTGCAGGTGGCCCCTGAACCTCACCTCTCTGAGCCTGAGATTCATCTGTGCTGGCCATCCCTGCAGACGCTCCCTGTCCTTCGCCATTCTGAGCCTGAGAGCTGCCTGTGCTGGCCGTCCCTGCAGACGTTCCCTGTCCTTCGCCGGCTGCGGAATCCTGCGTATCGGATGCGTCTCCCTGATTCACTGCAGAAGTCTCTTTCTCCGTGCCCCCTGCGATTCCGACCTTCGCCAGCTCCGCATCCTTTGAGGGCCGCAGCTCCTCCAGCGGCACATAACCGTATCTGCCATTATACTCTGTATATCCCCAGGTCTCACCATTCTTCTCTGTCTCCCCTTCGATATGCAGGACAGTACCATCCCTTACCGTCTTATCATTGAGCTTTTCACCTTTTCCGTCGGTGGACGGATAGATATCCACACCAACTCCACCGGAATCCACCGTCATATAATAATCTGTGGTATCTGCCGGAGCTTCCACCTTCACCACAACCGACTTGTCCGCATACACCGGAACACTCATACTCAGCACCAGCATTCCTGCCAGAAGCACACCTTTGCACCTTTTCATTGCTCTTTCCTCCCTCAAAAAATCTCACTGCCATTCTATGCATAAAATCCCCTTATATTTCTCTTTTGCCTTGGCTCCGAAATATAAGAGGATCTTATCATTAGTTATATCCAGTATCTTTTTTATGCAAGCTCCCGCTCACACATATCCAGCGCAGAAGCGATCACCGCATCCATGTCATAATATTTATATTCGCCAAGACGGCCGCCGAAGATCACCTTCGGTTCCTTCTCTGCAAGCTCCTTATACTGTCCGTAAAGCGCTCCGTTCTTCTCATCATTGACCGGATAATACGGCTCATCTCCAGGCTTCCACTCGGAACTGTATTCCCGGCTGATCACCGTTTTCGGAAGATCATTACCCTCCTCATCCTTTCCGAACTCAAACCATTTATGCTCAATGATACGGGTCCATGGAGTCTCCACATCCGTATAATTCACTGCTGCATTTCCCTGGAAATTAGGTTTATCCAGTGTTTCATTCTCAAAACGCACGGAACGATACTCCAGAGTACCCAGCTTATAGTCAAAATACGCGTCGATGGCACCTGTGTAGATCACTTTCTCCGCCATTGCATCGTACTGCTCTTTTTTCTCCAGATAATCCTCATTCAGCCGTACCTCGATACCGTCCAGCAGATTGGCAACCATCTTCGTATAACCACCCACCGGGATTCCCTGGTACAACGCATTGAAATAGTTATTGTCAAAGGTCAGACGCACCGGAAGCCTCTTGATGATAAAAGCAGGAAGCTCCGTACATGGACGTCCCCACTGCTTCTCCGTATAGCCCTTGATCAGCTTCTCATAAATATCCGTACCTACAAGGCTGATAGCCTGTTCCTCCAGATTCGAAGGTTCTGTGATCCCTGCTGCCTGCCGCTGCTCCTCGATCTTTGCCGCAGCCTCCTCCGGAGTCACCACGCCCCACATTCTGTTAAAGGTATACATATTAAACGGAAGACTGTACAGCTCCCCGTGATAATTGGCAACCGGACTGTTGGTAAAACGATTGAAGGTGGCAAACCGGGTGATATAATCCCAGACCTTCTTATTATTGGTATGGAAAATATGCGCACCGTATTTATGCACGTTGATCCCTTCCACCTTCTCTGTATATACATTTCCCGCAATATGCGGACGCTTGTCGATCACAAGCACTGACTTCCCGGCACGCTTCGCCTCCTGTGCAAAAACCGCACCGTAAAGACCGGCACCTACGATAAGATAATCGTACATTGATTTCATTCTCCCTGTTCTTTCATTGATGCTGTTATTTTAACACCGGAAAAGGGTAGCTGGCAAGAAGCCACTGTAAAATCCCGATAAAATATCAGATATCCGCTTCTCAAACACCAAAATGTATGATACCCTGTAACTGGATCAGATAATAAACTACTCTGATCACATAAACAGATCGAAGGTGGTGAAACCTATGGGTACAAAGGATACCATCACCAAAGATTACATGGCTGACAACCGCGTTTTTGCGGATGTGTTCAACCATATGCTGTACAAAGGAAAAAACATCATAGACCCTGACACTCTTCATCCACTGGATACCACAGCTCTCGCTGTCCCCTACGGATCCGGCACTTCAGAAGTTCCCGTCCAGAAATTCCGGGACGAATTCAAATCTCTTAATGTTATGCACGATGATTCAAGGATCTATCTTCTCCTGGGGATTGAAAATCAATCGGAAACACACTACGCAATGCCGGTCAAAAACATGGTCTATGATGCATTAGAATACGCAGGGCAGGTAGAAAATTCCGCCAGATCACACAGAGAAGCAAAGCAATGGCCTTCCACATCCGGAGAATATCTCACCGGCTTCTACAAGGATGACCGGCTCATCCCGGTCATAACCACGGTCGTGTACTTCGGTTCCGACACCTGGAACGCTCCCAGGAGCCTCCACGAAATGCTCTCTGTCCAGGACCCCGAAATTCTTTCCATGGTCCCGGATTACCGGATCAATCTCTTCTCACCTGCCGAGATAAAGGATGAAGAACTTGACAAACTCCAGAGCAATCTCAAAGAAGTCATGCTCTTCATCAAATATTCCAAAGATAAACGGAAGCTTCAGGAGCTTACCTCACAGACCCCCGGCTTCCGCTCACTCGAGCTCAAAGCAGCCCGGGTCATTGACTCCATAACCGGTATCAACTTACGTTTCACAGAAACAGAAGGGAGGGTTAATATGTGTCAGGCTGTTCAGGAAATGTGCGATGATGCACGTGCCGAAGGCCATCAGGAACAAGCTATGCTGACAGCACAGCGTATGCTTCAGGATCCAAGATTCTCCCCTGAAGACATCTCCAGATTTTCAGGCCTTTCTCTTGAGGACGTGCTGAAATTACAGAAGAAATAGCTTGTATTGGAAATGCTCAGATCCTTTGTGGGGGATCTGAGCATTTTGCGATCTATGGAAATGTCCAGAAACATTACTACCTTGTTCCCGGACATTCATCATTTCATTATTTTCCCATCTGCAGATCCGAAAACAGATCTTCCCGGTAAACACCTGCTTTCAACATTTCCCGGAAACACTCCTTCACAGCAGCCACATCTTCTCTGTATGTCATACCATACCAGGTATCATTAGTGCGGAGAACTTTTACAGACATCTTCTCTTCTGCCAGAAGCTTACCAATAAAAGTAGGAATCAGAAACTCTGCCTTCATAGGCGCAGTCGGCACTGTTTTCTCAAAAAACTCTTGAAAACCAGCGTTCAGTGTATCCAGGAATTCCTGTGTCAGTCCCCACATATTCATGGATACCAGAGACTCTGTATCCAGTTCCACACCATCTGCCTGTGCACCATCCGCAGTTTTTATGATATTAGAAGTCTCTACGACTTCCGTCAGATTGTTCTCCTGATCCATCTTACAGATTCCACGAGTTACACCACCGTTATCTGACAATGTATTCTTAAGAACAAATCCTGCCATGCAGGATTTTCCTCCATGTACCAGATAATCATGTACTGCACGAAATCCTTCTTTTCCGTAATAATCATCTGCATTGATCACAACAAACGGAGTAGTCAGTACATCTTTTGCCGCCAGTACTGCCTGACCTGTACCCCATGGTTTTGTACGTCCCTCCGGCAAAATCCCCGGAATATCATTAATGTCCTGAAAAGCATAATCTACAGTTACTGCATATTTTCTGCAGACAGCCTCGATCCAATCCCCGATAACCTCTTTAAATTCCTTCTCAATATCCTTACGGATGATAAAAACCACCTTGTTGAATCCGGCCTCGATTGCGTCATGGACAGAGTAATCCATGATAATGTGATTCTGCTCATCAACCGACTCCAGCTATTTGATACCGCCGCCAAATCTGGAACCAATACCTGCTGCCATGATAAGTAATGTTGTCTGCATAATTCTCTCCTTTTTCATCCCTGTCAGAGAAGTTTCCTTTCACAACACTCCAATGCTGCTGCGATCACCTGATCCATGTCATAATACTTATACTCACCTAGACGACCACCAAAGATTACCTTGTCTTCCTTCTCTGTCAACTCTTTATATTTTCTGTAAAGCGCACTGTTTTTCTCATCATTTACAGGGTAATAAGG
>SKEF01003317.1_pt1 | contig 11226 bp, 8 predicted proteins | sample 4826691 | NCBI WGS metagenome assembly SKEF01 (sample SAMN11008816, study PRJNA524170) | human gut metagenome | biome: Human fecal sample; material: Feces; isolation source: fecal sample from pouch patient p23, p27 | host: Homo sapiens | place: Israel: Tel-Aviv | collected 2016-08-24
GAAAAAGTTATAAACAAAATATGAAAAGAAAGACAGAAAGACTTCTGGTTCCATATTTTCTGGGAAGTATTGTGCTGTTGGGAATATATAAAGTACTTGGCCGCACAACAAAGGAAATGTTGTTTTCGGGTATCGGGGTATTGTATTCAAGGTATTGCTTTTATAACATGGATATTGCTGCTGAGAAAAATAACATTTTTTTTCTGGATATTGCAAATGGAGCAATGTGGTATCTGACATCTTTATTTACGGCAGGCGCCGTTTATTATGCCGTGATTGATGTGTGCATAAGAAGTAAAAAGAAATGCGCCGGTTATATCATATGTTTTCTGGCTGTATCTGTGTGTCTGGCAAAATTGCCAATTTTACTTCCATGGAGTATAGATATTGCATTTGCAGGTGCGGTTCTGATGATTGCAGGGACTTTGTTAGGGCAAAACTGCAGTATAGAAAAATGGAAGAAAAAGTGGATTTTCTGTATAGTAGTTTTGTTTTTTGTGCTGGCAAAAGTGAATCCGGGAATTAATATTTCGGTAAGAAGCTATGGAAATTATGGAGCATGGAGTGTTTTGCTTTTCATATTGGTTGGAATTTGCGGATCGATTCTCTGCATGTGGGCTGGAGCCATGATTGAATCCATGTGGCTGGGAAAAATACTTGCATATATAGGGAAAAATACGGTGGTGATCCTTATTTTTCATATATTTATATTACAAAGTACGGAAGTAATAGCAGAAAAAATAATGGAACTTCCGCCGCCGGAAAGTGGATGGAATTTATGTTACCAGATCGTGCGGATTACCGTTGCAATCGTATTGTGTCTGCTGTTAAACCGGTGTCTGGAATATGGAAAGAAAGTTTGCATGAATAAAAAGAAAATCCGGGGAGATGAAACATGAGAAAGTCTAATTTTGAATTGCTTCGGCTTTTTTGCATTTTTGGAATCGTGGTTATGCATGCTATGGGAAATATTGATACAAGCCTCTCCGTCTGGAATACAGAAAGTCATATTTTTGTCAACGCATTATTTAATACTGGGGTAACCTGTTTCATTTTAATTTCCGGATACTTTGGAATAAAATTCCGTCTGGAAAAGCTGATTGAAATGGATTTTATGGTAATTTTTTATACGGTGGCAGGTGTTGCCGTGCGGGGGGATCTTAAGGCAAAAGAACTGATACTTGCATGTTTTCCGATCATAACCAGGCATTACTGGTTTATCTCCTGTTATTTTGCGCTTTGTTTTCTTGCACCATTATTGAATGCACTGGCAGAAAAAATAAAAAAAGATGCAGAACAGAAATTAGAGGAAAAAAATCAGCAAAAGAAAGCTGAAGAAGAAAAAAAACAAGCTGAAACTAAACAGGCAGAAAATAATCAAACAAATACCGAGCAGAAAAACAATCAGACTACATCAAAATGGATAAGTCCTTCAGGAAATATTTATATAGGTGTAAAGTTGTACTACGGAGCAGGTGATGAAAAAATGTATGTTGGTGAAGTGGTAGATATAAGCGAAAAGGTGAGAATGGCGAATGGCAAAACATTTAGAGGAGTATGCTTGAAGATGTACGGCGGTTCGATAGAATGGAAGGACAGAAATGAAATTATTTTAAGCGGAAAGTGGTATGTAAAATCAGATGATCCGGCATTAAACAATTAACATAGATATATATTGAGAAATGTGAATAGGCAAGCCATATAAAGATGGGCTTGCCTATTATTGTACAATGTAAATATAATATTTGCACGTTTAAACAGCGTATGCTGTCTTTATTTTTGCCAAATGCCTTGATTTTTTTCTGTGTTTGTGTAATAATACATATTGGATAATAATGCGGAGATAAAAATATGAGAAAAGTTAATACCACAATTAAATATATAGAACCGTATTCAATCGCGGAAGATGCCGGAATTGAAGTCGGGGACAAGCTGATAAGCATTAACGGACACGATTTTCACGATATACTTGAATATCGATATCTTACAGCCGAATATGAAGTTACTCTTGAAATACTGAAAAAGGACGGTACTACCGAAGTTATAACGGTTGAAAATGATTACGACGATATAGGTATTGAATTTGAAGAGGGACTTATTGACGAGGCACAAAGTTGTCGAAATAAGTGTATATTCTGTTTTATAGATCAGTTGCCTAAAGGTATGCGTGAAACGGTTTATTTTAAAGATGATGATACGAGATTATCGTTTTTGCAGGGAAACTATGTAACGCTTACGAATATGTCAGACGAAGAAATAGACAGACTTATAAAAATGCGTGTTTCGCCGATTAACGTATCGGTTCAGGCAACCAATCCCGAACTTAGATGTAAAATGCTGAATAATCGGTTTGCGGGTAAGTGCTATGACATAATGAAAAAGTTTGCGGCTAATAATATTTATATGAACTGTCAGATAGTGCTTTGTCCCGAAATTAATGACGGCAAGGAACTTGACAGGTCAATATCCGAACTGGCGGCACTGTTCCCGAATGTAAACAGTGTATCAATCGTTCCTGTCGGTCTTACACGCTATCGTGACGGACTTTATCCGCTGAAACCGTTTACAAAGGAAACTTCCGCACAAACAATAAAACAAGTTGAGACTTGGCAGAAAAAACTGTATGATAAACTTGGAACAAGGCTAATTTATCTTTCTGACGAATTTTATTTGAATGCGGAATTGCCTATACCTGACGCAGAAGTGTATGAGGGTTTTCCGCAGCTTGAAAACGGTGTAGGATTGATTGCCAGTATGGCAGAAGAATTTGATTCGGCAATTAAACTTGTGAAAAACAAAAAGTATGACAGAAATGTAACTCTTGTAACGGGTGAGGCGGCGGCATCTTTTATAACGGGTTTGTCGGAACGTCTTATGGAAAAGACAGACGTAAAGATAACTGTTTATGCGATAAAAAATAACTTTTTCGGCGGAGGCGTAAATGTTTCGGGTCTTGTCACAGGCGGAGATATAATCGACCAGCTTAAAGACAAGCCTATAGGGGATATTATGCTTATTCCGCACAGTATGCTGAGAGATGAAGACGGGATTTTCCTTGATGATCTTACTGTATCAGACGTTGAAAAAGCGTTGAATGTGAAGATAGAGCCTGTCATAAATGACGGATATGAATTTATTGAGAAAATCTTGGGAGAAGAACTTGAATTTTAAAGGAGAAGAATATGAAACCATTGGTAGCGATAGTCGGCAGACCGAACGTCGGAAAATCGACTTTGTTTAATAAGATAACAGGAAAGAGAATAAGTATAGTAGAGGACACACCGGGTGTAACGCGTGACAGAATTTATTCTGACGCAGTGTGGCTTGACAAGCACTTTACGCTTATCGATACAGGCGGTATCGAGCCTGCGTCAAAGGACGAAATCCTTGTACAAATGCGCCGTCAGGCACAGCTTGCCATTGAAATGGCAGACGTTGTTGTGCTTATGACAAACGTAAAAGACGGTGTTACGGCAAATGACCAGGACGTTGCACAAATGCTTTTAAAGGCGAAGAAAAAGATTGTGCTTGCCGTAAACAAGGTTGACAATACAGGCGATCCGCCGTTTGAATTTTATGAATTTTATAATTTGGGACTTGGCGATCCGATTGCTATTTCATCAACTCACGGTTTGGGTGTAGGTGATTTGCTTGACGAAGTTACTCACTTGTTCCCTGAGGACGCAGATACGTCAGATGACGAGGACGAAATTAAAGTTGCGGTAATCGGTAAACCGAATGCAGGTAAATCGTCGCTTATAAATAAAATTTTGGGTGAGGACAGAGTTATTGTAAGTAACATCGCAGGAACAACGCGTGACGCAATCGACTCACATTACGAAAAGAACGGCGACAAGTATCTGTTTATCGATACCGCCGGTATGAGAAAACGCGGTAAGATTGACGAAAACGTAGAGCGTTACAGTGTTGTACGTTCGCTTGCGGCGGTTGACAGAAGTGACGTGTGCGTTATTATGATTGACGCAAACGAGGGTATTACAGAACAGGACACAAAGGTTGCCGGCTATGCTCACGAGCAGGGTAAGGCTTGTATTTTTGCGGTTAATAAGTGGGATATTGTTTCTAAAGACACAAAGACTATGAAAAACTTTACAATGCGTGTGCGTGAAGAATTTGCGTTTATGTCTTATGCGGAAATTATATTCATCAGTGCAAAGACAGGTCAGAGAGTTGACAAGCTTTTGGAACTTATCAAGAAAGTAAATGAGCAGCACAAGAGAAGAATTACAACCGGTATGCTTAACGACGTCTTAAACGAAGCGATGGCAAAGCAACAGCCGCCGTCAGACAAGGGCAGACGTTTAAAGGTTTACTATGGTACACAGGCTGCAACAGCACCGCCGACATTTATTTTGTTCGCAAATTCAAAGGATTTGTTCCACTATTCGTATTTGAGATTTATCGAAAATCAAGTGCGTGAGGCATTTGGTTTTGAGGGAACACCTATAAAGTTTATCGTAAGAGAGAAAAATGAAAAGAAGATGTAATGGGAGATAGTTATGACATATTTAATAATTGCCCTGACGGCAATAGTATCATATTTAATCGGTTCGGTTAATTTTTCTATACTGCTTTCAAAAATGCTGAGCGGTAAGGATATCCGTGAAAGCGGTTCGGGAAATGCGGGTGCAACGAATATGCTAAGAACATACGGCAAGAAAATGGGTGTTATAACACTGTTGCTTGACGTGTTAAAAGGCATAGTCGTGATACTTTTATCAAGACTTGTAAAAAATATTGCGGGTACAGATGAAATATATCCTGTTATAAGCTATATCGCAGGTGTATGCGTAATTCTCGGTCATAATTTCCCGCTTTACTTCGGATTTAAAGGCGGCAAAGGCGTTGCGACTTCGCTGGGCGTTGTGTTAATGCTTGACTGGAAAGTCGGACTTATTGTGGCTGTTGTTGCAATAGCGGTTATGGCAGTAACAAGGTATGTATCGCTCGGTTCAATCTTGGGCGGTGCAATGTACATAGTTATAGAAATCGTTAAAATGATTGTTACAAAGAACGTTGATGTAATTCAGCTTGTGTGCGTTGTTATTATCGGCGGACTTTTAATAGCAAGACATCATGCAAATATAAAGAGATTACTTAGCGGTACGGAAAACAAACTTGGAGCAAAAAAAGGAGAAGTAAAATGAAAATTGCAGTAATTGGCTCAGGCGGTTGGGGAACTGCCATAGCGATACTTTTATCTTCAAGAGGACATAATGTATATTTATGGTCGTGGATACAGGAAGAAACGGACAGACTGAAAAAAGACAGAGAAAACAAAGAATTTTTGCCGGGAGTGAAATTTCCGGATACAATTTATTGCAGTCACGATATGGCTAAATGTACAGACGGAGCGGAGCTTATTATAACAGCCGCACCGTCACCGGCAACGAGAACAACGGCGAAACAGCTTTCGCCGCACGTTAAAGAGGGACAGAAAATAGTAAATATATCAAAGGGACTTGAAGAAGGTACACTTCTACGTCTTTCACAGGTGTATAAAGAAGAAATTCCGCAGGCGGATATATCTGTTATGAGCGGTCCGTCACACGCAGAGGAGGTTTCAAGAGGACTTCCTACAACAAATGTTGTTGCGTCGGAGCATATTGATACGGCTAAATTTATTCAAGACGTGTTTATGGGCGATATGTTCAGAGTGTACACTTCAACCGATATAATCGGTGTTGAACTTGGCGGAGCACTTAAAAACGTTATCGCACTTTGTGCGGGAATAAGTGACGGACTTGGTTACGGCGACAATACAAAAGCGGCACTTATGACAAGAGGTCTTGCTGAAATTGCAAGACTCGGCAAGGCTATGGGTGCAAATGAAAAGACATTTATGGGACTTAGCGGTGTAGGTGATTTGATTGTTACTTGCACAAGTATGCATTCGAGAAACAGACGTGCCGGAATACTTTTGGGTCAAGGCAAGAGTTTAAAGGAAACTTTGGAAAGCGTTCATATGGTTGTTGAGGGTGTAAACACCGCAACGGCGGCATATGAAATGGCACACAAATATAATGTTGAAATGCCTATTGTTGAAGAAGCTTATAATATTTTGTACAATGGCAGAAATGCAAGAGAAGCGGTATTATTGCTTATGACGCGGGAGAAAAGAGAAGAAAAATGAATGTAATCGTAGTAGGCGGCGGTAAGGTCGGAAGAAAGCTTGTAGAGGATTTTAATTATGAGGGCGACGATGTAGTTCTTATTGATATTAAAAGTAAAATCTGCGACCGAATTCAAGATGATTATGATGTAAGGTGCGTATGCGGGAGCGGTACTGACCTTGAAACTTTGCGCGAGGCGGAGGCTAACAAGGCGGACATATTTATTGCCGTTACGGAAAATGACGAATTTAACGCACTTTGCACCGTTATGGCTAAAAAACTCGGTGCGGACAGATGTGTTGCAAGAGTGAGAAACAGAGAATATTTTAAACAGCTTGATTTTATGCGTAACGCCCTTGGAATAAATCTTATAGTAAATCCCGAATACGCAACTGCTTGCGAAATATCGAGAATACTTCGTTTTCCTGCCGCAATCAAAACAGAAACTTTCGCAAAAGGCAGAATTGAACTTATTGAATTTAACATCAGTTCGGATAACGCACTTTGCGGAAAAGCTATTTTTGAGATATACAAAAAGTTTAAGATAAAACTTCTTATATGTGCGGTGCAACGCGGTAATGAGGTGTATATTCCGAACGGTGATTTTGTTATCGAAAGCGGAGATAAACTTCACATAACAGCATCTCACAGAGATGTTGCGAAATTTATGCGTGAGATAGGTGTTATAAACACAAAGGTTAAAACCGCAATTATAATCGGCGGCGGAAGAATATCGTTTTATCTTGCGAAACAGCTTCTTGAAAGCGGCATAAGGGTTAAAATTATAGAACACAATATGAACAGATGTAAGGAATTGACCGAGCATTTGCCGAAAGCGGATATTGTGTGTGCCGACGGAACGGATAAGCACGTTCTTGCACAAGAGGGCATTGACAGAGTTGATTCGCTTGTTGCACTGACGGGTATTGACGAAGAAAATATGATTATATCAATGTATTCGCAGTCAAGATTTGTCGATAAGATTGTAACAAAGGTAAACCGTCTTTCGTTTGCGGAGCTTATGGAAAACACAGGCGTGTACAGTATCGTTACGCCTAAAAACATAACCGCGAATATTATAATCGGTTACGCAAGAGCAATGAAATCGGCAAAGGATACGGAAATGAGAACTCTTTACCGAATAGTAAACAATAAAGCCGAAGCTATGGAATTCAGAGTTACAAGAGAATCCGAACTTACTTCAAAATCACTTTCACAGATTAAGATGAAACGTAATGTTTTGATTGCGGCAATTCTCAGAAATAACAAGATTATACTGCCGGACGGTGAAAGTAAACTTGAAGTCGGTGATACTGTTGTGATTGTGACAACACATCATATTACCACACTCGGCGATATACTTGCATAGCGGTTACGAAAGGAAAAGATATGAATTATAGGATGATAGCATATTCCGTAGGACGAATACTTGTAGCCGTTGCGGCAACAATGCTTGCACCTTTGGGATTGTCTTTGTTTTACGGTGAGTCAATAGCTTTGGCGTATGTAATACCGATAGTAATATCCGTATTAATCGGACTTTGTGTATCTGCAAAAGCACCGAAAAATAAAAGCCTTTACGGACGTGACGGAATGTTTATCGTTGCGATAGGCTGGATTGTAATATCAATAATCGGTTGTCTGCCGTTTTATATCAGCGGTCAGATACCAAGTTTTGTGGACAGTTTTTTTGAAACGGTGTCAGGTTTTACAACAACCGGTTCATCTATACTTACAAATGTCGAGGCGCTTGACAAGAGCTTGCTTTTTTGGCGAAGTTTTACCCATTGGCTCGGCGGTATGGGTGTACTTGCGTTTGCAATGGCAATTTTTTCGTCAAAGGATACAAGAACAACTCATATGATGAGAGCGGAAATGCCGGGACCTGTTGTAGGCAAACTTGCAAGCAGATGGCAGTTTTCACTTAGAATACTTTACGGAATATATATAGCGCTTACGGTCATTGAATTTGTGCTTTTGCTGTTCGGTGGTATGCCTGTATTTGACAGTTTGCTCCATACGTTCGGCACAGCCGGTACAGGCGGTTTCGGAATAAAGAATAGTTCCGTTGCGTATTATAACAGTGCATATATCGATTATGTTATCGGTATATTTATGATGTTGTTCGGATTGAATTTTAACGTGTATTTCTTGATAATTGCAAGAAAATTCTCACAGATAAAGAGTAATGACGAAGTTAAGTGGTATATAGGAATGATGATAGGTGCAGCGGTAATTATTGCGCTTAATATTATGCCTATGTATCACGGATTTGGCAGAGCGTTCAGATATTCATTCTTCCAAGTGTCGTCAATTATGACAACGACGGGATATTCAACTGCCGACTTTGTGCGTTGGCCTATGCTTTCGCAGATTATACTTGTACTATTGATGGTAGTCGGCGCGTGTGCAGGCTCAACAAGCGGCGGTATGAAAGTTACAAGATTTATTATACTTATGAAAACAGCCACTCACTCAATAAAAAAAGCGGTAAGTCCGCGAAGTGTATTTTCGGTTAAGGTTGACGGCAAAACGGTTGAAAAGAATATCGTAAACGGCGTATTGGGATATTTCGTTGTATATATGTTGTTTGCGGCTGTGTCAATTCTCCTTATCAGCTTTGATAATAAGGACTTTACAACAACGGTTACTGCCGTAATTGCGACTATGAACAACATTGGTCCTGGATTGGGATTGGTAGGCCCGACAGGAAGTTTTGCCGATTTCTCGGCATTGTCAAAAATAGTGATGTCAATAGGTATGCTTGTAGGCAGACTTGAATTTTATCCGATACTTATATTGTTTTCGCCGTATGCGTGGAAACGAACTTAAAGAGTCTGACGACAGCTCCGAAAATTACATCTGAAGATGTGATTTTTGAGTATTTTTTGGAGAAAGCAAATAAATATGAATATTATCAGAAAAATTTTATTTCACAAAAGAATAAATACGGCAAGACGTATTTCGTTTGGATTTGCGTTGATTATCCTTGTAGGAGCATTACTTTTAATGTTGCCGATTTCATCTAAAGAAAGAGTTGTGACGCCGTTTTTGTCGGCACTGTTTACAACAACGTCCGCAACTTGCGTAACAGGACTTACGCTTATAAATGTCGGTGCATATTTCAGCTTGTTCGGACAAGCGGTGATACTGTTTTTAATTCAGCTCGGCGGTTTGGGATTTATGACGATACTTTGTATTGTGTTTATAGTTTCAAACCGACAAATCGGACTTAGAAACAGAATGCTTATAGCACAGACAATGGGTACGGAAAGCCTTGAGGGAATAGTCAAACTTGCAAAGCACGTTTTGCATATAACGGGAATTATAGAATTGTTGGGCGCGATAGTGCTTTCAATACGTTTTGTACCGAAATACGGATTTTTTAAAGGAATGTGGTTTAGTATATTTCATTCCGTATCGGCATTTTGCAATGCGGGATTTGATATAATCGGTGACGGAAAAAGTATGCTTTCATACAGACACGATCCGCTTGTACTTTGTACGCTTGCGATACTTGTTGCCATAGGCGGATTGGGTTTTATTGTGTGGGAGGATATTATCGCAAAAAAATCGTGGAAAAAACTTAACGTGTATTCAAAAGTAATAATTTTGGCACAGATATTTTTTATTGTCGTGGGTACATTTGTGTATTTCATTCTTGAATACGGCAACATAAATACAATCGGTGCTGAAAGTGTCGGTCAGAAAATATTGGCGTCATTCTTTCAGTCGGTCACAACAAGAACGGCCGGATTTGACGCACTTATACAGAATAATTTAACCGACTTGTCAAAGGCTTGGGGAACGGTGCTTATGATGATAGGCGGCGCTTCAGGCTCGACTGCGGGCGGCGTAAAGCTCGGAACGGCTGTACTTGTAATAATGACTTTGATTTCCGTATTGCGTGGCAAATCTGATGTTGTTATTCACGGCAGAAGAGTTGCTCACACGACTATTCTTCAAGCAATGGCATTGCTTGTATTGTGGCTTGTGCTTGTTGTGGGCGGTTCGGTGCTTATAAGTTATATTGATAATCAAGATTTGATAAATTCGATATACGAAGTGGCGTCGGCATACAGTACGGTCGGTCTTTCGGTCGGTGTATCGGGGAGCGCGTCCACATTTACAAAGATTTTGCTTATTGTATATATGTTCTTCGGCAGAGTGGGCATTATGACTATAAGCGTTGTGTTTATGACTCGCATCAGAAAAACTAATGATATAAGGTATCCGGAATGTAATTTCATTGTCGGATAGCAGAAAGGCTAAGGATTTGTTATGAAAACTTTTACAGTAATAGGATTGGGCAGATTCGGAACATCTGTTGCAACGCAACTTTTTAATATGGGTTATGAAGTGCTTGCGATAGACAAAAATATGGATAAAATAAACGCTATTGCAAATTTGGTAACAAGAGCGGCTTGTACCGACGCAAAAGACGAAAGCTTGTTAAAACAACTTGGAGTGAAAAACTCGGATTGTGCAATCGTGTGTATCGGCGGTGACGATATAACGGACAGCGTACTTACAACTCTTGCACTAAAAGATATGGGAGTTAAGCAGGTTGTCTGTAAAGCAAAGGATAATATGCACAAAACCGTACTGAAAAAAGTCGGTGCGGATAATGTTATAATTCCAGAACAGGAGGCAGGCGTTAAAGCCGCAATAGAACTTGTTTCGGACAGATTGCTTGATATAATCGAATTGTCGGACGAATACAGTATTGTGGACGCTGTTGTACCGAACACATGGATAGGCAAGAGCATTATGGAATTGTCTGTTCGTAAAAAATATAACGTAAATATTGTTGCGATAAAGAGTAATAACGGCGGTAAGGTGAATATTTCACCTGAACCCGAATACAAATTTAAAGATACCGATATTGTCGTGCTTGTAGGAGATACCGAGTCGATAAACAGATTGGAAAGTATATAAAAGACTGTATATAAAAAGTATTGCTGAAACTGCCGCCATATATAAAAACGCCTGTGCTATCCTAAAAACATCATTGCCATGTTCACTGCCATTTACATCATATCCTGCCACTGTGCGTGCGTTGCCATCTGCGATAAGACACCATATTGTACAC
>SKEF01003326.1_pt1 | contig 11209 bp, 8 predicted proteins | sample 4826691 | NCBI WGS metagenome assembly SKEF01 (sample SAMN11008816, study PRJNA524170) | human gut metagenome | biome: Human fecal sample; material: Feces; isolation source: fecal sample from pouch patient p23, p27 | host: Homo sapiens | place: Israel: Tel-Aviv | collected 2016-08-24
CCGCGCCCAACGGCACGTGCGATACGAATCGACGTGGCTCGCCGTTGAGCGGGTCATCGAATCGCAGTTCGCGCGCCACCAATTCCAAGGGTTGCGAGAAGTCGTCGTACGCGCGCTGCACGATGTCCGGGTAGAAATCGTCGCCCAATATCGCCAGTCCGAGCGAATTCATATGCACGCGCAACTGGTGCGTCTTGCCGGTTTTCGGATGCAGCGTGTAATTCACGTACGGTCTGCCGGCAACGAAGCGGATGCCGCTTCCCCGTTCGATCAGCGTTTCCGCGTTGGGCACGTCGGCGCTTTCGTACGCCTGCAATCGTCCGCGGTCCTTGTTGATATGCGACCTGCGTACCAGCGGAAACGGCAGGTGCCGGTCGATGCGCACCGCCGTTCCATATCGCGGCCGCTGCGTCGGGGCGAGCGGTGCCAGGCATTCGTAGGTTTTGACGGTTTTGCGATTTTGGAACAGCATCTGGTACGCGCCTCGCGCAGACGGATTACGTACGAACACGACGACGCCTGCGGTCAGTCGGTCCAAACGGTGCGCCGGCGTGATGTTCGGCTCGTCGTACCGCTCGCACAACCGGACCAGCGCGGTTTCGCGATACCACATGCCGCGTGGCGTGGTGGCGAGGAAATGCGGCTTGTCGATGACGATGATGTTCTCGTCCTCGTACAGAACCTCATATTCGAAGGGAATATGAGGTTCCTCGAGCACGTAACGGTGCCTGCGTTCGTCACTCAACGGTGACTGACTTGGCGAGGTTGCGCGGCTTGTCCACGTCGTAGTTCTTAAGCTTGGCCATGTCCATGGCGAACAGCTGCAGCGGCACCACGTCCACCAGCGGGCTCATCAGCGTCGGGCAGGCGGGACGCCAGAACACCACGTCGGCGTAACGCTCCACATCCGGATCGTTCTCCTCGGCCACGGCGATGATGTAGGCGCCACGGGCCTTGACCTCCTCGATACCGGAGATGACTTTGGCGTGCAGCACGTTGCGTCCGCGCGCCGGCGGCACGATGAACACGACCGGTTCGCCTTCGTCCACCAAAGCGATCGGACCATGTTTCAGTTCGCCCGCGGCGAAGCCTTCGGTGAACGTGTAGGCGATTTCCTTGAGCTTCAACGCGCCTTCCATGGCCACCGGATAGCCCACATGACGTCCGAGGAACAGGAAGGACTTCGCATCCACCATCTGCTTGGCGGCCTCCTGCACGGGCTTGGGCTGGGTGTCGAGGACCCACTGGATCTTGCGGGGCATGTCCTTCAGAGATTCCAAAGTCTGGGCGATTTCGTCTCGATACATGGCACCCTTGACTTGGGCCAGATACAGGCCGAGCACGTATGCGGCGGTGATCTGCGCCACGAACGCCTTGGTGGAGGCGACCGCCACTTCCGGACCGGCGTGGGTGTAGAGCACCGCGTCAGATTCGCGTGGGATGGACGCGCCCTGCGTGTTGCAGATGGCCAATACCTTGGAGCCCTGTTCACGCGCGTGGCGCAACGCCATCAGCGTGTCCATGGTCTCGCCGGACTGCGAAATGGCCACCACCAACGTTCGGGGGGTGAGGATCGGGTCACGGTAGCGGAATTCGTGGGCGAGTTCCACTTCTACCGGAATGCGCACCCAATGCTCGATGGCGTATTTGGCCACCATGCCCGCGTACGCGGCCGTGCCGCAGGCGATGACGATGATCTTGTCGATGGCTTTGAAATCATGCTCGTCGATGCGCACCTCATCGAGGTTGATGTTGCCGTTCTCGTCGAGACGCCCCAGCAGGGTGCGCTGCACGGCGGCCGGATCCTCGTGGATCTCCTTGTCCATGAAGGAGTCCCAGCCGCCTTTTTCGGTAGCCGAGGCATCCCAGTCCACGGTGTAGGTCTTCGGATGTTCCACGATGTTGCCCATGAAGTCGGAGACGACCACCTTGTCTGCGGACACCATCACGGCCTGGTCCTGGTCGATTTCCATGGCGCGCTTGGTGTAGGCCACGAACGCGGCCACGTCGGAGCCGAGGAAGTTCTCGCCTTCGCCAAGACCGACCACCAGCGGCGAATCGTGACGGGCGCCGACCACGATGTCCGGCTGGCGCACGTCCGTGGCGAGGATGGTGAACGCGCCTTCCAGCATGCGGGCCAGACGGCGGATGGCCTTGAACAGGTCAGGCTTACCGGTTTCCTCGATGATCTTGTCGCTGATTTTGCCCAGCAGCTTCGCCGCGACCTCGGTATCGGTTTCGGAGACGAAACGATAGCCCTCCGTCTGCAGGTCGAGACGAAGCTGGGAAGCGTTTTCGATGATGCCGTTGTGGATGATGGCGACCTTGCCGTCACGCGACGTGTGCGGATGCGCGTTAGTGTCGTTCGGCACGCCGTTCGTAGCCCAACGCGTATGGCCGATGCCCACGGTGGCGTCCGGCATCGGATCACGTTCGATGTCCTGCACCAGGTTGGCCAGACGTCCGGCCTTCTTACGGACGGCCACACGCTCCATGCCAGGCGCCGTCAGCGCCACGCCGGCCGAATCATATCCGCGGTATTCCAATCGCTGAAGTCCTTGGAGACACACCTCCAAAGGCTTGCCGCACGCGGTCCGAACATTTCCTGCATATCCTACGATTCCACACATAGCTCACCAGTGTATCGGACGGATATGTCACCTGCTCACGGCAAAAACCACTTTCACACAACCCGCCAGCGGGAGAACGGTGGTGCAAGACTTCAGGCTTCTGTTTGGCACGCAATGTACTGTTTCGCCTTTGCAGCATCGTACCCGGGTACTGATTCATCGAAATACTTGCCAAACACGTCCCTGTCCTTGCTCTCGTCGCTGACAATCGCCTTGTAATCCTCCACGGTCATGGATTGCTCGGCGAGTCCGTATTGCTTCAGGCACTTGAGCAACGGCACCACGGGATCCTCGTTGTTGGGGTTGCTACTCATGTCGCCGCGCAGCATATTCATATCCGTGAAATCATTGTCCGCATCGCATTGCTTGACAATGGCATCACCGTCGGCCTCGCTCATTCCCGACGGATACGAGGTTGACATGCCGCCTTGTGAATCGACGGTGACTTCGACATTTTGCTGTTGCGCACAATCGCTGAAATGCTGGCTGAGTTCAAGGAACTCCTGGTCGGTGATCTTGCTGTCCTTGAGTATCTTCTTAGTCAAGGATTGGTGTGCGTTATCGTAGGTGCGTTTGATTTGCTGCGCGTATGGCCCGGTAAACACCGTGCCATCCTGGGCCGTGGCGCTGCTTGATGCGCCGGTAGCGGTACCGGCAGATGAATCGATATGCGTCGCTCCCCCACAACCGGACAGCAACATCAGGCAGCATGCCGCCACGCACACGAAGGTCGTCACACCGGTGTGACGATGCCGCGCGATATTCGAAGTTCCCATGTGCTCTTCTCCTTGCGAATCCTTGTCTCTTCCATTCAGCCGGCCCGCGGCAGTAGGTGCGTGCCACGCTAGTTACGACACACACCCACTACCGACGCCGGGGTGTCAGTTCGACAGATGGGTGTCATCTGGGTGCTCATGCCGGTACACATACTGCGACAGGTCACTGAGCTTGTACCCGTCGTAGCGTTCCATGCATTCCTTTGCGACCCTGTTGTCCTTCTGCGCGTTCGCCCCCGTGTACGGGACCGGTGTCAGCGCACCGTCGGTCAGATCGAAGGTGGGGAAATCGTCTTCGCTTTGAGCCTGTGCGCAGATACAATCCATGACTTTACTTTCCAACGCTGCGATGTCCTTCTCGCTGATTTTGCCGTCTTTGATGAGGTTCCGGGCGAAACCAGTCTGAAGATTGTCGTACATGTCCGCGAACCTGCGGGCGTAGGCGCCTGTGAACACGGTCCCGTCCTCGGCTTTCGCGGTGGTTTGCGACGGGCTCGGAACCGCGTCCTGACGCCCCGTACCGCACGCGACGCATGCCAGACATGCAACAATGATGCCGAAAATCGACACTATGCAGCGAACACGGACGACAATATCAGTCAGCATCGGTTGCCAATCACTTGTACACACGCCAATTCGCCGTGTAGAACTTCAGCGGTTGCCCGTGCGCGTTTGCGTATGACTTTTGATATGTTGGAGCCCACTTGCCGTAAGCTTTCTTCAGCGTTCCATCGTTTAATGAGTACGTCAGCACATGCTGCGAATACACCCCCTGTGCTGTAGCCATGGAATATGTCCAGTACATTACCCCGCGATTCCATACATCTTTTGCGTTCGCAGTACCTGCAAGCCCGGTAGCGAGCAACAACGACGCGGTAACCGCCGCCAATGCCGTTTTAGCTTTTTCTTCATTGTGGATACTCCTTCTTGTATCTAGGTGACGCCCCGTTGACGCCATGCTTGCATTGTTTCGCGCTTGAGCAGACGATGCAAATCCTTGTCGTTAAAATTGCTACAAGGCCCAGGTTGTTGGTTATCGGTTCTTGAAATACCGGAACAAGTCACGTTCACGGGTGATCAGCATCGCCATCGAGGCTCCGGCAAGTACGCCGACGAGTGCCGCCGCCGGAATCCTGGCGAGAATGCCGACAAGCGTCGTCGGCGAGATGATGACGCCTGTTTCCATATGGGTCAACGCCCACACGGTCAACGGTGTTGTCACGATTATCGCCGAGCAGCACCACATCAATGTTTCAAGCAGCATTTGCAGCCAGAGCGCGATTTTCGGCTCCCCGCAATGCATGGCTGACGCCAGTTCGAGCCGCCGGGCACGCACCGCGGCATATCCTGCGAACAACGCGGCGACGAACATCACAACGGGAGCGAGCGCGCTTTGCCTCCCCCGGAATGTCTTGACGGCATCGAGCTGCGTGCCTTGTGTGCTGTTGAGCTGGCTGATCGTAGGTTGCTGCGAGGCGTCCGATGACCACGAGGATACCGTGGATTGGAGCAATGACTGCATGGCGTCAGGCACCGGCCAGGCTTTGACCAGGCATTGGTCGAAATCGTCCGCAGCTGCGGGAACTTGGCTAAGCGCCACATAGTCGTAGCTGGTTGATCTGCCGTCATCCGGGTATTGGAACACCCCGGCGACGCGCACCCTGCCGCCGGCACGCAATGCGAGCCGGTCCCCCGCCCGAGCGTGCACAGACCGGGCGGCCTGCGAAGACAGCCAGATGCCGTCGTAGTCCCGTACAGTCAACGTCGCCCCATCGGACCGTGTCGAGGAGGCGAAGACGCCAAGTGCCCCCGTGGTGGCATCGAGCGAGGGGATGCCCGCAGATGGCAAGACGGCGGATGTGACCTTGTCGTTCTTCGACCGTAACGCGCCGGATGCGAGCACCCCGTCCACACTGGACAACCGTTCGCATGCTTCACCGCTAATCCTGCCTTTGAACTCGATGACGTACGTCGACGCGCCCGATGCGATATACCGGTCAACCTGCTGCGCTATTGACCGAATGCTGAACAGGTCGGCAGCAGACAACCCGCCGACCAACGCGGCGAGAATCAACATAAGCATGAACGCATGCGAGGTTCCGGACACGATATCCCGCCATGCTTCGTCCACGACACCACGCAGACGCATACGCCCTGTCTCAGCCGTATCCCGGTCAATGGCAGGCGCAACGGTATCTTGTTCCCGGCTCACTGGTAGTCCCTCAAATCGATGATGTCCGTGCACGCGTCGCGGGTGCGCGGATCATGTGTGGCGACCACGACAATCGCCCCTGATATCGACAACCCGTGCAAGGTTCGGTTCACGCTCGCCGCAGTCGCCAAATCAAGTTGTGCTGTCGGCTCATCCACAAGAAGCAGTCCCGCGTGGGAGGCGACCGCGCGCGCAAGCATCAGCCGCTGAGCCTCGCCACCGGACAGGTCACGGAACTGTTTGGCGGCAAGATGGTCAAGCCCGAACACGCGTAACAGTGACAAAGCGTGCTCTTCGGCTTCGTTCCTGCGTTCCCCGCGAGAAATATAGGGCAGTGCCACATGGTCGATGACCTTCCTACGCGCTACTCCATGAGGATTCTGCAATACCCAGCACACCCGACCGCATGAGACGCGTATGACCTTGCCCTGCGCTGGCTGCTGCCAGCCTGCGACAATGGACAATAGCGTGGATTTGCCCGAGCCGGAAGGACCGACCAGCGCATAAACGCGCCGGGGATACAGCGTCATGGTGATATGCCTGAACAGCCAGTCGTCCCCGTCGAAGCTGTGCCCGACATCGTCGAGCTTGACATGGGCAGACTGCTCATCACCGGAATTGTCCTGAACTGTACTGGTTCCCGCCAATCCTGCAACCGCGGGTCGTATGGACTCGAGCCGGTCTTGCCCGCTCATCGGCACGCCTTGCCTGTGCTGGCGGGAACATCGACGGAAGTCAGGGATGCGCCGGATTGCACGCTGACCATCGATTTGCCAAGCTGGGAGGCGACCACATGGACGGCGACCGGGTTGCCGCGCGAAACCACGCATGCCGAATCCGCAGAGACATCGTACATCGCCGCCGGCGGCACCGAGACCACGTTCAACGCTTTGGCGAGCTTCCAGCGGTACGTAACGTTGATGGTGTTCGAAGCAGTGTCTTGTCCCGTGTCGCTTTGGGCCCCTCCGGTATCGGAAGCCTGCCCGGAGGCTGACGGCTGTTGGGCGGCACGGTATTCGTTGCTCGCACCGATGGCTGAGAGCAGGGAGGCGTCAGTGCTGTCCGCTGTCCGATCGGTGATGGTGAACGTCGCTCCATTGACTTCCATGACCCGATCACCTCGCAACATCGAGGAGTCATTGCGCCGGAACGTCGCACGAACCGGTTGGCTGGTAGTCGTCAGCACATCGGCTCCCTGCTCGACATGCCCGCCATATCGGGCCTGGCACTCCTTGACAGTCACCTTCTGTTGGGGCAACCATGCAAACAACGACGTATCGATGCTCCACTGGCGCTCCTGCGTGGCGCTCTGCGTCCCAGCGTGTGCGGCAAGTACATTGAAGGCTTTCACTGTATCCCACGTCATCACGTCCGAATCCGGGGCCGTATATCCGAGCCGTCTGAGCTCCGCATTGAGCGCCGCGATATCGCCGCCCTTCATGCCACTGGTCATCGTCCGATACGGTGGTGTCCTCAGATACAGCGCGAGTTGGGGTTGTCCGTCAACGGCAATGAACGCGGAGCCTGATTCGATGCTGCTCCCGGACGCGCACTGTCTCAACTCCGTAACTACTCCCCCAACCGGAGCGGCTACGGAACCGGATTCGCTGCGTTCCACCGTGACGGTGACGGAACGCTCGTCATCATATGGTTCCGATCGCACGGCGAGTGTGCCCGCGCGCGTAGCCGACTCGAACGCGGCGGGTTCGGGCTCACGGGTGAGCAGAAACCCGCCGCACACGCCGGCCGCCAGCATGACGAGCGCGAGCAGCACGGCCACGGAGACTGACACCGTGTTGCGGCCAGCGTTCCGGTTTCCACCGGTTTTTTGGTGATGCATCCGCATTCTGTGCTCCTTCGTGCAGAATCGAAACGTTGTCATTATCGGCGGGGAGGAATCCGCAGGCAAATCCTTGTCGTGCAAATACCTACACGGTCGCGATACTGGCACTCGCGCCAAACATGGCTTTGCGGCACGATTACCCGTTTTTCGTTGACTTTCCGCCGATACGGCACCTCATCTCCCAAGCAAATCATGATTGCGCATCTCACATTTTGGCGCTTTTTTGGAATATCCTGCGGAACGGTTTCCGTGAAACCCATCGTTTGACGCCAATCCGGCGGCGCCGACACAGAGCTATGCTGGTGTATGAATACCGTATTCGAACAAGCACAGAGCCAGGCACCATCATGAGCCAACAGCAGACACCATCCGCGACCGGCAGCGACCAGACGACGGGCACCGTGCAGGTCGTGCTCGTCGACAACGACATCCTGGCGCTGAAGATGCTGCGCGAGATCATGTCCGCGTGGCCGCGCGTCGCCATCACCTGGACCGAACATAACGGCTCGGACGCCTTCGACCACTACCGACAATGCGAATCCGGCATCCGCGATCTGCCGGACCTGTTCATCACCGACATCTCGATGCGCGGCCTGTCGGGCGTCGATATGAGCCGAGCCATCCGCTACACCAACGGCACGATGCCGATACTCGGCATCACTTCATACGAGCCGACCCAGTTCTACCATGATGCCGCCGACGCCGGCATGCAGGCGGTTATCGGCAAGAACGAGCTGTCGGCCCTTAAAAGCATCATCATGGAGGTCGCGGACACCGGCGCTCTCGCCGTCCGACCGCCCTTCGAGGTACCGGGGCGGGCGCATCTGCGCATCCGGCAGGAAGGCCTGCCGTACATCCTCTCGCTGAGTCAGCAGGAAAAGCAGGTGCTCACCATGTGTTCGCACGGATATAGCAACGCCGATATCGCGCAGGTGCTCGACGTTAGCCCGTCGACCATCAACACCTACATCACACGCGCGTCGCGCAAGATGGGCGTGGCCAGCAAACGGGAGGCAGTGGCGTTATGGACGAAAACCATCGGACTGTAGGCGGCTCGCCAATGGCGAACATCAAGACCATGATCGCGCCCCGGACCACGCAGCGGCTGCATCACCATAAGATGCATATCGCCCTATGCCTGGTGGCCACGATACTCATGGCCGCAGTACTGACGTTCCTCCCCGCAACGACACCCACACAGTGGATCATCTGCATCATCGCCTGCTGCTGCCCGCTGGGCATCGCCTTCGCACCGGTACCGATGTCCGTCATCTCATTCGCCGTGGTACTGCTACTGATGTTCACCCCCGGGATATCGCTATCGGATGCCGGCTCCATCATTCACATGCTCACACCGCTGGCCATAGGCACGCTCGCGTATTCGACACCCACCCAATGGTCGATCTGGGGTCTTGTCACTTCGATCGTCACCTTGCTGCTGGCTTTCGACCCCCGCGAAGCGCTCTCGCAGGGGGACGCGCTCTCCTTCTTCGTGCTGCTCGCCTTGTACATCGTCACGTATGCGATGTGCGCGTCCATCCGCACCATCGCCATCGACGATCGGCAACGGCACCGCGACGCCGAGCTGGAGCTGTTGCAAACACAGCAGGCACATCAGCGGGAAGTCACCAGATTCGCGCAAATGACCCATGACGCGGTCACGGCAAGCCTGTCGAGTATATTCCTGCTCGCGCAACAGCATATTGACACGTTGGACACGGCCGGCAAGACGGCGGATGCGTCAGACGAGGATTGGCGGACCGTCCGGCAGCTCAGCGAGAGCGCCCTTGCCAGTATCCGCTCGGTCATCAGGACCATGAACGCCTCGGACGAACGCCCTGAGGATCATCTGGATGGCGCTTTACACAACCTTCCGCTACCGCAGCGCATCGGCATCGCGATCGAGCAGGGGCAGCATCTGCTGGTCCCGCACCATATGCATGTCGATGTGCATACGTCAGGGCAGATATCATCTCCCGCCTGCACACGGTCAGGCGACGAGGCGGTGACCCTCATCGGGGAGATCTTCACGAATCTGCTGCGGCACGCGTCCCCTGACAGCGCGCCCATGCTCACCATCAGCTACGATGACGACAACATGTCGCTCATGCAGACGAACGCGCTGACGCACAAGAACACGCGCAGACACGGCACAGGCCGGCAATCGCCTGAAGCCTCGCAAGGCCCGGCCGCGAGCGGTGACGCCCTGCCGCGATCACAGAGCGGACTGCTCCTCCACCGTGGCGTCATCGAGTCGCTGGGCGGCGAACTGCGCTTCAACAGCGAGGACGAGACGTGGACGCTCTACGCGCGTATCCCCCTGCACCCCAACGTCTAACCCCAAAGCCTAGGCACAGTAGGCTGCTCGGGCACAGCAAGGCCGCTGCGCCCGAGCGGCGTTCAAAATGCTCCTGTCAGGCGCCGCACCATGGAAGCCACTTGGGGCATGTCCCCAACAAGACGCTGATACTTGCGGGAGCCGGCGTCGCAAGCGCATCATCATACCGGGCACCGGTGATTCCCGTGGACAGCCCGCAGACACCGACGGCGATGGCAAGGCACATCGCCAATGCCGCACGACTGTCATGGTTGCGGATTGCAACCCCACGAACGATTCGCATCATCAACACCACCTGTTCGTTCATCTTGACACGTGTCACAGCACGTGCTGCAGAAAGTCCTTGAAGCGCGGCTCGCTCGGATGGTCGATAATCTCAGGACCACCATGCTCAACCACCACGCCGCCATCCATGAAGACGATCTGGTCGGCGACCTCGCGCGCGAAACCGATCTCATGGGTGACGACCACCATGGTCATGCCTTCCTTGGCGAGGTCGAGCATGACGTTGAGCACTTCGCCGACGAGTTCCGGATCAAGCGCGGATGTCGGCTCGTCAAACAGCATGATCTCCGGCTTCATGGCAAGCGCGCGGGCGATGGCCACGCGCTGCTGCTGGCCGCCGGACAGCTGTGCCGGATAGTAGTCGAGGCGCTCCCCCATGCCGACGCGGTTCAGCTCCTGAATGGCGAGTTCGCGGGCTTCCTTCTTGTCCATGTGCTTGACGTGGACCGGAGCCTCCATGACGTTTTCAAGAGCCGTCATGTGCGGGAACAGGTTGAAGCGCTGGAACACCATGCCGAGTTTGGAACGCTGTTCGGCCACTTCCTTGTCGTTCAGGGTCTGCAGCACACGTTCGCCGCCCTTGTCGACGTACTTGTAGCCGATCATTTCGCCGTCGACGTCGATTTCGCCGCCGGTCAGGGTTTCCAGCTGGTTGATCAGACGCAGGAACGTGGATTTGCCGGAACCGGACGGTCCGAGAATCACGGTGACGGTGCCGGGCATGACGGTCATGTCGATGCCTTTGAGCACGTGCAGGTTGCCGAAGGCCTTGTGCACCTGGGTCGCCTTGACGGCGGGAACGATTTCGTTGGTTGTGATTTCGCTCATGGTCATTCCCCTCACGCGGTCATTCCCGCGAACGTGGCTTCGTTCTGCTTGTCGACGTCATCCTTGGGTTCGCCGAAGGTCTTGCCCGGCAGCGGCGTGCGCTTGCCGCGGGCTCCGGCGGGACGGGCGTCGAAGCCCTTGCCGAAGTGCTTTTCAAGTCGCGACTGGATGACCATCAGAATGGAGGTGATCACCAAATACCAGATGCAGGCCACGATCAGCAGCGGAATCGGCTTGTACAGTCGGGTTGCGATTGCGGTGGTGGCGAACTGCAGTTCCAGCGTGAACGGCACGGCG
>SKEF01003328.1_pt1 | contig 11204 bp, 9 predicted proteins | sample 4826691 | NCBI WGS metagenome assembly SKEF01 (sample SAMN11008816, study PRJNA524170) | human gut metagenome | biome: Human fecal sample; material: Feces; isolation source: fecal sample from pouch patient p23, p27 | host: Homo sapiens | place: Israel: Tel-Aviv | collected 2016-08-24
ATGCGCTTGAGCTAGGGCGTTACCCACCAGTCGCCGTTCTCGGCATCGCAGTCCAGCGTGCCCTCGCCGGTCACAACGACATCGTGCACCTGCGTGATGTTCAACAGACCCGCAAAGCTGTCCAGCGGGTTTCCCTCCCAGCCGGTCAGGTAGTATTCATCCACCTCGTTCTCGCTGGGGATCACGCCGGGCAGGATGGGGTAGTGGGTGCGGTCGTTGTCGCCCAGCAGCACAGCGCCCTTTTCAAGATAGAGGGTGGTGTTGCTTTTCAGGAACAGGCTGCAGGTGCGGTAGCGGCCTGCGGGCACGTACACTGTGCCGCCCTTGGGGCAGGTGGAAAGAGCCGCCTGCAGCTTGAGCGTGTTGTCCGTGGTGCCGTCGGCCACCAGACCGTAGCGGGAAGCATCCACAAAGAAGGTCTCGGCCTCGGTGGTAAAGGTGCAGGTCAGGCTTTCGCCCTCGGCCTGCACACCCACCGTGTACTCAGTGCCGGGCAGCAGGGAGAACAGAGAGAACACGTTGGTCTGGCAGGCTTCGTAGACGGTCTTGCCGTTCAGGGTAACGGTGAACGGGTGGGCCGGACGATAGCACAGGCCGTTTTCCAGCTCGAAAACAGCGCTGCGCGTCATGGAACGGATAAGCGACAGATTCATGAGAGAACCTCCTGATGGTTTTGTCTTGCCCGCAGGGTGCAGGCGTGGTATGATGGGGAAAATACAAAAATGAGGATTTTTTTATGAAACCGGAACGGGAAAAAATCACCGGCAAAGTGGCCGCAGCCACCCTGCGCCTGAATATTGGCCGCTACGAGCTGCCGCCGGATGAGGACACCTGCTATCTGCTGCTGGTGTCGGAGGGCAGCGTCACGCTGGAATACGAGGGCGGGAATGTGCTGGTAAACCCCGGCAGCGCCGTGCTGCTTGGCCCCGGCGGCTGCCGCTTTGCACAGACCGGCAGCGCCGTGCCGCAGATCGTGGGGTGCCACTTTCCACTGGGGATGCTGCATGATTTGAAAACCACAGCCGGGCGGGATTTCGGCCGCCTGTTTGCGCCCGGGGAGCGCACAGTGCTGTATGCACCGGTGCAGTGGCAGAGCCGCATCCGTACCCTGCTGGAAATGATGGCCAGCGCCAGCACCGAGCAGGATTACCCCGGCCCGCTGTACCTGCTGCTGATCCTGCACTATGTGGAGCAGGAGTGCATTGCCGAGAGCAGCGCTGTGGCGCGTCCCCACAACGAAACGGTGGAGCGGATCTGCGCCTACCTTGCGGCCAATTACCGGCAGAAGTTTTCCCTCACCGAGGTAGCGGCGCAGTTTTATCTTTCGCCCTACTACCTGAGCCGTTTGTTCCGGCGGGTAACGGGCCAGTCCATCGTGGATTATATCAACAACCGCCGCATCGAAGCGGCCCAGAAGCTGCTGGAAACGACTGAGCTTTCCATCAGTGCGGTGGCCGAACAGACCGGCTTTGCCAGCGCCGCCCATTTCCGCCGGGTGTTCCGCGATGTGATGGGTACCGGCCCACTGCAGTACCGCAAAGGACATAAGAAATAAGAAACACCCCCTGCACCATCTACGGGAACGGCACAGGGGGTGTTTGTTTGTATCAGATGATCTTACGCTGTGCGGGGAAAGGGCTTAGCCCTTGACGGCACCGGCAGAGATACCTTCAACGAACTGGTCCTGTGCACAGAAGAAGACGATCAGCTGCGGCAGGATGGAGATGAGGGACAGAGCAAGGATCTTGTTCCATGCGAAACCGGTATCACCGTCCATGGACAGCTTGACGAACAGGGACATCGGGTACTTACCGGGAGTGCTGACGTAAAGCAGCGGACCCATGAAGTCGTTGCAGCTCCACATGAACTGGAACAGTGCGCAGGACACCAGAGCGGGGCCAAGCATGGGCACGATGACCTTGTACAGGGTCTGGAAGGAGGAGCAGCCGTCGATGGCAGCGGCTTCGTCCAGATCACGGGGGACATTGCGCATGAACTGCACCAGCTGGTAGACGAAGTAGGTCTCGGTCGCAAATGCGCAGTGCACCCAGATAGCCAGATAGAAGGGGCTGTCCAGCCAGCCGAACTTGTTGTACAGCAGGTACTGCGGCACGTTCAGAACGACCTGCGGCAGGAACAGGGTGGCCAGCATGATGTTGAACATCAGCTTACGGCCGGGGAAATCGAAGCGGCCAAAGCCGTAGGCAGCCACACAGGCGGAGACCACCGTGCAGATCACCTTGGGGATGACGTAGCTGTAGGTGTTCAGCATGGCCTGCAGGATGTTGATGGAACCGCCGAAGTTGTTCAGTGCGCCGCGGTAGCCATCCAGAGTGGGGTGCTTGATCCACAGGCTGATGCCTGCAAAGATCTCGCTGTTGTCCTTAAAGGTAGCGCTGATCATCCACAGCAGGGGATAGATCATGATAACGCCGACCAGGATCAGGACGAAATACTTGAAGAAGGTTGCAATTTTGTTCGATGCTTTCATTCCCATACTGGTCACCTTACCTTTCGTCAGAGTAGTAGACCCACTTCTTCTGGCTGGTGAATGCAATGATCGTCAGGATGCAGACGATGATGAACATGATCCATGCCAGAGCGGATGCCATACCCATGTCATAGGACTTGAATGCGTAGTTGTAGACCAGCAGAGAGATCAGCGTGGTGGAACCACGGGGGCCGCCGTTGGTGATGATGTAGGGGCCATTGAACTCCTGGAAAGCCTGGCAGATCTGAGTGACCAGATTGTAGAAGATGATGGGGGTGATCATCGGAACGGTGATGGAGAAGAACTGACGCCACTTGCCGGCACCATCAATGGTAGCGGCTTCGTACAGGTCTGCAGGCACACCCTTCAGAGCGGCCAGAAACAGCACCATGGCGGAACCAAACTGCCAGATGCGCAGGAAGCAGATAATCCACAGCGCGTAGCTGGGGTCAGACAACCACTCGGGGCCCTGCACCAGACCAAAGGTGACAGCGCGCAGCACGGTGTTGAGCAGGCCATCCACGCTGAACACAGCCTTCCACAGAACGGCGATTGCAACAGAGCCGCCCAGAATGGAGGGAATGTAGTACACCGTGCGGAACAGGTTGACGCATGCGATCTTGAAGTTCAGGATGTATGCGATGAACAGCGCAAAGACCAGCTTCAGAGGCACGGTAATGAAAGCGTACTTGAAGGTGATGAGCAGCGCCTTGGTGATCTTGGTGGTGGTAAAGGCCGTGATGTAGTTGGCCAGACCAACGAACTGGGTGCCGCTCTTGAAGAAGTTCATATCGGTGAAGCTGTAGTACAGCGACTGACCGAAGGGAACTGCCTTAAAGACGACGAAGCCGATGATCCAGGGAATCAGATAAAACAGACCCTGATATTTGTCCAGCCACTTCTGGAACGGGGTGCGCCCGACGGCGGGAGCATTGCTTTCTTTCATCTGGGAAATCCTCCTTTTTAAGGAATTTCGGAGCATGAGACGGACGAAGGGGTAACAGACCGGATACAGCTTTGTCAAGAATTTGTAACATATTCCTGACAAAAAAGGGGCATCTGCCGTATGGGCGGCAGGTGCCCCTCCGTTTTGGTCAAAGGGTGCCTTTTATGATATGTACGTCACCGCACACAGCGGCACTCTGAAGAAAAACTTAGCCGATGGTGTAACCAACAGACTCCATGCCGTCCAGCAGGGTGTCAACAACGTCTGCACCGGAAACGCCGTCGTAGTCAACGGTGTCGAACACTTCCTGATAGATGCCGGTGCCGGAAGCCTTCAGGTCGTTGTTCTCGAACAGGGGATCCAGCTTGTTGGTGGTGAAGGCCATGACCTTGGCATTTGCCTCAGCAACCAGATCCTTGACAGCGCCGGCTTCCTGAGCAGCAGCCAGACCAGCCTTGGAAGCGGGGATGCCGCACTCGGAACCCATGATGGCAGCGCCCTTGCCGTTGTTCAGCAGGAAGTCGATCAGGGTAGCAGCCTCAGCAACGCACTGGCTGGTCTTGGTGATAGCCAGACCCATGGAGACCTTGGAGAAGCCGCCGTTGTTGTCGCCGAACTTGATCTCTTCGCCAACGGTGAAGCCGTCCTTGTTGGCATCATCCAGAGCGGAGGAGTACTTGGAAGCAGCGGAATCCCACTCGAAGATACCTGCGATCTTACCGGTGATCCACTCGTTGGACTGGTGGGTAGCGGTATCGGAGTTAGCGGAGTAGTAGGTCTTCAGGTTCATCATGACGTGGCCATCCACCAGGCTCTTGATGAAGTCGATGCCCTCAGCGATCTCGTCCTCGGTGTAGTTCAGGGTAGAGGTGACGGGATCAGCCCAGTCCTTGCCGTACTTGGACTCGAGGTAGAACACCATCAGGATCATACGGTCGTATGCGCCCAGATGCATGGGGTAGTAATCGTCGCCCAGCTTCTCCTTGAATGCCTTGCCGGCAGCCATCAGATCATCCAGAGACTTGGGAACTTCGGTGATGCCAGCCTTGTTGAAGGTGGTCATGTTCCAGAAGAAGATACGGCCGGTCATGGAGACAGGCACGCACTGCTGAGCGTTTGCAACGTAGCAGGCATCCAGAGCAGCGTCATCCCACTGGGTCAGATCCAGAAACTTGGAAACGGTGTTCAGATCCACGAACTTGCTGCCATCAGCAGAGTAGTTGTACAGCCAGTTCCAGTTCACCTGGCACACATCCTGTGCGTTGCCAGCGATGAAGGCAGCTGCCATCTTCTCTTCCCAGCCGGACCATGCGGCGAAGGTGGGCTCAATGGTGATGTTGGTGTGCTCAGCCTGGAACTCCTTGATGGCGTTCTGGTAAGCCTCGTGACGGCTGTCGCCGCCCCACCAGCTGATGGTCATGGAAACAGGGCCGTCAGACAGTGCCAGGCTCTCGTCTGCAGAAGCAGCGGGAGCGGAAGAAGCGGTGGAAGCAGCAGAGCTGGATGCAGCAGAGTTGCCGCCGCAGGCAGCCAGAAGGCCGGCAGCGCCCACAGCGCCGGTGACCTTCATAAAATCACGACGAGAAATTGCCATGCTCATTTTTGTTCTCCTCCTAAATACAGAAAACATCATCTCGAACGGGGGTTCTGCACATACCCCGTTGTATACAATTATGATAACAAAACAACAACCAAAAAGAAAGACGCAAATTGCAGATATCTAAACAAAAAACGTACAAATATTGCTCTTGTTTTCGCGCGAGAATTGATGCCTTTGCTGAAATGAATAAACTTGGCTCGAAAAACTGTGCAACATGTATATTTCGCCATTTTGCATAGAAAACTGGGATGTATCATAGGGGGAACGTCGAATTTTGCAATAATTTTGTAAACATCCGGTTTCGGAACATGGAAATGTTGCATACATTGTGGCAGAGCAACACATTAAAATGGCCCGGATGCGGGCTTGCAAACTGATATATCAATAGTGCAAAAAATGTGCACTCTGATATATCAATCGCGTGAAGCGGGCATCCGGCACCGGTCTGCAGGCGTGGAAATCGGTGCTTCTTCGCCTTTTTGGGGGGTGAAGAAGCATCGACAGCGACATATTTTGCGCTGCTGCGTGGACAGCGCCTGTGGGCCGGGGAAAAAAAGAAAGACTGCCGTGTCGTTGAACACAGCAGCCTTGTATACAAGCTTATTTGACCTGCGAAGCAGCTTTTTCGGCGTAGAACGCGCGTTTTGCCTTGAAGTAGCACTGGGGGCACATGCTCACGTACTGCACATCGTTTTCCAAATCGATGGCCACCTGCTCGCCCTCAAAGACGAACCTGCCGTTCACCCTGCGGCAGTTGCAGATGGCCTTGCGGCCGCAGGTGCAGATAGTCTTCATCTCCTCGATGGTGTGGGCCAGCTCCAGCAGGCGGGTAGAGCCGGGAAATCCCTTGAGCGAAAAATCTGCCCGCAGGCCGTAGCAGATCACCGGAATGTTCAGGTCCACAGTTACCATGAACAGCTGCTCTGCCTGCTGCGCAGTGAAAAACTGGCTCTCGTCGCACAGCACACAGGCCAGCGGCGCACCGTCAGCGTTGGCCGTGCGCACGGCCTCGAACACATCCGTCTCCGGCGGGATCAACAGATCAGCCTTGCGGCGCACGCCCAGACGGCTCACCAGCTCACCGCCGCCCTTGGTGTCCACCTGTGGCTTGAGGATCAGCACCCGCATCCCCTGTTCTTCGTAGTTGTGGGCTACCTGCATCAGGGCGGTGCTTTTGCCGCTGTTCATTGCGCCGTAGCGGAAATACAGTTTTGCCATTTGAAAAACTCTCCTTGCAGAAGAACCCTCTCAGTCAAAGCCTGAGAGGGTCCTTTTATTACTCTTGTTCCTTATAACAGGTATCTTCAGTCCTGATTGCGCAGGCGGTAGCCAAGGCTCATCAGGCTGTCGCCCAGATGGACATTCTCCACCACCACATCGGGATACGGCACAGAGAGGTCATAGTGGGAGAAGTTCCAGAAGCCCTCGATGCCCAGATCTACCAGACGGCCGCTGACCTGTTCCGCACCATCGCGGGGCACACAGAGCACTGCGACCTTGGGGTGATGCTCGGCACAGAAAGACTCCAGCTCGTCGATATGGCGGATCTGGATGCCGCTGATCTCCTTGCCTACCTCGCTCTGTGCCACATCAAAGGCGGCGATCAGGCGGTAGCCGTTGGTATCGGTGGTGATAAAGCGGCTCACTGCCTTGCCCAGACGGCCGCAGCCGATCAGGATGGTGGGCAGGCGGTCACCGTTGCCGAACAGCAGGCCTTCCAGAATGGAGAGCAGGTTTTCCACCGAGTAGCCGATGCCCTGCCGGCCATTCACATCGCCGATGCAGTTGAAGTCCTGCCGTACCTGCGAAGCGGTGGTGCCCATCTGAGCAGCCAGCTCGCGGGAAGAAATGCTGTTGATGCCGTCCACCTGCAGAGAGCGCAGATAGCGGTAATATTTGGGAAGACGCTTGATAACGGGAAGTGAAGCCTTTGCAGGGGTGTTCATAGAATACTTTCTCCTTTCGCTCTATCGCAGTACTTGCCGCAGCTGCCTGCTTTACAGATGCGGCGCAGAGAAACCCCGATCCGTTTACGGGTCCATATTGCAGATATTACAATCAATTATTTAAAGTATACTGCACCGATGGAGAATGTCAAATCATTCTCAAAAAAAATTTATGAAATGTTACCGCTTTTTTGCTGCAGCGGGTCTGCATAGCCCGGCACAGGCTGGGGAATGCTGACAGAAAACGCAGGAGGAAAGCATATGAACGATGAAACGCAGCTGACCGACGCGCGTCGGCTGGAAAAGGAAGAGATCGAGGATCTGGGCACGGTCACGCTGGCCCGCGGGGAGCATGTGATCCACTGCCTGACCGTCATCGGCCAGATCGAAGGCCATTCGGAAGCGCCGCAGGGCCAGAAGACCACGAAGTATGAGCATGTGATCCCACAACTGGTGGCCGCGCAGGAGAACCCTCGCATCGAGGGCCTGTTGGTGCTGCTGAACACGGTAGGTGGTGATGTGGAAGCAGGCCTTGCGCTGGCGGAGCTGATCGCCAGCGTGTCCAAACCCAGTGCAACGCTTGTGCTGGGCGGTGGGCACTCCATCGGCATCCCGCTTGCCGTCAGCGCCCGACGCAGCTTCATCGTGCCCACAGCCACCATGACCGTGCACCCGGTGCGGCATTCCGGTGTCATTCTGGGGGTGCCGCAGACCATGCGCAGCTTTGAGCAGATGCAGCAGCGCATCACCGGCTTCGTAGCGGCCCACAGCGGCATGACCGAAAAACGCTACACCGACTTGATGCTCCACACCGGCGAGCTGGTGATGGACATGGGCACCGTGCTGGATGGACGCCGGGCCGTGAAGGAAAAGCTCATCGACGAGCTGGGCGGGCTTTCGGATGCGCTGGCGTGGCTGTATAAAGAGATTGAACGCAAATGAAGGCCGATTTTGTACAACAATAGGTTTGCCATTTTCTTCCCTGCGTGGTACAATAATAAAATCAAATAGTGTGTCTACTACAAACGCGGGGAACAAAGAAACATGGCAACAAAAAAACGTAAAACGACAACACGGCGCGCAGCATCGCGCAAAAAGCGGGCCGAGCAGCGGCTTCCGGCGGGGCTTGGCACCCTGTTTGCAGGCCTTTTGCTGGTGGTGCTGGCCTTTGTGGAGGGAGATTCGGCATGGAAGGCCCTGCACGATGTGCTGTTCGGACTTTTTGGCTGCGGCAGCTTTGTGCTGGGCGCGGCAGTGTGTTGCCTTGCTGTGCAGTATACCCGGGGCGAAGACCTTCTGCCCAAGATCTTCAAGCTGGTTCTTGGGCTGGTGTTTGCCTGCGGCACGGTGATCGTTTTTTCCGATATCCAGCCGCAGGGCATGTCGGCATTTCAGATGACGGCTGCCTGCTACGCAAACGGCGTGAATGCATGGATCGGCGGCGGTGCGTTGGGCGCACTGCTGGGCGGCAGCCTGCTGCTGCTGTGCGGACGGCCCGCGGCAACCCTTATCATGATCGTGCTGGCACTGTGTGTCAGCCTGTACATTTTTGATCTGACCCCGGCAGAGGTGTGGCAATGGCTGTGCGCTGCGTTTGGCGGCGTGCACGCAAAGGGTGCGGCCATGGCGCAGCAGAGCGCAGCCCGCCGCGCTGAACGTGCCGCTGCCCGCGCGGCAGAAGCCGAGGCTGAGGAAGACTACGACGAAGCAGAAGATGAATACCGGGATGAGGAAGATGCCGAAGAGGAGATGGAAACTCCGGCTTTCCGCATCGGTGTGCCGGACTGGCTGAACGGCATCCGCCACTGGGGCCACAAGGTGACCGAAGAGATGGAGGCGGAGGAGCCGGAGGCCGCCCCGCAGCCGGAGCCTGCCGCCCCGGCCATCACGCCGGTGCAGGTACGGGTATCCCGGCCCCGGGCTTCCTTTGACGTAGACCTTGGCCCCGACCACACTGAGGTGAAGGAGGGCGGCAGCGAACCCATCGAGCCGCTCATCGTGGGCCCGGGCGGCACCTTTGGGCAGAACCCGCTGCGCCCGGCCCCCAGACCTGCCCCGCAGCCCATCGTACAGGACGCAGTGGAGACCGATGCATCCGATTTCTTTGCAAAGGCTGCACAGCCGGTGCAGCCTGCGGCAGCGGAAAGCTTTGATACTCCGGTCATGACCCCGGCAATGCCGACGGCCCAGCCGGAAAGCCCGGCAGCGGCAGTCACGCCGGAGATGCCCGCCGTGCCCATCCAGCCCGCAGTCCTGGCGGCACCCGCCCGGGTGAGCGCCGAAAACGCTGTTGCCATGCGCGGCACACCCGACGAGGACGGCTGGATCAGCATTACCAGCGAACCGGTGGAGGAAAAGGATATCAGCACGCTGGTGGCAGCGGCAATGGAAAAGCCTGCCGCTTCCGAGCAGGCCGCGGCAGCGGCCCCTGTGGACGAGACCGAACCGGTGGATACTTATCAGTACCAGTATCCGCCCATTGAGCTGTTTGAAAAATCGCAGGACGAGACCGACCCCGGCGCGCAGGAAGAGCTGAAAGCCAACGCCCAGAAGCTGGTGGATACGCTGGAAAGCTTTGGCGTGCGCACCCGTGTGCTGGATATCTCCCGGGGCCCCTCCGTCACCCGGTACGAGGTGCAGCCCATGGCGGGTGTCAAGATCAGCCGCATCACCTCGCTGGCAGACGATATCGCCCTGAACCTTGCGGTGGCGGACGTGCGTATGGAGGCGCCCATCCCCGGCAAGCCTGCCGTGGGCATTGAGGTGCCCAACCACAAAAAGACCCCGGTGTATATCCGCAGCGTGTTCGAGAGCCAGAGCTTTTTGCGCATGACTTCACCCTTGGGCATTGCGCTTGGCAAGGACATTGCCGGTGTGGCACAGGTGGCAGACCTGTGCAAGATGCCCCATCTGCTCATTGCAGGCAGCACCGGCAGCGGTAAATCCGTGTGCGTGAACAGCATCATTATGAGCCTGTTGTTCCGCTCAAGCCCGGAGGACGTGAAGCTGCTGCTGATCGACCCCAAGGTGGTGGAGCTGGCCGAGTACAACGGCATTCCCCACCTGCTGATGCCGGTGGTCACCGAGCCGAAAAAGGCTGCAGGTGCCCTTGGCAGCGCGGTGCAGGAGATGGAGCGCCGCTATCATCTGTTTGCAGAGAACAATGTGCGCGACATCAAGTCCTTCAACAAGCTGGCCGCAGAACGGCCGGATCTGGAAAAAATGCCCTACATCGCCATTATCATCGACGAGCTGGCCGATCTGATGATGGTGGTGGGCAAGGATGTGGAGGACTCCATCTGCCGCATCGCCCAGAAGGCCCGCGCCGCCGGTATGCACCTGATCGTAGCCACCCAGCGCCCCAGCGTGGACGTGATCACCGGCCTGATCAAGGCCAACATCCCCAGCCGCATCGCATTTGCAGTGTCCAGTCAGGTGGACAGCCGCACGATTCTGGACGGCTCCGGTGCCGAAAAGCTGCTGGGCATGGGTGATATGCTGTTCATGCCCGTGGGTGCGCCCAAGCCTACCCGTATTCAGGGCACTTTCGTGCGGGATGAGGAGATCAGCCGTGTGCTGGACTTCATCAAGCAGAGCGGCACCGTGCAGTATGACGAAGCCATGATCGAAGCCATGGAAAAGCACGCCATTCAGGACGGCAAGAAGGGCAGTGGCGGCGCGGACTCCGACGAGGATCCCGATACCGACCCGATGTTCAAGCAGGCCGTGGAGGTGGTCATCGATGCCGGTCAGGCCTCCACCAGCCTGCTGCAGCGCCGCTGCAAGCTGGGCTACGCCCGCGCGGCCCGTATCATGGACGAGATGGAACAAAAAGGCATCATCGGACCCTACGAGGGCGCCAAGCCCCGCGCTGTGCTTATCAGCCGCCAGCAGTGGCTGGAAATGCAGATGAACCAACCGGAGGAATGACCCTCTCAGGCGCTGACGCGCCAGCTCTCCCGAAGGGCGAGCTTTATGAGTGGGTAAGATATCGTCTGCCTTCAAAGAAAAACTGGATGAAAAGATGCAAAAAGCTCCCCCTTCGAGGAAAGACTTCCCCCGCTCCGGGGGAAGATGTCGCGCAGTGACAAAAGGGGGAATCTGGCAACGCCGCAAGGCGTTGCCTGAGAGGGTTTAACAATAAAAGGAGCATTATGGACAACTCTTCCCCTAAGATCTACACCGAATTTCTTCCCATCAGCCGGGCCGATATGGAGGCCC
>SKEF01003331.1_pt1 | contig 11195 bp, 7 predicted proteins | sample 4826691 | NCBI WGS metagenome assembly SKEF01 (sample SAMN11008816, study PRJNA524170) | human gut metagenome | biome: Human fecal sample; material: Feces; isolation source: fecal sample from pouch patient p23, p27 | host: Homo sapiens | place: Israel: Tel-Aviv | collected 2016-08-24
CAAGATGGTACAATGAAGTGGAAAAGTTTGACTATATGGAGTTCAACAAGGTACTTGATACCTTTTCAAACCATAGTACGACCATCATAAATTATTTTGAAGAACGATTGACAAATGCTTCAGCGGAGTCGTTCAATGCTAAAATCAAAGCTTTTCGAAGCCAGTTAAGAGGGGTGGCTGATCTGAAATTCTTCATGTTCAGACTGGCTAGGCTATACGCTTAAAAGAAAGCTTACCAACCAGAAATTTCCGCTGAGCCATTTTTCTTTAGCAAGTTCCCCTTTCCTGCATTGTTGGAATACCGATACAAAATCTTCCCATTCCTGCTGTCGGGGTAAAGTCGCAAGTTTAGCCATAGCAGATTCCCAATCGAAATCAATAGGAGTTTCGACAATCATGAATAACCGATTACCGCATATATATATTTCCATTTCTAAAATACCAACTGAACGGATCCCCTCTCTGATCTCCCGCCACGACTTCTCCTTACTGTGGCACTCCCGATACTTCGCTATCAGCTCCGGATCATCCTTCAAATCCATTGTCTGACAATATCTCTTTACCGGATAGCCATATCTTTTCATTTCATATCCATTTTCTTTCATCTTATCTTAAACTTAATCCTGCTTAATTATATCCCTCATTCTGTTTCAGATTCTTATTTACATTCAAATCATTTTGAGGAATAGGAAAATATCGGTTATGGGGTGCCCATGTACGTTTCTCAAATTGATAATACATATTTTCATCCACCGGAGAAGCAGTAGCCCCACTCCCTCTATAATTACGAGCTTGAGGATCATCCGACAATTTTACTCCGGTAAATGTATGATTAAGTTCTTTCTCGGCAATGCCCCAACGTAACACGTCATAATATCGAAGCCCCTCGAATGCCAGTTCCACACGTCTTTCTTTACGAACTGCTTCACGAACAAGTTCCTGTGTCGCTACGTCTGTCTTTTTTATTCCAACCAATTTCACACGATCACGTATATCATTGATAGTCAAATCCAATAAATTCTGGTCTACTGCATTCGGCTGCGATTCATTTACCGCTTCCAGATAGCTTAATAGAACCTCAGCATAACGCATTATAGGAGTATAAGTGGGAGTAGAACCTAAATTATTAGTTATAGACGGATCACAACCTTTCTTCGGACAATATCCATTAAATAAGGCAAATTTATTATAGCTATCTGCAGTATTAGCTCCCTTAAAGCAATCATAAATTATATCATTATACTTAGTTCCCTCATAACTTCCCAAAGGAGGTAAAAAAATAGAAGCATACAAGCGCAAATCCCGATTAACATAAGGATCATTCTCATCATAAACCTCAGAAGTCTTAATGTCCTTGCCGTCTGCACAGAAATATTCTTTCACCAATTCGTTATATGGTGAGAACTGATGCCACCCTCCATAAGCAGCTTCAGGATATAAATATTGATAACGTGAATTAGTATACAAATCCTTTATCCCCATAATACAAAATATTATCTCAGGGCTATATTCACCTCCTATTTGAAAAAGTTTCTCATAGCTGTCCTCTCCATTACGACGATCCAATTCATATATTCCCGACTCAATCACACTACGTAAAATAGTAGCAGCATCTCCCCATCTCTCTTGTGCCAGATAAAGACGACTTAAAAGTACCTTAGCCGCCCCCCTGGTAAACCGGCCATATTCCTCTGAAGAATATTGGACAGGCAACAAGTCTATAGCAGTCTTCAAGTCCTTCTCCACTTGCGAATAGACTTCAGTCTGAGGTGTTTGAGAGATAGAATTCGCTTCGTCCACCGACAGAGTTTTCAAAGGCATAGGAACATCCTTATAATAAAATGCCAAATTTAAAAAGAAATAAGCTCGTAAACACTTCACTTCGGCAGACCACTGTTCTTTTTTAGATTCTTCCATCGGACAGTCCGTAATATTCTCTAGAAAAGTGTTGTACTTAGCTATTTGCGTATATGCATTTCCCCAATACCAACGTAAATTACTGTTAGTAGCCACCGTATTGGAACTAGCCATTAAAGTAGAAAAATTTTCCTTTTCCGTTCCGTTTCCACCTGCAAAATCCAAATAGAGCAACCCTTGTGGCGTAGCAAAATCATCATGCGACCAACCAGTCTGGAAACGATAACATCCTGTCAAAGCCAACATGGCATCCCCTTCACCAGTCCAAAAACTACCATCAGAAATTGCTGAAGGTGGCTCCTTATCTAATAAATCCGAGCAACCAGTTGTTACTAGTGATACAGCCAAAGCACATAAACAAGCCTTTGTCATTCCTAATGTATTATATATATTTTTCATAATGATTCTTAATTGAATGATTTACTTAGAACTTGAAATTAAATCCGAATGAATAAATACTATTGACCGGATAATAAGAGGGAGAATCCCCTGTTCCTATCTCATTTTCCGGATCCCAACCTTTATAGAAACTATTGAAAGAAAACAGATTTTGTCCGCTTACATAAACACGCACATTTTCCAAACCTATTTTTTTAGTCCATGCTTTGGGGAATGTATATCCTATTTGTATATTCTTTACTCGTAAGAAACTAGCATTACGGACCCAATAATCAGAAGTTTGAAGATTAGTGTCGTTCATATTCAAAGTTTCCAATCGAGGGTATTCAGCCCATTTATCAGGATTTTCTTCCTTCCAACAAGATTCAGCCTGCCATCTCTGTATCTGTCCACCGTTGTAGAATGCATAAGCCATATAAGATCCTATCAAACGCTTATGACCTCCTAAACCTTGTAATAAAGCTGAAAAATCAAAACCTTTATAAGAAGCGGAAAGATTCAAACCATAATAAAACTTCGGGGTAGTACTTCCCAATACGGTACGATCATATTGCGCATCTACCTTACCATCGGGAACCCCGTCAGGACCACTAATATCTTTGTATTTCACATAACCAGGTTTCAATCCTGACTTACTTACCAATTGTTCGGTAGCCGCATCTACTTCCGCCTGGTCTACAAACAGTCCATCAGTTTCATACCCATATATAATACCTATCGGTTGCCCTACAATTCTGTTATTATTAATTTCTTCGGTAGCTCCGTTCGCCAATTTCTCAACTGCATTTTTTACCCATGTAAAATTAGGAGAAATACTAAACCGGAAATCACGTCCTATTTGTCCGTTATAAGTCAGATTTATTTCAATTCCTTTGTTCGAAACAGCTCCAACATTAGATTGTCCGACTTCACGTCCCATAATACTAGACACCTCAACTGGTGCTAAAATGTCCGAAGTATATTTATAAAAATAATCCAATGTTCCACTAAAACGTCCATTCAATAAACTAAAATCTAAACCAATATCCGTTATAGCCGTCTTTTCCCAAGTAATTTCCGGATTATTATAGGTTTTCATGTAAGCCCCAGACTGAAGAGTTGCCGGATTTCCAAAAGGATAATCATGTCCAAGTTCATAAATCTGTTGGTAAGGATAAACACCTATATTTTGATTACCAAGTACACCATAGGAAGCACGCAATTTCAAATTATCAACTACAGCTGAAACTGCCGCATTCTTCCAAAAATCCTCCTCAGAAATTCTCCACCCTGCAGAAACTGACGGGAAAAGTCCCCAACGATGACCGTCCGCAAAACGTGACGATCCATCATAGCGCAAATTAGCCTCTAATAAATAACGATCTTTCCATGCATAATTTATACGCCCGAAAAAAGAAAGCAACGCATATTCCTCCAATGAACTATCATTAGTAGCTGTTGATTTATCTCCAGAACCTAATTCATACAAATAATTATTAGGAAACGTATTTCTATAACCTTCCAAACCTTTATTATTAGATTGCTCCACAGAAGTACCCGCCAATAACTTAAAGGTATGATTTTTAATTTGTTTTTCATAAGTAGCTAATGCTTCAAAGGTAGTATACGTATTATTTGCAGTCCATACATTTAAAGTAGCGGGCCCCACTGTCTTACTATCATCAAAATAAGTATCAGCCCGGTACGCTTTATCATATTTAGTCCAGTAATTCACCCCAGCTTTACCTATAAAAGAAAGTCCGTCTACAGGAGTATTCCATGTCAATTGTCCGGAAGCACTTATATTTCTACTCACATTCTGCACAAAAGATTCACTCGCCAACCACGCTTCCGGACTATAATTATCCTGATATCCAAAACTTCCATCCGACTTTTGCCCGGCATAAATAGGTCCCTGACGAACAGCATATCCTATCATTCCATCAATACTTTGTGGTTCGCCATTAGGAGCATTATATTTATTATTATAAGCATTAATATTCAAATTAAGCATCAGCCCTTTGGCGATTTCACTTTTCATAGTAAACAGTGCAGTCATTCTTTCATTAGACGTTTTTGCCGTCATACCTTCCTGATTTCTATAACCTACTGATAAATTATAACTTGTCGTAGCATTTCCTCCTTGTATGCTGAGATTATGTTGGTGTTGAAAACCAGAACCAGATTCCAACAGCCATTTTAAGTGATTTACATTCGGATAATTATCCGGATCAGATCCATCTCTATACTTTTGAATCTGTTCAGGTAAATAAGCTTCCTGCTTACCCATATTCCGCATAGCCATATTATAATATTCCGCATATTCCCATGATGGTAAAAAATCAGGCAATTCCGTAGGCCGTTGCCAACCAAAAGAATTACTATATGTAATAGTCGTTTTACCTTGTGCACCCTTCTTTGTTTCAATCAAGATCACCCCATTAGCAGCACGATTACCATAAATAGAAGCAGAAGCTGCATCTTTCAAAAAAGAAATGCTCTGAATATCATTAGGATCTACATCATCAATGTTACCTGATAAACCATCAATCAAAACCAATGGATCTGTTCCAGCTTTTGAAAATGTACCAGTTCCACGAATTTTAACAGTTGCTCCTTGTCCGGGACGACCTGAAGTTTGCAATACACTTAAACCTGGAGCCAAACCTGCCAGTGCTTGAGCAGTACTCATAACAGGCTTACTAGCCAAGTCTTCAGCTGAAACAGCAGATACGGCTCCTGTTAAATTCACCTTTTTCTGTGTTCCATATCCAACTACAACTACTTCTTCCAACTTTTTTGTATCTTCTTCCATTATAATACGAAGTAACTTGTTACTTTCAACCTTTATTTCTTGCGAAATATAACCTACATAACTTATCTGGAGCATGTTTCCCATTTCAGCAGACAGAGAAAATTTGCCATCCAAATCAGTAACAGTTCCATTGGAAGTACCTTTAACCAAGATACTGACCCCAATTAACGGCTCACCGGAAAAATCAGTAACCAAACCATTGACATTACTCTGTGTCTGTGCCCAAGTAGTATAGCTCAGGCAACACATCAACAAGACCGCCAAGAATCTTATTGGCTGCATACATTCTAATCTGTTTTTCATTATTCTATTGATTATTGGGTTAATTTTCAAGACATAACAAGGGCTTACCGACCTAAAAAAGCCGATAAATAAACCTACTTTATGCTATATTCACTTCTTTATCTTAAATACGGGAGCAATCTTATTCAACTGTACATCAGGCATATCAATAACAATTCCTTGCGCTGTACGAGTAAAAGATACCTTTCCATAACCTAACAATTCAATTTTAGTAATTTTATCAGGATACAACTCACTTCCCGTTGCCAGCGATTGAATGACAACTTGCTTTTCTTCCGGCCATGCAAGGACTGTAGCATAGAGATATTTCTTGGTTTGAGTAAAACGGATTTCAGATGCAGTGGCTTTAGTGTAAGCACCTTCATTGAAACCTTGGGCATTAATCTTGATATCAGCATTGGCTATCGGACCTTCTCCGAAGACTTTCCACGGGCGTGTATCATAAATAGCCTCTTTATTCATACTCATCCAGTCACCAAATTCATTTAAAATGGCTTCTTCCTTTTCATCGAAAGTTCCGTCAGCCCGAAGAGGAACACTAAGCAACAAATTACCGTTCTTACTGACCACATCCACTAATAGTTTCACTACATCGGAAGCACTTTTATACCAGCCGTTCTCCGCCAGTCTGGTATCATAATGCCAACCGCCTAAACAAGAACAAGTCTGCCATGGCTCTTCATAAATACTATTGGGAGATCCCCTTTCCACATCCCATACCAAAGCTTTACGTTGCTCATCGGTAAGAATTTTACCAAACATAACAGCACTGAAATCCCCCTTACGAACAACCATGTTGTGATTATAAAAATGTGCGGCAATCTTCAAACCCGCATCACTGATAGGATAAAACGGTACACCAGTCACATCAAAATAAATCAAATCGGGATTATAACGGTTTATTGCATCGACTGTACGATCATAAAAGTTTGTCACATATTCTTGAGTAGGAATACAAACACCATTTCCCCATGCCCATTGACGGTGAATCATACCGTCAGCCCAACTTCCAGCGCTTAACGGGTGATTCTGTGCATAAAGTTTTTGAGGATCGTAGCCTTCCCACCACTTACCCTTACCATCTTCTTTAGTCAAACATCCATCGTAGGGTACACCTGCCTTCTCACCATGACGGTCGTATCGTTGAGCCGGTTCATACCAGCTCCACGCATGGTCCGCATGGAAACTGATACCAAATGGAAGACCGTTTTTCTTAGCTGCTTCAGCCCAGCCCGCCAATATATCCTTCTTAGGGCCTATATTCACGGAATTCCATTCCTGATATTGGCTATCCCATAAATCATAATTATCATGGTGATTACCTAAAGCGAAGAAATACTGGGCACCAATCTTCTTATAAAAGGAAACCAATTTGTCCGGATCCCATTTCTCGGCTTTAAACAAAGGCAATATATCCTTGAAGCCCACTTCAGAGGGATGGCCATAATGTTCCACATGGTGCTTATACTCGCGCGAACCTTCCAAATAGAGAGAACGCGCCATCCAGTCGCCGGACCCTTCCACACATTGCGGTCCCCAATGTGCCCAAATACCAAATTTGGCATTTCTAAACCATTCAGGAACTTTATAGTTCTGCAATGATTCCCAAGTAGGTTCGAACTCTCCCTCCTGCATTTTTTCATTTTTCTCTGAAACAGGTACCTGGTAAGTCTGAGCCTCCAAAACTCCCGTCCAAAGCAACAAAGCCGAAGCCAAAAGAAAATGTTTTGCTTTCATAGTATAATTGCTTTATATGTTTTTCAATTATCAATAGTGCAAATATACAGAGTTGAAACCAATTTATATTATCCAAATGCGCCATTATGTAGGATAATATCGACTTTTACCTGAAATAATTCAAAAACAAATACCAAAACAGGTGATTTGATATGAAAATATCGATTTCCCATTGGATTATATATATACTTTTGCTTACTTTGTACAAAACTGAATCTTTCATTCTAATACCTTAAGGAATATGACACAATCAATCGACCAATTACATTTACTTATATTAAATGTAGGACTAGCCATTCACAATGCAGACTGGAACTGGAAAAACGTAAGCAGCCCTTTTACCCGACTCTATTATATAATGGAAGGAACTGCCCAAATAATATTTCCCGATGGAATGCAGGAACTAAAACCACATCATCTATATCTGGTGCCATCATTCACTACCCATAGTTATCAGTGCAATTCTCATTTCACTCATTATTATCTCCATATATATGAAGACCATCAATCGGAATCCGGCATTCTGGAAGATTGGAATTTCCCGATAGAAATACCTGCGGGCAACCTGGAATTACCACTTATTAAAAGGTTATGTGAAATAAATCCTACCATGCAGCTTCCTCAATCCGACCCGACAAGCTATGACAACAACCCCACATTAATCAGAAACATCATTAAAAATAAACAGCGTACCTTCTGTGACAAAGTCGAATCCAGAGGTATAGTATATCAACTTATTGCCCGCTTTTTAAAAGACGCCAAACCTAAAGTGGAAGTCAACGATAACCGTATCCAAAAAGTTTTGTCCCACATCCGAAAAAATATCTATAAAACAGTAGATATAGACTCATTGGCAGCAATCTCATGCCTCTCAAAAGATCATTTTATCCGTCTTTTCAAAAAAGAAGTCGGTACCACACCGCTACAATATATTAATCAGAAAAAAATAGAGAAAGCCCAATTAATTCTGATTACAGAGGATATTCCCGTAAAAAACATAGCCTATCTCCTTGCTTATGAAGACCATTCTTATTTCAACCGCCTATTCAAAAAAATCACAGACGTTACTCCACAGCAATATAGGGAACTATATAAAAAGTAACCGTCTTATTATTTTTACGCAAAGGTTTACGTACTTTTTTCAACCTCTTCCACCATATACCTAAAGGTTATTCCTCTATTTTTGATGCCGGAAATAAATCTAAAAATAAATAGAGCTATGAATTACAATGAAATCGGGAAAACCGGTATGCGGGTTTCCAATCTTAGTTTCGGCGCATCTTCATTAGGAGGAGTTTTTCATGATATCCGCGAAGCAGAGGGTATCAAAGCTGTTTACACAGCAGTAGAGAATGGAATGAATTTTATTGATGTATCTCCCTACTACGGGCACTACAAGGCCGAAACCGTATTAGGCAAAGCATTGAAAGAAATACCACGTGACAAATATTATCTCTCTACCAAAGTGGGACGCTATGGAAAAGATGGAGTCAACACATGGGATTATTCCGGAAAACGTGCAACGGAAAGTGTGTATGAAAGCTTGGACAGACTCCACATTGAATATATCGATCTGATTAATGTACACGATGTAGAGTTTTCAGACATGAATCAGGTAGTCAACGAAACATTACCTGCACTGGTAGAACTTAAAAAGAAAGGTATTGTGGGACATGTAGGTATCACAGACTTGCAATTAGAAAACTTAAAATGGATCATTGATCACTCGGAACCGGGAACAGTAGAAAGCGTACTTAACTTCTGCCATTATTGTCTGAATGACGAGAAACTGACTGATTATCTGGATTATTTTGAATCAAAGAATATCGGCATTATCAATGCCTCCCCCCTTTCAATGGGCTTACTCTCCCAACGTGGGGTTCCTGCATGGCATCCGGCCCCCCAATCACTGGTAGAAGCCTGTCGGAAAGCTGTTCAACACTGCCTGTCCAAAAATTATCCTATAGAGAAACTGGCTATTCAATATTCTGTCAGCAATCCACGTATCGCCACCACTTTGTTCAGTTCGGCCAATCCGGATAATGTATTGAAAAATATAACATATGCCGAAGAACCCATTGATTGGAACCTTGTAAAGGAAGTGCAAGAAATTATCGGAGAACAAATGCGTGTCAGTTGGGCTAATTCATAATACAAAGGAAAATAATGATGGATTTTAACATAATAGATGCACACTCCCATCTTTGGCTACGGCAAGATACGGAAGTCAACGGATTGCCTATCCGTACTTTAACCAACGGACGTTCGTTATTTATGGGGGAAGAACGTCAGATGGTTCCGCCCTTTATGATTGACGGGCGGAATAGTGCCGAGGTTTTTCTCTCGAACATGGACTATGCACAAGTATCGGCTGCCGTAGTCACTCAGGAATTTATTGATGGCATCCAAAATGAATACCTCGCAAAAGTGTCCCATAAATACCCAGACCGTTTCTTTGTATGCGGTATGTGCGAATTTCGTAAACCCGGTTATCTGCAACAGGCCAAGGAATTAATAAGTTCCGGTTTCAAAGCAATAAAAATCCCGGCACACCGCCTTTTTCTAAAAGAAGGAAGAGTCATGCTGAACAGTGACGAAATGATGGAAATGTTCCATTACATGCAAGAAAAAGACATTATCCTTTCCATTGATTTAGCCGATGGGGATACACAAGTACAGGAAATGAAAGAAATCATTCAGGAATATCCGCAGCTTCGAATCGCTATCGGACATTTCGGTATGGTCACCACACCTCATTGGCAAGAACAAATAAAGTTGGCCCGCCATAAAAATGTCATGATAGAATCCGGGGGGATCACCTGGTTGTTCAACAGTGAATTCTATCCGTTTCACGGAGCGGTCAAAGCCATTAAAGAAGCAGCAGATCTGGTAGGTATGGACAAACTGATGTGGGGATCGGATTACCCTCGGACCATTACGGCCATTACTTACAAGATGTCTTACGATTTCATCCTTAAAACGACTGAAATGACACAAGAAGAGAAAGCACTTTTTTTAGGTAAAAACGCCGAAAGATTTTATGGTTTCAAAAATCTCATATCTCTTCCTTACATAAAAAACATGTCAGAATAATCAACTGACACTTATAAATCCATACCATGAAAAATAAGAACTATTATGTACCATTGATGCTCATATTCTGCCTGTTTTTCCTATGGGCTATCAGCAGCAATCTGCTACCTACTATGATAAGACAGCTGATGAAAACCTGTGAGTTAAACGCTTTCGAAGCATCATTCACAGAAACAGCCTACTGGCTTGCCTATTTCATCTGTCCCATTCCCATCGCTATGTTCATGAAAAAATACAGCTACAAATCGGGAATTATTTTCGGGTTATTACTGGCGGCATGTGGTGGGTTACTGTTCTTCCCCGCTGCCATGCTGAAAGAATATTGGGCATATCTATGCATATTCTTTATCATTGCCACCGGAATGTGTTTTTTAGAAACGGCAGCCAATCCTTATGTAACCGCTTTGGGAGATCCGAAAAGTGCGCCCCGTCGATTGAATCTGGCACAATCATTCAATGGGCTGGGAGCTTTTATAGCTGCCATGTTTCTCAGCAAACTGATTCTGAGTGGCAACCACTATACCCGCGACACCCTGCCCACTTCTTTTCCCGGTGGCTGGGAAGGTTACATTCAAACAGAAACAGACGCCATGAAACTTCCTTATCTGCTGCTAGCTATGCTACTCATTGTTATTGCCATCATCTTTATCTTCTCCAAATTACCTAAAATCAAAGAAGGAAATACGATGGAAGGAGTAGAATATAAAGGAGAAAAATTAATTGATTTCGGAGTCTTAAAACGTTCTCATCTTCGTTGGGGAGTTATTGCACAATTCTTCTACAATGGTGGTCAGACAGCCATTAACAGTTTATTTCTAGTCTACTGTTGTACCTATGCAGAACTACCTGAAAATACAGCCACCACCTTTTTCGGTCTTTATATGCTGGCTTTTTTGGCAGGAAGATGGACAGGCACACTACTCATGGTAAAATTCCGTCCACAAGACATGCT
>SKEF01003341.1_pt1 | contig 11172 bp, 7 predicted proteins | sample 4826691 | NCBI WGS metagenome assembly SKEF01 (sample SAMN11008816, study PRJNA524170) | human gut metagenome | biome: Human fecal sample; material: Feces; isolation source: fecal sample from pouch patient p23, p27 | host: Homo sapiens | place: Israel: Tel-Aviv | collected 2016-08-24
TGTTTGGTGCGGATAAGAGGACTTGAACCTCCACCGAGTTGCCCCGATTAGAACCTGAATCTAACGCGTCTGCCAATTCCGCCATATCCGCATATTCTGTTTTGTTCGCCACCGTTCGGCTCGGAACGATGTTTATTATACCACAGGTGCAAAGAAAGTCAAGCATTTTCTGCAAAAATAGTACGACAAATTTTTTTGCGAAAATTGTTGCATTCCGTATAGGCCGAATGGGGCGAAAAATCCGGTGGAGTATGATACAATAAATATTACCCCTGCGGGGCAGCGGCCCGGCGGGACTATTTACGGAAGAGGGAAACTGCGAATGTTCAACATCATTATCTTTCTCATCGGTGCAGGCATCATGTTCTACATGGCATGGCGGAGCTGGTCGAGACGCCGCAAGCTCATGACCAGGGGCGAAAAGGTCGAGGCCGCTGTGGCCGGTACTGTCCAGAGCCGGGACGGCGAAGCCTACCTGCTGGAATTCTCCACGGCTGGCGGCACCCACCGCCTCCATTACCCCAAGTCTGCCAAGGGCAGAGAGCTTGCACAGGGGGCTGTCGTTACTCTTTATTATAACCCAGACGACCCCGCCGAGATGTACGTCGAGGGGGACAAGTCCGTCCTGGGTGCCGAGGTGCTGTACGTCGTGCTGGGCATCGTGCTGCTGGTGCTGATGGCCGGCATCGTCCGCTGAGAGGGGGAGAAGAAAATGAAACTCGAACATTTTGGCATGGCAGAACCCGGTGACTGCCGGGTGGTCTTTTCCGCCGCAGCAGAAGAGCTGGAAGCGGCGGTGCAGGCCGAAAAGGCGGCCCCGGACGCCCCGCAGGACGAGGACGACCTGCTGACGGCGGCGGTCAATCGGGCCATTTTAGAGGGTTTCTCGCCCCTGTTCGCCCAGCTGATGAAAGAAAACGATTTGCAGCCCGTCACCGACCCGGATTTTGAGCTTCTGGCTGTGAATCGGGCTGAGGGCTTCCGGGCGGGGGCGCAGTTCTTCTGTCTGCCGCCGCTGGAACTGGGAGAGTACACCGGCTTTACCCAGCCCATCCAGCCCCGGCCCATCCGGGAGCTGACCATCGAGCTTGAAATAAACCGCCGCCACGGTGACGAAGCCCGCGCCGCCGACGCCGAGGGCAAGCGCGCCCTCCGTGCCAGGGTGACGCAGGACATCTACGCCCAGCGCTGCCAGCAGGCCCGCGCCGTGGCCGAACAGGCCCTCATCGCCCAGCTGGGTACACACGTCACCGGCCCGCTGCCCAAGCAGCTGGTGGCCGGCAACTACTTTGCCGAGCAGCGCCAGTTCAATCTGCGGATGCAGGCCAACGGCGTCAATTTCGACCAGTACTTAAAGGTTCAGGGCCAGACCGTGGAAGAATTCCGAGCCTGGCTCCACGCCGAGGCCGAGCGCAAACTGCGCAGCCGGATGGGTCTGCTGCTGGTGGCGCAGAAAGAAGAGCTCTGGCCGACGGAAGCCGAGGTGGATGACGAGCTCGCCCACTGGGACGCAAAGCGGGACGGGGAGCACACCTTCGCTTCCAACGACCGCCGCCGCGCCGCCCAGCGCATCGCATCCAGCCGCGCCGCTGCCTTTATTCTGGCCCACTCCACCCTCACACCGCCGCCTGCTGAGGCAACGGTGCTGAAAGCCGAAAACAGGTAAAAAAGAAAATATTGCCGACCCGCAAAAAATAAAACAGAGCAAACAAAAATGGGGCTGTTGCAAAATAGCCCCAACGAAAAAAATGAGATAGACTTCCCCGAAAGGGGTTGCCTATCTCATTTTTTGTTGTAAGCTGAAACTGCAATGGACCAACTACAACAGAAACGGTGATCTTCTGAGCGCCGCATAGGAAATAAGGAAGTTTGCAAGCCAACCTGCCGGGACTGCAAGCCAAACAAAAGCAATGCCAAAACGCGGTGCACAAATCAAAGCAACAGACAAGCGGATCGCAAGGTTTACCATATTTGCAATAAGAAACGGCCGCATGATTCCAAGTCCGCGAAGAACGCCATCAGTTGCCATCTTGATGCCCATGAAGATGAAAAAGTAACCAAGCCATCTCATATAATCACCGGACACCTGATAGGCCAACGCGGTTCCGTCTTTTCCCAGGAACAACGAGGAAATCTGTGTGTGCAGTGTTTCAATGACCACGAAAGCAAGAACTGCAAAGCATAGATCCAACACCAGTGCAGCATGATAACCTTTTTTGATACGCTCAATTTTCTTTGCGCCAAGATTCTGGGATACAAACGGCGAAACTGCATTGCCGATGGATACGAAGATCAGCGAAAAAACATTTTCTACCCGCATCGTTGCCGCATACCCGGCAAGTGCCTGTGTGCCGAAGGGATTTACCACTGCCTGCACGATCATCATACCGATAGACACTGTAGACTGCTGCAAAACCGATGGTACCGCAATGCGAAGCATGGAATACAGCTCCTGCCGGTCGAACCTGCTAAAGGAGCTCTTGTATTGCCGCATCCGAGACAGAAAGATCAAAAACGAAAACACGGCAGAAATTCCTTGTGCGATCAAGGTCGCAAGGGCTGCACCAAACACCCCCAGACCAAGACCAGCCACCATCCAGAGATCCATAAAAATATTCAGGATAGATGAGAATATCAGCAGTCCCAACGGAATTTTGGATTCACCGATGGAAGTGAACATGGTGGAAAGAATGTTGTACATGAATAGAAACGGGAAACCCACAAAGTAGACACGCAGATACAATACTGCTTCTTCCAATATATCGGCAGGGGTCTGTAATCCGCTCATCATGAAATGGGAAAAGCAAAAGCCAAAGACACCAAGGACAACGCTTAAGATCAAAAAGCTGATCAGGGACGTTGACACAATGGTTTTCATTTTACCATAATTTTTTGCACCAAAACAGCGGCTTACAAGCACACCTGCGCCCACACCAGCACCAAGCGCCACACAAATAAAAACATTGGTCAGTGCAGCACAAGCACCAACAGCCGCAAGTGCCGAGGAGCCGACAAATTGACCAACTATTATGGAATCGGCCATATTGTATACTTGTTGAAAAAAGCTGCCAAGGATCATCGGCATCGCAAAAACAGTCAGCGCTTTAAGGGGTGGATCTGTAATCAAATATTCATCTTTCGACACGATTATATTCCTTCCCAAAATCGTTTATCGCAAATTTTATCGCAAGCCAAGAAATTATAGCAGTTTGCGTTTTTAATGCACAAGCAACATCCGCAAACTGCATATCGCAAATATGCTATTTTGATAGGCACTATTTTTGAAAATTGCGATAGTGCAGCATTCAAACGGCATCTTTGCGATATGCAATCCACCGCTGCTGCATTAAAAAGTTGAATTGCTATCAGTTGAAGCGTTAAGTCTCCACGCCCTCGAACTGGCTGTTGTAGAGCTTGGCGTAGAAGCCGCCCTGCGCCAGCAGGGTATCGTGGTCGCCCTGCTCCACGATGCGGCCGTCCTTCATCACGAGGATGACGTCGGCCTCCCGGATGGTGGAAAGGCGGTGTGCCACGATGAAGCTGGTGCGGCCCTGCATCATCCGGGCAAAGGCTGCCTGGATACGCACCTCGGTGCGGGTGTCGATGGAGGAGGTGGCCTCGTCTAGGATCAACATCGGGGGCAGACAGAGCATCACGCGGGCGATGCAGAGCAGCTGCTTCTGGCCCTGGCTGATGTTGCCGCCGTCCTCGGCGATGACGGTGTCGTAGCCCTCGGGCAGGCGGCGGATGAAGCTGTCGGCGTGGGCAGCCTTGGCCGCTGCCACCACCTCGTCGAGGGTGGCATCCGGCTTGCCGTAGGCGATGTTCTCCCGCACGGTGCCGGCCCGAAGCCAGGTGTCCTGCAGCACCATGCCGTAGCTGCCGCGCAGCGAGGCGCGGGTCACGTCCCGGATGTCGGTGCCGGAGACTTTGATGGAGCCGCCGTTGACATCATAGAACCGCATGAGCAGGTTGATGAGGGTGGTCTTGCCGCAGCCGGTGGGGCCGACGATGGCGATGCGCTGGCCGGGCTTGACGTCCAGAGACAGGCCCTCGATGAGCGGGCGGTCGGGCAGATAGCGGAAGGAGACGTCCTCGATCTGGACGTGGCCGTCCGGCACGAGCTTTGCGGCGTTCTCCGCTTCGGGGGTCTGGTCTTCGGCGTCCAGCAGCTCGAACACACGGGCTGCGCAGGCCAGAGCGTTCTGCAGCTCGGTCACGACGCCGGAAATTTCATTGAAGGGCTTGGTGTACTGGTTGGCGTAGTTCAGGAAGATGCTCAGCTGGCCGATGGTGATGCCTCCAGCCACGGCATAGATCGCGCCCACGAGGCCGACGCCTGCGTAGACGATGTTGTTGACGAAGCGGGTGGCGGGGTTGGTCATGCTGGAGAAGAAGATGGCCTTCAGGCTCACGTTTTGCAGGCGGCCATTCACCTCGTCAAAAGCCTCGAGGCTCTGGGCTTCGTGGCCGAAGGCCTGCACGACCTTCTGGCCCTCTATCATCTCGTTGACAAGGGCAGTCTGCTCGCCGCGCACGGTGCTCTGGCTCTGGAAATACTTGTAGCTGCGCTTTGCGAGAAAGCTGGCCACCACGAGGCTCAGGGGGGTGATGCAGACCACCACCAGCGTGATGGGGACATTCTGCTGCAGCATGAAGAGCAGGGTGCCGAGGATGGTCAGCACACCCGAGAACAGCTGGGTGAAGCCCATCAGCAGGCCGTCCGCGAAGGTATCCACATCGGCCACCATCCGGCTCACGATGTCGCCGGAGGGATGGCTGTCGAGGTAAGAGAGGGGAAGGGTCTGGATCTTCCGCATGGCGGCGTTGCGCAGGTCACGGCTGACTGCGAAGGTGATGCGGTTGTTGCAGACGCTCAGCAGCCACTGCGCAAAGGCGGCGACAACCGCCACCACGATGATCTCGTAGATGATGCGCAGCACGCCTGCAAAGTCCACGGCACCTTTGCCCAGCATCATGTCGATGGCGCTGCCGCAGAGGATGGGGATATACAGCTGGGCCGCCACGCTCACAGCGGCCACGATGAGGCTGCACACCACGAAGAAGCCGTAGGGCTTGATCTTCTGCAGCACCCGGGTCATGGTGGCCTTCTGCTGTTCAGGGGTCAGCTTGCTTTTTGCTTTTGCACTCATTTCTGCGCATCCCCTTTCTTGAACTGGCTCTCGTAAATTTCCCTGTAGACCGGGCAGCTTTCCAGCAGCTCGGCGTGACGGCCAAGGCCCACCATGCGGCCATCGTCCAGCACGATGATCTGGTCGGCGTGCTGCAGGCTGGCGGCGCGCTGGCTGACGATGAAGACGGTCAGATCGCCCGGCAGAGCGGCCAGAGCCTTGCGCAGGGCCGCGTCGGTGGCGTAGTCCAGTGCGCTGGCACTGTCGTCGAGGATGAGAATGTCCGGCTTGCCTACGAGGGCGCGGGCGATGGTCAGACGCTGTTTCTGACCGCCGGAGAGGTTGCGTCCGCCCTGCTCCACCGGCTCGTCGAGGCCGAGGGGCTTGGCTTTCACGAACTCCGCAGCCTGTGCCGTTTCCAGCGCAGCCCAGAGGTCGGCGTCGGAGGCATTCTGGCTGCCCCAGAGCAGGTTCGAGCGGATGGTGCCGCCGAAGAGCTGGGCCTTCTGCATGACCACAGCCACCTTGCCGCGCAGGTCGGCGCGGGGGTACTGCCGGACCGGTCGGCCCATGATCTCCACACTGCCCTCAGTGGCGTCGTAGAAGCGGGGGATGAGGCTGATGAGGCTGGATTTGCCGCTGCCGGTGCCGCCGATGACGCCGATGGTCTGGCCGCGCCTGGCAGTGAAGCTGATGTCGGAGAGGCTGGGTGCGCCTGCGCCCTTGTAGGTCAGGCTCACATGGTCGAAGCGGACGGCGTCGTCGGCCTTTTCCGCCGGAACATTGCCGGTGAGCTCAGCCGGGAACTCCATGCCGGGCTTTGTGTCCAGAACCGCCTGCACACGGCCTGCACAGGCCAGAGCCTTGCTCACCTGAACGATGAGGTTTGCCAGCTTGACCAGCTCGACCAGGATCTGGTTCATATAGTTGACCAGCGCGATGACGTCGCCGGAGGCCATGCCGCCGATGTTGATCTCGATGCTGCCTACATACAGCAGCGCCACGATGGCGAGGTTGATGATAACGTAGGTCAGCGGGTTCATCAGGGCGGAGATGTGGCCCACATGGAGCTGCATTTTGGTCAGCAGCTCATTGGCGTCCTCGAAGCGGTCCACCTCGCTCTTCTCCTTGTCGAAGGCGCGGACGACGCGCACGCCGGTCAGGTTCTCGCGGGTGAGGCCAAGGACCCGGTCAAGGCGGGTCTGCACCGACTTATAAAGCGGACGGGTGATGACCATGACGCCGAAGACCACGACGCTCAGCAGCGGGATAGCCACCACGAAGATGAGGGCGGCGCGGAAGTTGACCGTAAAGGCCATGATCATGGCGCCAATCACCACGAAGGGGCTGCGCAGGAACAGACGGAGGAAGAGGTTCAATCCGCTCTGCACCTGATTGACGTCGCTGGTCATCCGGGTGATGAGGGTGCTGGTGCCCATGGTGTCCATCTCGGAAAAGCTCAGAGTCTGGATGTGCTCAAACAGCGCATGACGCAGACCGGTGGAATAACCCACGGCGGCTTTGGCCGAGAAGTACTGGGCCGTCAGGCTGCACGTGAGGCCGACGATGGCCAGAAGCAGCAGGATGCCGCACCGCACAAGGATGTAGTGGAAATCGTGGGCCGCGATACCCACGTTGACGATGTCGGCCATCACAAGCGGCACGAACAGGTCAAACGTAGCTTCCAGCATCTTGAAAAGCGGTGCAAGCACGCTCTCGCGCTTGTAGTCGCTGAGATAGCGAAGCATTTTGTTCAAGGCTCGATACTCCCTTTCTTTCATACATTTAGTCGAGACGCTCCTTATTATAACGCACTCCCAACAGGAATGCTATGTTTTTTGCCGAAGAAAACCGGCTCTGGAAGCAGATTTCGGCTCCGGAGATTGAGAAAACCGAAAAATCCTGCTATACTGGAAGGGAATCTCAACGGAAAGAATGGTGGATGCAATGGCAAAAGATGGTGCGGCACGGCTGCGGCTGCGCCCGGTGGGCGCGGCAGACCGCAAAAAGCTGCCGGAATACGGGCCGCTGGGTACGGGCTGTCCGGCGATAGAGCGGGCTGTGGCAGCGCTCTATAAGGGCCAGAACGAGGAGAGCTTCTGGGCGCTGATGAACGCCATCAACTATGCCCTCGAGCTGGACACCAGGGTCTTGGTGCCGCTGGAAGCTGCGTCCGACCAGCCGGACGGGGCGGCCCCGTGGGCGGAGCATCCTGTCCCGGCGGAGAAAGCGAAAGACCTGCAGCCCTGGACTCTGCGCACCCAGAAGGGCCGGTGCTACCTGCCGGTGTTCACCTCAGTGAAGATGGCGGAGGCCGATAAAGGCACGGCCAACCGCCCCATGGCGGAACGGCTTCTGGCTTCCGCCATGCAGATGGCGCTGGACTCCGACAGTATCGACGGCGTGGTCATCGACCCGTGGACCAGCTCTGCCACACTGGACTGCTCGCTTTTGAACGGTCTGCTCCACGCCAGCCACGACACCGATGAGCCGGGCGAAGCGGAGCTGCGGGCCGGCAACCATGCCATGGCCGAGGAACGCTGGGACGACGCGATGCACTATTATCAGCTCTCTGCCGAAGAGGGCTGCGCCGAGGGCCTTGCCATGATGGGCGAGATGCTCTACGAGGGCCGGGGCTGCCGCAAGAGCCCTGCACAGGCCCGCAAGTTCTGGAAAAAAGCTGCCGACGCCGGCGATGTGGCCGCATGGGTGGCGCTGGGCGACGATGCCATGGTGCAGGGAAAAGGGGCCGGTGCGGCTCTGCGGGCCTACCGCAAGGCCCAGAAGCTCTGCGCCTCCACCCCCGACATCGCCTATATGCCGCAGGTCTGCCTGCGGGTGGCCCAGTATGAGACCCAGTACATCTCCCGCAAAAAGGCGCTGGCTCAGCTGGCTGAGGCGAAGCAGGGCTTCCTCGTCCGCAAAAAAGAGGGCGACGAGACGGCCCAGAGCTGGCTGGACGAGACGGAGGCCGTCATCCGCCAGCTGCTCGAGAGAGAATGAGCGGAAACACAAAATCTTTACAAATGCTCTAAGAAATCGTCATACGGAACCGATATGATATTGAAGGAAAAATATGCGCGTCGCAAAAACAGAGAGGACGACCAGAATGAGCAGAGTGATCGGTATTGACCTTGGCACCACGAACAGCTGCGTGGCAGTGGTGGAGGGCGGCAAGCCCGTCGTCATCACCAACGCAGAGGGAGAGCGCACCACCCCCAGCGTGGTGGCCTTCACCAAAGACGGCGAGCGTCTGGTGGGCGGCGCGGCAAAGCGCCAGCTTGCCACCAACTCCGGCCGGACGGTGTCCAGCATCAAGCGGCATATGGGCAGCGACTACCGCGTCCACATCGACGGCAAAGACCTGACTCCGCAGGAGATCAGCGCCATGATCCTGACCAAGATACGCCGCGACGCCGAGAGCTACTTGGGTGAGCCGGTGACGGAGGCCGTCATCACCGTCCCCGCTTACTTTGACGACAGCCAGCGCAAGGCCACCCAGGATGCGGGCCGCATCGCAGGCCTGAACGTCCTGCGCATCATCAATGAGCCTACCGCCGCCGCTGTGGCCTACGGTCTTGACAACGAAGCGCCCCAGAAGATCCTGGTCTACGACCTCGGCGGCGGCACCTTCGACGTCTCCATCATCGAGATCGAAGACGGCACCTTTACGGTGCTGGCCACCGGCGGCGATACCCGCCTCGGCGGCGACGACTTCGACCAGCGCATCGTGGAATACGCCGTGGCAGAGTTCAAGAAATCGGACCGCATCGACCTCTCCCGCGACCCCGCCGCCATGGGACGCCTGAAAGAAGAGGCCGAAAAGGCCAAGAAAGAGCTGTCCAGCGCCCTCTCGGCCCAGCTCAATCTGCCCTTCATCGCGGTGGGCAAGGACGGCCCCCGCCACCTGGATCTGACCATCTCCCGCCCCCAGTTCGAGATGATGACCGGCGACCTGCTGGCACGGACGGTGGCCCCGGTGCAGAACGCACTGCGGGATGCCGGCATCTCGGCTTCGCAGCTGGGCAAAGTCCTTCTCGTGGGCGGCAGCACCCGGATGCCTGCCGTTGAGCGTCAGGTGAAGGAGCTGCTGGGCTGTGAGCCCAGCCACAGCCTCAACCCCGACGAATGCGTGGCCATGGGTGCCGCTGTGCAGGGCGGTCTGTTACAGGGCGGCGGCAAGCTGGCTGGCGCTTCTGGTGCAGCGGCGCAGGGCCTTGTGCTGATGGACGTCACCCCGCTGACCCTCTCGATCGAGACACTGGGCGGCGTGGCGACCCCCCTCATCACCCGCAACAGCATGATACCCACCCGCAAGAGCCAGATATTCACCACGGCCCGCCCCATGCAGACCAGTGTGGAGATCAACGTCCTGCAGGGTGAGCGGCATTTCGCCCGCGACAATAAGAGCCTCGGCAAGTTCAAGCTGAACGGCATCCGGGCCAGCTTCTCGTCCAAGCCCCAAATCGAAGTCACCTTTGATATTGACGTCAACGGCGTCGTGAAAGTCTCGGCCAAAGACCTCGGCACCGGCCGGGAGCAGAACATCACCATCACCGGCAGCACGAACCTCTCGGAGAATGAGATCCAGCGCGCCATGGCCGACGCCGCCGCCTACGAGGCCGAGGACAGCCGCCGCAAAGAGCGGCTTGACCTCCACAATCAGGCCGAGGTGCTGGCTTATAAGGTGGACGAGGCCCTCTCCAAGTGCAAGAAGGAGCTGGACAAGGAGGAGAAGAACCGCATCAAGGCCGATGTGGCGAACCTCCGCCGCTGCCTGCGGAAGGATAAACCCGAAAAGATGAACGAGACGGAAGAAGCGAACCTCCGTCAGGCCAAGAGCCAGCTCGAAGCATCCGCAAACCACCTGATGGTGCTCTATGCATCGGAGCAGAGCGAGAACGGCTCGGATAATACCCTCTAAAGAAACGCCGGAAGACCCGCTGCAAGCGCAGCGGGCCTTTTTGTGTGAGGACAAACCAAATCCGCCCCGGGCGATGCGGAACGCCCGGGGCGGAAGCGGAAATGGATGGTTCTATTCTTTATAAAAAGCTCACTCTGTGACCTTATGAAGCTCTGTCACACCGCTGTGCGGAGTTTCTACAAAAGAACCCTGGATGGGCGTCACTTTGACTTCAAAGGATGCTCTTGCAGCCGTTTCACCGGGGAGGTATACCTCGATGTACTTGAGTGCCGCAGGGTCGGTCTCGTTGGGGATGTCTGCTTTCCAGGGATCCTTGGTGTAGAACACCGCCGCCGTACCAAAATCAAACTTCAGAAGCTCGACATAATACTCCTGCTTGTTTTTGGTGCCGGAGGCTGCACGCACCTCCTTCAGGGTCCCGGCCTCCTTCTCATAATTGCAGAAGGCCGTAGCGGCCAGCACTTTTTCCACGCTGCCGAAGGTGCCGCCCTCTTTGTAGGTCTTGGTTTTATAATTCACCGTGTAAAGGCCCGGCTGGATTGCATTGCTGTCCGCATCCTGACCCATATTAGAACTGATGGGTACGGCTTTCACAGACATCACGACCGACTCGTGGGTTCCCGCAAAACAGCGCACCTTGTTTGCCTGCCCGGCATAGATTTTTGTGCCATCCTTTTCGTTGGTGCATTCCAGCTCATAGGCCAGATAGATATTTCCGGTAGACTGAACAAGCCGATAGCTTGCACTGGTATCGAAGGAGATGGTCTCTCCCTCACTGATCACGCTCCCACTTCCGCTGCGTCCCCCGCTGCATCCGCTCAACAGCGTCAGAGACAGTGCCGCAGCCAGAACACCGGCGGCAATTTTTTTAGCCCACATCATATTGCTTCCTCCTGTATCGTCATTCGGCTCCCGCACCCTGCGGGAACTCTAAATAGATTATACCCCCCCCCCATATATTTTTGGCAATAGAATTTCACAAATCGGCATTATTTTTGGCAGATAGTACAGCTTGTTGTTTGAGCTTTTGGCACTTTGACGAAAAAGGACGCCGTCCCGGTACCTGACTCTGCTGTGCCAGGGCCAGAAGCCCGGCACCCGGGTCACTCTGCGCCA
>SKEF01003346.1_pt1 | contig 11154 bp, 11 predicted proteins | sample 4826691 | NCBI WGS metagenome assembly SKEF01 (sample SAMN11008816, study PRJNA524170) | human gut metagenome | biome: Human fecal sample; material: Feces; isolation source: fecal sample from pouch patient p23, p27 | host: Homo sapiens | place: Israel: Tel-Aviv | collected 2016-08-24
GCCTCCAGCTGGTGCTGCCCATCGGTGTTGGCGGGGGAGAGCGGCAGCGTTTCGGGCAGGGGGCCGGGCTGGGTCACACCTGCGTACACCTGATCCGAGCTGAATGAGATCAGTTTGGCCCCGGTGTCCCGTGCAGCCTTTGCCATCCAGACAGGCAGTTCAACGTTGGCACGCTGGGATTCCTCCGGGTGCTGCTGGCAGTAGCCGGTATCGGACAATGCCGCCAGATGCAGGATGACATCAGGCTGCACGGTTTCCGCAAAACGGCGAATGGCGGATTCATCGGCAGCAGCCAGAGATCCGCGCGGGAAGGTGAAAAGCTCTGCACGGCCCTGCCACTGGTGCAGTACCCGGGAACCCACAAAGCCGGAGGAGCCGGAAATTAAGATCTTCATGCTCAGTGCACCAAAAACAGTTCCAGCACAAGCACCACGGCACAGCAGGAGACGGACACCTGAAACAGACTGGCTCCGAACCATGCGGCGGCAATGCCCACTACCAGCGCGGCTGCACCGGCAATGGAGCTCTGGGTGGCGTTGATGATGGCCGGGAAGGTCATCACGGCCAGCGTCACATAGGGCACATAGTAGAGAAAGGACTGGATGAACTGGTTTTTGATGGGTTTGCGGATAAGGGTCAGCGGCAGCACACGGATGGCGTAAGAAACGGCGGCCATCACGGCGATATAGACCCAATTATTGTAGGTCATGCCTGCACCTCCTCAGTTCCGGTAGTTTCCGGTGCTTCGGGTGTAACAGGGAACAAAACGGCTGCCCCGCAGGAGATCAGCACCGTCAGCAGGATGGTGCGGGTGCCGTCCGAAAGGGAAGCGATGCCGGGCAGGCAGCCGCAGGCAAAGCTCAGGGCAAAGCTCAGCATCACCAGCACGGCAACGACCCTGTTCTTCCGGGCGGGGGGAATGATGATGGCCAGGAACATGCCGTACAGGGCCACGCTCAGGGCGCTGACCACACGCACCGGCAGCAGGTTGCCCGCAATGATGCCCAGCGCTGTGCCCATGGCCCAGGCGGGTGCCGCCAGCGCAATGGCACCGTAGGTGTAGAACGGGTTCAGATAGCCTGGCCGTGCGATCGTGATGCCAAACAGCTCGTCGGTGACATCGTAGCCGATGATGAGCCGGTGGAAGAACGGCGTGCCTGGGGCAAATTTCTGGGCCAGAGCGCAGCTCATCAGCAGGTAGCGCGCGTTGGCGATCAGGGTGATGATGGCAACTTCCAGATAGGCGGCACCGGCGGCGATCAGCGAAAAGGCTGCATATTCACCGGCAGAAGCATTGTTGAACAGGCTTGCAAAAAAGCCCTGAATGGGGGTCAGCCCCGCATTGCGGGCTGCAATGCCCAATGAGAACGAGACAGCAAAATAGCCCAGCGCAATGGGTACGCCATCCCGCATCCCCTCGCAGAATACCTTGCGGCTGAATGCGTAGGGCTTTTGAGTGGTTTCCATGAGTGGTTACTCCTTTCCTACTTCAAGACACAAAAATAAGTATAGCACATCCGGTAGAAATTGACAAAAGAAAAAGGCTCAGGTTTTTGATCGAAACCTGAGCCTTTTTCAAAGAAGGGAGCGTGGTTTAATCCACAACATCCTCAAACTGGCTGTTGTACAGGTCAGCGTAGAAACCGCCGGCCTCAATGAGCTGGTCGTGGGTGCCCTGCTCCACAATGTCGCCGTCCCGCATGACCAGGATCAGGTCGGCATCCCTGATGGTGGACAGGCGGTGGGCGATGACGAAACTGGTACGGCCCCGCATCAGGTTGTCCATAGCAGTCTGGATGCGCTGCTCGGTGCGGGTGTCCACGCTGCTGGTGGCCTCGTCCAGGATCAGAATGCGGTTGTCGGCCAGAATGGCCCGGGCGATCGTCAGCAGCTGCTTCTGGCCCTGACTGACGTTGGAAGCGTCCTCGTTCAGCTCCATCTGGTAGCCGCCGGGCAGGGTACGGATGAAGTGGTCGGCATTGGCGGCCTTGGCGGCGGCAATGACCTCTTCGTCGGTGGCATCCAGACGGCCATAGCGGATATTTTCCATGATGGTGCCCTTGAACAGCCAGGTGTCCTGCAGCACCATGCCGAAGCCCTCGCGCAGGGCACTGCGGTCAAAGTCGCGGATGTCGTGGCCGTTCAGGGTGATGGAGCCGGAATCCACATCGTAGAACCGCATGAGCAGCTTGACCATGGTGGTCTTGCCGGCACCGGTGGGGCCAACGATGGCGACCTTCTGGCCGGGCTGCACCTTACAGCTGAAATCGTGGATGATGGTCTTTTCGGGCACATAACCGAACCGGACATGGTCAAAGGTGACCTGACCATCGATGCAGGCAGGGTCTGCCCGGCGGGCAGGGTCGGCCAGCTGATCCTCTTCGGGCTCGTTCAGGAACTCGAACACGCGCTCGGCAGCGGCGGCCATGCTCTGCAGCATGTTGGACACCTGTGCCAGCTGCTGGATGGGCTGGGTGAAATTGCGGACATACTGGATAAAAGCCTGGATATCGCCGATGGTGATGATGCCGTTGGCGGCAAAGATGCTGCCGACGATGGCAACAGCCACATAGCCCAGGTTGCCCACAAAGTTCATAATGGGCTGCATCAGGCCGGAGAGGAACTGGCTCTTCCAGGCGGATTCAAACAGCTTGTCGTTGGCGGCGTTGAAGTCCTCCAGCACGGCGGCCTCCCGGTTGAAGGCCTTGATGACGTTGTGACCGGAGTAGACCTCCTCCACCTGACCGTTCACAACGCCCAAGGTAGCCTGCTGGGCCTTGAAGTATTTCTGGCTGAACCTGACCACCAGCATCACCAGTACCAGAGAGACGGGCAGGATGAGCAGTGCAATCAGGGTCATTTTGGGGCTGATGGACAGCATCATGATCAGCACGCCGATCATGGTGGTAATGCTGGTGATGAGCTGGGTCACGCTCTGGTTCAGGCTCTGGCCCAGGGTGTCCACATCGTTGGTGATGCGGGAGAGCACCTCGCCGACCGTCCGCTTTTCAAAGTAGGCCAGCGGCAGGCGGTTGATCTTCTCGCTGATCTGGCGGCGGAAATCATAGCAGACCTTCTGGGAAAGGCCGGTCATCAGCCAGCCCTGAATGAAACTGAATGCCGCGGAGCAGAGGTACATGGCCAGCAGGGTGAGCAGGATCTTGCCGATGTAGGCAAAGTCGATGCTGCCGATCCCCCGCAACTTGGCGATCCAGCCGGTGGCAAGGGCCGTGGTGGCCTTGGCCAGAATTTTGGGGCCTGCGATATTGAAGATGGTGGAAAGGATGGCAAAGACCATCACAACGATGAGGGAGAGCTTATACTGGCGCAATGCGCTGAGGAGCTGCCGCAGAGTGCCCTTGAAATCCTTGGCGCGCTCGGTGGTCTGTTTTCCGGGTCTCGGCATATCACTCATCCTCCTTTCCGGTGTTCAGGTCTTGCAGGTTGAGCTCCTTCTGGCTCAGCTGGCTCCTGGCGATCTCCTGATATTCAGGGCAGGTGGCCATGAGCTGCGCGTGAGTGCCCTTGCCCACCAGCCTGCCGTCATCCAGCACCAGGATCTGATTGGCGTGGAGGACGGTGGAAATGCGCTGTGCCACGATGATCACAGTGGCATTGTCGGTCTCTTCCTTCAGCGCACGGCGCAGGGTGACATCCGTCTTGTAGTCAAGGGCAGAGAAGCTGTCGTCGAACAGATAGATCTTCGGCTCCTTGGCAATGGCGCGGGCGATGGAGAGACGCTGCTTCTGGCCGCCGGACACATTGGAGCCGCCCTGTGCAATGGGGCTTGCATAGCCCTCAGGCTTTGCGTCGATGAACTCGGTGGCCTGTGCGATGGAAGCCGCCTTCTTCATGCCCGCATCGGTGATCTGCGCACCGCCGAATTTCAGGTTGCTCTCGATGGTGCCGCTGAACAGAACGCCCTTCTGGGGCACATAGCCCAAAAGGCTGTGGAGCTGCTCCTGCGGCATCTCCCGCACATCGATGCCGTCGATGGTCACGCGGCCGCCGGTGACATCATAAAAGCGGGGGATGAGGTTGAGCAGGCTGGATTTGCCGCAGCCGGTGGAGCCGATGATGGCTGTGGTCTCGCCGGGATTTGCGATAAAGCTGATGTGCTCCAGCGCGTCGCTGTCGGCACCGGGGAAGCGGAAGCTGACATCCTCGAACCGGACCACGCCATCCCAGTCCTTCTTTTCCAGGGCGGGCTTTGCGGTGGCAGCGTTGGGATCATGGATGGAAGCTTTGGTGCGGCAGACCTCGTCGATACGGTCAGCAGCCACACCGGCACGGGGAAGCATTACAGCCACCATGGCCAGCATCAGGAAGGACATGACGATCTGCATGGTGTAGGTGATGAATGCGATCATCTCGCCCACCTGCATGTTTCCGGCATCCATGGCCTTGCCGCCGAACCAGACGATGAGCAGGCTGGTGCCGTTCATGATCAGGGTCATAAAGGGCATCATGGCCACCATGGCACGGTTGGTGAACAGCTGGGTGCCCATCAGCTCCCGGCTGGCAGCATCAAAACGCTTTTCCTCAAAGGATTCGCGGCTGAACGCACGCACCGGCATCACGCCGGTCAGAATCTCGCGGCTGACGAGGTTCAGCTTGTCCACCAGCGTCTGCATGATCTTGAACCTGGGCATGGCGATGCTCATCAGAACCGTAATGAGCAGAAGCAGAGCGGCCACGTCCAGCACGATGATCCAGGCAAGGCCGGTGTTGCCCTGGGCGACGTGCATCACGCCGCCGATGCCCAGAATGGGAGCGTAGGCCACCATGCGCAGCAGGATGACACAGGTAAACTGCACCTGCTGGATATCGTTGGTGGTGCGGGTGATCAGGGAAGCGGTGGAGAAATTCTCGATCTCCGCGTTGGAAAAGTGGATGACCGAGGAGAAGGTCTCTCTGCGCAGTTCCCGGCCGATGGAAGCCGAGACGCGGGAGGCGATCAGGCCCACCAGAATGGCAACGACCACCATCAGCAGGGTCAGGGCCAGCATCTGGCCGCCCACACGGAAGAGGTAGGCCATCTGTACATCATGGGAAACGCCCTGTGCCTCATATTCCAGGCTGACCAGCAGGGTGGCCTGACTTGCCATGCTGGAAAGGGTGGTCTCGTCCACCTGTTCCATGGCGCTGGCCAGTTGCTGCTGGATCATTTCCCGGGAAAACCCGGGCATCTGGGCCAGGGCTGTGAACTGGGCACAAACGGCATCCAGATCCTCCGCCGTGGGAGCAGCGGTCATGATTTCTGCTTCATCCCCGGCAGTCTCGTCCTCGCTCTGGTAGCCGGATAGCGGAGCCATGGCGGCAGCGTTCTGCCCGGCAGGGGCGTTGGCATTCTGCGCCGCCGCCATATACAGCACGATATCCGGTGTGGTAACGGCCTCCTCCAGAGCGGTGCGCTCGGCATCGGTCAGGTCACTGCGGAGCTTCAGAACACCGTTGTCCTGAAGATAATATCCGTAGGCATTCTGCAGCGCGTCCGCATCCTCTTCGCTCATCAAAAGCGAGAGGGCATCCAGTGTGCTTTGGCGCACAGTCTCCGGCAGGGGGCTTTCAATGCCGCCCTGCTGGATGCCGGTGTCTACGATCTTGCTCGTGTAATCCGGCAGGGAAAGGTCGCAGTAGGCCTGCGTGAACAGCAGAGCCACCACGGCAAGGCAGGCGGCCCAGTGGCGGGCCAGCTGCTTGAAAATTTTACCCATTTTCGTTTTCTCCCTTCAATTTTGCTTGTTGCTCCGCATTTTCCGCTTCCACAGCCTCTAGCAGCACACCGGTCAGGGAGAACAGCTGCTCCCGCTGCTCTTCCGGGATGCGGCAGATGACCCGCTCAAAGTAACGGCTGATGGCGGCCTCGACCTGGCGGCTGGCATCCAGTCCTTTTTCCGTGGGGCGCACCAGCGTTTTTCGGCGGTCATTGGGGTCTGTGATCCGCTCAATGAGTCCATCCTGCTCCAGTTGGCGCAGCGCGCGGGAAACAGCGGGCAGGGGCTGTTTGACGGCGGCAGCCAGATCGGAAACATAGATGGTGCCATTCTGGCCATGCTCTTCAATGGTCATCAGCACGCCTTCCAGCATGATGAAATGGCACTTGGGGCAGCTTTCCAGTGCCATTTTGGCACCGCGTTTGCCTTCTGTGCTCAGCCGATGCAGATAATGGACCACGGCGAACAGTTCCGGTGCGCTCTTCTGCGGCATACGATCCCTCCTTATCACTTAACAGATACAAATACTTAACACATGATAACTATTTGCTGGTGATAATAATATACCCGCCTGCATTAGAATGCAAGCGGGTAAAAATGAACTTTTTGAAAATTCTGAAGATCCTGCGCATCAAGGAAAAAAATCACTCGTGGAGCTGACGTTCTTCCACCAGACTCTCTCGTTTGCTGCTGATACGTCCCAGCCCGTAGGCCAAAAACGTGGCGCAAAGCAGGTTCAGCCATGCCAGCGATGCACCGCTGAAGGTGTTGGTAACGCCGATGAGAAGGTTTGCCAGACAGAGCAGCCTCACCATCTGTCCAATTTTGTTCAGGTGGGAGATACGGGAATCCACATCCGAAAACATATCAAAGGGACCTAGCTGGGCGCTGCGGCGGAAATATCCCCAACTGAAGCAATGCCCAACGCTCTGTGCTTCTAACTCTCCCATGAAACTTTCAAAATCCGGGGAACTGTCCAGCATGGCAAGCCGGATGATGTACTGGCCGGGTTCCGTCTTTTCAAAGGTGTAGGTGCAGAACCCGGCATTCTGCAGGGCCCAGCCCTCCTGCGCCATTTCGTTGAGCCAGCGTTCTTCTTTTTCAAATTCCCAGACCCAGAAATTCCGATGCAGCGTTTTTGTTTCACTCATACCTGTTCCTCCTGTAAAATGGCGCGGCCATTGGCAGCAAGCTCCTCCAGCCGGACCAGCTCCTGTTTGAGCACCTTCAGCCCGGCGGAGGTCAATTGGTATTCTTTTTTGCGGCTCCCGCTTTCCATGGGCAGGGGAGAGATCCACCCCTTTTCGCACAGGGCATTCAGGGCACCGTACAGGGTTCCGGCAGCCAGCCGTACCCTTCCGCCGGAGAGCTGCTGGGTCTCCTGCATGATGCCGTAGCCATGCTGCGGATGATAGAGGGAAAGCAGGATGTAGTAGGTGGTTTCCGTCAGTGCCGGATTTTCCATTATATCACCTCGCTTTGTATCGCTATGCGATATATCATGGATGCATTATATCGCTTCTCGATATAACTGTCAAGGGGTTGAAAATAAAAAAGCTCTCCCGGAGGGGAGAGCAAAGACAAACAACCGGAGAAAACGGTCAACGATCGTGGAACAGTCGGTTATCCACCCAGATGCAGACGCAGGCACCCAGCACCGAGATGACGAAGGAGCTGATGCTGCCGGTGGCATGGATGCCGATGAGGCCGAACAGGAACTCGCCCACAAAGCTGCCCAGAATACCCAGCACAATGTTGCGGCCGGTGGAAGTCTGGGTGCCCATAAAGCGGTTGGCGATGTGACCGGCCAGAGCGCCTACCAGCACGCCCACGAGCAGGGAAGCCAGCAGGCCGATCAGAGAGAACAGGCCCATCAGCACGCCCACCAGAGCGCAGATCAGGGCAAGGACGATCAGGATAGACAAAGTGATCATACAGAAGCCTCCTTGGTTTCTTTTGTAGGAACGGCATTTTCTGCCGCGTACCGGCAGAGGTCGTTCAGACAGCACTTTTCACATTCGGGTTTGCGGGCGTTGCAGACAGCCCGGCCATGCATCACAAAGCGGTGGCACAGGTCACTGCCTTCCTCCGGCGGAATAATCTTCCACAGGGCCATCTCCACCTTCTGTGGCTCCTTGATGCCATCCACCAGCCCGATTTTATTGCACAACCGGATGCAGTGGGTATCTGTGACGATGGCGGGTTTGCAGAACACATCGCCCATGATCAGGTTGGCGCTCTTGCGGCCTACGCCGGGCAATGCCAGCAGCTCTTCAAAGGTGGTGGGCACTTTGCAGTTGTATTTATCCCGCAGCACCCGCATACAGGCCGAGATATCCCGGGCCTTGCTGCGGCCCAGCCCACAGGGCTTGACAATGGCTTCGATTTCCTCGGGCTCTGCCGCAGCCAATGCTGCCACATTGGGGTATTTTGCAAACAAGTCCTGTACCACAATGTTTACCCGGGCATCGGTGCACTGGGCCGCCAGCCGGACACTGACCAGCAGCTGCCAGGCGTGGTCGTAATCCAGCGTGCAGGCTGCATCCGGATATTCTGTTTTCAGTCGGTCGATGACCTGGAGCGCCAGCTCCTTTTTGGCAGAGAGATCTTCTGCCGCAGCGGCTTTCTTCATCTGAACCCCTCGTTTCCCGTAAATGTACTATGATAATAGCATGTTTCGACTTTTTTGTAAATGGGGTTTGTGGCATCCATCTGAGAATGATTTTCATTATTGCTCTTGCTGTTCGTGTAAAAATGAGGTATACTATTTCTATATAAGGCCCATGCAGAACAGCAGGGCAGTACAGGAGGGAACGCCCGATGAATGAACCGCTGGCGCAGCGTATGCGCCCCAAAACGCTGGCCGAAGTCTGCGGCCAGCAGCATCTGCTGGCCCCGGGGCGGGTGTTCCGCCGCACCATCGAGAGCGGCCGCATCCCCAACATGATCTTTTACGGCCCGTCCGGCACCGGCAAGACCACCGTGGCCCGCATCATTGCCGAGAACAGCGGCATGACGCTGCACAAGCTCAACGGAACTTCCTGCGGCACGGGGGATATCAAGGCAGTGCTCAAGGATATCGGCACACTGGCCGGGGCGGGGGGCATCCTGCTGTACCTCGATGAGATCCAGTATCTGAACAAGAAGCAGCAGCAAAGCCTGCTGGAGTGCATTGAGGACGGCACGGTGACCCTGATCGCCTCCACCACTGAGAACCCTTATTTTTACATCTACAATGCACTGCTTTCCCGCTGCACCGTGTTTGAATTCAAATCGCTGACAGCTGCGGATGTGGAGCAGGGGCTGCGGAACGCCCTGAAAAAGCTTTCAGAGAGCGAGGGTAAGCCCATCCGGATGGAGGACGATGCCTGTGCCTATCTTGCCGAGAGCGCGGGCGGCGATCTGCGCAAGGCACTGGGTTGCCTTGATTTTGCAGTGACGGCGGCGGCTCCCGAACCGGAGGGAAAACACATCACGCTGGATATGATCCAGCAGGTCACCCGCCGCACTGCCATGCGGTACGACCGGGACGGCGATGACCACTATGATATCGTGTCGGCTTACCAGAAATCCATGCGCGGCTCCGACCCGGATGCAGCGCTCCACTATCTGGCCCGGCTGCTGGAAGCCGGGGATCTGCCCTCGGCCTGCCGTCGGCTTATGGTGTGCGCCTGCGAGGATGTGGGCCTTGCCTACCCGCAGATCATCCCCATCGTCAAGGCGGCGGTGGATATCGCCAACGCGGTGGGCCTGCCCGAAGCGCGGCTGGCCCTGGCGGATGCAGTTGTGCTGGTGGCGACCAGCCCCAAATCCAACAGCGCCCACGATGCCATCAACGCCGCCATTGCGGATGTGCAGGCGGGACGCACCGGGCCCATTCCCCGCCAGCTGCAGAACAAACACTATGACGGCGAGGATGCGCTGGTAAAGGGCCAGAATTACAAGTATGCCCACGATTACCCCAATCACTGGGTCGAGCAGCAGTATCTGCCGGATGTGCTCAAGAATACAAAATACTACACCTTTGGGGAAAACAAGAACGAGCAGGCCTCCCGCGCATATTGGGCGCGGATCAAGGGCGAAGAGAACGTATAAAGGGAAGAGAAGGAGAGAGGAAGATGCGTTATTCCAAACAGCGGGAGCTGGTGCTGCACACCGTGGAGCAGCTTTGCGACCACCCCACCGCCGAAGAGATCTTTGATAAGGCGGCCCCGGAGTGCCCGGGCCTGAGCCTGGGTACTGTCTACCGCAACCTGAACAGTCTGGTGGAGGCAGGCATGGTGCGCCGGGTGTCCATTCCGGGCAGGGCGGATCGTTTTGATCACACCCTGTGCTGGCATAGCCACCTCTACTGTACAGCCTGCGGTGGCGTAGTGGATGCCGATGTGGACGAGAAACAGGTGATGAGGCTGGTGCGCCGCCAGAAGGATGTTGTGGTGCAGGACTGCGCTGTGGTGCTGTTCGGCCTGTGTGAAGCATGCGCCAAAAAGCAGGCAGAAGGCTGAATTACCCCGAAGGATTCTGAAATTTGCGGTTTCCCACTTGCCCTTATGGCAGAAAGAGGGTATACTAAAAAGAGCTTTTGAAAAATAAGGATGGTTTTTATTGGAATACATTAACTTTGAACACAACGAGACGGCTGCGGAGCTGGTGCGTGCGGCTTACGACACCCCGCCGCTGGCCTTTGTACACAGCTATGGCTGTCAGCAGAACGTCAACGATGGCGAGCGCATCAAGGGCGTGCTGGTGGATATCGGCTACGGCCTGTGCGATAAGCCCGAGGATGCAGACCTCATCCTCTTCAACACCTGCGCCGTGCGGGAGCACGCCGAGCAGCGCGTGTTCGGCAATGTGGGTGCACTGAAGGGCCTGAAGGAGAAAAAGCGCGGCCTGATGATCGGCCTGTGCGGTTGCATGGCCAACCAGAAACATGTGGTGGAAAAGCTGCGCAAGAGCTATCCCTATGTCGATCTGGTCTTTGGCGTGGATGGCATCGATACGCTGCCCCAGCTCATTGCTCAGAAGCTGCAGAAGCATAAGCGCGTGCTGATGGAGCCTGCCCAGCGCCCGGTCATCGTGGAGAACATCCCCATCCGGCGCGAGAGTGAGTTCCGCGCCTGGCTGCCCATCATGTATGGCTGCGACAATTTCTGCACCTACTGCATCGTACCTTATGTGCGGGGCCGTGAGAAGAGCCGCAAGCCCGGCGATATCCTGGCGGAGTTCCGGGGGCTGGTGGAAGCCGGATACAAGGAGATCACTCTGCTGGGCCAGAACGTGAACAGCTACGGCAAGGGCCTGGAAGAACAGGTGGACTTTGCTGATCTGCTCAATCTGCTCTGCGCTGTGCCCGGCGATTACCAGATCCGCTTTATGACCAGCCACCCGAAGGATGCCAGCCATAAACTGATCGACACCATTGCGGCCCAGCCCCACC
>SKEF01003347.1_pt1 | contig 11154 bp, 10 predicted proteins | sample 4826691 | NCBI WGS metagenome assembly SKEF01 (sample SAMN11008816, study PRJNA524170) | human gut metagenome | biome: Human fecal sample; material: Feces; isolation source: fecal sample from pouch patient p23, p27 | host: Homo sapiens | place: Israel: Tel-Aviv | collected 2016-08-24
CGTGCGCACCGTGGTGCGGGAGCCGGTGCAGAGCGTCCGGCTGGAATGCACCGTGCATAACCCCCTGCTGACCGACGGCCCCACATGGGACTGCGCCGCCGTCAGCCTGCGCGCCATCGACCAGAACGGCAACCTGCTGCCCTACTGCGGCGAGGCCGTCTGCCTGTCCGTGGAAGGGCCGCTGAAAATTCTGGGTCCCAGCGTGGTGCCCCTGCGGGGCGGCATGGCGGGCACCTACCTTGCCACCACCGGCAAGGCCGGACGCGCCGTGCTGCACTGCCGCATGGAGGGCGCACTGGACACCGAAGCGGTGCTCACCGTGCGCAGCCGGGAGGAGCAAAACGTTTAATTTTCGTCCTTTCATGATAGATTTGCAGTCTGTTCAAAATTTTATCATGGTTGGCTGATATTCTAGAGGTACAAAGTATTCCGCAGGGCGGCGCTGCTGCCCTGCGTTTCCGTGTGTAAAGCCCCAGAGAAGAGGATGCGAAAACCTATGAGAGAAAAATTCCGTCAATTCATGATCGGGCGCTACGGCACCGATGGCCTGAACCAGTTTTTGAGCATGAGCTCCATCGTGATGCTGCTGGTGTCGCTGCTTACCCGCGTTTCCCTGTTCACATGGCTGGGCGCGGCGCTGCTGATTTTGTGCTACTACCGCAGCCTGAGTCGCAACATCTCCAAGCGCACCGAGGAGAACTACCGCTTTTACAGCCTGAAGGATCGGTTCAATAACAAGTTCCGCAGCCTGAAGGAGCAGTGGGCCAACCGCAAGCTGTACCACTACTACCGCTGCCCTCAGTGCCGCCAGAAGCTGCGGGTGCCCCGGGGACGCGGACGCATCCAGATCTCCTGCCCGCGCTGCGGCACCCAGTTCATCAAAAAAAGCTGAGCCGCCATGTTCGGATATGTGATCCCAGATCGGGCCGCCCTCAGCCCCGAAGCGCAGAGCCGCTACCGCTCGGCCTACTGCGGGCTGTGCCGCCGCATCGACGCTTTGCACGGGCTGCGGGGACGGTTCAGCCTGAGCTATGACCTGACCTTTTTGAACATTCTGCTGTGCAGTCTGTACGAGGGCGAAACCCCCGCAGACAGCGGCACCAGCCGCTGCCCCATCCACCCGGTGCGGGGTGTGCTTTGGCGCAGCGCTGACCCCACCGACTACTGCGCCGACCTGAGCGTGGCGCTGCATTACTACAACGCGCAGGACAAATGGCAGGACGACCGCAATCTGCTGGCGTTGGGGTACAGCGCCCTGCTGGACAACAGCACCGCCGAAGCTGCCCTGCGCTGGCCGCGCCAGTGCAATGCGATCCGCTCGTGTCTCGCCAAGCTTGCCGAGTACGAAGCCGCCGGCAGCACCGACCTTGATGCAGTGTCCGGCTGCTTCGGCACCCTGATGGCGGAGCTGTTCGACTACCGGCAGGACCGCTGGGCACCGGAGCTGCGCAGCATCGGCTTCCATCTGGGCAAGTTCATCTACCTGCTGGACGCCTACGACGATCTGCCCCGCGACAAGCGCCGGGGCGCGTACAACCCCCTGCGGGAGCTGAGCACCCACCCGGACTACGAAGAAGAGATGCTGGACATCTTTGAGCTGCTGCTGGCACGCTGCGCGCAGAACTTTGAGCGTCTGCCCTGCGTGGAGGACGCAGATCTGCTGCGCAACATCCTGTATTCCGGCGTGTGGCTGAAATACAACTGCAAAAACGCAAAACGCACCGGAAAGCCCGATGTGTCTTGATTTTGTACCGATATTCCGGTAGAATAAAACGGATATGGTGCAGCGGCGCTGTACCGTCAGTATAATGAGTGAGGAAGTATACCGAGCATGAGAGATCCCTATGAGGTGCTGGGCGTTCAGCGCGGCGCAAGCGACGATGAGATCAAAAAAGCATACCGCGCCAAGTGCAAGCGCTGGCACCCGGATTTGAACCCCAACGACCCCACGGCGGAGGAGCACTTCAAGGAGGTGCAGGCCGCCTACGATGCCATTACCAAGGGCGATACCGGCCCCCAGATGGGCGGCAACCCCTACGGCGGCTACCAGCAGCAAAGCTATAACCGGCAGAGCTATGGGCAGCAGGGTTACGGCCAGCAGAACTACGGCTACACCGGTTTTGACGGCTTTGACGGGTTTGAGGGCTTCGACCCCTTTGGCTTTGGTTTTGGCTTTGGCGGCTACCAGCAGGCCGGGCCCAGTGCTTCCGGCACCGACACCCCGGAAATGCAGGCCGCCCGCAACTTTGTGGCCAGCGGCCGCTACGCCGAAGCTCGCCGGGTGCTGGACGGCATGACCGGCCGCAACGCGCGGTGGTACTATCTCTCCTCGCTGGCCAATCAGGGGCTTGGCAAAAGCGTGGACGCTTTGCAGGACGCCCGCCGCGCCGTGCAGCTGGACCCGAACAACACCGAGTACCAGATGCACCTGCGCCGGATGCAGAACCCCGGCCAGACCTACCGCACCCAGACCACCTACGCCCAGCCCGGCGGGTTTGGGCGCTGGTGCTGGAGCATGATCTTGCTGAACCTGCTGTGCAACTGCTGCTGCGGCGGCTGGGGCTTCCGTGGGTTCCGGATGTGATATGATTTTATACAAAAAAGGCTGCTGCACGCACGGTGCAGCAGCCTTTTTTCTGCTTACAAATGTAAGGGGATGCTCTTACTTCTGGGGAGCTTCGAAAGCGATGGCGGTAGCACCGGCAGCGGCGTCCACGCTCTTCAGAGAGATGGGAGCCACCTCGTAGTGCAGGGTGTCAAAGCTCTGGGTATTACCGTCCTCGGTGGTGAACTCCAGAACGTAGACAACATCGCCCTGCTTGTCAGCCTCGACATCACGGGTGATGACGATGCTCTCGCCGTCAGCCAGACCCTCGCCTGCCAGGTTCTCGCCCTTGTCCTCAGAGCCTGCATCGTACAGGTACAGCTCGGTCACCTTGCTGCCGGTGGTGTTGTACACGGTGTACTCGGCAGAAGTGGCCTCAGCCTCGGAGGAAGCAACCTCGGAGGAAGCAGCCTCGGAGGAAGCAGCCTCAGAAGAGGCAGCAGCAGAGGATGCGGTGGAGGATGCAGCGGTAGAGGCAGAGCCGCCGCAGGCGGTCATGCCGACAGCCAGTGCCAGAGCGGCAGCGGCAATTGCAACAGTCTTGAGCTTCATAGGGATTATCTCCTTTTTCTACTTTTTTCTGGTTTCAGCCCCCGGCAGCATACCAACTGCCTTGGTTGGGCTGATGTCCTTCTATTATACGCACGTTGACGAAAAAAGCAAGCTTTTTTCGTCAACAATTAACGATAAAACAAGAATTGTTACTATTTTGACATGAATTTGGCACATTTTAGGAGATGCAAACTTAAATCATATCGTTGACATTCCGGCTGTTTTTCCCTATGTGGCTGCGGGATAACGGCGCAGATAATTTTATTTTCCCCTTGACAGCCGCCAGCCGCCGCTGTATACTATGCATCGTGAACAGCGTTCATGTTGGGAGGTGAGTTTACGAATCCAATGGCAACGTCCAAAGCGGACATCCTGAAAACCAGCCGGGAGCTGATCCAGCAGAACGGCTGGGCAGCGGTCAACATCCGTGCGGTCGCCGCAGCCTGCGGGGTCTCCGTGGGCTGCATCTACAACTACTTCGGCTCCAAGACCGAGCTGGTAAGCGCGGCAGTGGAAAGCATCTGGAACGACATCTTCCGCCACCCGGAGGACGAAGCCGTGTTTCAGGACACCCTGTCCTGCATCCGGTGGATGTACCGGCAGATGGAATACGGCTGCCAGCAATATCCCGGTTTCTTCACCCACCACGCGCTGGGCTTTGTGCAGCAGGACACTGCCGGCGGCAAGCAGCAGATGCGGCAGACATGGCAGCACATTCTGGACGCTTTGTGCAGCGTGCTGCGCCACGATGCCAAAGTCCGTCCTGACGCTTTTACCGAGCAGTTCACCCCGGAGCAGTTTGCGGGCATCCTGTTCTCCCTGATGCTGTCTGCGGTGGTGCAGCAGAGCTTCGACCCCTCTGCGGTGCTGGAGATCGTGCGCAGAACCATTTATTAAGCAAAAAACATCCCACAATCTTTGTGGGATGTTTTTAAGCCCGAATGTGAACATAGTTCAATTTGGTTTCTGCGCTCCGCAGAACATATGATCACCAGCCCTTTTCCCTACGATGCCTCCGGTACGGCTGTGCCGCGCCGGTTCGCTATAAAAATCAAAAACAAAACCTGCGATCTAAAACAAACAAAGGAGACAAACGTATGAGAGCAATCATTGAGACCGTTTTCGACATCTTCTATCTGGTCACCGTGCTTACGGTGGGCATCCGCATGATCCGCGGCAGCAAGGCTGGCACCCAGTTCCGCCTATTCGGCCTGATGGCCGTTGTGCTGGGCGCGGGCGACTCTTTTCATCTGGTGCCCCGCGCACTGGCACTGTGCACCACTGGTCTGGAAAGCTACGCCGTGCCGCTGGGTCTGGGCAAGTGGATCACCTCTGTGACCATGACCGTGTTCTATGTGCTGCTGTACTACGTCTGGCGCAAGCGCTACCAGATCGAGGGGCAGAAGAACGTGACCGCCGCTGTGTACGCCCTGTCCGCTGTGCGCATTGTGCTGTGCATGATGCCGCAGAACCAGTGGCTCACCAACCACACCCCGCTGGCATGGGGCATCCTGCGCAATGTGCCCTTTGCCCTGCTGGGTCTGCTGATTATCGTGCTGTTCTACCGCAGCGCCAAACAGAACAACGACAAGGCTTTCCGCTGGATGTGGCTGACCATCGTGCTGAGCTTCGGCTTCTATATCCCCGTGGTGCTGTGGGCAGACGTCAACCCCCTGATCGGGATGCTGATGATCCCCAAGACCTGCGCCTACGTTTGGACCGTGCTCATCGGCTACAACGCCATGAAGGCCGAAACCGGCAAGCAGAACTGAGCCTGCACCTCCCCCGCTGCTTAACACAAAGGGGCGCACAAGACCCGGCAAAAAGACCGGAGCTGTATCAAGCCCTGAAAGGGCTTTACAGCTCCGGTCTTTTGTTTTTGCTATCTCATTCGCCGTCCGTCAGCTCTTTTACAAGCCTTGTCAGGGTGGCTACATAGGACTCGTTGGAGAACTGCTGCTCATACAGCCGGCGGCAGTCATCGTGCATGGCAGCCAGCATCTCCGGGTGCTCGATCGCCCAAGCCAGCTTGTCGGCCAGCTGCTGCGGGTCGTCGTCCTTGTACAAAAAGCCGTCCACGCCCTCGGTCACAAGTCCCGCCGTGCCGGTGTGCTCCGATACGATGGAGGGCTTGCCGAAGATCAGACCCTCGGTGACAAAGGTAGGCATGGGATCATCGCGGGAAGCGCACACCACGCAATTGCACTGCTCCATCAGGGATTTCACCTCCGGGCGCTCCAGCCGCTTGCGGTAGAACACCGTCTGTGGGTAATCCCGCACCAGACTGTCCACGGCGTTGTACATCCCCTTGTCGGCGGCTTTGCCCACAAAGAGGAAGGCGGCTTTTTCCCGCACCGCAGAGGGCAGCAGCCGGATGGCATTGCAGAAGATATCCGGGCCCTTGCGGGGCTCCAGCGAGCCGACCGTTACAAAGAGGGTGCGTCCCCCGGCAAAGCTGATGTCATAGCGGGGGAACTGCTCGGCGGCGTAGTCCGGCAGGCCGTAGATCAATTGCTCGATGTCAAAATCCGGCCTTACCGAGTGCATGGCGGCGGTGGCATGGGAGCCTACGGCGCAGATGTGCACGTTTTTGCCCAGCGCCTTGGGGATGCTGTGGGAGATGAAGGGGTAGCCCGCAAAGGCATCGTGCAGCCACCACAGCACTGGTACAAAGGAGCCGTTCAGGGTGTTCACCACCGGCGCTTCCACCACCGTGTTGGCCAGCACAAGGTCTGCGCTGGTGGCCAGCCCCCACAGGGCGCTGGAGGTAACGCAGTCCGGGCGGGTGACCACGGCGGCACCGGCGTCCAGAAACAGCTGCAGCGGGCCCTCGTCCGCAGGGCCCAGCACTACTACCTCAAAGCCAAGGCTGCGCAGCACCGGCACGGCGCTTACCAGCACGATGGGCGCGCCGGTCATGGTCAGCTCGTGGCTCAGGATCAGCGCGCGGCGTCCCTTGGCGGAGAATACGTCCTCGGCGCACAGCTCCCGGCGGAAGTGCAGCAGCGCCTGCGGGATGCAGCAGCTGTGCTGCGCCATGGCGTGGGACAGGCGCAGCAGCTCGGTAACGCTGTCCCTGCCCCGGGCGGCGGCGCGCACCTTGTCCAGCAGTGCCCGAGACACCATGGCGCAGCTGTTGCCGGGCAGGTGCCGGGTGCTCAGGTACAGGGCGGTAGAGCCGTCAAAGCCAAAGGAGGCATCGCAGACTGCAAGGTCTGCACCCTCCCGCAGGGCAGCGGCAAAATAGGTCAGGGCGGTAGGGATGCATTCCACATCCTCGCTCACCAGCAGCACCCCTGCCACATCGGGGGTCAGCTCGCCCTCCAGCGCAGTCACCAGACGGAACTTGCGGTGCAGCTGGTTTTGCAGCGCCGTTTCCAGCGCCTTGTGACGCCCCGGCGCATAGACCAGAAGATAGGTGCTCTGGGTATCGGTATAGGCCTGCTTGGACAATTGCTTGCGCTGCAGGGTACTGTAACTGGTGTACATCGATCCAACTCCTCCGGGCAGAATATCGGGCGGGCTCAGTGGCCGCGCAGCAGGGTCAGCAGTCTGCGCAGCGGAGCGGTCAACCGCCAGCTGCTGCTGGCGCGTATCGTTTCCAGCGAGACCTGATATTCGTGCTGGATGCCCTGCAAAGTCAGCAGCTGCTGGTTCAGCCGCATACATTCGGCGCGGCTGGCCTGCAGCATCTCATCAGCCTCCTGCGCGGCGGCAGCATTCTTCAGCTTCAGCTCGTTCAGTGCCCGCAGCAGAGATTTGCCGGGCTGCTCGTGCAGAAAACGCCCCAGCGGGTAATAGTGGTAGTTTACCGCAAACTTCATGCCGGCGCTAAAGCCGGTGGTGCAATGCAGCGAAAGGTTCGGGTCCACATCCAAAAACAGCAGGCAGTCCTCCTGCAGCATAAGGCCGTTGACCGACTGAAAGCTGATGCGCTCGTCCGAAATGGCAAGGTCGGTGATGCAGCAGGCCAGCTCGCCGGGATCCAGCCGGACAGCGCGGGCGTCCTCCGGCAGAACAAAGGTGACCGACACCTCATGGGTCAGCTCGTTGTGGGCGTCCTCGGCTGCGATCAGGCATTCCCGGGGCGAAAAGCCGCTGCCGGTGTCGTAGAACAGCTGCGGCAGGGTGAGGGTAAAGTTATCCGTCTCCGTGCTGTGCTTGGCAAGCTCGGTCTGGCAGACCAGCAGCTGCTGCTCCAGCTCCAGACACCGCTGTGCCAGCTGGGAAACACCCTCGTCCGAGAGCCTGAGCTGCTGCTCCAGCTCTGCAATATGCGCCTGCAGGGCAGCAGGGGTCGCGGGGAGTTCATGGTTCATAACGGGATCCTCCTCTTCCTTATCCTATAAGCTCAGCTGCGCCGCCGCAGCCGCAATGTGCTGAAAAGCCGTTTGCATAAGCATTGCAAGCAGCTTCCGAAAGATCAGTGCCGCGCAGTGTAGTGCACCTGCGGGGTGTGCCGCTGGGCGGGGAACAGCCGGATGATCAGCTCCCGCCGCCGCTGCAGCAGGGCACAGACCAGCCAGATGGAGCCCAAAGAAAAGGCATACTCCAGCCCGATGCCCACAAACGGGCGGTCGGCGTATTTTGCCGCAAGCAGATACCACGGAATGGCGGTAAGCTCCACGGTATGTATGCAGAAGATATACAAAGAGCGGCGTCCGATGGCCTCAAAAAAGCTCACCAGCGCGTTCCGGTGCCGGTTCAGCCGCAGAAACAGCCGGACGAACAGCAGGCCGGCAAGGCCGTCCAGCAGGATGCTGATGGGGCCTAAGGTCCACTCTGCCATGGAAACGCAGTCGGTGCGGCGGGTGGCAAGGGCGGCTGCCGGGATCAGCAGTACAGCTGCCCACAGGATGCAGGACATCCGGCGGGACAAGGGCTGATCCAGCCAGTGCTGCCGCTTGGCAAGGTAGCCGATGTACAGATACGGCGTGATCACCGCGCCCTGGATCAGGCAGAAAGGCAGCTCCCACGCAAGGCTGGTGCCCCAGCCCAGCAGGGCGCAGCCGCCCACTGCCCACGAAACGTACCGCTCCGGGAAGATGTTCAGGATGACGTCCAGCAGGATCCAGCCCACCAGCAGCGCCAGCAGATACCACATGGGCCCGCAGGAAAAGAACTCCTGCCCAAAGTAGGTGGCCGTATGGGGCAGACCCAGCAGAAAGCCGCCCGCTACCTTGATGCTCTCGGTCAGCGAGCCGGGCAGGTAGTGAAAGGTCTTATAATGAATGATAAAATGCAGCACTGTGGTGAACACCGCAGTATAGCAAAAGGGCTTGAGCAGACTTTTGAGCTGCTGGTGGATGCATTTGTGGATAGAGCGCTTGCGGAAGCCGTAGCCGCTGGCAATAAAAAAGGCTGCCATCAGCGTTTCGCGGTAGATAAAGCAAAAAAAGGCGGTCAGTGACAGGCCGTTCGACAGCTGGAGCGGATAAAGCTCTACGGTATGCCCCAGCACGATGGACAGCATCCCTGCGCCCTTGAGCATATCAAACATCCCGATGGAGCTGACAGTGCGGGGCTTGGTTGTTTCCATGAAAGATTCCTTCCCTGCGCCGGGCAGATACCCCCCTCGAGAAAAAGCCGGATACGGCGCAAATGATCAGTTTTTATGCAGCATTGCCATGATATATGGCTAGTATAATGCTTTTTGGGGAGACTGTCAATTTTGTTTTGCAGTCCGCGCCATACCGGAACTGGTATTTTGCGCTAAAAATTGTAGCACAGGAACCGGCGGATTGCAACGAAAGGTAGAATTTGGCCAGACTGCGCCAAAAGATACGCAATAAAAACTTGTCAAAATAAGAAATTAAATGTTGCAGAAGTATTGCATTGCGCTGGAAGATATTGTATACTGGGCACAGTTGAGCGCCCGGGCTGCGCCCCGAAGGACGGGGCCGGACACTGGGCAGGACAAAATGCTCCGGGAGGGTAAAATTATGGTCACATCGCTGTATCAGTCACTTTGTAATATGGAAACGATCTATGCGGACCACGTGGCGATCCGGTATTATGACGAGGCAAAACAGGGCGTAACGGAGGTGTACTACCGCCAGTATGCCCAGGATCTGCGCAGGTTCGTCAGCTTCCTGCGCAGTAAGGCAGGGGATGTCAAGGGGCAGCGGGTCGCGATCCTGGCCCGCAACAGTTACCACTACATCATCTGTATGTACGGCACCGTGCTGGCGGGCGGTGTGGCAGTGCCGCTGAATATGGGCAAGAACTGGGACGAGATCCAGTACGAGCTGGATCTGGTGGAGCCGGTCTGTGTGCTGCAGGACGGTGAGTATCTGCAGCGGGAGCCTGCCCTGGCGGATGCCTACAGTGCAAAGCTGGAGCCGATGGATGCCTTTACCGCCTTTGCCCCCGCACAGGATGTAAAGGAAGTGGAAGATCTTGCCGCGATGGCCTTTATCATGTTTACCTCCGGCACCACCGGCCGCAGCAAGGGCGTTATGCTGAGCCAGAAGAACCTGTTTGCGGCCATGCCCGCCTTCCTGAATCCGTTTGATGATGTGCGCAAGGCGACCGGCTGGGACACCGATAAGTTCTGCTCGCTGTCCGCGCTGCCCATGTTCCACATCTCGGCCATGACCAGCCTGGTATCCTGGAGCATTACCGGCCACTGCATCAACCTGTGCAACGACCTCAAGTATTTCTACCGCGATATCGGCGCGATGCACAGCGAGGTGATGGCTGTGGTGCCGGTGCTGCTGAAGAGCCTGTATAAGGATGTGATGAAGGGCCGCCGCGACCGCCTGAATGGCCTGTGCGTCCTGACCTGCGGCGCAGCCATGTTCGACCCCAAGATGCTCAAGGACCTGATGGACAAGGGCTTCTTTATTGCCCAGATGTACGGCCTGACCGAGACCTGCGGCGATGGTGCCTGGAACTCCTCCCAGGAGGAAAAGCACCTGACCAGCGTGGGCCATGTGGACAACAGCTGCGAGTATAAGCTGGACGATGGCGAGCTGTGTATGCGCGGCACCCCCATCATGCTGGGCTACTATAAGGACCCCGAGGCCACGGCTGAGGTCATCGACAAGGACGGCTGGTTCCACACCGGCGACATCGCCCGGCTGGAAGAGGACAGCTATATGTACCTGACTGGCCGCAAGAAGAACCTGATCATTCTGGACAGCGGCGAGAACATCAGCCCCGAGGAGCTGGAAGATCTTGTGGAAAAATGCCCCGCCGTGCAGGAATGTATCGTGAAGGAAATGGGCAAAAAGATCGGCGCTGTGGTGTACTGCCCGCAAAACGAGCAGCAGACTGTGCAGGATCATATCACCGAGATGAACCGTACCCTGCCGATGTATAAGCGCATCGGCGTGGTGGAGTTCAGCGAAACTCCGCTGCCCCGCAACGCCACGGGCAAGCTGGTACGCTGAGTATAAAGCAGCAGAAGTAAAACAGGAGGAAAACTACAATGGAAAATTTCGTGAGCACGATGTACGATGCCATTACGCAGGGCATGGAAAAGGAATTTCCCGAGCGCGTGGCCTTCCGTTACTACACCGAGGAGACCGACACGGTGACCACCGTCCTTTTTAAGGAGCTGGCACAGGATGTCCGCCGGACGGTCACCTATCTGCAGAGCACCATCCCGGACGCGAAGGGCAAAAAGGTCTGCCTGCTGAGCAAGAACAGCTACGAATATGTGGTAAACACCTTCGGCGCGATCATGGCAGGCTGCGTGCTGGTGCCGATGAACCAGCGCAAGAGCTGGGCAGAGATGTCCCACGAGCTGGAGCTGGTGGAGCCCGCCGCCATCCTGACCGACGGCGAGGACTACGGCAACATGGAGCAGCTGGAAGCCGCCTACGGCAGCCTGCTGCGTCCCATGGACGGCTTCCGCAGCTATGAACCGGCAGCTGAACTGCACCCCATCGGGCACGATGACCTGATGGTGCTGATGTTCACCTCCGGCACCACCGGCCTGAGCAAGGGCGTTATGATGAGCGAGCGCAACCTGTTCAGTGCAGGTCATGTGC
>SKEF01003351.1_pt1 | contig 11146 bp, 10 predicted proteins | sample 4826691 | NCBI WGS metagenome assembly SKEF01 (sample SAMN11008816, study PRJNA524170) | human gut metagenome | biome: Human fecal sample; material: Feces; isolation source: fecal sample from pouch patient p23, p27 | host: Homo sapiens | place: Israel: Tel-Aviv | collected 2016-08-24
GAGGCAACCAGTGCCTTTCCCGGGACACTGACAGCACCCTGATACGCGGTAATGCCGATAAACAGCACCCACGCCAGCAGGACATTCATGATAGCTCCTGCCGCCATAACAACAATCTGCTTCCACGGCTTGATGCCGTTTAATGTGCGCTCATATGGAATATCCAGTTCCTCTGCCTCATCATCATCCTCTTCTCCGGCCATTGCCACAAAGCCGCCAATCGGAAGAGCACGGATGGACCATGCAGTTTCACCGACCTGCTTCTGATAAACAACAGGGCCCATACCGATGGAGAATTCCTTGCAGTAGACACCGAAACGCTTAGCAGCAATCAGATGTCCCAGCTCATGAACGATAATGATAACACTCAGAATCAGAATAAAATAAATAATATTTACTATATTGCTCATACCGTACACATTCCTCCTTTCCACGCCCTGTGCACGAATTCCCGTGCCCAGGCATCACTCTCTATAACCTCTTCCAGAGAAGGATGCGCGATGTATGCTGCAGCTTCCACTGCCTTTATAATATAGCGCTCGATATCCAGAAAACCGATTTTCCCATCGAGGAACAACGCAACGGCCTCCTCATCCGCACCATTCATAACTGCGCCCAGGTTTCCTTCTTTTCTGCCAACCGCAAAGGCCAGCTTCAGCAGAGGATAGCGCTCCTCGCTGGCAGGCGTAAAATGAAGTGCAAAGGTCCGCTGAAAGTCAAACGGCTCGGCATTTTTCATTTCCAGACGGGAGGGATACGATAATGCATACTGAATTGGCAGGCGCATGTCTGCTGTTCCCAGCTGTGCCATGATTGCATGGTCATGATATTGCACCATGGAATGGATGATACTCTGCGGCTGCACCACCACCTGAATATGATCCAGATCCATGTCAAACAGCCATTTGGCTTCCATAACTTCCAGCCCTTTGTTTACCAGGGTTGCGGAATCTACGGTGATCTTTCGTCCCATTACCCAGTTTGGATGCTTCAGAGTATCTGCAACAGTGACCCTTCGCAGCTCTTCTGTGGTACGTCCGCGGAAGGGACCACCGGATGCCGTGATCAGAAGCTTGTGGATCTCTTTGTTTTCTTCTCCGTGGATAGCCTGGAAAATAGCGCTGTGTTCACTGTCCACCGGAAGGATAGATACGCCATATTTCTTTGCCATGGGCATGATCAGATGACCGGCTGTGACAAGGGTTTCCTTATTTGCCAGGGCAATGTCCTTTCCGGCACGGATTCCCTCCATAGTAGGACGGATCCCGATCATTCCCACGATCGCAGTGACAAGAATTTCTGATTCCGGCATGGACGCAAGTTCCAGAAGTCCCTCCATTCCGCTGACTACCTTTGTATCTGTGTCCGCAATACGCGTTTTCAGATCCCGGGCTGCTTCTTCATCCCAGACTGCTGCCAGAAGCGGATGAAACTCACGGATCTGCTCTTCCAGCTTCTCCACACTTTTGCCTGCACTGACTGCAACAACCCGAAGGTCTTCGTTTTTTCTTGCCACATCCAGTGTCTGGGTCCCGATGGAGCCGGTAGAACCTAAGATTGCAATATTCTTCATTTTAATGTCTCCTAAATTCCAAGAATCATTTTTGCAAGATAGTAAATAACAGGGGCTGTGATGATCACACTGTCAAAACGGTCCAGGATTCCTCCATGGCCCGGGATCAGCTTTCCATAGTCCTTGATGTTCTGGTTTCTTTTGATCGCAGATGCAGCCAGATCACCCACCATGGAGATCAGAGCTCCAACTGCGCAGATCAAGGCATACTCAGCCATTTTTCCCTGTGTTGCTGCTGCATAAATCACTCCAAGAAGCGCCGCTCCCGCAACGCCTCCTACAGCTCCCTCGATGGATTTCTTCGGGCTTAAAACCGGCGCCATTTTATGCTTTCCGATAAGCATTCCCACACAGTAAGCACAGGTGTCACATCCCCAGGAGCACAGGAATATCAGCCATACCAGGAATTTTCCGTCCGGAAGGCTTCTGGTAAGATAGATAAAGGAAAGCATCACAGCAACATATACAACTCCAAAAAATGCTGCCATCACCTGTTCTGCATGGTATTTCGGATAACCGAATACATAAACAAACAGGATCAGGATCATACTGATGATGATCGCCATTGTTCCGTAATTTCCAAAATCAGCTTTCATGGCAATATAATAAAGCACTGCTCCAAGATATCCTACAAGTTCCAGCACAGTAACATGCTCATCGCTTACCTTCATTACCTTGTAAAGCTCTCTCATTCCGATCAGTGAAACAGCCAGAAGTGTAAAAAATAAGATCCAGCTTCCGGAAATGATAGTTGCCAGGGCAATAATGACAAGGACGATACCACTTATCAGTCTTGTCTTAAACATGATCTACTCCTCCTTGACGCCACCGTAGCGTCTGTCTCTCTGATTGTATTTCTCGATGGCTTTGATCAGCTCTTCTTTATTGAAATCCGGCCATGCAACCGGTGTAAAATAAAACTCGGAATAGGCAAGCTGCCAAAGCAGGAAATTGGAAAGCCGCTGCTCACCGCTTGTGCGGATCAAAAGATCCGGATCCGGTACACCTGCAGTATCCAGATAGCTCTCAATCGTATCTTCTGTAATGCTATCCGGCTCAACTTTTCCGTCTTTTACATCCTGTGCCATCTTCTGCATTCCACGGCGGATCTCATCACGGCTTCCGTAATTTAATGCCAGCTGAAAATAAATACCGTCAAAATCTTTGGAATATTCCTCCAGTTCCCGGACACTCTTCTGAATATCCGGTGCAAAAGCAGTAATATCCCCGATGACTTTCATCCGCATATTATTTTTCTTGGAAATTTTGATACATTTCTTAAGATAACCGCGGAACAGTTTCATCAGTGCTTCCACTTCTTCTCTGGAGCGTTTCCAGTTTTCTGTGGAAAAAGCGTAAACCGTAAGATATTTCACCCCAAGGTCTTTGATATCATAACAAATGTTTTCAAGATTGGCGCATCCCTTTACATGTCCGTAGGTTCTCGGCATTCCTCGTTCCTTTGCCCACCTTCCGTTTCCATCCAGAATGATCGCTATATGATTTGGTACGTTCATAAATCTCCTCCATACAGAAAGAGAGCTTCTTCAAAGAAGCCCTCTTTATCCTCGTATCTCTTACAATTATACAGTCAGAATCTCTTTAGACTTGTTCTCGATCGCCTTGTCAACTTCCTTGATGTACTTATCTGTAAGTTTCTGGATCTGATCCTCAAGCTCTTTGATCTCATCCTCAGAAACATCCTGTTTTGCAAGTTTCTTAAATGCATCGTTGGCATCACGACGGATATTTCTTACTGCAACCTTGGCACCTTCGCCTTTTTTCTTAACGTCTTTTACCAGCTCTTTACGACGTTCCTCGGTAAGCTCCGGGAAAACAAGACGGATCATTTTTCCATCGTTGCTCGGGTTTAAACCAAGATCAGAGCAGAGAATTGCTTTCTCGATAGCTTTGATCATGCTGGACTCCCATGGCTGGATCTGAATCATACGTGCCTCCGGAACAGAAATGTTTGCCACCTGCTGAATCGGAGTTGGTGCTCCATAATAATCTACGGTAAGTTTGTCAAGAATATGCGGGTTTGCACGGCCGGCTCTGATTGTTGTCAGCTCACTCTCCAAAGCATTCAGTGTTTTTCCCATTTTTGTTTCGTATACCTGAATTCTCTCATCCATTTCACATATCTCCCTGTATGGTTATTTTTTTATTATTCCCTTCTGATTACACAGTTACCTTTGTTCCGGAGAACTTACCGTGTACCGTGTTGACGATGCTGTCTTTTTCATCAAGACCGAATACCAGCATCGGCATCTTCTGCTCCATGCACATGATGGAAGCGGTGAGGTCCATAGCTGCCAGTTTCTTGGCAACCACTTCATCAATGGAAATCTCATCATACTTCTTGGCATCCGGATTTACCTTCGGATCGCTGTCATAGATTCCGTCAACAGCTTTGGCAAGAAGAATGGCATCTGCGCCAATCTCAACAGCACGAAGTACTGTAGCTGTATCTGTGGAAAAATATGGATGACCGGTACCACCTGCAAAGAATACAACTTTTCCTTCTGCGAAGCTCTCTTCTACAGCATCTTTAGAATAAAGAGTAGTAAATGCGCCACATACAAACGGGGTAAACACCTCTGTCTTAAGTCCCACATATCTGCAGATGTCAGATACATAGATACAGTTCATGATTGTAGCAAGCATACCGATCTGGTCAGCCTTACTTCTGTCCATTGCCCCGCTGGTACGTCCTCTCCAGAAGTTTCCTCCTCCGATTACGATACCAACCTGAAGTCCCTCATCCACGATAGTCTTGATCTGTTTGGCAACTTCTGTAACGGTTGCTTCGTCAAAACCTCTCTTCTGCTCTCCTGCAAGAGCCTCTCCGCTTAATTTCAGTAACACTCTTTTCATATGTTTATTCTCCTTTACCATACGCCGGACACAACTTCATTGCCATCATCGTCAAAAGTTGTGGAAACCGTAAACGTATCATAATAATAATAACCTGTCTTACCGGACTCCGGTTCGTCCTCATAGTCACTGCCATTCGGACTGCCGCATGCATTTACAAGATCTGTCATGGACTGGCCAATATATCCTGTTGCCACAGATGCCGGATCTTCGTCACTGGATGGTGCTTCTGTAGGATCCGGATCATCCGAAGAATCTGAAGACGGAGCAGATGGTGAATCCGTGCTGCTGGAATCACTGCTGTCAGTATTATCCCTGCTGCTATCTGCTGAAGAAGATGTGGAATCTGTACTGCTGGAATCTGTACCGTCTGTGGAATCTGTACTACTGTCACTGGAGTCGCTCTCTTCACTGTCATCTTCAATGCCAAGTCTCGCCTTCACATCCTTCAGCGTAGAAACCTCCTTGGTGCTTCCACTTGTCAGATATGTAGCATATGGGATTCCATCTTCGCCTTCGCCATCCATGCAGAAGCTTAGCTGAGAAATTGTCAGAAGCGGCAGTTTACGGAAAAAGCATTCATTCTGCTCCTCGTCAGAAAACGTAATTCTCACATCAAAACTTGTTACTGCGTTACCGTCATCATCTTTCTGGCTCTTTTCCATATAATAAACAGCTTTATCCTTGTCGGCCAGTGTAAACTTACCGTTTACAAGATCACTGCCCCATGTCTCATCGCTGTCATCTCCGTCATCTCTGGTAGGACGGACATAAATCGCGGAAATTGCAGAGCCCATTTTATTTGTAAACACAATACTTGTGGTTGTCTCACTCTTGGTTCCCATCACATTCTTGATGTTTGCTGTATCATCTGTAGATGTCTGCATTTCTACCACATCTGTCTTCGCTGCTTCTGTCACAGTCGGTGTCACAGTTGCTTCCACTTTCTGTTCAGGTGCCACGGAATTCTTCTTCCCACATCCGGCAGCAAGCATACTTGCCGCAAGAATTCCTGCAAGAATCAAATAACGTTTTTTCATTATATCTCCTCCATATAAAATGGTTCAATTTGCTGTCAGCTTACCTCTTTCTATTATTACAGAGTATCACTTTCTTGTCAACCTGACCGGTTTGAATTTCACAGAATCTTTAGATTTTTCAGACTATGTCAAAAATTAAAACATCTGAGGTCAAAAGCCGTTTTCTCTTCTTTTTTTCCGCATGTCACGGCGCATTTTCGCCGCTTCATTCCGGGCTTTTTCTGCTTCTGTGGTAATGATCAGTTCCGGTACCTGGATCGGTTTCTGGTCTTTATCTACGGCCACCATCACAAAGAACGCCCGATTTACAGTCCGGCGTATACCATCCGGCTGTTCCACATACGTATCAATCTCAACTTCCATGGAAGTTCTTCCCACATAAGTTACATATCCTTTAAGTACTACGATCTCTCCCTCATAAATCGCATGTTTGAACTGGAGGTTGTCCACTGCCGCAGTTACCACACGATAGGTTTCCGCATGGCGCATGGCCACCACACCGGCAACCTCATCCAGCCACTGCATCAGCGCTCCGCCAAAAAGCCTTCCGCCCCCGTTCAGATGCTGCTGCATGATCAGATGAACCTGTTCTGTCATGGACGCTTCCACCGTTTTTTTACGTCTTTCCTGTACCTCTGCCATTTTTCATTCCCCGCTTTTTATCATATTTTTTTCAGCAGAAACCGGCTGATTAATAAAGATTTTTTACCTTGAAGTCTCTCTCTGCTTCTCTTCTCTGATCCTTCTTGGCAATATCCTGACGCTTGTCGTAAAGCTTCTTACCTCGTGCCATGCCGATCTCTATTTTTACCAGGCTGTCCTTGAAATAAACCTTCAGAGGTACCAGGGTCAGTCCTTTTTCCTTTAATTTGGCTTCGATCTTGTTGATCTCGTAACGGTGCAGAAGCAGCTTCCGCACACGAAGAGGATCTTTGTTAAAAATATTTCCTTTTTCATAAGGAGTGATATGCATTCCATATACATAAACCTCCCCGTTTTCCACCCGGACAAAGGCCTCCTTGATGCTGCATTTGCCGGAACGTAAGGATTTTACCTCGGTTCCTGCCAGTGCAATGCCGGCCTCATAAGTGTCCTCGATAAAATAGTCATGAAAAGCTTTTTTATTATTTGCGATCAGTTTCATTCCTGTTTTTTTTGCCATTTCGCGCTCCCTCAGTCTTCTTCATCCAGAACAAAATCCACGGTTTTCAGCATTTTATCCGCATCTGCCACACGGACACGGACTTTCTGCCCAAGACGGAAGATCCTTCCTGTCATGTCTCCCCGCAGTTCATATGCATCCTGGTCAAATACATAATAGTCGTCTCGTAATGTATTGATATGGATCAGTCCTTCCACAGTATTTGGAAGTTCCACATAAAGTCCCCAGCCTGTAACGCCGGATATGATCCCCTCATACTCCTCGCCCAGATGATAGGACATATACTCTGCTTTCTTCAGCTTGTCAGATTCTCTTTCCGCCTCATCTGCACGCCGTTCGCACACACTGGACTGGCGTGCCACTTCATCCAGGATCTCCTTATAATGCTCCGTACGTCCTTCTCTTACCAGTCTGCCTCTCAGACGGTCATGGATGATCCTGTGGATCTGAAGATCCGGATATCTCCGGATCGGAGAAGTAAAGTGACAGTAATACTTCGCCGCAAGACCGAAATGTCCGCTGCATTCGGTGGTATATTTTGCCTGTTTCATGGTACGCAATGTCAGGCGGCTGATCTGCGCCTCATTTGGCATTCCCTCAATGCTTTCCAGAATCTCCTGGATCTCACCTGGTGTGATCTCCTGCCCGGATTTCCGGATGTTAACGCCCTCATTATGAAGGAGCATCAGAAGACTTTCGATCTTTTCCGGATCCGGATTCTCATGGGTTCTGTATACAAACGGATAATCTCCGGTACAGTATTCCTGTGCCACGGTTTCATTGGCAAGAAGCATAAAATCCTCAATGATCCTGGTTGCCACATTGGCCTCGTAAGGCTGTACGTCAATAGCTTTTCCTGCTGCGTTGAGTATGATCTTGCTTTCCGGAAAATCAAAATCAATGGAACCTCTTGTATGGCGGCGGCTGCGTAAGATCCCGGAAAGTTCTTTCATCAGGAAAAACATGGGAATCAGGGATTCATAACGTTTCTTTGCCGCATCATCGGTATCTTCCAGAATATTTTTTACATCGGTGTAGCACATACGCTCATCTACGCGGATCACTGTTTCCGCGATCTTATGGGAAATTACCTTACCTTTTTCATTGACATCCATCAGGCAACTTAAAGTAAGACGATCCTGTCCCTGGTTCAGAGAACAGATCCCATTGGAAAGCCGTTCCGGAAGCATGGGGATCACGCGGTCCGCAAGATAAACCGAGGTTCCTCTCTTCAGTGCTTCCCTGTCAAGGGCACTGCCACCCTGGACATAATTGCTGACGTCTGCAATGTGTACCCCAAGATGATAGATCCTGTCTTCTTTTGTAAGTGAAATGGCATCATCCAGATCCTTTGCATCCTCGCCGTCAATGGTAACTGTGACAAGATCCCGAAGATCCAGTCTTCCGTCCATATCTGCTTCCTGCACATGATCCGGCACACGGTCTGCCTGACGGAGTACCTTATCTGGAAATACACTCGGAATGTTAAAACTCTTCACAATGGCAAGGATATCTGTTCCTGGTGAACGTAAATTTCCCAACACTTCTGTGATCTTTCCTTCCGGCTTCCGGTTTCTGGAACCATAGTCCACAATTTCCGCAACTACCTTATCTCCATCTTTGGCTCCCATGGAATTTTTCCTGGAAATAAAGATATCTTTGGAAAATTTGGGGTTATCGCTGATCACAAAACCGTAATCCCGGCTGCTCTGGTAGGTTCCCACGATGGAAGGCATTCCTCTCTCCAGAACCTTCAGGACAACACCCTCCGGGCGCTTGCCCTCTTTATGTCCGTTTCGTACAAGAATCTGTACTTTATCCTGATGCATGGCACTTCCCGTGTCACTTTCCGGAATAAAAATATCCTGTTCCTGGTCTTCCACTTCCACAAAGCCAAAGCCCTTGTAATGGCCAATGAACGTTCCTTCCATAATAGTTCCGTCCTTCTCGGAAAAATGGCGTTCCTCATGCTCGTGTTCCTTATGTTCTCTTCCCTTACGGCCACGCTCCTGCTTTTCTGCCTTCAGAGCATCTTTTTTCTTCCGTCTGTCTCTGCGCTTGCCGGAAACCTTGCTGTATCTTCCTTTATTATCCACTTCCGCCTTTCCCTGGGCACAAAGCTCGTCCAGCACATCAAAAAGCTCTTTTTTCTCACTCTTATCCAGCTGGAGGAGAGATGCCATCTCCCGCAGTCGCATAGGTTTATACAGCGGATCTCCCAGAAGCTCCATTATAAACTTTTTTCTTTTTTCAAAATTTTTCGATCTTTTCACATTTTCTCCTGTTTCTATTTCATTTTTACCCTGTTATCATTCCAGAGGAAGTCTCACCCGTGACTCTGCATCAACGCAAAAACACTCCTGCTGATTAACAAAAGAAGTCTCCATCCGAGGTTCTTCTGCATGCTAACGCAGCAAGAGTGTTCCCAACTTCTGTTCTGCTCCCGGCAGATCAGATAATGTTCAGTACGATTGACAGTACAAAGAAAATAACTCCCATGATAATGGTACCTCTTACGAGACCACCTTCCATGGAACGGCCCTTATTCTTACCCCAGTAAGTATCAGCTACTCCGGCGATAGAGCCAAGACCCTGCTGCTTGCCCTCCTGCATCAGTACGACAACAGTCAGAGCGATACAATCTATTGCATAAATTACAGTCAGAATAATCTTCAAAATGTTCACGCGGTTACACCTCCTAATCAACTAGAGGTTATTTTACCATAGCTAAACCGGGATTTCAACCATTTTCCGTTTATTTTATGCAGGGCTTTTTCTGAGATTTTTTTGCAAAAGGATCGTTATATCTTCCAAGGGTTCCAAGCTGTTCATGGATTCGCAGAAGCTGATTATATTTGGCATTCCGGTCCGAACGGCAGGGTGCACCTGTTTTGATCTGTCCGGAACCACAGGCTACCGCCAGATCTGCGATAAAGGAATCCTCGGTCTCGCCGGACCTGTGAGAAATTACCGCACGGTATCCCGCATGCTGGGCCATCTCCACTGCATCCAGAGTTTCCGTAAGGGTTCCGATCTGGTTTACCTTGATAAGAATGGCATTGGCGACTTCAAGTTGGATACCGCAGCGCAGACGTTTGATATTGGTAACAAACAGATCGTCTCCCACAAGCTGAACCTTTTTTCCCAGATGTTCCGTCAGATATTTCCAGCCTTCCCAGTCATCCTCCCAGAGACCATCTTCAATGGAAACAATAGGAAATTTTTCCACCAGTTTCTCGTAGTACTCTGTCATCTCCCTGGCATCCCGGTAGATCTTTTCCCCTTTCATGCGGCTTTCCCCTGGGAAAAAGTATACGCCTTTTTCCTCATCATAAAGTTCGCTGGAAGCTGCATCAATGGCAATGGAAATCTCCTCGCCAGGTTTGTATCCTGCTTTTTCTACTGCATGGACGATCAGCGTAAGCACTTCCTCTGAATCCGGAAGATCCGGGGCAAAGCCTCCTTCATCACCAACTGCTGTGGAAAGTCCTTTTTCCCGGAGAAGGAGCTTTAAGTGCTGGTAAACTTCCGCACACATACGGATACCTTTTTCCAGACACCCTGCCCCGGTTGGCATGATCATAAATTCCTGAAGATCTACGGTGTTGTCCGCATGCTTTCCCCCATTTAAAATATTCATCATCGGCACCGGAAGCTGCATGGTATGACAACCTCCAAGGTACTGATAAAGAGGAAGCCGGAGTGCACCGGCTGCAGCACGGGCCGTTGCCAGGGATACTGCCAGTGTGGCATTGGCTCCTGCACTGCTTTTGTTTTCCGTTCCGTCCGTTTCGATCAGAAGATGATCGATCCATGCCTGGTTCAGGGCATTTTCTCCGATGATGGCATCCGCCAGACGGGTATTGATGTTCTCCACCGCTTTTTTCACACTCTGGCCCAGATATTCCTCCCGGTTCCCGTCCCGCAGCTCCACTGCCTCAAATTTCCCTGTGGACGCTCCGGACGGCACCATGGCTCTTCCCGTATATCCGTTGATCCCTACAATTCCCTCTCCTACCGTCACTTCCGCTTCCACTGTAGGATTCCCCCTAGAATCAAGGACCTGTCTTGCATGAACTTTTCGAACAGGCAGATAACGTAGCATAAGTTTTTCCCTCCTTGAAAATAATAATACTGTTTATGATCTCCTGCACTTTCTGATTTTCTTCTTATGTTCATGAGAGTAGCTTGTCCGAAAAGGTTTGGGTCTATACGTGTTCTGTTGTACACGGTAAATAGCTAGTACGTAAGCGCAAAACTACCTGTTTTGAGTTAGAATAGATTATGTTATTAATTTTCATCACAAGTTAATTATAACAGAAAGAAGGACCTTAGGGTTTATAATAAACCCTTGGTCCTTCTTTCTGTTCGGGACTATTCTTTTGAGAGTATGAAACTTTTTCTGTAAAATAATGTTTAGAAGGTTCTTCTATGATAAAATAAATATCATTAGGAGGGCCTTTTATTATGGCAAGACAAAAGAAACCTGTACAT